>Ga0194051_1000471_pt1 | contig 22831 bp, 23 predicted proteins | sample SepL2320m_MetaG_FD_161275 | JGI IMG/M metagenome (GOLD analysis project Ga0194051, IMG submission 161275) | Anoxic zone freshwater microbial communities from boreal shield lake in IISD Experimental Lakes Area, Ontario, Canada - Sep2016-L239-20m | ecosystem: Environmental > Aquatic > Freshwater >... | reverse complement strand
CCCATATCGTGTTTATACACCCTTTTATAAAGTGTGGTGTGCGGTGGGATGGCGCGCACCTTCAGAGTTGCCAGCTTCACCGAAATGGATTTCGCCGCCACCGGATGCACGCAAATTCCCGAAGATTACTTGTGAGATACCTGCCTCGGGAGAGTTGGTTGCTCTTGATCGCTGGCGAGATTTTTATAAAACTGATTTAGCGCGTTATGACGAAGAAAGAAATCGAGCAGATCTCAATACCACAAGTGGTTTAGCAAGACATTTGCGTTGGGGAGAAATCCATCCTCGCACCATTTTGGCAGAGTTGAATCAAACCGAAGCCCACGATGTCTTCCGCAAGGAAATTGCTTGGCGAGAGTTTTATGCTGACGTTCTCTTCCATGAGCCACATACTAATTTAGATTATTACAAACCTGAGTTTTCGAGAATGCGTTATAACGAGGCTGGAAAAGCGTTCGAAGCGTGGTGCCATGGAAAAACTGGTTATCCATTTGTGGATGCTGGGATGCGCCAACTTAACGCAGAAGGTTGGATGCATAATCGCCTTCGAATGGTAGTGGCATCTTTTTTGATTAAGGATTTGCACATCGAATGGCAGCATGGCGCCCGGTACTTTATGGAGAAACTCTTCGATGCCGATGTTGCATCGAATGCACACGGATGGCAATGGACTGCAGGGACCGGAACTGATGCATCGCCCTATTACCGCGTCTTTAATCCGATTGAACAAGGAAGACGTTTTGATCCCGAGGGGAGTTACATCAAGAAGTACGTACCAGAGCTCGCTCATTTAGCTGCGAGCGAAGTTCACGAACCCTGGCTCTATCTCGACGGGCTCAGCCATGGCTACCCGGAGCGAATCGTCGATCACGCTACCGAGCGCCATGAGGCTCTGGCCCGACTGGCTGAACTTAAGCCAAGAAGTTAGTGAACTGCCACGGATCAGTGGTGTCGTACTCGCGTTCGATCCAAGGCAAGAAGAGATCGTTACGGGTCTTGAGCGGATCCCAATCAACGGGTCCCGACCAAATTGGTGCCCAGTATTTCTCCGCGACGTTGTAGATCTCTTCCCAGGGCAATTCATCTGGCACGAGTAATCCAGCTTCTGGATTCTTGATCATCCAATCGATCGCGGCGTAAACCGCAGCGCCTACTTGCAGCGTGGTGGCTGATTGGCCAGGAGCGAGTTCACGCGCGCGATGAATATCGAGCAGCGAGCCCGTCCACCACGCTTTGTATGGATGGCCCATGAGAAGCACTCCAAGTCGATCTTCGCCCGAAGTGATTTCTTCATTCATGATCCGTTGGTTTGTCTGTAGATCCCATTGGCGCATCTCAAGTTCGCGCATTGAGATGATGGCCGCATCTGAAGGACAGTAGGCGTAATGCACTGTGGGTCGATAGACGGCGGTATCGCCATCCCAGACGGTGAGGAAATCCGACATCGTGAATGCTTCGCCATGACGGATGACAAGGCCGGTGATTTCGCAATCTGGCACCCATGAACGAACCCAGGTAGACGCACCAGGTTGCGCGATGGCAATTTGATTACGTGGGCCGGTACCTTCATGCACGTAAGCGTTTTGTGGCAAGGACTTCTCGTGTGTTCCCCAACCCATTTCCGCTGGTGCGATGCCCTCTTCATAGAAGCCTTCAACGCTCCAGGTGTTTACGAATTCATCAACCTCTTTGGGACGATCGGAAATTTGAGTGTCGCGTTCAGCAATATGGATAACGCGTACGTCGAGGCTCTGTGCCAAACGTGGAAAATCACGTCCCGCAAGTGCCTCGGCAACGCCAGGACCCGCCAGCCCATCCTTGATGGCGCGCTCGCCAATTTCAACGAGGGCTTTCTTGGTGAGGTGTGAAACCATTCCTGGATTTGCCCCGTGCTCGACGATGGCGGTGGCTCCCTTTTCACTCCACGAGTTCTTCATCTCTCGAAGTCGCATGTGGCGGTGGTAGAGCGTGCGCTCTAACGGATGGCGGGTCGCGCCTTGGCTATAAGGCTCCCACTCTTCTACTGAAGTGTTGAGGTACATGACGCCGTGTGCGTGGGCCCACCCGATGATGACGTTGGCATCAATGTTCCAAGCAAGATCAAGAAGAATATCTCCGGCCGAAACATGTGCTGAAAGAAAAGAATCTAAATTCTCTTGAGTGACTGTCGCTTGTAAATATGTGGCGCCGCGATCAATGGCGTTTTGGACTCTGGCTCGGTTGTCGAGTTGATCCACGATCGTGATCTGTTTACCTTCGACAAGATTGTCGAGGAGGAGTGGGAGTGTGCATTGCGAGACTGAACCCGCTCCTAGAACAAGGACACGGCCTTGGAAAGTACCGGACAACTAGCGCCTCCTTAGTCGGGCCGCCATAGCGGTCCGTGGTTGTTCGCACGGTTTGGCGAACCAATTAAGAGTAGGGCAGAGCAACCGTGTGCCCAAATTGCTCCGCGTCTACCGGTGGGCCGAGATAGAAACCCTGAGCATGCGTCACACCAAGGTCATTCAATGCAGTGAGTGCGCGTTCGCTCTCTACCCCTTCAGCCACCACGTGTATTTCTAGGCGCGCAGCTAGTTCGACGGTAGCCCGCACCACTTCTAAAGCTCGTGTGTCCACTTGATCCACGGCAAGGGGTGCGATGAGGCTTTGATCGAGCTTTAACCAGTCCACCCGAAACTTCTGCAAGTAGGAAAGTGCCGAGTAGCCCGAACCGAAGTCATCGATTGCCACCCGAATGCCATGAGCACGAAGCTCGTTAATGTGGGCCGCACTCTCCTCACCCAGTAACTCTTTCTCTGTTATCTCAAGGGTGATTTGTCGAAGTGAAACTCCTGCTTCCCGAACAATCTCTTGTAAATCTTCGATAAACCGAGGATTCGCTAACACCTGACCTTCAATATTGAAATGAATACAGAGTGCATCATTTTCCCACGCCCGGAGATTTTGACAGCCCTCTTTCAGCACATAGAGAGCTAGTTGATATTCGTGACCGTTAAATTTTTTAAGAAAATTCGCTGGGAGGAGGAGCGCTTGGGTTTCATCTCTCATGCGGATGAGTGCTTCGCCGGCAGTAAGAGTTCTTGGAGAAAGTTGATAAATAGGTTGGAAGTAGAGGGTGAGATTCTTTCGCAAACTTTCAAAATCATTCGCCGCTTTACCTAGGTTGCGTCGATCGAGGTCGGGATGCCACTCAACAAATCCAGATTTAGCGGCCTTAGCGTGATACATGGCAATATCTGCGCGGCGGAGTGAGTCGCTGGGAGTGAACGTACCTCGCGCAGCGATCGCTAAACCCACACTTGCACCTACCGCCACTGTTTCGTGATTGATTGTCATCTGAGTGGCACTGGCGCGATGGATCTCAGGACCTATGAGTCGGAAAACTCTCTCGTCTCCACTAAGCAATACTCCAAATTCGTCACCGCCCAACCTGGCAAGCAGAGCATCTCTAGGTAGCGCATCAAGTAATCGGTGAGCGAGTAATTTGAGGAGTTGGTCCCCCGTCTCGTGCCCAAATGTGTCGTTCACATCTTTGAAACCATCCAAGTCAATAATGAAAACTCCCACTGAGTCCGTGCGTACGGTATTTCTTTTTCGCATCTCTTCTAAAGCGGCAACAAATCTCCTTCTATTTGCTAGTCCTGTGAGTTCATCTGTTCTAGCGAGCACCTCTTCAGTGATGAGCCTTCGTGCATCTCGAACCGCAAGGGAGAGACGTCCCAATGCCGCTAAGAGGGTGGCCGCCGCTGGCCAGATAGCTAATCGAGGAAATGTATGTGGAAAGAGTGCTGCGGCGACGAGTAATGAGAGTGAGACCAAGATGGCGAGTACAAGTGGAATCGTTGACCGTTCGCGAGTGGGCAATTGGCGGTGCGGATGATGCATCGATTCACTCATCAACACCAACCCGATAAGCCAGCCGTAGTCAAGCCAATTGTTATAGGTGTAGTGGGATTGCTGATAGAGGAAAGTGCCATCGGAAAATGCAAAGCAAAGTACTCCAAGAGCCATCAGACCGTCATTCCAGTTTCGCCTGTGTCCTTCTTGGTATGTCTTAGCAAAAAAGAGTGCGAGCATGGTCAAATCAGCAACTGGGTAAATCGTGGTGGCTAAAGCAAATGTTGAAGTAGTGGGAAGTAACTGATTCATTATTGGTTGGACAATTAGCGCACTACCAATCGCGGATAGTCCCAGCCCGATGATGAGGGAATCAATGATGTCGGTGACATGCAAACGTGATTGGCCTCGGAGCGTGATCGCCGAAAAGAGCGCTGGATAGAAGAGTAAGTAAAAAAGATCACTCCAGCGAGCAATTTGTTGTGCTTTTAAGGAATCTGCACCTAAATAATTCGCATATGTGGCAATTGCCGAACCTACTCCCCAAAAGAGTATTGCGCTTCCCAGCGCAAGCGCCGCTTGGCTTCGCATCACAAAAGTAGAGAGAGCAGTTATTAGAATGACTAAGTTATATATCCACGCATCGTTGAATGACAATGAGTCTCCAAGAAACGCTTTTATGGCAACCGAAATGATAAGCAGGGTGAGAGAACCGAAGCGCAACATCGCCTTCATTTAGTAAGGCTAGGGAGTGCCTCGCTACTTTGCTAGTACTCGATATGTAGCAAGCGTGGAATCTGTGGAATACGCGATGCGAACTCCCTCGGCGGCCACTGAGGCAAGGCCGGTGAGTATCTCTTCAGTAAGGACTTCTCCCGGGGTAACTACTGGCACTCCAGGAGGGTAGGGGGCTATTAAATCTGCGCTGATTCGACCTATCGCCTTGGTAGCGCTCACCATTTCAGAAGAGGAGAAAAAGGCATCTCTGATGCTGACGCCAAAGGTGGGGCTGATACGCCAGCTGAGTGCAGTCGCTACCGCTCTTGGGGTAGTTGGAGTGATGCTCAACTTGAGGGCTTTGGCGAGATTTTTGAAAGATCGTTCATCATCTGCCACCGTGACAATCGGAATGATGGTGTCTCGGTCGGCCATCTCGACGCGGACTCCGTGTGAAGTGAGTGCTCGCTCAATAGCCACCCCATCTCCACCAAAGTGATGGGTCTGTATGACGAGTTTTGTGGCATCGAAACTACCGGGCGCAAAACGATCAGGATTGATAAAGAGATCGAAACCAAAATGCTCTTTAAGGTCATTCTTGAAATGCGCAATGTTCTGTAGCAAGCCTTGAAGCAACTCATGTCCACGTAGTTGCATTAGTGCACGCACGCCATCAATGGAAGCCAGAGGTGCTCCCGCCGGCGAAGTGGTGTGGGTTGCTTCAAAACTCTGCTCCAGACGCGCGGCTGAAATGCGTGTGGTGTTGGCCATCACTAATGATGCTGCGCAATATCCGGGAAGGTTCTTATGGATGCTGGTCACCATGGCATCTGCACCAAGCTCCATCGCATGCGGTGGGATGCCAGGATGGAATCCGAAATGCGCTCCCCATGCTTGATCAATAATGATGGGAATATTCCGTTCGTGGGTGAGATCGATGAGTTGCTTCAACGGAGAGATCGTCCCTAAATAACCAGGTTCAGTAAGAAAGACTGCGGTGGGGGAGTGCTCCAACGCGCGTGAAAGTTCAGCGGTGGATATTCCGAGCGGAATCCCGGTGACCTCATCGATTTCTGGTGCGAGCCAAATTGGTTCCAATCCGCACAGCACGAGTGCGCTGATCAGCGAGCGATGTGCAGTCCGGGTGATTGCAATTTTTGCACCGGGTGTGGCTATTGCGAGTAGGAGGGCTTGATTACCGTGAGTCGATCCACCAGTGGAGAAGCGCGCCCAATCAGCTTTCCAGCATTCTGCGGCCAACTTTTCGGCCTTCGTCAATGTGCCATTCGTAAGTTTCATTTCATCAAGGCCGCCATAGAGGGGCAGATCTGCATCAACGACCCTGCCCAAACCCAGGTCGAGAAGTGCGGCTTGTTGCTTATGACCAGGGGTAGAAAAGGAAGTAATGCCGTCCTCAAAGAAACGCAGGTATGCATCAAGGAGTGGGGCGTGCGCTCGGAGCTCCTGCGAAGGATTAGCTGAGATCTCTGCCACGCTCTTCACCTCCGGCTGACAACACTCCAAGAGTAGTGGAAGATACGTGTTATGACTTCTTTCGAGAGTACTAATCAAAATCCAGTCGGAATTTCACGCCGCACCCTCGTTTGTGGTGCGCTTTTGGCAGTAATTTCTGGCTCCACGATCAACATGTCCTCGGCAGCCGCGGCGAGTATCCCCTCGGCTAAAGGAGTAAAGAAACTTGCGGGTGGGAAATTTCAAGTGCCGCTTGCGAGTAACCCCACGCTTAAGAAGGCCGGCACCATTTTGATCGTTGGTGAAAGTAAAGGTGTTCCCGTTGCGCTGGTCTCAGGAAATGGCAATTCATTTAAGGCAATGGCGCTCATTTGTACTCATGCAGGTGGCCCACTTGAACTTATCGAAAAACAATTAGTGTGCACGTTGCATGGCTCGGTATTTGGTCTTGATGGCAAGGTGAAAATCTCGCCTGCTCAAACAGCGCTTCCTTCAATTAAGGTTTCAACAAGTGCAACGATGGTGACAGTCGGATAAATGTACGAGCGCTTCATTGTTTTAGGAGATTCCTTCAGTGAGGGACTCTGCGATGAGCTCTATTCAGACACACATAGATATAGAGGATGGGCCGACAGATTAGCCGATGCACTCGCACAGCAGAGTGCTGATTTCACTTACGTAAATCACGCAATCCGCGGAAAACTCTTGAGCCAAGTTCTGGATTTACAAGTGAGTGAGGCGCTCACACAAATTATTCCTGGCAAGACGTTGGTCTCCTTTCATGCTGGAGCAAATGATTTGTTGCGTCCAAAATATGACGGTGCCCTTATTTCAGAACGTTATATGAGTGCTGTTGCACAATTAAGTGGCGCAGGCGCACAGGTAATGCTCTTTACCGTGATCGAACGGGCTGGCGGGTCAGGACGTACCGCTGATCGGTTAGCGTCGCGCTTTACGTTATTTAACGTCCACGTGCGTGAAGCCGCCCGTCTCAATAACGCTATCGTGATTGATGCCGCAGAAGCCCATGTATTGCAAGATCGTCGCTTCTGGAATGCCGATCGACTCCATCTCAACCCTGAGGGCCATCATCGAGTGGCCCAGGCCATCAAAGTGCAGTTGGGACTCTCGGATGATCTCTGGTGGCGCGCGCCCCTGCTGCCGGCCGGCCCACGCTCTAAGGTGGCCGATCTCTGGGAGGACCTCCGCTGGATTCAAGCCTTCTTACTTCCCTGGCTCTGGCGCCGGATTCGCGGGCGTTCTTCGGGCGATGGTCGTTCTCCCAAGTACGCCGAGCCTCTACGCTGGATCCCCTAGGGGGACGTAGATGTCGCACGATTCAACTGAAGGCAGGGCCGAAAGTTCGGCCACGAGTCCGTGGTGGGTCTTTTGGCGAAATAAAGAAGGTGTAGCTCGCCGTCCTTCCCGGGTAGCTGAACATCGCCGCGGCATCATTGCTGTCCTGCTACTGCCCGTGCTCTTCTTTGCGGCGGTTGCTTTGCGTTTAGATTCCCCGATGAAGGCGAGCGCGATTCCGTGCCAGGGGTATACGAGTCAATTTAGTTTGACCGAGCAACCAGTTGAAGTTCCACCAGGAAATATCCGCGACACCGTAGGCCCTTCAGGAATCGTGACGATGCGCACATACACGCTTCCTGGTCAATCTCTCGACACGGTGCCTCTCGGTTTGCTCACTTCGGCAAAGGTTACTGAGACGATGCGAGCTGTTCCACTCACCGACGTGGGTCGTGCCACCGGTGATGATGCGTGGGTAAATCAATTAAGACAAGTGAGAAATCTTGCTTATGCAGTTCGCTATGACCAAGCCTTAACTGAACAGATTCTTGCGCTCACTTCGCGCGATGGCACCATAGCAACCTGGTTAGCATCGCGCACAATGATGGGTCTTGAAGATCAAGGACTCACTTTTGACCAGGAAGTAGCTGATCTTTCCACGGCCATGGTGGATCGCTCTTCAACTGGTAAATATCCATTTGACGATGTGGGTCAAGGCGCGCTGGCAGCGACTGCAACGGTGGATGGTCAGTCATTACACGTCTATGTCATTGCAACTCGTGTGGGCTATGACAAGGACGAAGTCGTCACAGGCAATCCCGAGCGAGCCACTAGTCAAGCAGCAAAGAATCAATCAATTATTGTTTCTTATCCTGGTGGTGAAGTGCGCGGTAAGACCACCGATAACGGTGACATCTGCATCGCCGTTCCGTGGACCACCGGTAAATCACTTCCTCAATTGCGCATCACATGGCAGATGCAGGTTCCGGCTGGAACTCTCTTTGTCCGCAAGCCGATCGTGGCTGGAATGCCATTTGACGAGGCTCTTGATTCTGCAGAAATGACTCTGAACGCGATTTCGATTCCCGTGAGTACCCCAGTGATTTGGAGCGCCGTCTCATGACCGAAAATAACGCTCAAGATCCGGCCATTGATCTTTCGATCGATGATGAAGGCTTCACCGAAGCCGATATTGCACGTGATGAAGCCCGCGGGAATCAATGGGGCGCTATTGCTGAATTAGCCAAAGGCTCCGGCGCTCAAGTTGCCAGCGGCGCCGGAGTGCTTTACATCTTGACTCGGTTGATTGCGGTCAGCGGACGTAGCGCCCCCACGGCTTTAAGTTTTCTTGATGCCCAGGGAATTAGTAAGACCGTGACCGGTGCGATTGTGCAAGCACTTCCATTCCTCTTACTCACTGCCGCTACCGCTGCCACCGTGTACCTTCTTGGTTCCCCACTTACGGGACGTATCGCACGCAGCCCACGAGTCTGGTTTTCGGTGGCCGCGTGGTTCTTGGTCGTTGCTGCGGTACCAAGCCCCATCGCTTCCAACAACGTTGTGGCCGTCGTTGCTTACGTGAGTTCATTCTTAACAATTGGGTACGCTGCATTGCTCGCTTGGGTGGGCTGGCCGAAGAATTGGACGAGCCCAGTTAAAGCGCTTCTTATTTCACTTACATTCGTCGCGGGTGTGCAGTTGCTCTTTGATAATCAACTATGGCTTGCACCCGAACGTTTAGCTGTATCCACCTCTTTGGCAACAACCGATGCAACTGCAGATGCCACGATCAAAGATCAGCCATCTACGTTGGTTGGCTACGTGTTAACGGCTGACAACAACTGGACGAGTGTGTTGTTAGAGCAGCCTCGCATTGTGGTCCGGCTGCCAAATACCTCGATTGTGCAGCGCAGTGTGTGTCGCTTGGGTGTAGCTGATAGCGAGCGACCACCTCTGCTTGTTACTTTGATTAAAAAAGCCTTTGGTGAGAGCGGTCGCCGGGTCGAGGATGCCGTTCCGCTCTGTTAAGTAGGGCTGATCTCAGATGGATTCCGGTCTACCTGCTGAGCGTGCGAACAGGGGTTCCCGTGGAGTTCTCTGTGAGGATCCAAAGATTGGCGCGACTCGGGTGGCGCTCCGACTATCTTGATCGTATGTCCATCAAAGGAGTCACCATGAATAAGAAATCCGCTCTCGTTGTTACCGGAATCGTCCTCTCTACTTTGGCGCTCGGGGCGCTCCCAGCTTCGGCTGAGAATGCTCTTCCTACCCCTACCCCATCAATGGGTGCTCCCACCAAGCCACAAATCGGCGGCCCACAGGGTGGCCCACAAAAGGGTGGCCCACAAAAGGGTGGCCCACAAAAGGGTGGCCAACAGGGTGGCCAACAGGGTGGCCCACAACAGGGTGGCCCACAACAGGGTGGCCCACAACAGGGTGGCCCACAACAGGGTGGCCCACAACAGGGTGGCCCACAACAGGGCGGTAAGGGCCGTGGCTTTAAGGCAAAGAGCCCTGCTGTCATTGCTGCGGAGACCAAGTTTGCGGCTGCTCGCGCTGCCGCCATCGCTGCCTACTCCACGCAAACCAGCGGTGCTGTCACCGCGTTCAAGGCGGCACTCGTGCCAGCTGAGACAGCCATGAAGAGCGCCCAAAAGGCGGCGAATAACGTGTACAACACTGCTCGGATCGGCGCAGTTGACATTGGTGGCCGCCAGGCAGCTCGCACCGCTTATCAAGCAGCGCTGAAGGCAGCTCTTGATGCCTACACCGCATCGACTGCACCAGCTCGGGCCACTTATAACGCGGCGATTGCTCCTGCGCAGGCGCAACTCACTGCTGCTCTAGATGCGGCTGAGAAGACCTACACCGCAGAAATGGCAGCAGCTAAGGCGGCGGTAACTCCTGTTACCCCCACAGTTACCCCCACAGTTACCCCCACAGTTACCCCCACAGTTGCTCCGACGACACCAGCGGGAAGTTCGAGTTTGAAGCGCGCATAGGTAGGCTCTTCCTTGTAAGAGATCACGGGCCCCGGAATCACCCTCCGGGGCCTTTGGTTTTCCCCCAGATGATTTTGGGTTGCAACTCAAGTGGCGCCTCGTTGCAGCTGATGCCACCATGGCGGAATGCGACAAATAACGCGCCGTACTGCAGTTGCACTGGGTTTAGTGGGTCTGACTGCCTTTGCGGGTGTAAAAGTGAAGGATCGAATTGCCCCGCTCACAGAATCATTAAGCGAGAAGCCCTCGTTATTTGAAAGCGATGGATTTCAGTACTACACGGTGGTGGACAAGGATCCGGAAATTGTGCCCGCAGATTTTTCGTTGCGTGTAGCGGGACTAGTAAATCAAGAGATCACCCTGACATTGGCTGACTTACAAAAATTGCCGCGGACGAGACTCATTCGAGATTTCCAATGTGTCACGGGATGGCGCGTGAAAAATGTTCCCTGGGAAGGTGTCTTGCTCCGAGATATCCTGAGCGCTGCTGGTGTGCAGGAGTCAGCTACCGCACTTAAGTTTTTATCTAGTGATGGTGCATACACTGAATCTCTCACCCTTGAGCAAGGAATGCGCAAGGATGTGCTGGTAGCGGATGCACTCTTTGATAAGCCAATTACCTCTAAGCATGGTGGACCCGTCCGACTCTTTGTAGGACCGATGTATGGTTACAAGTCACTTAAATGGTTAGCGACAATCGAAGTAACAAAAGAAGTAGCGGCCGGTTATTGGGAAGTACGTGGGTATGACGTTGACGCATGGGTAGGAAAATCTAACGGTCGTAGCGACTTACCTACCTAAAGTAGCCTTTTACTTAACGCATCCTGCTTTGTATTCGGCGCCGGCATCATCTACCAAGCTCTTGAGTAGCGGAAGAGTTACTGCCTTCATCCCCTTGACCGCTGCTCGCAGATTATCTAATTGTGGTGAGGGGCTTTCGTTAAGTGAAGGCTCATTGAGTTTAGCTTCGAGATCGTTAAGTTGTTTGACGGCAAGGTCGTAGCCAGCAAGGGATTCAGTGTAAGAAGTCTTGATACTTGTGCATCGGGTTGCCGAGAGCAGTGGACTTGTGCGGGTCCATACGAGCTTCTTTGACTTCGCATCCTTCTTGCAGGTGTAAGAGATGGTAGCAATCTTTGTAGCGGCATTGAGTTTGGTGCACGTACCGCCCGGCAGCGAGACGGCGGCCTGGGCGTTGCTTGAAACGCTTGCAAAGGCAATCAGAGAGAGAGCACCTACGGATAAAACTTTGATGATGCGAGTCCGCACGGGAGAGCCCTTTCACTTGATTATGGCTGGAGCCTAATCGGCGAAGAGGCGAGAATGAGTGGTGGCTTGCCGGAGAAGGGTGCCAAATCTCTGTGAATCTTCTCCAGTGAATCGCTCTCTGTGAAAGTGTCCCCGGCCGGAATTGAACCGGCGGCCTACCGCTTAGGAGGCGGTCGCTCTATCCGACTGAGCTACGGGGACCTTGGAAAAGTCTAGAGCCATCGAACCAGGCCTCTATTCTGTTCACGTGACTAAGCGAACGATTGACGAGTCCGAACGTGCTCTCAACGCAACCTTGGGTGACTTGGGTCTGGATTTTGAAGCGATGCGCGCGGTGAGCAATCTCTACTTGGCAGCAAATGCTGTTCGCAACCGGGTGGAGTCGGCAGTCTTGAAAGATGTTGATCTCACCTGGACTGCCTTCGTAGTGCTCTGGGTGACCTGGATTTGGGAAGAGATGGAAGCCACCGCGCTCGCTGCCGAGGTGCGTATCTCCAAGGGCACGCTCAGTGGAGTGCTCAACACACTGGACGCTCGCGGACTGATCGTTCGAAGTTCGAGGAGTGAAGATAAGCGCAAAGTGGTGGTTTCCCTCTCGCCAGCAGGAAAACGCATGATGAAGAAGATCTTTCCCAAGTTCAACACAGAAGAGACGTTGATGCTTGGATCCCTCTCACCAAAGGAAGTGAGTGCACTGGCATCCTCACTTCATAATGTGGTGAAGAAAATTCAAAGCCTTTAGTGATCTACGGTAAAGCGCTTTAATGATTTGGGCGCCCACCAGTTTTGCTCACCAAAGAGGCGCATCAATGCGGGAACGAGTAGTGCCCGAATGATGGTGGCGTCGAGAAGAATCGCAAAAGCTACGCCAAATCCAAGTATTTTGATTGATGTCACTCCGCTTAATATAAATGAGGCGAAGATGATGGCTAGTAGAGCAGCCGCAGCAGTAATGATGCGAGCAGAACGTTGAAGTCCGATAGCGACGGAGTCAACAGTACCTTTCCCAGCGTCGTGTTCTTCCTTGATGCGTGAGAGTAGGAAAAGCTCATAATCCATAGAGAGCCCAAATGTTGTTACTGCCACGAGAACTAACATCGATGTATCCAGAGTCCCTGTGTTAGTAAAGGAACCAACAAGCCAATTTAGATGGCCATCTACGAAAATCCACTTCATGACGCCAATAGTGGCGCCTAGTGAAATGAAGTTAAGCACGATCGCTTTGAAAGGCAGGATGATCGAGCCAGTAAACATAAAGAGCAGAAGTAGGACTGCGATCACGATCCACGTCACTACGATCGGCAACTTGCTCTTGATGCCCCCTTGCGAATCTGCATAATCGGCAGCGACACCACCGATGAGAGTTCCACTTGGTGCTGGAATTTCGCGTAGTTTCAGAATTTGGTTCTCGCCCGCTGGGGTTCGGGGTGATACATCGCTTACAACTTGTACTTGGATGTAATCCTTAGTCTCTGCTCCTGGGATCACGGCAACAATGTGTTCTTGCTGTGCAATTGTAGACTTATACGTCTCAATTTCACTGGAACCAACTGGAATAAGGAATTGGATGGGGCTTGCGATCGCTCCAGCGAAACGATCTTGCTGGACTTGAGCTGCTATTGCGGCTTTATTTGAAGCCGGCAGTACTCGCTCATCAGCCTGTGAAAAGAGCACACCTTTGAGTGGAAGAATGAGAACTCCTAGGAAGAGCAGCGCCACGAATGCCACACGTACCGGACGGTGCATGACTACGCGTGCGATTCGAGACCAGCCACCGTCTTCTTTCGGGGTGATAGAGCTCCTTCGCACAACTCCTTTATCAACTTTATGGCCGAGTATTGCCAACATGGCGGGAAGAGGTATGAGTGCCGCGGCAATGGCCATGAAGACAACGGCGAGGGAGGCGTAAGCAAAAGATTTGAGAAAGTATTGGGGGAAGAGAACGAGAGATCCCAGAGTAACTGCGACCGTGAGGCCAGAGAAAAAGATGGTACGCCCCGCAGTGGTGACGGTTCGGACTACTGCCTCTTCGACATCCTTTCCGGCGTGCAATTCTTCGCGGAAACGATTGACCATGAGGAGGGCGTAATCGATTCCAAGTCCTAGTCCTAATCCGGTAATCAGGTTGAGTGCAAAAATGCTGACATCCGCGAAGAGGCTGATAAGCCACACGCCAAAGAATGCACCTATGATCGCGAAGAGCCCTACGAGTAAGGGCATGCCTGAAGCTACGAGTGATCCGAATACCAATATCAATAAAATAAAAGTAATTGGTATCGCGATAGATTCAGATTTGGCAAGGTCGCTCTTAATTAGGTCATTTACTGAACTAGAGAAGACCCCAAATCCTGTGGCGTATACGCGCAGATTGCCTTCATCACCGTCGAACTCTTTTTGTAGCACCCGCGATGTCGCGCCGATCGAGGCTTCATCAGATTTACTGAGGAAGACAAATATGTATCCCGCTTTCCCATCTTTGCTAAGAAATTCCTTACGATTTCCCGCAGACCAGTACGAGACGGTGCGATCAACACCAGGTTGTGCGGCAACCTTCTTCTCCAAAGCAAGTGCCTCGGTGCTATTTGATGCTGCGTTGCCCTTCGTGGAATCAACGATCAGCACAACAGAAGCTGCTTCGATCTTGAAATCATCTTGCAAAATTGTCCAGACGCGAGCGGATTCACTTCCTGGGTCCGAGTAGCCACTGGATTGCATGCGGTTAAAGAGGAGGGTGCCGATGCTTCCGAGCATCAGAAGCGCGATGAGCGAAAGGGCGAGCGCCGCCTTACGACGGCGGATCAGGAAGTGGGCTAACCGCTCAAACATGGTGCTCCTGGGAGTTGAGGTAATCGACATCTTTACACTGTATAGATATTGTGCCGAGCCAATTGAACAGTGTCAAGTTTTGCGGGATACTGCATATATGAGTAAACCCGGCTATCACCACGGCGACCTGGAGAGCGCGCTGCTCCAAGGCGCCGTGGATCGTGTGCGTCTAGTGGGAGCAGAGAAGGTCTCATTGCGCGCGATAGCGGGAGACCTTGGTGTGAGTCCGAGTGCGGCCTATCACCACTTTCCCGATAAAGATGCGCTCCTCGCTGCAGCCGGCTTTGCCGCGATAGACAAGTTGGCAGATCAACAAGAGTTAGCGCTCTCCATGATCTCTGCGATTGGCGTAGATGGTGCACTCGCGCGCTTTCGAGCATTGGGCCGATCGTATGTCGATTTTGCATTAAACGAACCGCACCTTTTTCGTTTGGCTTTTGGTGGACATTGCGTGATTCCAGATGCCATCGACGGTGAAGCACCGCCGCGGGCATGGACCATATTAACTTCAGCACTCGATGGATTAGTAAGCGAAGGATTACTGAAATCTGAATTTCGTCAGAAGAGCGAAATCCTCGTGTGGTCTGCAGTTCATGGTGTAGCCACTCTGATTCTTGAGGGTCAATTGCCTCCAGAAGCAGCCGATGACATGTTTGACTCCTTGGCGCATATGTTGGGATTCGACCATGAGTGAAAATATTCCGGAGAAATCAAAAGATGACGAAGATCTTGGATGGAATGAAAAAGATGATGAGCGCGATGAAGAATTACGAAGAGATGTCCCTCCGCATCACGGCGGCTAAGTTCATCATGGCAGCTAAATTGTTCTATTAAATGGCGCTCGGTTAACTTGCAGAGGGCGCTGCAGTGGGAGTACTCGGCGTGGCACTCGGAGTAGTGGCAGATGAGGAAGGAGAACCTTCTGACTTAGCACTCGTCGCCGAAGTTGTACTGGGTGTTGAGGCAGTAGTGGAGGCGGAGCTCTTTCCGTCGGTCCGAGAGTCGGGTCGGGAGTCGGTCCGAGAGTCGGTCCGATAGAAGCCACTGCCCTTGAAAACAATCCCTACAGATGAGTAGAGCTTACGAAGCCCGCCGCCACATTCAGGGCACTCGGTGAGGGCATCCTCTGAGAAGGATTGCACAATCTCGAAGGAGTGCTCGCAACTTGTGCAGGCATATGGGTAGGTTGGCATGGGCATAATCTTACGGTGGTGAGAAGATGAGTTCATGTTGAGGCGAGCCGGGGTCATCACGAGCGTGAGCGTGCTCCTCCTTATGCTGGGAGCGGGTAGCGCGCACGCGTTAGCGCTAGTGACTATTGCCCCCTCCTCGGGAGCGATAGTTGCCCACTCGCCCACTCAAGTGGTGCTCACTTTTGATGGCACGTTGGGTGAGCAAGGAAACTCTGTCACCGTTACTGATTCAAGCGGCAAGCGAATCGATGATGGTTCACTCGAAGTAAGCGGCGCAAGGGCCCTAGTGGGAATCACGACTCTCACTAGCACTGGCGTGATGACAGTCGACTTTCGAGTTGTCGGAGCGGACGGGGTCTCATTGGAGGGGAGCAGCAACTTTAAGGTTGCAGAATCCGCTCTTGCCACGCCTTCCGCAAACGCGAGTGTCACCCCTACGCCAGTCAATACTTTGCCGCCATTGGAAACAAGCACAGCGACTCATTCCTTTTGGAGTAACTTGAAGAGTGGTGGCAGTGGAATTCTTCTCGGAGTTCTCCTGCTGACTGTTCTGCTCTCGCGCCTCGCGCGCCGCAAGCGTCGGTAATATGTTTGCTCTTAACAAGTTACTTCCCGCAGGTGCCTTGGGCTTTGTAGCGCTCGCAATTGCACTCGTGCTGGGTGGTGGAGCGCCAGCAGCGAGCGCCCCGGGATTACCAGACGCAGGGACAGTAGTTGGTTGGCTCGTACCAATGCTGAGTTTTGTGTTGCTGGTTATTCAAATTCTCTTTGTTGCAATATCGATATCTGGAGCACTCTACTTTCAAGATGAAAAGGGTGGATTGTCGCAAGGTGCCTTACAGGTTTTTCGCATGCTGCCGGTGCTCTTTATTGCTTGGTGTGTCTTCACAATATTTTCCATCGTGGTGAAATTCTCATACGAGGTGGGCATTCCACTCTCCTCCGCTCTCGACTGGAATTCGCTCCAGTCCTACCTCACACAGACCTCCCAGGGAACCGGTATTCAATGGCAAATGGGCATTGCGGCTGCCATGGTGGTCTTCTCGCTTTTCACAAGAAGGCAGCGTGGGGCCTTCGGAGTACTACTCCTTTCGATACTGCTCTTTGTGCCACCACTTCTCAATGCCCATGCAGCTGGGGCTGGCAATCATATGTTGGCCATTGGAACAATCCTCATTCATGTCGTTTCAATAGTTCTTTGGATCGCTGGATTGCTTGCTCTTTGGTTGGTGGTACGTACGTCAACATTGAGTGTGAGTGCGATTCAGAGATTTAGTGGATTCGCACTTTGGAGCGTCATCGGAGTCGGGGTCAGCGGCGTCATCAATGGTTGGATCCGAGTGGGTAATCTCTCCGGACTGTGGACTGGGTACGGTGCGCTATTGATTGCTAAGGCTCTGCTCTTCGTCGTTTTAATTCGTATGGGTTACCTTCAGCGAGAGCGAGTAGTCAAGAAGTGGAGTGAGAGTCCGCGCAAGATGTTCCTGCGCCTCTCCCTCATCGAATTTCTTGTGATGAGTGCGACCGTAGGTATCGCAGTCGCGCTGGCGCACACTCCGACACCCTCCAGAATAAACTCTGGCCCCATTACGCAGGCAGAAGCTGTTTCAGGTGTGCCCTTACCTGCAGCTCCGACCCTCTCGCGAGTGCTGCTGAGTTATCAGCCCGATGCACTTGTGCTCGCCTTTATTGTGGTCGTGATTGCTCTTTATGTCATGGGTGTGCGCACACTCGTTAAACGAGGAGATAAGTGGCCGGTAGGTAGAACGATCTCTTTTGCAATATCCATCACCCTCTTGGACTTTGCTACTAGCGGTGGTCTTGGGCTCTACGGCAGGTTCGCATTCTCGTACCACATGATCGCGCACATGGTGCTAGCAACGTTGGTGCCGATTGGTATTGTCTTAAGTGCACCTATGACTTTGGCTTTACGTGCATTGCCCGCTCATCAAAATGAGCGAGGGGTTCGCGGAATTGTCATGGCGGTATTGCACTCACGAGTAACAGCTTTCTTTGCCAATCCCGTGGTTGCTCTTGTCATTTTTGATGGATCACTCTTTGTGCTCTACTTCACCAGAATCTTTGGTGATCTTATGGCCTCACATATCGGCCATTGGATTATGGAGTTTCACTTCTTGGCAGCCGGTATTCTCTTTTTCTATATAGTGGTGGGTGTAGACCCGGCGCCACGCAAAGTCCCTCATATTGTCCGCGTAACGCTCATCCTGATAGCGATGAGTCTCCATGCTTTCTTCTCAGTAGCGCTCATGTCGACGAACTCATTACTCGATAGTGGGTACTTTAGAAGTTTGGAAAGGCCATGGGCGCTCGACTTACTTGCCGATCAACACTTAGGTGGATCAATTGGTTGGGCGATGGGGGAGATTCCCATTATCGTCGCTCTTATCGCAACATTTATCCAGTGGGTGAAAGATGATTCTCGCGAATCAAAAAGAATTGATCGTGCGGCCGATCGTGCTGAAGCATCAGGAAGTGAAGATGAGCACACGCGCTACAACGCATATCTTGCAAAGCTAGCTAAGAGAGATGCGCAAATTAAGGAATACGAATAAGTCGAGTGGGTGTCGCGATGGCATCAACGCGCTCGTCATGCTCATCTTCAAAGAGGTTTGTTGTGGAAAATTCTTCATCGTGAAGAAGCATGACTCTCCATGGGCTTTCACTGGCTAACTTAAAAGCGCGGTCATAGCAGCCGCCACCTTGTCCCAGTCGTGCGCCTCGGGCATCTCCACCTAGTCCTGGAGTAATGATCACGTTTGCTTCGCTTATCGCTGCAATACCAAGGCGAGTTCCGCTGGGTTCCCACAGACCTTTCTTCGAAACGAGTTCTTCTCCATTCCATTCTGCCCAATCAAGATTCCAATCGGCGAGAACAATGGGTAAGAGAATACGAACTTCACCCTTGAGAAAGTTGAGGAGTTCATGCGTATCTGGTTCATGTGGCAATGACCAGTAGGCAGCGATTGTTGTTGCACTCTTCAATTCGGGGGCGGAGAGCAATAGCGCAGCCGGACGGGACTCCAGTATGGGCAGACCGGCGCGCACTTCGCGAGCGCGCACGCGAGCTTCTTGCTTGCTCGTCTTTCGCGGGCTGAAATGAGTTGCCACTCGGTCCCCTTTGTCGGTGAGGTACTAGAGTAATCACATGATTTCTAAGGCGGTAATTCCGGCCGCGGGCCTTGGCACGCGCTTCCTTCCGGCCACCAAAGCCACCCCTAAAGAGATGTTGCCAGTGGTGGATAAGCCAGCCATTCAATATGTGGTCGAGGAAGCAGTGGCAGCCGGCCTTCGAGACGTGCTGATGGTGACCGGACGCAACAAGCGAGCTCTTGAAGATCATTTCGATAAGAATGCCGAGCTGGAAGATCTCTTGGAGAAGAGTGGCCGCCATGATTTACTCGCCGCCATTCGCCACTCAAGTAATTTGGCGAACATGCACTACGTACGTCAAGGAGATCCGCGGGGGCTCGGAGATGCGGTGCTCACGGCAGCTGATCACGTAGGTGATGAAGCCTTTGCGGTCTTGCTTGGTGATGACCTCATCGATAGCCGCGATCCCATTCTTCCGCAAATGATTGAAGTACATGAACGTTTTGGCGGCTCTGTCATAGCCCTTATGGAAGTACCTAATTCAGAAATTTCGCGTTACGGTGCAGCCGCAATTTCTCAGACCGATGACGCTGATGTAGTGTGTGTCATTGATTTGGTAGAGAAGCCCAGCGCGCAAGAGGCCCCAAGTAATTTTGCAGTTCTTGGTCGCTACCTCCTTGCCCCAGAAATATTTGAGGCTTTACGAAATACAAAACCAGGTCGTGGTGGCGAAGTTCAACTCACCGATGCGATTCAAGTCTTGGCGAAGCGTGCTGATAATGGTGGTCCAGTTCATGGAGTAATCTTCCGCGGACGTCGCTATGACACGGGCGAAAAGCTGAGCTATTTACAATCTGTTGTTCGGATGGCGTGTGAACAGAGCGATTTAGGGCCAGAATTTACTGAGTGGCTAAAGAAATACATCTCCGGGAACGCGGTTAGCAAATAAATGTCGCAACCGTTAAAGAGTGTGGACCGACACCTTCAAGATATTTTGGCGCTTGCGAAGCCGCTCGAACCATTTGCCATGCCGCTTTTAGAATCTCATGGCACTACCTTGGCGGTCGACATCCGCTCATCAGTTGCCTTACCCCCGTGGGACAACTCGGCTATGGATGGTTTTGCGGTACGGGCTGCCGAAATATTTCCTGATCGCCCAATGGAGTTAGCCGGCGAGGTAGCGGCTGGCAACAGCGAAACGTCGGTATTGCCACTCGGTAAGGTGTTACGAATCATGACCGGTGCGCCGATACCGGAAGGATGCGATGCAGTTATTCCGGTGGAGTGGTCTCGCGAGGAAGACGGTGCATTTCTTTTCGATAAGTCGCCCGCGTATGGCGCTCATATTCGCAAGATCGGCAGCGATATTAATGTGGGGGATCTCATTCTCACGGCGGGTACTCAACTAAATGCCACACATATTGGTGCCGCTGCAGCTATTGGAATTGACTCACTCATCACTCGACCACATCCGCGCGTAGTTCTCATCTCAACCGGAGACGAACTTGTGGAACCAGGGCTTATCCTCGCGCATGGACAGATTTACGATGCGAACTCTTGGTTGCTCACGACCGCCGCACGTGAAGCGGGAGCAATCGCCTATCGAGTAGGAGCAGTTCCTGATGATGAAGAGAAGTTTATGCAAGTACTTGAAGACCAACTTGTGCGGGCTGATCTCATCGTCACTAGCGGCGGCGTGAGCCAAGGCGTCTATGACACCGTGAAGAATGTTTTAGCAAAGCTGGGGTCGGTCACTTTTGAGTCGGTTGCGATGCAGCCAGGTATGCCACAAGGGTATGGACTTGTGGGACCAGATTCCACGCCCATTATTACGTTGCCGGGTAATCCGGTGAGTGCTTATGTCTCATTTGAACTATTCGTGCGACCAATGATTAAGGCGCTACTTGGGGTGCTTGATCTTGAGCGTCCCGTTGTAGAAGCCACCTTGATTGAGTCCGTGAAGTCGCCTTTGGGGAAGCGCTCTTTTCTGCGCGGCAAGGCCTCTTTTGACAAGGAGAGTTACTTTGTGACCCCAGTTTCTGGTCAAGGGTCGCACATGCTCGGTGGACTATCCCAAGCGAATGCGCTCATCATTGTGAATGAAGACATCGAACACATTGCAGCCGGATCAATTGTGCAAGTGATGTTATTGGGAAGGAATTAAGATGTCTGAAATCAGTTCGCACCTCAATGATAAGGGCGAAGCTCGCATGGTAGACGTCTCCTCTAAGGAAGTCACTGTGCGAGTTGCACGTGCTGAAGGATTTGTGGTCATATCAACTCAGGTTGTGAAATTACTTCGCGAAGGAGAGCTTCCGAAAGGCGATGCTTTAGCCGTGGCGCGTCTTGCAGGCATTCAAGCTGCGAAGCGCACGTCAGAGCTGATTCCGCTCTGCCATCCAATTGCGATTCATGCCGTTGATATCGAGTTGGAAATTAAAGAGAACGGTGTTTCTATTAAATCTGAAGTCCGCACGGCGGACCGGACTGGCGTAGAAATGGAAGCTCTCACGTCAGTGGCAGTTGCTGGACTTGCATTAATTGACATGATCAAAGGGAAAGACCGCGGAGCACATATCACCGATATACGCGTTACTCATAAGAGTGGTGGCAAAAGCGGAGAGTGGAATCGTGAGTAGCGCACTTGTGCTTGTGGCATCGCGCCGCGCATCGCAGGGCATTTACGAAGATACCAGCGGCCCCATTCTCGCTCAGGGATTGCGTGACTTGGGTTTCTCTGTGGAACTTAAAGTTGTCGACGACGGTGAACCAGTCGCTGAGGCGCTGGCCCACGCCATTGATCTAGAAGTCGATCTCATTATTACCAGCGGTGGCACAGGACTGACGCCCAGAGATCTCACGCCAGAAATTACTGAGCGCTTCATCGAGCGAGCGCTTCCAGGAATTGCCGAAGCGCTCAGATTCGACGGGATTAACCAAGGGATTCCCACAGCTGCACTATCGAGAGCAATCGCAGGGATCGCGAAGAATACGCTCATCATCAATGTTGCTGGCTCTCAGGGAGCGGCCAGAGATGCCATTCGGGTCCTTTCACCAATTGTGCGCCATGCCATCGATCAGATGAAGGGTGGAGACCACTGAAGTGGCCTTATCGTCTCAATGATGGCGACTTAACACTTCGTCCGCTCACACGTAGAGACAAGAAGAAATGGATTGCACTTCGGGAGGCTAATGATTCTTGGTTAGCGCCATGGGAGGCGACCCTGCCGCAGAACGCGAAAGAACCACAAATTAATTCATACGCTGCGCTGTTGCGACATCTCAATGGGCGTGCACGAAGTACGGCCATGCTGCCCTTTGCCCTGGAGTTTCAAGGCGAATTAATAGGACAAGTGACTCTCGGCGGGATCACATTTGGCGCTATGCGCAGTGCGCACATCGGCTATTGGGTCGATGAATCATTCACCGGCCGAGGGCTCACCACTAAAGCTGTACAAATTTTGACTGATCACTGTTTTTCGGTCCTCCAACTGCACCGCATCGAGATCAGTATGCGACCAGAGAACTTGGCGTCACAAAGAGTGGCGATGAAAGCGGGTTTTCATTTCGAGGGAAGTCGAACTTCGTATATCCATATCGATGGCGGATGGCGGGACCATCTCACTTTTGTGAGATTTAATCCGGCCGATGAAATATAAGGCACAAATCCGACACACCGGGCGCAATCCACGCTTTTCCACACCCTAAGGTTTACCTTGAATGATCATGGGTTCCGGTCTGATCTACGCAATCGTCGTCGTGCTATGGATCGCCTATTTCGTGCCTGCCTGGCTACGTCGCCACGATCAAGCGAGTGAATCCCGTTCTGTAGAGAGATATCGCAGTGCAATGCGGGTAGTTTCTCGTGGCACCATCGCGGAAATTCCCCTGACTGACGTTGAGAGAGCGGAGACGCGCGCGATGATGATTCGCCGGCGAAAGAGTACGTACGCAATCTTGCTAGGTTCATTTCTCGCAACGCTTATCTCTGGGATTGCGGGTGCAACATCTCTCGCCCTTCCACTCTTTCCGCTTCTCGGTGCGGGATATTTCTTCGTGACGGTTCGACGTGCTGAAGTTGTTCATCTACAAGCGCGTCGTGCA
>Ga0194051_1000470_pt1 | contig 22846 bp, 19 predicted proteins | sample SepL2320m_MetaG_FD_161275 | JGI IMG/M metagenome (GOLD analysis project Ga0194051, IMG submission 161275) | Anoxic zone freshwater microbial communities from boreal shield lake in IISD Experimental Lakes Area, Ontario, Canada - Sep2016-L239-20m | ecosystem: Environmental > Aquatic > Freshwater >... | reverse complement strand
CGGTGGCCCTGACCGGCAGCGGTTCGGTCGACGACACGCCGCTGAAGTTCGCGGTCGCGCTCGGGGCCAAGGCGACGGCGGGCCATGAGGTGGACATCGCGCTGGACACAGCCGGCGGCCGGCTCGCCTACAAGGGCAGCGTGAGCGCGCTCGGGCCCGACGCGCGGCTGTCGGGCACGGTGTCGGCGTCGGCGGACAACCTGGTGCTGTTCGTCAAGACACTGGCCAGAATCGCGGGCCAGCCGAAGCCCCATGTGCCGCCGCTGCTGGCCGGCAAGTTCAGTTTCGAGGGACCGGTCGCGCTGTCGCGGACCGACGTGAGCGCAAAGGACTTTACCCTCGTGCTGGGCGGCGACACGGTCACCGGGTCGCTCGCGGCAAAGGCCGGACCGGTGCCCACGATCGAGGCGCGCGTCAGCGCCGCGCGGCTCGATCTCGACCGCTGGCTCAAAGAGATCGTGCTGCCGCCCGAGGTCGAGGCCAAGAAGCAGGAGGCCGCGCAGCAGGCGGCCCCGCCGCCTCCCCCGTCCCTGCCAACGGTAACCCCGGCCACGGCGCGCGAGCCGAGCTGGCTGATCGGGCTCAACGCCAAACTCGTACTCGACGTTGGCGAGCTGATCTACAACCGCCAATCCGTGCGCAACATCGCGGTCGAGATCGAAGCCCGCAACGGCGCCATCGCCGTGCCGAAATTCGGCGTCGAGCTGCCGGGCGACTTCGTGGTGCGCGCGGCGTCGATCCTGTCGGACAGTTCGGCGCGGCCGCGCGTGTCGGGCGATTTCAGCCTGGAGGGGCCGAAGCTGCGCGAGACGCTGGCGTGGCTGCAGGTCGACACCTCGGCGATCCCGGCAGACAAGCTCACGCGCGTCAGCATGCGCGGCCGGATGGGATCGCGCGACGGCGATGTGCAGGTCGACGGCACGAGCTTCGAGCTCGACACGCTCCGGGGCCGGGCCGGCATCACCGTCGCCTTCACCATCCCGCTGTCGGTCGAGTTGCAGCTCGAGCTGGGCACCGTCGACCTCGATGCCTTCGTGCCGCCGCCCGGGCAGGCGGCCGCGTCGACCTCGCCGGCCGGCGCCGTCGTGCCCATCCTGGCCCTGCTCGGCCCGTCGCTCGGCCTCAAGCTCAAGGTCGCCCGGATCGACTATCGCGGCGAGGTGGTGTCGGGCGTCGATCTCGATGTCGCGCGACAGGCCGGCACGCTGAAGCTCAACGGCCTCAAGGTGGCGAGCCTGGCCGGCGCTCGGCTCGACGTGCGCGGCGCGGTGGCCGACTACTGGACGCCGCTGCCGCGCGCCAATGTCGTCTTCAGCTTCGAGACGCCCGACATCGATCGCGTGCTGAAACTGGCGGGTGCGCCGCCGACGGGGTTCGGCCGCGTGTCCGCCGCCGGCGACGTCGCAGGCACGTGGGAAAGCCTCGCCATCCGCCGCGGCGCCGTGAGCGCCCTGGGCTCGACCGTGCAGGCGAGCGGCGTGCTGGCCCTGCTCGGCGTCACCGACGGCAAGATCACGTCGATGTCCTACACGGGCAGCGTCACGGCCGACGGCCAGCCGATGACGGTGGCGATCTCCGCCGACCACCTCGCCGGCCGGCCCCAGATCACGGCGGACGTGAAGGCGGAGACCTTCGAGTTCGACAAGTTCTTCCGCGGCGGCGCGACACCACGGCGTTACGAACGCGGCCGGGCTGGCGCAGCGGACGAGATCGACACGGCCTCGCTCCGCGGCTTCGACGGCACGTTTAAGCTGGTGACGGCCGCTTTAGGCGGGCCGGCACGTCTCGGCAACGCAGAGATCGCGGCCGATCTGAAGGACGGCACGCTCACGATCACGCACCTCAGGGGCGGCCTCTATGGCGGCACGCTCAACCTGTCGGGCGTCGTCGATGCGACCGAGCCCGCGCTCTCGTTCCACCTGAAGGGCAGCGCCGAGGGGCTGCGGATCGGCGAGATGATGCGCGCGAGCTCCGGCAGCAACGAAGTCGGCAGCCTGATCAAGGTCGCGCTCGACGGCGTGCTGAATGCCAACGACATCGTCCTCAAAGGGTCGGGCAAGACGGCGTTGCAGCTCAAATCCTCGCTGGCGGGCGGCGCGCGGCTGGGCGGGCATCTCTATCCCAGCGCCAACCACTTCCTGCAGATGATCGGCGCCGCGGCGACCGGCGTCACCGGCGGCGCCATCGACTTCACCCTGGGCAATATCGCCAGCCTGTTCGGCGAGCGTGGCGGCGTCGGCGTCGGCAATATCCTGAACGCGGTCTCGCTGGTGCTGAACCGCTTCGTGAACCATGACGATCCGATACAGGGCGAGATCGAGATCGCCCAGGGTGTGTTGAGCGACAGGAACCTGCGGCTCCAGGGCAGCGGCGCCACCGCCAGCATCCACACGCGCACCCATCTCGAGAACGCGACGACCGACACGACGATCGACTTCTTCCTCGCCGAGGAACCGTCGCTGCCCTACCTGATCATGACCGTGCGCGGCCCCCTGGCCGGCCCCTCCTTCTCCGCCACCCGCGGCGGGGCGAGCGATCCGCCCGGCATGACCAACCTCCTGAAGGAGGTCGAGAAGGTGCCGTCGATGCTGCCCAGCATCTCCTTGCCGTCCTTCAACATCCCCAATCCGTTCCGCTAGGGCGCCGGCGGCTTGCGCCGACAGTTCGGCTGGCGATACGACGCGCACGCCGTCCTCTTGCCGCCATTATTGGGGCTGACTAACCAGTCCCAACAAGCCAATTCCAAGAAACGCCTTCAGGAAGGACACGTCATGATCGCGCGCCGTACCCTCGTCACCGGAAGCCTCGCTGCCCTGTCGCTGCCATCGTTTGCCTGGGCGCAGGGCGCGCCGATCCGCCTCGTCGTGCCCTACGGGCCGGGCGGCTCGACCGACACGGCGGGCCGCGTGCTGGCCGAGCGCATGTCGCAGGACACCGGCAGGACCATCGTGGTCGAGAACCGGCCGGGCGGCGGCACGATGGTGGGCATGGTCAACATCGCCAAGAGCAAGCCCGACGGCACCAGCCTGATGGTGCTGACGACGACGGCGGCGCTGCAGCCGGCGTTCGACGTGCCGATGGCGATCGACCCGCAGAAGGATCTCGCGCCGATCGCGCAGCTTGCCGACATCCCCTGCGTGCTCGCCGTCAACGCCAGCAACCCCGCCAAGACCTTCGCCGAGTTCATCGAGTGGGTGAAGGCGCAGCCCGGTCCGACGCATTACTCGACGTCCAGCACCGGCGGCCTGCCGCACCTGTGGGGCGAGCTGATCGCCACGCGCACCGGCGGCAAGCTGCAGCACATCCCCTACAAGGCCGCGGCCGAAGCGCTGCGCGACGCCGTCGCCGGCCACGTTGTGGCTTTCGTCGACGTCACGACCCCGGTCGATGCGCAGATCCGCGCCGGCACGATGCGCGGCCTGCTGTGCGGCGCCAAGGCCCGCGTCGCCAACATTCCGACCGTGCCGATCGCCAGCGAGCTCGGCGTTCCGGAGCTCGAGGCCGCGGTCTATTTCGGCGTGGCGACGACGGCCGGCACGCCGCCGGAGATCATCCAGCAGCTCAACGCGGCGGTGAATACAGCGCTCAAGGTCGAGGCCGTGCGCGAGCGGCTGATGTCGCTGGGCTTCATCCCGACCGGCGGCACGCCCGAGGCCTATGCCAAGCGCCTGGCCGACGAGACCGTGCGCTGGCGCAAGGTGATCAAGGACGCGAACATCCCCGCGCCGACTTGATCAGTTGACCTGATCGGCAGCGACACTCACGCCGCCGCGGGACGGACTTCGCGGCTACGGTCTCGCCTGAGGCGCTGCCAGTCGAGACCGATGTCGAGGACCTGGGCGCTGTGCGTCAGCCAGCCCGCCGAGATCAGGTCGACACCGCTGGCGGCAATGGCGCCGGCGGTGGCCGGCGTGATGCGGCCCGAGGCCTCGGCGATGGCACGGCCGTCGATGCGGCGCACCGCCTCGGCCAGCATCTCGGGGCCCATGTTGTCGAGCAGCACGGCGTCGACACGCTCGCCCAGCGCCTCGTCGAGCTGATCAAGCGAATCGACCTCGACCTCGATCTTGACCAAATGGCCCACGCCCGCGCGCGCGGCGCGAATCGCCGGCGCCACGCCACCGGCCGCGGCAACGTGGTTGTCCTTGATCAGCACGGCATCGTCGAGGCCAAAGCGGTGATTGACGCCGCCGCCGGCACGCACCGCGTATTTCTGAAGGCTGCGCAGGCCGGGCATGGTCTTGCGCGTACAACAGATGCGCGCCTTGTGGCCCTGCACCGCCGCCACCAGCGTGGCCGTCGCGGTGGCGACGCCACTGAGATGGCCGAGGAAATTGAGCGCCACGCGCTCGGCCGTCAGCATGCCGCGCGCGGGCCCCGATATGGTGGCGATGCGGTCGCCCGGCGCCAACCGCGTGCCGTCGGGCCGCTCGATCGCGATCTCGATGGCGGGATCGATCAGGCGAAAAGCGAGTGCCGCCGCGTCGAGGCCGGCCACGACGCCCGGCTGGCGCGCCACCAGCGCCGTCTCGGCCCACGCGCCGGCCGGCACGATTGAATCGGTGGTGAGATCGCCGGCGCGGCCGAGATCTTCCAGCAAGGCGGCGTGCACCGTCGCCTCGATCATCAGGAGGGGCAATGGGGCGAGGTTTACGATGGAGGTCATGGTGCTCTCCTCAGCGGACGGCCAGCATGCGCTCGACGGCGCGGCGGGCCGGGGCGGCGATGGCGGGATCGATCGTCACCTCGTGGCTCATGGTTTCGAGCGCGCGGCGGATCCTGGGCAGGGTGATGCGCTTCATGTGCGGGCAGAGGTTGCACGGCCGCACGAACTCGATCTCGGGGTGCAATGCCGCGATGTTGTCGCTCATCGAGCATTCGGTCATCAGCACGACGCGGCCCGGCCGCTCGCGCTCGACATAGTCGGCCATCGCCGCGGTCGAGCCCGAGAAATCGGCCTCGGCCACCACCTCGGGCGGGCATTCGGGATGGGCCAGCACGACCACGCCGGGATGGCCGGCGCGTACCTGGCGGACGTCCGCGGCGGAGAAGCGCTCGTGGACCTCGCAGTGGCCGGCCCAGGTGATGATCTCGACATCGGTTTCGCGGGCGATGTTCTGCGCCAGGTATTCGTCGGGCAGCATGATGACCTTGGGCACGCCCAGGCTCTCGACGATCTTCTTCGCATTGCCCGAGGTGCAGCAGATGTCGCTCTCGGCCTTCACCGCCGCCGAGGTGTTGACGTAGGTGACGATGGGCACACCGGGCCAGCGCTGGCGCAGCAGGCGCACGTCCTGGGCGGTGATCGATTCGGCCAGCGAGCAGCCGGCCCGCAGGTCGGGAATGAGCACGGTGCGCGAGGGATTGAGGAGCTTGGCGGTCTCGGCCATGAAATGAACGCCGGCCAGCACGATGATATCGGCGTCGGTCTTCATCGCCTCGCGCGCCAGGGCGAGGCTGTCGCCCACGATGTCGGCGACGCCGTGGAAGATCTCCGGCGTCTGGTAGTTGTGCGCCAGGATGACGGCGTTCTTCTCGCGCTTCAGCGCCAGGATGGCGTCGACGTCGGGCGCGAACTCGGACCATTCGGCCGGCAGGATCACCGACTTCACCTTGTCGTAGAGCTGGGCTACTTGCGGGGAGATATTCATGAGGCACCTGTTATGCTCATTATGAGCATTTATAGTCTTATGCTATGAACGAGCATAAAGCGCGTCAAGCCCGCCGTTTTCCCGGTTTCGACAAGCGGGCGGCCGTCGCCTAGAAAGGACGGCATGCGCAGTGCCTTCATGATTGTCGTCTGTCTGGCGATCCTCGGCGGCGGAATGGGCGCCTTCGCCCAGCCCGCGTCCTTCACCGACCCCCAGGCCTATTGCCGCGCCGTCGGCACGATCGACGCACCCGATCAGCGGTTTACCGGCACCGCCGTCCCGGACTGGATGGTGGCGCCGTTCGTCAATCCGCAGTACCCGCGCGCGCTCTACGGCATCTCCTGGCGCTGCATGACAGGCAGTGTCCTGGTCTGCCAGAACGCCCAGAGCCCGTCGTGCCTGAAAGCCGACATCGACCAGACGCCCAGCGCCGCGATGAACGAGTTCTGCCGCGGCAACGTCAACGCGCAGGTCATCCCGCGGGTCGTCACCGGGACGGAGCGCATGCTGGCCTACAACTGGATCTGCCGCGGCACGGAGCCCGCGATCGCCAAGGCAACGCGGCTCGACGCCCGGGGCTTCGTCGCCGCCGACTGGAAGGCCGTCAGCCCGCCGTAGCGGAACCCTCAGGAAGAGCGCGAGAGGGGCAGCTTGCTGCCGGCGACGGCGCGTTCGAGCAGGATCTCGCGGCGGAAGCGGTAGAGCTTGGCCGGCCGGCCGCCTGTTTCGGCCGACACGCCGCCGGTCTCCTCGACCAGCCCCTGCTGATCGATCAGCCGGCGGAAGTTCTGCTTGTGCAAGGGCCGGCCGGCCAGCGCTTCGACGGCAAGCTGGAGCTGGCCCAGTGTGAAGTCGGGCGGCATCAGCTCGAACACGACGGGCCGGTATTTGATCTTGGCGCGGAGGCGCGCGATGCCGGTGGCCAGGATGCGGCGGTGGTCGTAGTGCATCGGCGCACCCGGCAACGGATCCGTGGTCGGCCGGCGCCCGCCGGCTTCGGGCACGAGGCCGGCCTCGTAGAGCAGCTCATAGCGCTGCAGCACCAGATCCTCGTTCCAGCTCGCCTCGGCGAAGTTGATGTCCATCCGCTGCCGCCGGCCGCGCCGGACGGCCGGATCGGACGCCGCATCGATCCAGCGCCGCAGCCGCGGCATTACCTGTCGCGCGAGCACCGCCGGCGTCCCACCGCGCCAATCTTCCCAGGGGAAGTAGCGGTACCAGTTCTGCCAGCCGGGCTCGTGCCCGGCCGCTGTCACGCGCTCGCGGGTGAGGCCGAGATAGGAGATCGAGACGATGCGTCGACCCGAAGTGGCGGCGGCGCGCGAACGATCGGCAAAGGTGTAGAGCTGCTCGACATAGCCCAGCGGATGATGGGTCTGGCGCTCGACCCAGGCGCGCAAGCCGGTCTGCAGCGTCGGGTGGTCACCCTCGAACGGGCCGGACGGCAGCAGCGCGCCGTCCTCGAGAGTCAACACCTGCGGCTCCTCGTCGATCAATGCCACCAGCACCGCATTCAGTTCGATGGCGACAGCACGTGGTTTGGCAGGAGATGGCATGCGGCTCAGTCGAGGCCGTTGCCGCCATAGAGCCACTCCAGTGTATCGAGCCACTGGTCCTGGCTCTTGGCACTCATGAGGACGTTGCGCAGCGCCGCGTGCGGCCCATCCGGGTGATAGACGTGATCGCCCATGGCGCGCGACATCAGTTGTACGCGCGCGGTGCGCAGTACGCGGCGGGTCTTGTAGGTAGTGAGGCCTGTTTCGAGCGAATCGTAGCGCGACAGCGAATCGGCGAGACAGACCGCGTCTTCCATCGCCATGCAGGCGCCCTGCGCCATGTATTGCATCATCGGATGGGCAGCGTCGCCCAGCAGCGCCACGCGGCCATCGATCCATTTGTCGATGGGATCTCGGTCGCACAGCACCCACATGTGCCAGTCCTTGCCATGACGGATGATGTTCTGGGCGCGCTCGCAGACGTGAGTAAAGCCCTTGCGCACCTCCTCGACCGGCACCGGCTTGCCGGCGACCGGCTCGGGCGCGTGGTTGTGGTAGGTGACGACGAGGTTGAAAACCTTCCAGCCGGACAGCGGGTAGTGGACGATGTGGCACTTGGGGCCGGCCCACAGGGTGGCGGCGTTCCAGCGCAGATCCTCGGGCATCTGTTCGAGCGGGATCACCGAGCGGTAGGTGGTGTGGCCCGAGACGCGCGGTGCGCCGTCGCCCGCCACCTTGCGGCGGACGTCGGACCACAGACCATCGGCGCCGATCAGCGCGCGGCCCTTCGCGGCCGTGCCGTCACCCAGCCGCGCCGTGACGCTGCCGCCATCCTGGTCGTAGCCCGTAACCTCGCTCTGCGTGCGAAGCTCGATCAGCTTGTGGTCCTGGCAAGCCTTCAGCAACACGCCATGCAGGTCGCCGCGATGGACCACGGCATAGGGATTGCCGAAGCGGGCGCGGAATTTGTCGCCGAGGTCGATATGGGTGATCTCGCCGTCGGCGAGGGCGTCCATCAGGCGAAGGCTGTCGATATAGACCGCCATGCCGCGCGCCGCCTCGCCCACTCCGAGGCGGTCGAAACAGTGGAAGGCGTTGGGGCCGAGCTGGATGCCGGCGCCGATCTCGCCCAGCCTGGCAGCCTTTTCCAGCACCAGCGAGGCGATGCCCTTCTGGGCCAGCGCCAGGGCGGCCGCCAGGCCACCGATGCCGCCGCCGGCGATGAGAACTCTATCTGGGTCCACCCACGACCTTCTCGTCATGCAGCCGGGCGATCTCATGATCCGGCAGGCCGAGGATAGCGGAAAGAATCTCGTCCGTATGCTGGCCCAGGGTGGGCGCGATGCGGGGCGGCTGCCGCGGCACGGCGCCGAACTGCAGCGGCGAGGCCGCCACCGGATAGCGGCCGATGCCGGGCTGGTCGAGCACGGTGAACAGCGGATTGTCGTGCACGGCCTCCTTGTCGGCCGCCAGCTCGCGGAAGGTCTGGTAGGGCGCCCACAGCGCGCCAGCCTTCTTCAGGGCCGCCCCCACGTCGGCCGCGGTCTGTGCGGCCACCCAGGGTTCGATCACGGCGCAGAGCTCGGCCCGCGCCATCCATCGGCCCGCGTCGGTCTTGAGGTCGACGTTCTGGGTCGCTTCGATCCTCTTGAATGCGTCGGTGAAGCCGCCCGCCGCCGCCAGCGCATCGACGTGGCGGTCGGAGAAGATGCAGATCATGACGAAGCGGCCGTCCTTGGTCCTAAAATCGCGACCGAAGGTGCCGAAGATCTCGTTGCCGTAGCGCGGCCGGTCGACGTCGTTCACGACCGCTTCGCCCAGGTAGCCGAGCGCCGAGGTCGTGGCGAGCGCCATGTCCTGCAGCGGCAGCACGATCCGCTGCCCCTGCCCCGTCATCCGGCGATGCCGCTCGGCAGCCAGGATCGCCATGGCGCCGGCATAGGCGGTGGCGAGGTCCCACGGCGGCGCCACCGCGTTGACCGGGCCTTCATGGCCGACCGGACCGGTCACCATGGGGAAGCCGGTGATGGCGTTCACCGTGTAGTCGACATGCGCCGAGCCATCGCGTGCACCCACGATATTGAGCGCGATCAAGTCGGCGCGCTTCTTCGAAAGCTCCTCGTAGGCGAGCCAGCCGCGCGCCGGCATGTTGGTGGTGAAGATGCCCGCCCCTTCGCCCGGCGCGGTTATGAGGGCGGTCAGAAGTTCGCGGCCCTTGGGATTGCGCAGATCGACGGCAATCGAGCGCTTGCCCTTGTTGAGGCCGGCCCAGTAGATCGAGCGGCCGTCGCTGGTGATCGGCCAGCGGTCGTTGTCGAGCCCGCCCTTGATGTCGTCGAAGCGGATCACGTCGGCGCCGAGTTGAGCGAGCGTCATGCCGCCTAGGGGGGCCGCGATGAAGGCCGAGCCTTCGACGATGCGAAGGCCGGCGAGAATGCCAGTCATGTGCGTTTCCTGTCTGTCTTCTTACTTGCTTCTACCCTGGGGAAGATTGTTCTTCCGCTTCTCCAGCCACCAACCGTATTCCGGCGTCCACATCTCGAAGTCGCTGTCGCAGCCCAGCTCCTGCGCCGCATGGAGCGCCCAGAAGGGGTCGTAGAGCGCCTGGCGGCCGATCGCGATCAGGTCGGCGTCGCCCGACTGCAGGATCTCCTCGGCCTGCGGCCCGTCGAGGATGAGGCCCACTGTCATGGTCGGAATGTCCGCCCCTCGCTTCACCGCCGCCGCGAACGGCACCTGGAAACCTAGCGACCGCTTGATCGGCAGCGCCGTCGAGAGGCCGGTGAGGCCGCCCGAAGAAGTGTCGACCACGTCGATGCCGATCGCCTTCAGCTCCCGGGCGTAGGCAATCGTGTCCTCGACATCCCAGCCGCCCGCGCCGTCGACGGCCGAGACGCGGATGAACATCGGCTTGTGCTCGGGCCAGTTGGTGCGCACGGCCTTGGCCGCCGCCAGCGGAAAGCGCATGCGACCGGCGCGGTCGCCGCCATACTGGTCGTTGCGCGTGTTGCTGATCGGCGAGAGGAACTGCGCCAGCAGGTAACCGTGCGCGCCGTGGATCTCGATCACGTCGTAGCCGGCAGCATCGGCGCGGCGTGCGGCCTCGCCGAATTTCTTAACCAATCCGTCGATCTCGTCCGTGCCGAGCTGCTTGGGGGTCGTGTAGCCCTCGCCCGCCGCCAGCTCGGAGGGGCCGACGACCTGCCAGCGCTGCCAGCCGGCCTCTTTGGGTCCAAGCTCGCCCGGCTTGTCGAACGAGCGCGGTGTCGAGCCCTTGCGGCCGGAATGGGTAATCTGCGTGGCGGCCAGCGCGCCTTCCTGCTTCAGGAACCGCGTCAGGCGTTTGTGGCTCTCGATCTGGCTGTCGTCCCACAGGCCGAGATCGCCCTGCGTCACGCGCCCGCGAGGTTCGATGGCGCAGTTCTCGGTGAAGACGATGCCGAACTTGCCGAGCGCGAACTTGCCGAGATGCACCAGGTGATAGTCGTTCACCATGCCGTCGGTAGCGCGGTACTGCACCATGGGCGAGACGACGCAGCGGTTGGGCGCAACGACGCCACGCATCTTGAAGGGCGTGAACAGCAGCGGCTTGGACAAACTCAACTCCCCTTCCCAACTTTCCAGGCGGAACGACAGAACATAGACCGGACCACCCGCCCGGGCCTATCCTTCCGCCATGTTTGACCTCGTCATCCGAAACGGAACCGTGATCGATGGCTCCGGCGCCCCGCGCCGCGTCGCCGATGTCGCAGTGCAAGACGGAAAGATCGCCGCCGTCGGCCCCAGGCTCGGCGCCGCCAGACGCGAGACCGACGCCGCGGGCCTGATCGTGGCGCCGGGCTTCGTCGACATCCACACGCACTACGACGGCCAGGCGACCTGGGATCCGTTCGTCACGCCCAGCTCGTGGCACGGCGTCACCACGACGATCTTCGGCAATTGCGGTGTCGGTTTCGCACCCGTGCGCCCCGGCCAGTCGGGCTACCTGATCAACCTGATGGAAGGCGTCGAGGATATTCCCGGCACGGTCCTGAGCGAGGGCGTGAAGTTCAACTGGGAGTCCTTCCCCGACTATCTCGACGCGCTGGACTCGATGACCCGCGCCGTCGACGTGGCGGCCCAGCTGCCGCACGGTGCGCTGCGCTTCTACGTCATGGGCGATCGCGGTGCCGAGCACGACGAAGTGCCGAGCGAACGCGAGATCGAGGAAATGGCACGCTTCACCGAGGAAGCGCTGCGTGCCGGCGCCATGGGCTTCACGACCTCGCGCACCACCAAGCACAAGGCCCGGGACGGTCGTTTCACGCCCTCGCTGTCGGCCCGCGAGGCCGAGCTTTTGGGCATTGCCCAGGGCATCAAGCGGGCGGGCCGCGGCGTGATCGAGGTGAATTCAGACTTTGGCCCGGGCGAATTCGAGGCGCTGGAAGCAGCGGCGACGCTGGCTGGCCGGCCGCTCTCCTGCCTGCTGGTCCAGGTCGATGCCCAGCCCGACCTGTGGCGAGAGACCTTGACCAACATCCATCGCATGCGTGCGGCGGGCCACGAGGCCAATGCCCAGGTCGGAAGCCGGCCGATCGGCGTGATCATGGGGCTCGAGACGACCGTTCATCCGTTCGCGGCCCACCCCGTGTGGCGCGAGCTGCGCGACCTGGCGCCCGCCGCACGCTACGAACGTCTCGCGACCGATGCCGATCTGCGCCGGCGCCTGCTCGCCCCGCGCGTCGGCGGTGCGCCGGCCTACATGGGCGAAACATTCCACAAGATGTTCCCCATCGCCGACCGGCCGGACTACGAGCCCGATCTCGCCAACTCGGTTGCCGCCATCGCCGAGCGGTCCGGCCGCACGCCGCAGGAAGTCGCCCTCGAAGCGATCCTCGCGCAGGGCGGCAAGGGCCTGCTGATGCTGCCGTTCGAGAACTATTCCGCCGGCAGCCTCGATGTGGTGCATGAGATGATCACCGATCCCGCCACCGTGCTGGGCGTGGCCGATGGCGGCGCCCATGTCGGCGTGATCTGCGACGCCTCTTCACCGACCTCGCTGCTGACCCTGTGGGGCCGAGATCGCACGCGCGGGCCGAAGCTAGGGCTCGAATTCCTGATCGCCAAGCAGACGCGCAGCACGGCGCTGTCCTATGGCCTCGCCGATCGCGGCCTGCTGGCGCCGGGCCACAAGGCCGACATCAACGTGATCGATTTCGAGGCGCTGCAGCTCAAGCGCCCCGAAGTGGTCTACGACCTGCCGGCCGGCGGCCGCCGTCTGATCCAGCGCGCGTCGGGCTACCGGCATACCTTCAATGCGGGCGTCGAGACGATACAGAACGATGAATTGACCGGCGAGCGGCCGGGACAGCTGGTGCGGGGCGCCCAGGTTCCCGGCTAGACCGTCATGTGACGGCGCACGGCATCCGCGTCGAACGTCTCGCGGGTGCCGGACATCACGACCTCGCCGCGGTCCATGACCGCGAAGTCGTCGGCCAGCTCGTGGGCGAATTCGAGATACTGCTCGACCAGCAGGATCGCCATGTCGCCGCGCTGGCGCAGGAAGGTGATGGCGCGGCCGATGTCCTTGATCACCGAGGGCTGGATGCCTTCGGTCGGCTCGTCGAGTACCAACAGCTTGGGCCGCATGGTGAGCGCCCGGCCGATGGCGAGCTGCTGCTGCTGGCCACCGGAGAGATCGCCACCGCGGCGCTTCAGCATCGAATCGAGCACCGGGAAGAGTTCGAACACCTCGTCGGGAATCTTGCGCTGGTCGCGACCGACCGGCGCGAAGCCTGTCTCGAGGTTCTCCTTCACCGTCAGCAGCGGGAAGATCTCGCGGCCCTGCGGCACCAGCGCCACGCCACGCCGCGCCCGCTCGTAGGGCGGCAGCTTGGAGATTTCCTGGTCCTCGAGGGAGATCGAGCCCGAGGCGATCGGCTGCAGGCCGACGATGGCGCGCAGCAGGCTGGTCTTGCCGACGCCGTTGCGACCCAGCAGGCAGGTCACCCGGCCGATCGTGGCCGACACCGACACCGAGCGCAGCGCCTGGGCGGCACCGTAGAAGAGATCGACGTTCTGGACGGTGAGCATTGCTATCGCCCCAGATAGACTTCGACGACGCGCTGATCAGCACTGACCTGGTCGAGCGTGCCCTCGGCCAGCATCGAGCCCTCGTGCAGCACGGTCACCTTGACGCCGAGCGCGCGCACGAAGCTCATGTCGTGCTCGACGACGACGACCGAATGCGTCTTGTTGATCTCGCGCAGCACCTGCGCCGTGGTCTCGGTCTCGACGTCGGTCATGCCGGCCACCGGCTCATCGACCAGCAGCAGTTTGGGATCCTGTGCCAGCAGCATGCCGATCTCCAGCCACTGCTTCTGGCCGTGGCTGAGGCGCGCACCCAGCATGTGCTGCTGCTCTTCCATGCGGATGATGGAGAGGATCTCGGCCAGTCGCTGACCCTCGGATTTAGTCGGCTGGGCCAGCAGCAGGCGGTGCCATTTGCGCAGGCCCGCAAGCGCCAGCAGCAGGTTGTCGCGCACGGTGTGGTTCTCGAACACCGTCGGCTTCTGGAACTTCCGCCCGATGCCCAGGGTCGCGATATTCGCTTCGTCGAGCTTGGTGAGGTCGGCACGACCGTCGAATACGACCTCGCCGGAGTCCGGTCGCGTCTTGCCGGTGACGACGTCCATCATGGTGGTCTTGCCGGCGCCGTTGGGGCCGATGATGGCCCGCATCTCACCCGGCTCGATCAGCAGCGAGAGGTTGTTCAACGCCTTGAAGCCGTCGAACGAGACGGTGACACCGCTGAGGTAGAGGAGCGCGGAGGTGCTTCTCATACCGGCGCCCTCGCCTTCTTGGCCAGCGACCGATTCTTAATCTGGGCCCAGAGACCGACCACGCCCTTGGGCAGCAGCAGCGTCACGACGATGAAGAGCGCACCCAGCGCGAACAGCCAGAACTCGGGCAGCGCGCCGGTGAGCCAGGTCTTGCCGAAATTCACGATGAAGGCGCCGATCACCGGCCCGATCAGGGTGCCACGGCCACCGACCGCGACCCACAACACGGCTTCGATCGAGTTGGCGGGCGAGAATTCGCTGGGGTTGATGATGCCGACCTGAGGCACGTAGAGCGCGCCGGCGATGCCCGCCATGGCGGCCGAGAACACGAAGACGAAAAGCTTATAACCCTCGACGCGGTAACCCAGAAAGCGCATGCGGCTTTCGGCGTCGCGCACCGCAGTCAGCGCCTTGCCGAAGCGCGAGCCGACGATTGCCGCCGAAACGACGAGGCCCAGCGCCAGCATGAAGGCCGAGGCGAAGCAGAGCACCGCGCGCGTGCTGTCGGCCTGCACGGAGAAGCCCAGGATCTCCTTGAAATCGGTCATGCCGTTGTTGCCGCCGAGACCCATGTCGTTGCGGAAGAACGCCAGCATCAGCGCGAAAGTCATCGCCTGGGTGATGATCGAGAGGTAGACGCCAGTGACGCGGCTGCGGAAGGCGAACCAGCCCAGTGCGAAGGCCAGCAGGCTCGGCACCAGGATGGCCATGAGCATGGCGAAGCCGAAATTGTCGAAGCCGTACCAGAACCATGGCAGCTCCTTGTAGTTCAGGAACACCATGAAGTCGGGCAGCAGCGGGTTGCCGTAGACGCCGCGGCTGCCGATCTGGCGCATCAGGTACATGCCCATGCAGTAGCCGCCGAGGGCAAAGAAGGCGCCGTGGCCGAGCGAGAGGATACCGCAGAAGCCCCACACCAGGTCGACCGCGAGCGCCAGCAGGGCAAAGCTGAGATACTTGCCGATCAGTTGAAGCAGCCAGGCCGGCACGTGGAACGGGCTGCCGGGCGGCACGATCTGGTTGAGCAGCGGCAAGGTGACGCCGACCGCCAGCACCAGCAACACGAAGAGGCGCAGGTTCCGGTCCATGCCCTGGAGCAGGAAACGCGTAATCATTCGACAGAGCGGCCCTTCAGCGCGAACAGGCCGCGCGGGCGGCGCTGGATGAACAGGATGATGAACACCAGGACCAGGATCTTGCCCAGCACCGCGCCGGCGTAGGGTTCGAGGAACTTGTTGACCACACCCAGGGTCAGCGCGCCGATCAGCGTGCCGAACAGATTGCCGACGCCGCCGAACACCACGACCATGAATGAGTCGATGATGTAGCCTTGGCCAAGGTTAGGACTGACGTTGTCGATCTGGCTGAGTGCCACGCCGGCGAGGCCCGCGATGCCCGAGCCCAGACCGAAGGTGAGCGCATCGACCCTGGGGGTGCGGATGCCCATGGCCGAGGCCATGGGCCGGTTCTGGGTGACGGCGCGCATATAGAGGCCGAGCGGCGTCTTGCGCAGTACCAGGATCAGGGTGACGAACACGATCATGGAAAACACCACGATCCACAGCCGGCCGTAGGTGACGTTGATCTGGCCGACCTGGAAGGCGCCGGACATCCATGACGGCGCGCCGACTTCGCGGTTGGACGAACCGAAGATCGAGCGCACGGCCTGCTGCAGTACCAGCGACAGGCCCCAGGTGGCGAGCAGCGTGTCGAGCGGCCGACCGTAGAGAAAGCGAATGATGCCGCGCTCGATCAGGATACCGATGCCACCGGCCACCACGAACGCGAGCGGGAGCGCAATCAGCAGCGAGACGTCGAATAAATGCGGCGCCGAGGTACGGATGATCTCCTGCACGACGAAGGTCGTATAGGCACCCAGCATCACCATCTCGCCATGCGCCATGTTGATGACGCCCATGGTGCCGAAGGTAATGGCGAGGCCGATCGCGGCCAGCAGAAGCACCGAGCCCAGCGAGATGCCGTACCAGATGTTCTGCGCAACCTCCCAGGCGGCGAGCGTCTGGCGAACGGCATCGGCGCCAGCAGCGGCGGCGGCCTTGACCTCCGGATCGGTCGCCGATGAAGCCACGGCCTGCAGGACGCCCAGCGAATCGCGGTCGGCACGCGCGCGTACCAGCGCGATGGCTTCGATCTTCTGCGCCGCGGGCGCATCGGACGCCAGCACGCTGGCGGCCCGCGCCTCATTCATGGACTGCTTGATGCGCGGGTCCTTCTCGGCCGCGAGCGCAACATCGAGAGCGGCCAGCGACGAGGCATCGCGGCGCTTGAAAAGGGCCTCGGCGGCACCGCGGCGCACGCGGGGATCGGGGCTCATCAGGGTGAGCGAGCCGATGGCGGCTTCTATGATGCCACGCAAGCGATTGTTGACGCGGACACGATCGAGGTCGGCTTCGGTGCCGCTACCGGCGGCCTTGCCGGAGATCGCCTCGGTCAGCGAGAGTTGATTGCCGTCGGGCTTGCCGATGAGCACGAGATTGTCGGACTTGCGGACATAGAGCTGGCCCGCGGCCAAGGCTTCCAGGATCGGAGCGGCGCGCTGCTCGCCCGATGCAGCCATCGCCGTGATCGCAGTCTCGCGATCACCGAAACTGCCGGTCGTAAGGCTGCCCACGAGAGTCGGCAGATCGGCGGCAAAGGCCGTGGCGGCGATCAGCCCCGAGGCCAGCATCGTGGCCAGCGCCGACAGCAGTATCGCAAACGGGCGCAGGGAAAGCATGACTGAGAATTAACCCGGAGATGAGAACGGGGCGACTCGAAAGTCGCCCCGCCCCTGTGAGTTGGTGACGGTTGGGCCTACTTGCCCTTGCCGCCGCACTTGCCGGTGACAACGTTGAAGTTGCCGCAGCTCATCGGCTTGCGCCAATCGGAGATCAGGTCCTTGGAGTCGGGCAGGTAGTCCGACCATTCGTCGCCGAGCACCAGAGCGGTCGACGACACGACGTCGAACTGACCGTTGCCCTGGATCTCGCCGATCAGAACCGGCTTGGTGATGTGATGGTTCGGCATCATCGCCGAAAGGCCACCCGTCAGGTTCGGCACGGCAATGCCGATCATGGCGTCGATCACCGCATCCGCATCGGTCGTGCCGGCCTTCTTCACCGCCTCGATCCACATGGCGAAGCCGATCACGTGGGCTTCCATCGGATCGTTCGTCACCCGCTTCGGGTTCTTGGTGAAGGTCTGCCAGGTCTTGATGAACGCCTCGTTGGTCGGGTTCTTCACCGACTGGAAGTAGTTCCAGGCGGCGAGATGGCCGATCAGCGGCTTGGTGTCGATGCCGGCGAGCTCTTCTTCACCGACCGAGAAGGCCACGACCGGGATGTCCTTGGCCTTGATGCCCTGGTTGCCGAGCTCCTTGTAGAATGGAACGTTGGCGTCGCCGTTGATGGTCGACACGACGGCGGTCTTCTTGCCGGCCGAGCCGAACTTCTTGATGTCGGCGACGATCGACTGCCAATCGGAGTGACCGAACGGCGTGTAGTTGATCAGGATGTCTTCCTGCTTGACGCCCTTCAGCTTGAGGTAGGCCTCGAGGATCTTGTTGGTCGTGCGCGGATAGACGTAGTCCGTGCCGGCCAGGACCCAGCGCTGAACTTTCTCGTTGGCCATCAGATAGTCGACGGCCGGGATCGCCTGCTGGTTCGGAGCGGCGCCGGTATAGAACACGTTGCGCGAGCTCTCTTCGCCTTCGTACTGCACCGGGTAGAAGAGGATGCCGTTCAGCTCCTCGAACACCGGCAGGACCGACTTGCGGCTGACCGAGGTCCAGCAGCCGAACACCGCAGCCACCTTGTCCTTCTGCAGCAACTCGCGCGCCTTCTCGGCGAACAGCGGCCAGTTCGATGCCGGGTCGACGACGACGGCCTCGAGCTTGCGGCCCAGAACGCCGCCCTTCTTGTTCTGCTCTTCGATCAGCATCAGCATGACGTCCTTGAGGGTCGTCTCGCTGATCGCCATCGTGCCTGACAGTGAATGCAGAATACCGACCTTGATCGGTGCCCCCTGGGCAAACGCGCTGCCCGCAGCGCCAGCCAGGAGGCCGGCGGCAACGAGGCCCGTCCGCATCATCGATCCGAATTTCATCCCGCTCTCCTTGTTATCGACGGAATTCCCCCGCCCGAGAACATGGAAAGCGAATGCCGTGCCAAACTTCCCGCCCGGCCCGGGAAAACTTCTACTGCGCGATCAGGACGAAGGCGCCGCCGGCCAGAACGGCGCCGCCCAGGGCGCGCAATCCCATGTCGCCGAGGACGCGGAGTGCCGCCCAGCCGAGTCCCAATCCGGCTGCTTGCAGCAGGGTGGTCGCCGCCAGGAATCCCAAAATGTAGGTGCCGGCGCCATCGGCCGGCGCTTCGAGGGCGTGGGCATAACCATGGAAGAAAGCAAACAGGCCGGCCACCGCCATGGCTGCCGCCGACGGCAGACGCACTGCAGCCATGATGAGACCGCCAAAGACGAAAACCGAACTCAGAATGACTGCCTCAACCATGGGCAATTTTATGCCCGCAAATCCGGCAGCTGCGCCAATAGCCATCATTGCGAGGAAGGCGGCCGGCACGAGCAGGGCCGCCAGTGGCTTCCGGGCTGCGAGCAGGGCGGCCCAAATGCCGACGCCGACCATGGCCAGCAGGTGATCGATCCCGGTGAAGGGATGGAGGAAACCGGAGGCTTCGTGACCGGGGTGAGCCGACGCGGGGCCGGCAAAGGCAAACAACAGGGCCGTCAGGCAGATCGTCCGGATCATCGACTTCTCCTCATTCCTCTATTCTTCCACATCCCTCAATCTTCCACATCAACGCGCCGTGAGGCCACCCTGGCGCACGATGAAGGCGGCAACTTCCGCCACACCCTTGTGCTCTTTCAGGTTCGAAAAGATGAAAGGCCTGGCGCCACGCATCTTGCGCGCGTCGCGGTCCATGACATCGAGATTGGCACCGACCAGCGGTGCCAGGTCGATCTTGTTGATCACCAGCAGGTCCGATCGCGTGATCCCTGGCCCGCCCTTGCGCGGGATCTTCTCGCCGGCCGCGACGTCGATCACGTAGATGGTGAGGTCGGCCAGTTCGGGCGAGAAGGTGGCGGCAAGGTTGTCACCGCCCGATTCGACGAAGACAATCTCGAGGGCCGGCCACTTGCGGACGATGTCGGCGACGGCGGCGAGGTTGATCGAGGCGTCCTCGCGGATCGCCGTGTGCGGACAGCCGCCGGTTTCGACACCGACGATCCGGTCCGGTTCCAGTGCGCCGGCGCGCGTCAGGAACTCGGCATCTTCCTTGGTGTAGATATCGTTGGTGACGACGGCGATGTCGTAAGTATCGCGCATGCTCTTGCACAGACGCTCGACCAGGGCCGTCTTGCCCGACCCGACCGGACCGCCCACGCCCACTCTCAGGGGACCACGCGCATTCATCGTTCCATTTCTCCGGCCAGCAGCGCGAGATAGCTCACGCCGAGCAACAGGCTGTAGGGCGAATAGTACCGCTTGTCGCGCCTGGCAAACGGCTCGTCGTAGAAATGGCTCCGCCAGCGCGGACTATAACCGGCCCAGCCGCGGGCGACGAAGGCGCCGGCAATTGCGAAGGTGCCGGTCAGCACCGCCGGCTCCTGGCCGCGTCCCAGCACGTACCAGGGCCACAGTGCCACCACGGCCAGCAGGGCTGCCACGGCGAAGCACTGCCAGGACGGCGGCATGCGCTTGCGACCATCGCCCACGACACCGCGCGCCAACGCCTCCTGGTTGGCCTCAGGCCAGGTGCTGCCGAGACCCCATAGGGCGTGGACGACGGCAATGGCGCCGACTCCGACGAACAGCAGGAACGCCAGCACCGCGGTCATGAGCGGAACAGCCGCGTGTATTGCGTTTCATGGCGCAGCGAGCACCAGTCGAGCAGCGGCGTCGCCGTGCCGATCTCGTCGAGTGAGGCGGCCGCAAGCGCCGCCTCGACCGTCCGCCGCACGGCAGGCTCCAGCGCCGCCAGGGCGCGTTGGCCATCGGTCTGGCCGAGCGGCACGGTTCGCACCGCCGCCGAGATCAGGTTGGCGGCAAAGGCATGCAGGTAGGCGGCCAAGACGGACTCGAGCGCGATGCCGTGCGCGGCCGCCGCCAGCGCCACGGCCACCGGCAGCGCCATCTCGCCACCGGTTCGCTCGTGGCCCGTCTCGAGAGCGGGATGCGGCCAGGCCGCCCGGGTGATCGACAGGAAAGAGCCGCCCTGCTGACGCGATTCGAGCGCCATCTCGGAGGTTCCCCGCCACGCCGCTGCACGTTCGGCAACTGTATCGAACGACGGCCAATCGGCGCTATCGACGGCGCGCCACGCCGCAGCAAGCAGGGCCCCATCGACCAGGCCGGTGCCGCGCTCGATCACGCTTTCCAACCAGGCAATCAGCGAGGCGCGATCCTTGATGAATCCCTCCTCCACCGCTGTTTCCACGCCATGGCTATAGCTGAAGGCGCCGACCGGATAGGCCGGCGACAGCCAAGCGAGCAGCCGGTAGAGCGGATCGCTTGTCATCGTGAACTAGCCATGGCGCTCGGGACGCAGCTCGCCATGACGATGGCCGGTATCGTGATTGTGCTGGCCGTAGGCGCCGCCCTCGGGATCGAACGGTACGCGCACCTTACGGACCTCGGCGCCCAACCCCTTCAGCATATCGACGATGACATGATCGTCGCGGATCAGGATCCGATCGCTATCGATCTGCGTGGGCAGGTGGCGATTGCCGAGATGCCATGCCAGCCGGGCAAACGAGGCCGGATCGTGGCCGCGTACCTCGACGAGATCCTCGTCGGCGGCCCTCACTTCGACGAAGCCGCCCTCCTCCAGCCTGAGCCCATCGCCGGAATGCAGCACCACTGGCTCGACCAGATCGAGCAGGAAATCGAGGCCGCCATCGCCCAGCATGCGCAGGCGGCGGCGATAGCGGTCGTCAAACAGCAGGGTGACGGTGTCGGTTCGGTCCTGCGTCGGCCAGTGGCCGGCGCGGACGACTTCAAGGGCGCGCTTCATGTCAGAACAGGAAATACCGTTGGGCCATGGGCAGTACCGTCGCGGGCTCGCAGGTCAGCAGCTCGCCGTCGGCCCGCACCTCGTAGGTCTCGGGATCGACCTCGATCTTGGGACAGAGCGCATTGTGCACCATGTCCTTCTTGCCGATCTTGCGCGTGCCCTTGACCGCCAGCAGCGGGCGCGAGAGCCCCCACTTCTTGGCCACACCCTTGGCGATGGCGGCCTGCGACACGAACAAGGCCGGGCTCATCACCAGGCTGCGGCCAAAGGCGCCGAACATCGGCCGGTAGTGCACCGGCTGCGGCGTCGGGATCGAGGCGTTGGGATCACCCATCGGCGCCGCCACGATCGAGCCACCGATCAGCACCATGTCGGGCTTGGCGCCGAAGAATGCCGGCGCCCATATCACGAGATCGGCGCGCTTGCCGACTTCGACTGAGCCGACGTGCTTCGCAATGCCGTGGGTGATGGCGGGATTGATGGTGTACTTGGCGACGTAGCGTTTTACGCGGACGTTGTCGTTATCGCCCTTCTCCTCCTTCAGCCGGCCGCGCTGCTTCTTCATCTTGTCGGCTGTCTGCCAGGTGCGGATCACGACTTCGCCGACCCGGCCCATCGCCTGGCTGTCGGACGACATCATCGAGAAAGCGCCGAGGTCGTGCAGGATATCTTCGGCGGCGATGGTCTCGCGCCGGATGCGGCTTTCGGCGAAGGCCACGTCTTCCGGAATGCGCGCGTCGAGATGATGGCAGACCATCAGCATGTCGAGATGCTCGTCCACGGTGTTCACCGTGTAGGGCATGGTGGGATTGGTCGAGCTCGGCAGCACGTTCTTCTCGCCGCACAGGCGAATGATGTCGGGCGCATGGCCGCCGCCAGCACCTTCGGTATGAAAGGTGGCGATGGCGCGGCCCTTGAAGGCCGCCCGCGTCGTCTCGACGAAGCCCGACTCGTTCAACGTGTCGGTATGGATCGCCACCTGCACGTCGAAGCGGTCGGCGACCGTGAGGCAATTGTCGATCGCGGCCGGCGTGGTGCCCCAGTCCTCGTGCAGTTTCAGGCCGCAGGCGCCGCCCTCGATCTGCTCTTTGAGGCCGGCCGGCTTGCTGGTGTTGCCCTTGCCGAAGAAGCCGAGGTTCATCGGCAGGCCCTCGGCCGCCTGCAGCATGCGGCCCATGTGCCAGGGCCCGGGCGTCACGGTGGTGGCGAGCGTGCCATGGGCCGGGCCGGTGCCGCCGCCCATCATGGTGGTAACACCGCTGTAAAGCGCGTCGTCGATCTGCTGCGGGGCGATGAAGTGGATGTGGCAATCGATGCCACCCGCGGTGACGATCTTGCCCTCGCCCGCGATCGCCTCGGTGCCGGGGCCGATGATGATGTCGACGCCGGGCTGGATATCGGGGTTGCCGGCCTTGCCGATGGCGACGATCAGCCCGCCCTTGAGGCCGATGTCGGCTTTCACGATGCCCCAGTGATCGACGATCAGCGCATTGGTGATGACGGTGTCGACCGCGCCCTGGGCGCGCGTGCGCTGGCTCTGGCCCATACCGTCGCGGATCACCTTGCCGCCGCCGAACTTCACCTCTTCGCCATAGGTCGTGTGGTCCTTCTCGACCTCGACGAAGAGATCGGTGTCGGCCAGCCGCACCCGATCGCCGGTGGTCGGGCCGAACATGCCGGCATAGGCCGAGCGCGAGATGCGCGTCGGGCCTTCGTTGGAGGGGCCGACCTTGGCGATCGGTCCGAGCTTACCCGACACCTTGGCCTGGAAGCCGTGGCTCTCGCGCCCACCGAGATAGGGCGTGAGCCGCACCGTGCGCGACTGGCCGGGCTCGAAGCGCACGGTG
>Ga0194051_1000467_pt1 | contig 22903 bp, 19 predicted proteins | sample SepL2320m_MetaG_FD_161275 | JGI IMG/M metagenome (GOLD analysis project Ga0194051, IMG submission 161275) | Anoxic zone freshwater microbial communities from boreal shield lake in IISD Experimental Lakes Area, Ontario, Canada - Sep2016-L239-20m | ecosystem: Environmental > Aquatic > Freshwater >... | reverse complement strand
GCTCTTCGCGCAGGGCGGGGTGACGATACTCGGGCAGGGTCAGAAGCAGATTGTCGATCATGGCGCGCATGCGTCTCGCAATCTGGAAATTCTCGGCGCCGTAGAGACGTATCTCGCGACACGTGAGATGCACGAAGTCTTCCCAATCGGGCGTGCGGAAGAGTACGCGGAGCTGCCCGTCCTGGTCCCGGATCTCCTCACCGCGCAGATGGCGGGCGCCCACCGCGCGCAGCAAACGATGAAGCTGGTCCAGGGCGAGGACGGCGGTCGTCGGATCGTTGATGGCCTTGGACAGGGCCTTGATCGCGATATCGACGATGACCCGGAAGGCAAAGGTCGCGTCCTGCTCGATCGTGCGCTCGTCTCCCAGGGCAACCTGGGCGGCCAGTTTGCCGTCCTCGATATCCCGGGCGCGGCCATGCAGGCGGAAGAGGGGGTCGCCGCTCGCGAGGAAATCCCCGACCAGCGGGACGACTTCGATGACGCCCCCAGTGCGGCGCGCGAGGGTCGTCAGAGCCTCGATATTGACGGCCAGGACGATCCCCGATCGTGCCTGGTGGAGAAGGGTGCGGCTGGGACCCTCGGGGGCGCTCGGCGCCGGCGACGGCCTCGCTGCTCCCTCGACCACGTCGGGATAGACGCGCTTGATGACGGCGATACCTTCCTCGCCGACGCGCCATACGATGCTGACCGGCCGCAGCAGGCGGGCCGCGTAGTCGATCAGGAACAGGAAGGTCGCGATCGAAACGAGCCCGAGGACATTCGCCACAAGAATGATCAGGTGAGAGTCGGACGTCTCGAGCCTGACGAGTGCGCCGGTCGCGGAAAGAAGCGAAAGGATGAACAGGCCCACCGAGAACCGTATGGCGTTGTCCCGCAGGAGCGTCGTCGCGATGATCCGCGGCGTGAGCTGTCCGCCGGCGATCTGGATCGCCACCAGCAAGGAGCCGAACGTGAACACCAGGAACGACGCCGACAGCGTGATGATCGTCTGAAGGGCGGCAGTCAGCCCCGACACGCCGAAGTCCGCGAAGTATTCCAGCCATCCAATCCCGCTGTCGACCGTATCGACCACCCGGACCATCACCAGGTACGCCACGAAAGTGACGAACGGCACGATCCAGAGCGAGCTTCTGAGATAGCTCCTGGCCGAGTACCACCGATTCCACCCCATATCGGTCGCTCTCCCCATTTCGTCCCAGGGTTCTCTCGACCACGACGAAGCCGCGACGTCAAATTCTGCAAGGATTTTCGCCTTGGGTGGACGTCCGGGGCCTTGCCTGCTTGAGTGGTGATGTGCACAGAACGCGCTCTAGGGGGGGGCCCAATGAACGCCGTCAAACGCCATGCCGGAGACCGGGCGCACCTGCAGCGCCTCGCCGAGGCCACGGGGGAACTGGCCCTCCTGGCGAGCTTCACGGAAAAGCGGCCCTCGATTGCTGAGCGCCTGGCGGAGGGCAAGGCGTTGCGCGACCAGGTGCCCCGCGCCGCGCACGCCCGCTTCGACAAGAACCCGGATCGCGCCGATCCGGTGGCGATCCTCGAACAGCAGAACGCGAGCCGCGTGCAGAAGCTGGTGCCGGTGCGCTTTGCCCGCATGCTGGCCACGCCCTTCGCCTTCCTCCGCGGCTCGGCCGCGGTCATGGCGGGCGATCTCGCCAACACGCCGGCCACCGGCCTGTTCGTCAATGCCTGCGGCGACATGCATGTCTCCAATTTCGGGGTCTTTGCGTCGGCCGAACGCAATCTCGTGTTCGCGATCAACGATTTCGACGAGATCCATCCCGGACCCTGGGAGTGGGACCTCAAGCGCCTGGCCGCCAGCGCCGCAGTGGCGGCGCGCTTCATGGGAGGTGACAAGCACAAAGCCGCCGATGCCGCCCGCGCCATCGTCCGCTCCTACCGCAAGCGCATCAGGCGCTTCGCCGAGATGGGCAATCTCGAGGTCTGGTACAACCGCATCGACGAGCGGGCGGTGCTCGACACGCTCTCCGCCAAGGCGCGCCGGCGGGCCGAACGCGCCATGGCCAAGGCCCGCGAGAAGGGCCACATGCGGGCGCTCGACAAGATGACCGAGGAGGTCGACGGCGAGCATCGGATCATCGAGGAACTGCCGCTGATCGTCCGCGAGACGCACGCCGACAACGGCACGCCGATCAACGAGGCCCTCGATGTGGTCCTGCGCTCGTACATCGAATCGCTGCCGACCGACCGGCTGAAGCTGCTGTCGCGCTATCGCATCGTCGACGTCGCGCGCAAGGTCGTGGGTGTGGGCAGCGTCGGGACCGGCTGCTGGGTGGTCCTGCTGAAAGGCACCGACGACGACGATCCGCTGTTCCTCCAGGTCAAGGAGGCCCAGACATCGGTGCTGGCGCCCTATGTGGAAGGCACCCTGCCCTACAAGAACCATGGGCAACGCGTGGTCATGGGCCAGCACCTGGCCCAGGGTGCGCCGGACATTTTCCTCGGCTGGGGGAGAGTCAACGACAAGGACTTCTATGTCCGTCAGCTCGCCGACATGAAGGGCAGCGCCACCCTCAGCACCGAGAGTCTGGAAACGTTCGACGAATATTGCGCCCTGTGCGGCTGGGCGCTGGCGCTGGCGCACGCCAAGTCGGGCGACGCGGCGCTGATCGCGGGCTACTGCGGCAACAGCCCCGAACTCGACGATGCCATCGCAAAGTTTGCGCTGGCCTATGCCAAGCAGACCGACAAGGACCACGAGACCCTGGACAAGGCTCGCCGCAGCGGGCGTATCCGTGTCGCCACCGAACAGGTCGTCAAATAGCGAAGGCCCGAAAGATAACCACAGAAGCAAAGCACTCTGCCGCAACCTCGGTTCGGCCAGGCGATTTCGGCGCCGGGCACTACCCGCCCAGGCTATCCGGTTCGGGCACCGCCCGGGCAGTCTTTCCGCTTTCGATCGTTCGCGGATGCCGATGATGCAGGAAGACGGCCAGCTGCTCGCGGGTGCCCGACCCCGACAGTCTTGCGGCCGATTCGAACAGTTCGTGCTGGACGCTGGGAGGCAGATCGCCCCAGATCGCGGTCACTGCCCGGCCGAGCGTTTTCGTGAGTTCTTCCGAGTTCATCCGCATACCCCTTTCCGAACGCGAAGAAATTGGTAGCAACGGGAATCTGGCCTGCGAGGCCGTCGGCAACGCTATGACAATATGACGAATGCCAGGGCGATCGATTCCAGGGCAACAACCACAAGAAGGCCGAGACTCGCCAAAGTTAACGCCAGAGACATGGTACTCCCCCTGTCCCGCCTCGACGGACGAGGCGTTTGCTCCCACTTCATTTTGTGGTCCAGAGGGGGCTGGTCCCGGCACGCTATTATGAATGATCCGCCGGAGTCAAAGTTTCGCTCACTGGCTTCTAGGCCGCGAGATCGAAGTCGGCGAGATCGGGCTTCTGCATCTCCTCACGAAAACGGTCGAAGCTCCAGGGCCACAGCGCCGGATTGCCGTTCCTGTCGAGGTACCAACTGCGGCAGCCAGACACCCACACCGTGCCCTTCATGGCCTCGTGGACCGCGTCATTGAAGCGCCGCGCCGCGGCGGCCGAGGGCGCCACCGCCCGGCACTTACCCTCGAGGACGAGGTCGACAAGCTGCAGGATGTAATCGATCTGCAACTCGGAGATCATGATCACCGAGAAATTGCTGATCGGGCTGTTGGGGCCGACCAGCATGAAGAAGTTGGGGAAGCCCGGGACCGCGACCGAACGATAGGCTTCGTTGGACTCTGCCCACGCGTCCGCAAGCGTGCGCCCGCCCTCGCCCACGACTTCCATCGGCCGCAGGAAGGCGTGGCCATCGAAGCCGGTCGCCAGCACCAGCACGTCGACCACGTGGAGCGCGCCGTCCTTCGTGCGCACGCCGGTCTCCTCGATCCGGTCGATGCCTTCGGTCACCAGCTCGACATTGGGCTTCTGCATCGCCGGATAGAACTCATCCGACATGATCAGCCGCTTGCAGGCGGCGCGGTAATTGGGCGTCAGCCGGCGCCGCAACTCGGGATCGTGGACATTCTCCGCGAGGTTGAGGCGGCAGGCGTCCTCGATCTTCTGCAGCTCGTCCTGGTTGCCGATCACGGCACGGGCGAACGTGTCGACGAAGCGCTGCGACCAGAAATCGTAGGACTGCTGCAGCCGCTCGGGCGAGTCGCGGAACATCGCCTTTTCCTCGGCGCTGTAGAACGGGTTGGCGAGCGGCAGAATCCACTGGGCGGTGCGCTGGAACAGCGCGAGTTTGGCCACGCGATCGGCGAGGGCCGGCACGATCTGGATGGCCGTCGAGCCGGTGCCGATGATGCCGACGCGCTTGCCGTGGATCGGCACCGCATGGCCCCAGCGCGCCGAGTGGAACTTCGGCCCCTTGAAGTCGGCCAGGCCGGGGATGTCGGGCATCGCGGGATGATGCAGCACGCCTGTTGCGGCAATCACGAAATCCACCGTGTCGGTCGCGCGGCTCGACGTCCTGAGCCGCCAGCGACCGTCGACATGCGCGGCGCGGGTGATCTCGCTGTTGTAGCGGATGTGCCGCTCGATGCCGTACTTCTCGGCCACGCCCTCGAAGTAGCGCTGGATCTCGGCGCCCGGCGAGAAGCGCCGCGTCCAGTCGCCCTTCAGTTCGAAGGAATAGGCATAGACATGGCTCGGCACGTCGCAGGAAAGGCCGGGATAGGTATTGTCCCGCCACGTGCCGCCGAGCCGGCCGGCCTTCTCGTAGATCGTGAAATCCTCGATGCCGCGCTGCTTCAGCTTGATGGCGGCCAGGATGCCCGACATGCCCGCGCCGATGATGGCAAACCGCTTGCTCACGCTGTCACTCTCCGCTGGGCGTCTTTTGCCGGGGATGGATGTAGTCCCTGAAATCGTCGAAGCCCTTCCACGCGGGCTCCGGCGGCTCGTGACCGGACCGCGGCGCGTACTTGGACGCCTCCGCCGTGCCCGGCGTCACGATGTAGCGCGGGCAATTGGGAAAGATCGCCCGCACCTTGACCCGCACCAGGAGCTGGGCGCCGGCGAAGCGCTGCATCAGCGGATCGTCGTGGCTGACGCTCGCCTCGCCGTTGACCCTGATCCGCCGTGGCTTCTCGCCCATGTCGATGAACAGCAGCCCGACCGACGGATTGGCCAGGACATTGCCCAGGCTCTTGAACATGCCGTTGCCATCGTAGTCGGGGAAGACGAGTTCATTGGCGCCGACGATCCTTACGAACCCTGGCATGCCGCCCTTGAAGGAGCAGTCCGGACGACCGCTTTCGTCGGCCGTTGCCAGGAAGAAGAACATCGCGCCTTCAATGAAGACGCGATCCTGCTCCGTGAACTGGAAGCGCGTCAGCTTCTCCTCCAGGCGATCGGCGATACGGCGGCTGTCGAACTGGTCCTGCAGACGGCGATTGCCGTCGTGGAACATCACGCTTGCGGGCATGGGCTCCTCCTGACCTTCAAAATAGACCATTGTGCCGGATCACTAGTGTCTAGGTTGTCGGCAGCCGACAGCCAAGCGGAGATTGTCCATGGCGCCAGAGGTATTCGTACTGGTTCTTTGCGCCGCGATAGCGCACGCGGCCTGGAACGCCCTGGTCAAGGTCGACGGCGACCGGCTCGCGCTGCTCAAGGCGATGTCCCTGACGCAGTTCGTCATATCGCTCTGCCTCATTCCGTTCGTCGCCGTGCCGGCGATGGAGAGCTGGCCCTACCTGATCGCCAGCCCGACCCTGGCGACGGCGTACATGCTGTTCCTCAACCGCGCCTACCATGCCGGCGATCTCAGCCACGTCTATCCCCTGGCGCGCGGCGTGGCGCCGCTCGGCGTCGCCATCGTCTCGATCAGCCTGCTGGGCGAACGCCTGGAGCCCGCCGCCCAGATCGGCGTCCTGCTCATCGCACTCGGCATCACCAGCCTGGTGCTGACGCGGGGCGCGGCCGGCCTCCATGACCCATGGCCCACCCTCTATGCCCTCGGGGCCGGTCTGTTTATCGCTGCCTACACACTCACCGACGGCCTGGGCGCGCGTGCGGCGGGAACAGCGAGCGGCTTCATGGCCTGGATGGCGCTCCTCAATGCGATCCTGGTCGTCGGCTGTATCCAATGGCTCCAGCGCGGCAAGCCTCGACCGGTCGCCGCGCGGCGCGGGCGCATGGGGATTGCCGTGGGCGTGATGAGCTATGGCGCAACCTGGCTCGCCATCTGGGCCATGACCGTGGCGCCGCTGGCCCTGGTGTCGGCGTTGCGCGAGACCAGCGTCGTCTTCGCCGTGATCATCGGCGTCGTCTTCCTGAAGGAGCGGCTCAGCCTGATCCGCCTGGCGTCCGTCGCCACAACCCTGATCGGAACGGCTCTCCTGAAGTTCAGCCGGTAGGTTGCTCCCTAGGGCCGATCGGTTCCTGCTTCGAGGCGCGCGCGGAGCGCCGCGTCCTGCAGCGTCGTGTCCTGGCCCGGCGGCGCGATGCGGACGGCATCTTCCAGGGTCCTGGTCTGGCGCCATTCCTCCCACGGCCGCGAACGGCCGTCGGCACCGATCTGGTCGACGCCCCAGTAGAGTTCGAGGTGATGGCCGTCGGGATCGAGGAATTCGACCGAGACCTGGCAGCCGGCGCGGCGGCGGCCTTCGTAGGTGAGCTTGGCGCCGTGCGCCTTCAGGTGATCGCGGGCGCGGAAGACCTCGTCGAGCGTGGCGAGCTCGAAGGCGAGATGGTGCAGGCTCTTGTCCTGCCCTGCGTCGGGGGCGCGGTCACCGACCAGCGCCAGGCAATGGTGATCGCCGTTGCAGCGCAGGAACACCATACCGCCCGGCATCATCGTGCCGGGATAGACGTCCGACACCTTGAAGCCCAGCACCTCGGTATAGAAACGCTTCGAACGGTCGAGGTCGCTCACATAGACCACGGCGTGGCCGATCTTCTGGACGGCGAAGGGTGTGCTCATGGGCGACCTTTCTGGCCCTCTATGTTTTCAGCCGGGGCTCGGTCATCATGCCCCCGACGATACCTCGGGGGGAAGAACGCATGGCGAAATCGCCCAACAGACTGTCGGCCAGCGAAGCCGTCCTGCGCATGTCCCAGAAGCGGCTGAAGGCGCGCGACCTCGTCGAAGCCTGCCTCGACCGGATCGAGCACCGGGAGGGCCAGGTCCATGCCTGGGAGGCGCTCGATGCCGAGGGAGCGCTGAAGCGCGCCGACGTGCTCGACAAGCGCGCCAAGCCGGTGGGGCCGCTGCATGGCATTCCGCTGGCGGTGAAGGACATCATCTCGACCAGGACGATGCCCACCACCTGCGGCTCGCCGATCTACCGCGACCATGTCGTGGGCAAGGATGCGGCCTGCGTAACGCAGCTCGTGAACGCCGGCGCCATCGTGCTGGGCAAATCAGTGACCACCGAGTTCGCCGGGGGCCACGCCGGCAAGACGCACAATCCGCATAACCTGCGCCACACGCCGGCCGGCTCCTCGTCGGGCTCGGCGGCAGCGGTCGCCGACTGCATGGTGCCCATCGGCTACGGCACGCAGACCTCGGGCTCGGTGATCCGCCCCGGCGCCTTCAACGGCATCGTAGCCTACAAGGGCACCTATGGCTGGGCCGACACCACCGGCATAAAAACCTATGCAAGAAGCCTCGACACGCTGGGCTTCTTCACCCGCACGGCCAACGATCTGGCGCTGATCCGCGCCGCCTACGGTCATGCCCCGGCCGACCCGCCCTTGCATGCGCCGCGCATCGGCTTCTGCCGCACCCTGTGGTGGGACCAGGCGGAGCCCTACAACAGGAAGAACATCGAGGTCGCCGCCCGCACCTTGCGGGCCGGCGGCGCCAAGGTGCGCGAATGGGTCATGCCCGAGAGCTGGGGCCCGCTGATCACGGCGCACAACCGGGTCATGACCAAGGAAGCGACGCAGCACTACGCGCCGGAACGCGCCCGCTTCCCCCATCTCCTGTCGCCCGGTCTGACGGCGGCCCTGGAGGTCGGCGATAAAGTTACCGGCGCCCAGCTCGCCGACGCGAAGAAGCGCAAGCGCCGGGCGCTGGCCGATCTCGGCGCCGTGTGGGAACGCTTCGACTTCCTGCTGGCGCCCACCGCCCGCGGCGAAGCGCCGGCGGGCCTCGGCTATACCGGCGACCCGATTTTCAATCGCTTCTGGACCCTGCTCGGCACGCCCTGCGTAGCGCTGCCCTTCAATGCAGGCCCGTTCGGCCTGCCGCTGTCGGTGCAATTGATCGCCCCGCTGCGCAGTGACGACCAGCTCATCGCCTGGGCGCGCTGGGTGGAGGCCCGCCTGTCATGAAGGTGCTCTCGTGAAGGTGGGTGCGTGAAGCTCGGCCTGATCGGCTATGGCGCCATCGGCAAGCATGTCCAGGCAGCCGGCCTGGAGAACATCGAGCTGGTGTCCGTGCTCGTGCGCCGGCCGCGCCCTGAAGGCGTCCTGACGCACGATCCCGATCGCTTCTTCGCCCACAAGTTCGACGCCGTCGCCGAATGCGCCGGGCACGAGGCGGTGCGCACGCATGGCCAGCGCGTTCTCGAAAGCGGCGCGGACTTTCTCGTAACCTCGGTCGGCGCCTTCACCGACACCGCCCTGTTCGACCGGCTGCTGGCGGCGGCCAAGGCGAGCGGCAAGCGACTGATCCTGCCCTCGGCCGGCATCGGCGCGCTCGACATCCTGAGCAGTGCCGCCGTGGGCGGCCTGGACAGCGTCACCGTCACAGTGCGCAAGGACCCGTCGGCGTGGAAAGGCACGATCGCCGAGACGCTGGTCGATCTCGATGCGCTCACGGCGCCGCATACCGTGTTCGACGGTCCGGTGCGCGAGGGTGCCAGGCTCTACCCGCAGAACGTCAACATCTCCGCCGCCGCCGCGATCGCCGGCATCGGCCTCGACAGGACGCGCGTGGTGATCGTGGCCGATCCCACCATCACGACGCACATCGTAGAGCTGGAGGCCAAAGGCGCCTTCGGCCGCTTCACCTTCATGGAAGACGTGACCGTCAGCGAAGAGAACCGCAAGACCGGCAAGCTGGTCGCCATGGCCATGGTGAAGTCGGTGCGCCAACTCGCGTCGACCCTCGTGGTCGCCGCCTAAAAATGGGGAAACGTCCGATGGAAGAATTCGATTATGTGATCGTAGGCGCCGGCGCGGCGGGGTGCGTGCTGGCCTACCGGCTGTCGGCCGACGGCAAGAACAGCGTCGCGGTGATCGAGGCCGGGGGCAACGACAGCCACATCTGGATCAAGGTGCCGGCCGGCTTCAACAAGACGGTCTACAACGAGAGCCTGAACTGGGGTTACGAGACGGCGCCCGGCCCTCATATCGACGGCCGCAAGATTAAGTTCCCGCGTGGAAAAGTGCTGGGCGGCTCGGGGTCGATCAACGGGCATCTCTACGTTCGTGGTCAGGCGGCCGACTACGACACCTGGGCGCAGCTCGGCTGCCGCGGCTGGTCGTGGGACGACCTGCTGCCCTACTTCAAGCGCGCCGAGAGCCGCGACGGCGGCGACGACGCCGTGCGCGGCCGGTCGGGCCCGCTCGTCATCGAGGACCAGCGCGATCCGCATGTGCTGAGCGACGCCTACATGGCCGCCAACGAGGCGCTCGGGCTGAAGCGCACGCCCGACTACAATTGCGGCGACCAGGAAGGCACGCTGCTCTACCAGAACATGATGAAGAACGGCCGGCGCTGGAGCCCGGTCGATGCCTACCTGAAGCCGGCGATGAAGCGCGGCAACGTGCGCGTCATCACGCGCGCGCTGGTCGAGCGGGTCGACCTTTCAGGCAAGCGAGCCACCGGCATCACCTATCGCCAGGACGGCCAGACGAAGCAGGTCAAGGCGCGGCGTGACGTGATCCTGGCGGGTGGCGCGATCAACACGCCGCAGCTCCTGCAGATCTCCGGCATCGGCCATCCCGACGACCTGGCCGCGATCGGCGTGGCGGTGAAGCATGCGCTCCCCGGTGTCGGTCATAACTTTCGCGACCACTACGCCATCCGCGTCTCGGCCCTGGTGAAGGGCGCGCCGTCGCTCAACGAGAAGAGCCGCGGCCTACGCCTTGTGGGCGAAGTCCTGCGCTACGCGATCAGCCGCAAGGGCCTGCTGACCACGGCGCCGAGCCATGCCGGCGGCTACCTGAAAACGCGGCCGGGGCTGGAGACGCCCGACATGCAGCTCTACTTCGCGCCCGCCAGCTATGGTGGCGGGCGCTACGGCACCACCCAGCTCGACACCGTGCCCGGCATGACGCTGGGCGCGGCCCAGCTTCGCCCCGAGAGCATCGGTCATGTGAAGGCGCTCAGCGCCGATCCCACGACCAAGCCCGAGATCCAGCCCAATTATCTCGCCGACCAGATCGATCGCGACGCGCTGCTGGCGGCGATGAAGTATCTGCGCAAGCTGCTGGCGACGCCGCCGCTTGCCGGCTACGTGATCCGCGAGAACTTTCCCGGCCCCGACGTACAAACCGACGAGCAATGGATGGCGCATGCCCGCGCCACCGGTTCGACGACCTACCATCCGGTCGGCACGGCCAAGCTCGGAACCGATCCCCGGGCCGTGGTCGATCCGTTGAGCATGCGCGTGATCGGCCTACAGGGCCTGCGTGTCGCTGATGCTTCGTGCATGCCGACGATGGTGTCGGGCAACACCTACGCCGCGACCAACGTGATCGCGGAGAGGGGCGCCGACCTCATCGCTCAGACGTAGCCCGGCCCCTCGATCACCGGGTGGGCGATCAGGAATTTTTCGTCGATCTCGACGCCGATGCCGGGCTTGTCGAGCGGGCGAACGGTGCCGTCCTTGCCGATCTGCCACGGTGTGCTGCCCAGTTCGTCGCGGAACTTGTTGGCCACCGACAGATCGGCCTCGAAGTAGCCACCGTTGTCGATCGAGGCCAGGAAATGGATCGAGACGGCGTGGTTGAGGCCGGTCATCGAACTGTGCGGATGGATCGGCAGCTTCCACATCGAGGCGGCGGCAGCGATGCGCTGGACCTCGGTGATGCCGCCACTCTTGGAAAGGTCGGGCTGCAGGATGGTGATATTGCCGTCCTCGATCAGCCTATGGAACTCGAAGCGCGTGTAATGGTTCTCGCCCGCCGCCAGCGGCGTGCGGCCAAAACCCTTGGCCATGGCATAGGAGCGGTGGTCGTGTGCGGGGAACGGCTCCTCGAGCCAGGCGATGCCGAGTTCGTCCATGGCCGGCATCACGCGGCGCACGTCCTCGACCGTGTAGCCGGTGTTGGCGTCGGTCAGCAGTACGATGTCGTCGCCGAAGCGGCGTCGCACGGCGGTCATGCGCGCGATGTCGGCTTTCACATTGTCGCCGACACGCAGTTTCAGCGCCTTGTAGCCGGCTTCGACCATCGGAACGGCCTCGGCTGCGAGCGAATCCGGCGCCTGGTAGCCCAGCGAAATGCCGCCCGCATAGGCCGGCACGGGCTTGTTGGTGCCGCCCAGCAGCTTGTAGAGCGGCCAGCCCACGGCCTTGCCCTTGATGTCCCACAGCGCCTGGTCGAGCCCGCTCATCGCCATCGACGTCGCCGCCCCCATGCCGTGGGAGCCGAGCTGAAACTTATAAATCTTGGCCCAGATGCCGACCGTGTCGGTGGCGTCCATGCCGACCACGAAGCCTTTCAGCGTCGTGTTGATCAGGTGGCCGATACTGCCGGGCGAACGCGCATGATGGCTCTCGCCCCAGCCGACGATGCCGTCCTCGGTCGTGACCTTGACCATGACGCAGTCGCGCTTGGTCATGGTGCCGATACCGAGCGAGACCTGCAGCTCCTTCGGCACGCGGTAGCTGGTCGGGTAGGCCTTTACATCGACGATTTTCATGGCGTCAGGCCACCTTGTACTTCTTCAGAATCTCGCGATCGATTTCTATGCCGAGGCCGGGGCCTGTCGGGACTTTCACGATGCCCTTCTTCTGCTCGATCGGCTCCTTGGCCAGCGTGTCGCGCAAAGGATTGGGCGTCTGCTCGAACTCGAGCATCGGCGGCATCGGTCGGAACGCCAGCGGCTGGTCGGGAAGCGCCGCCAGGAACTGCACTGTGGCGGCGAGGCCGATGACCGAACCCCAGGCATGCGGTACGCATTCGACGCCGAACGCACTCGCCAAGGTCGCGATCTTGCGGCACTCGGAAAAGCCGCCGGCGGCACAGAGGTCGGGCTGCACGATGTCCATGGCCTTCTTCGCGATCACGTCGCGGAAGCCCCAACGCGTAAAATCGTTCTCGCCACCGGCTACCGCCATGTCGAGGGCGCGCGTCACCTCGATGTAGCCGTCGTGGTCCTCGGGGCTGATCGGCTCCTCGAACCACATGATGTCGTGTTCCTCGAGCATACGACCGAGCTTAATGGCGTTGGGCACGGAGAAGCAGTGGTTGGCATCCACCGCGAGCTTCACGTCGGGCCCGATCGCCTTGCGCACGGCGCCAACTCGCTTGGCGTCGAGCTTGAGGTCGCCCAGGCCAATCTTCATTTTGATGGCGCTAAAACCATCGTTCTTGAATTCCAGCGCCTCTTCCACCGCCTCCTCGATCAGCCGATTCATGTCGATGAAGTAGAGACCGGTCGCGTAAGGAATAACCTCGCTGCGGTAGGCGCCGCCGATCAGCTTGTGCACCGGCTTGTTGACGGCACGGCCCATGATGTCCCACAGCGCGATGTCGATGCCGGAGATGGCCGAGATCGCCATGCCCGTGGTGCCGTAATCCTTGATCCTGTTGTAGAGATCTTCCCAGATCGCCTCGACGTCGAACGGATCGCGGCCGACCACGCGCGCCTTGTATTGCGTCTCGACGAAGGTCCTGGCGACGGCGGCGGGACCGTAGCACTCGCCCCAGCCGGTAATGCCTTCGTCGGTCGAGATTTCGACCAGGCAGGTCGAGCGCGTGCCATAGACCCAGCCGCGCGCCGACACGAACGGCTTGTCGACCTTGCATTGCAGGATGTGGCAGACGACGTCCGTCACCTTCATCGGTTGCTTCCTCCAGATTATTGTTAGCCGACTGTTATCAGCAAATTGCCGAGCCTGTCCTGCCGGACCTTGTCGCCCGGTTCGACGACGGTGGTGCAGTCGAGCTGTTCGAGGATCGCCGGACCCTTGAACACCGCATCGAGCGGAAGTTTTTCGCGCGCATAGATCAGCGTCGCATGCCAGCCATCCGTGAACCAGACGCGGCGTTCGCCCACCTGTGCTGCCTTCAAGGTCGGCGCACGTTCGGTGGCGGCGAGGGCGGCCAGTGAAATCTCCGGCCGCACGCCGATCACCGCGGTGTGGAGATTGACGAGGACCGGCGGGATTTCCGAAAGCTCGATGCCGAAGCGCCTGAAGTAGGCCGCGGCAAACGCCTTGTGCAGGCCCGCGATACCGATGTCCGGACGATCGACGCCGACCGAGAGAATGTGGCTCTGGCCCTGGAACTGCATGTCGGCGGTATGGACGCGGCGCAGCTCGCGCACCGGCACGCCCTCGCGGCCGATCGTGGCCTCGCCCTCGGCCGACTGCTCGGCATAGATGCGGGCCACCGTGGCATCGTCGAGCGCCGACAGCGGCTTGTTCACGGTCCGCACATAGTCGTGGCGCAGGTCGGCCACGACGCAGCCCAGTGCATTGGTGATGCCGGGCCGCGCCGGCACCAGCACGGTCGGAATCGCGAGTTCGCGGGCGAGGGCTGTCGCATGCAGCGGGCCCGCGCCGCCAAAGGCAAACAGAGCGAAGTCGCGCGGATCGTGGCCGCGCGATAGCGAGACCAGCCGCATGGCACCCGCCATGCGATCGTTGGCGATGCGCAGGATGGCGGCGGCCGCGCCCTCGGCGTCGAGGCCGAGCGGCTTGCCGATCTTTTCCGAAATGATCCCACGCACATGGTCGAGCGTGACCGGATGGTCGACGCCCAGCAGCCTGTCGGGATTGAGCCGACCCAGGATCAGGTTGGCGTCGGTGATGGTGGGTTCGGTGCCGCCGCGGCCATAGCAGATCGGGCCCGGCCGGGCGCCGGCACTTTCCGGGCCGACGCGGAGCATGCCGGCCGAATCGAGGGCGGCGATCGAGCCGCCACCGGCGCCGATCGTGTGCACATCGACCATCGGCACGTGGATCGGCATCGCATATTCGAGTTCGAGTTCGCCCGAGACCTGCGGCACGGCGTTCTCGATCAGCCCGACGTCGGTCGACGTGCCGCCCATGTCGTAGGTGATGAGGTTGGGATGGCCCGAGGCGCGGCCGGTGTAGGCCGCCGCCATCACGCCCGAGGCGGGGCCCGACATCACGGTGTTCACGGCGGCATGGGCGATGAGCTGCGAGGAGATGGTGCCACCGTTGCCCTGCATCACCAGCAGGTCGCGGTCAAAACCTTTGGCCGAGAGTTCGGTGCGCAGCCGCGTGAGATAGCGGTCGAGCACCGGCTGGACCGAGGCATTCACCGCCGCCGTCACGCCGCGCTCGTACTCGCGATATTCGGAGAGAATGGCGTGGCCCGCGGTGACATAGGGATTTGGCCACAGGCCGCGCACGATCTCGGCGGCCCGGCGCTCGTGCGTCGGATTGATGTAGCTGTGCAGGAAATGGATGACGACGGCCTCGCAGCCCAGCTCCAGCAGCTTTCTTGCCGCGTCGGCCACGGCGGTCTCGTCGAGCGGCACGAGAACCTTGCCGTCGGCGTCCATGCGCTCCGGCACTTCGAGGCGCCGTTCGCGATCGATCAGCGGCCTGAAAGTACCGCGCAGGCCATAGGGCTGCGGCCTTGTGCGGCGGCCGAGTTCCAGCACGTCGCGGAAGCCCCTGGTGGTGATGAGACCGACCGTGGCGATCTTGCGTTCCAGCAGCGCGTTGGTCGTGGTGGTGGTGCCGTGCACCACGGCCTGCAGGGTCGCGGGATCGGCACCGGCTTGCGCGAGGGCCGCCATGAAGCCGATCGCCTGGTTGTCGACCGTCGTCGGCACTTTGGCGAGCTTGACCTCACCCGAGACCGAATCGATCGCCAGCAGGTCGGTGAAGGTGCCGCCGACATCGATGCCGACCGTGAGGGAACGCTCTGCAGGCATGATCACACTGAAAGATATTGTTCACGAAGGGAGGAGTTGGCCGCCAGCTCGGCCATCGTTCCACCGAAGCGGATCTGGCCCTTCTCGATGATATAGGCGCGGTCGGCGACGGCCTGGGAGAAATGCAGGTTCTGCTCGCACAGCAGCACGCAAAGCCCCTCTCCCTTCAGCATCCGGATCGAGTGCGCCATCTGCTCGACGATGATGGGTGCGAGGCCCTCCGACGGCTCGTCGAGCAGCACGCAGCTCGGATTGCCCATCAGGGTGCGGGCGATGGTGAGCATCTGCTGTTCGCCGCCCGACATGCGTCCGCCCGGCCGGTCGCGCATGCCGGCCAGGTTGGGAAAGAGCGCGAAGAGCTTGTCTTCCGTCCACGCAGGTGCCGCGCCGCGACCAACCTGGCGGCCGACCTCGAGATTTTCCATCACCGTGAGCTCGGTGAAGATGCGCCGCTCCTCCGGCACGTAGCCCAGGCCCAGTCGCGCGATGCGGTAGGGCGGCAGGCGTTCGATGCGCTGGCTGTCGAACGTGACCTCGCCCTGGGCGGGCGGCACCAACCCCATGATCGCCTTGAGTGCCGTCGACTTGCCGGCGCCGTTGCGGCCAAGCAAGGCCACGACCTCGCCCGCGCGGGCCTCCAGCGACACGCCGTGCAGGATATGGGCGCGGCCGTAGAAGGCATGCAGGTTTTTTACCGAGAGCATCAGTGCATGCTCCCGAGATAGACCGCGCGCACATTGGGATTGGCGCGTACTTCCGCGGGCGTGCCACCGGCGATCAACTGGCCACGGTCGAGCACGATGATGCGATCGGCCTGGGAGAACACGACATCCATGTCGTGCTCGGTGAAGAGCACGGCGATGTTGCGCTGGCGCGCCAGGGTGGCCGTCAGTTCCATCAGCTCGACGCGTTCGCGCGGCGCCATACCGGCGGTGGGCTCGTCCATCAACAACAGCCGCGGATCGTTGGCCAATGCCATGGCGAGTTCGACGCGCTTCAGGTCGCCGTAGGCCAGCACGCCGCAGGTCCGTTCCGCCTGGTCGAGCATGCCGACCTGGGTCAGCAGAGCGTCAGCCTCGGGCCGGAACGCAGCGCCGAAGCGCGACAGCATCGAGCGCAATTTGCCGGCGTAGGAATAGAGCGCCATTTGCACGTTCTCGCGGACGCTCAGCGAGGCAAAGGTCGCCGTGATCTGGAAGGTGCGGCCCACGCCCAGTCGCCAGATGGCGCGCGGACGGAGGCCCACGATGTCACGGCCGGAAAGCCGGACGATGCCGAGATCCGGCGCGAGCTGGCCGTTCAGCATGTTGAAGCAGGTGCTCTTGCCCGCGCCGTTAGGGCCGATTAGCGCCAGCATCTCGCCCGCCGAGACGGCGAAGGAAACGTCGGCCACGGCCTGGACGCCGCCGAAGGCCTTGTGCAGTCCCTCGACCTGGAGGACGGCGTCGCTCATGCCCGCTGCTCCTTCCAGCGCAGGAACAGCGCCTTCAGGCCGCCGACCAGCCCCTGAGGGAAAAGCAGCACGATCAACAGGATGATGCAGCCCATGACGGCGCGCCAGAACTCGGTGTGACGGGCGACGGCATCGCGCACCCAGGTGTAGACTGCCGCGCCCACCACCGGGCCGGTCAGCGTCTCGACGCCCCCCAGCAGCACCATGATCAGCCCGTCGGTCGACTGGCCGATGGAGATGGTCGAGGGCGAGATGCTGCCCTTGGAGAAGGCATAGACCGAGCCGGCGAGGCCCGCGAGCGCGCCCACCAATACGAACGCCGCCCACTGGAAACCGCGCAGGTCGATGCCGATCGCCTCGGCCCGCAGCGGCGAATCGCGGCCGGCGCGGAGTGCTGCGCCAAAAGGCGAGAACAGCACACGCCAGAGCAGCGCGATGCCCGTGCCGCAGCAGGCGAGCGCCAGATAGTAATAGGTGGTCTTATCGGCGAGCCAGGCCGACGGCCAGATGCCGAACACACCATTGCTGCCGCCGGTAAAAGAGTCCCATTGGAAGACGATTGACCAGCTGATCTGGGCGAACGCCAAAGTAAGCATGGCGAGATAGACGCCTGAGAGCCGAACGCAGAACCAGCCGTAGACCACGGCGAAAGCGCCGGCGCAGAGCGGCGCCAGCAGGAGGGCTGCTTCCATGGGCAGGCCGGCGCGCTTGAACAGAAGGCCGCCCGCATAGGCGCCGAGACCGAAATAGGCGGCGTGGCCAAACGACACCATGCCGGCCGGGCCCATGATGAAATGAAGGCTGACCGCGAACAGCGCGAAACAGACGATGTCGGTCAGCATGATGGTGATGTAGCGGTCGGCCACCAGCGGCACGCCCAGCAACAGCACCACCCAGACCAGCGCGACCTTCCACGACGGCGCGGTGAGCGGCGGGACGGGGTCGGCGGCGATGCGTTGCACCGCCTGCGGCTTGCCGAGGAGTCCGTAGGGCCGCGCCACCAGCACGATCGCCATGATCAGGAATTCGACCACCAGCGTGAGCTTGGAGAAGGAAATCTCGAAGCCGAACCAGGTCACGGTGCCGATGCCGATGCAGAAAGCCTTGGCGACGCCGATGATGACGGCGGCCAGGAACGCGCCGGTGATGCTGCCGAGGCCACCAACCACGGTAATGACGAAGGCGTCGGCGATGATGGCGAGGTCGAGTTCGAGGTTGGCGGGCTCGCGCGGAATCTGTAGCGCTCCGCCCAAGCCGGCCAGCACGGAGCCCACAAAGAACACCGAGGTGAAGAGCTTGGCCTGATCGACGCCGAGCGCCCCCACCATCTCGCGGTCCTGGGTGGCCGCCCGCACCAGCGCGCCCCAGCGGGTGCGGGTCAGCAACAGCCACACGGCGCCCAGCACCACGGGACCGATGGCAATCAACAGCAGATCGTAGGCTGGGATGCGCTTGCCCAGGATTTCAACGGCCATGGAAAGACCTGGAGCGCGCGGCCCGACCAGATCCTCGGCACCCCAGGTGAACAGCGCGATGTCCTTGATCACCAGAACGACAGCGAAGGTCGCCAGCAACTGGAACAGCTCGGGAGCACGGTAGATGCGGCGCAGGATCAGCACCTCGATCACGATGCCGACCAGGCCGACCGCCAGCGCCGCCAGGATCACCGCGCTCCAGAAGCCTATGGGCGTGCGGCCCAGCGCCTCGATCAGCGAGTAGGCACCGTAGAGCCCCAGCATGTAGAGCGAACCGTGGGCGAAGTTCACGATCCGCGTCACGCCGAAGATCAGCGATAGGCCGGCCGACACCAGAAACAGAGACGAAGCAGCGGCCAGCCCGTTCAAGAGCTGGATGATGATGGATGAAAAGGTCATGCGGACCGCGGGCCTCCCGGCCCGCTCATGATCTTGAGGCGGACCTGAAGGTCCGCGGTCCCATGATCAATTCTTCGGCCTCATCTTCAGGACCTCGGCGTCGCTCGGCAGCGCGTCCTTGCCGTCGACGAAGCGCCAGCCCTTCATGTAGCCCTTGCCGTCCTTGACGGCGATGCGACCGACATAGGCACCCATCGTCGATTGATGGTCGATCGGCCTGTATTCCACCATGCCGAACGGCGTCATGAGTTTCAGCCCGCTCGCCGCCGCGATCAGCTTGTCCTGGTCGAGCGAGCCCGCCTTCTTGATCGCCTCGACGGCCGACATCACCGTCGAATAGCCGACCACCGATCCAAGCCGCGGGTAGTCCTTGAACTTGGCCTGGTAGGCGGTGAGGAACTTGGTGTGCTCCGGCGTCTTGATCTCGCTCCAGGGATAGCCCGTCACGTACCAGCCCTCGGGCGCCTCTTCCTTCAGCGGATCGAGATATTCCGGCTCGCCGGCAAGCAGGTTGAACACTTCTACGCCCTTGAACAGGCCGCGCGTCTGGCCCTCGCGGACGAACTTGGCGAGATCGGCGCCGAACAACGAGGAGAAGATCGCATCGGGCTTGGCGTCGGCCAGGGCCTGCGCCACCGCACCGGCGTCGATCTTGCCGAGGGGCGGCGCCTGCTCGGCCACGAACTCGACGTCGGGCTGCTTCTCCTTGAGGAGCTTCTTGAACGCGGCCGTGGCCGACTGGCCGTATTCATAGTTGGGATAGACGATCGCCCAGCGCTTCTTCTTGAGCTTGACGGCGTCGGGAATGAGCATCGCCGTCTGCATGTAGGTCGAGGTGCGCAGGCGGAAGGTGTAGGCGTTGCCGGAGTCCCAGACGATCTTGTCGGTGAGCGGCTCGGCCGCGATGAACAGCACCTTGCGCTGTTTGGCGAAGTCCGCGACCGCAAGGCCGACATTGGACGGGAAGGTGCCGATCAGGAACGACACCTGCTCGCGGCTCAAGAGCTCCTCGGCCACGCGCACCGCATCGCCGGGATTGCCGTTGTCGTCGCGGCTGATGACCTCGATCTTGCGGCCGAGCACGCCGCCGGCGGCATTCACCTCCTCGACCGCCAGCTCGATTCCCTTCTTGTAGGGCTCGAGGAAGGCCGGGAAGACCTTGTAGCTGTTGAGCTCGCCAATCTTGATCGGCGTCTGCGCGCCGGCCGGGCCGAACAGCGCAAGTGCCACGAGCGCTGCGGTGCCGGCGAGCAAGTTGTTGCGGGTCAGCATGACATCCCCCTCCTTAAAACTGTAAAACGCTCCCTGAACCGAGCGTAGCGAGCCCGGCCTATCCCCCACAAGCTCTCAGTCGGCGAAACTCGACCGGGCCTGTATGCCCCAATGACCGTTTTGAAGGGTCACGATGTAGATCGTCTCGAAGGCGCCCAGCAGCGAGCCATCCTTGCGCCAGCGGCTGAACTTCACCTTGAGATGAACCTTGTTCTTGCCGACATGGATCGGTGTGCGCTCGTCCCATGTGCTGCGATGCCAACCGTCGCCGGCACGCGCGATGAAATCGTCAAGCTTGTAGTCTCCATGGTCCGGCCAGACGACGACCTTGCCGCCGGCCAGCCGCACATGCGGGAAATTGCAGGCGGCATTGACACCCGGCTCGTCGCCTCGGTTGAGCGCCGCCATATAATCGTCGAGGGCTTTCATCGCAGCCGTCAGGGCATCGCTCATCGCTGTCCGTCTCCCAGCTTGATTCCATCCGCCGTCAACCCGCCGACGCGGGCATGCGGGCGACCGCCGATCGCGGCTGCGACGATGAACACGATCTCGTCGGGCTTGGGCCCGTCGGGCACGCAGAATTCGATCGCATCGAAATGGCTGCGCACATAGGCTGCCGTCACGTGATGCAGGGGAATGTCGATGCGCGCACCGGCGGCCGCCACCTTGACCGTCGAGGGTACGATCGACTTGGCGCCGCCCCCTTTGGATTGATGAATGGCATGGCGGATGCCGAAGCCGGAGGGCTGGTGCCACAGCGCCGCATGCTCCAGCTCGCCGGCCAGGCCCACGATGACGCCCTTGCCATAGGCTTCGAGGTCGGACCCCTTGGCACCCAGGAGCTTCATGACGCGCTCCGTGAGATCAATCGCCAGCGGCTCCAGTGCCTTCATCATCGGCTGGATGTCGGTAACATGCCGGCCGGCATAGGGATTGGCGATGACGCCGCCGACCACGGCCTTGGTGACCGCGCGCGCCAGTACCGGCCCCCCGTCGTGATGAGTCTCCTCGACCATCGCGACGTACTTCCGCAGCTTCACCAAGTCACTCATCCCGCCCTCGCCTCCGCAAGCGCCCCGTTGCCGGCCTCGATGCGCCATTGTCCTTGCAGCGAGAGGGCCGCGCTGTCGATCAGGCCGCAGAGCCTGAGCCGCCGGGCCTCGCACAGGCCGCGGTCCAGAGCCTCGGCGACCAGCGTCGGAGACAGCTCGCCGACCGCGATGGTCACCGGAAGCCCACCGAGGTCGCTGTCGGGATCGATCTCACAAGCCGGCTGACGGCGAACAGCGGGGGTGTCCGCGTTCACGGCATTGGCGATCAGGGTCGCTGCGGCGTCGGCGGCAGCGGCCGTCGCCGCCAGAACCGTGGCCGAATCAGCGATGCCGAGCGAAAACGAGCGCCCGCCGCGCCCCGAAGTGGCGATGCCACGCACCGGACGGTCATGATGCAGGGTCGCAAACCCTGAAAGCTGCGGCGTCTGCAGATCGGCGACGATGCCGGCTCGCAGCTGCTGGCCGGGCGCCAGATGGATCGCGATGTCGCCACCGTCGTTGACATAGGCCTTGTCGAGCCTGCGGCCCCATACCAGGGCCGCCAGCACTTCGTCCGCCACCGCGCCCGCCACCGCCGCCATCGGCGTGATGTAGACCGCGCGATGCGGCCACACCGCCTCGGCCATGCGCCGCGCGACAGGTCCCTGCAGCTTCGGCGGCTCCTCGCCAACCGGGCGACGCAGCATCGCCAGTTCGCTCACCAGTGTTTCGAGAACATCGGCGAACCGGTCGGCCGCCTGGGCATAGGCGCGGCCGACTTCGCCCGCCTCGCCGAAAGCTTCGATGACGAGGTCGATCGGCCCCTGCTGCAAATGCAGCCGGCCATCGGGCAGCCGGGCCTTGGCGGCCCCACTCATCGCTTGTCCTCGTCGAGGCGGACATGACCCGCTTGGGCAATGGCCTCTTCCAGGGTGACGGCGCGCGAGCTGTAGCCGCCCAGCGCGGCATAATCGTCAGCCCGCAGGGTGAATTCGATCGGCGCCACCAGCGCCGGTGTTGGCACATAGCCGAAGGAATTCGCCGGCATGCGCGCCACGTCGACCATGAGGGTGATGCCGCCGCCCGGCCAGACATAGGCCGGCACACCGCCCAGGGTCACTTTGGTCAGCGCATCGCGCACCGAGCGCGTGAGTCGGACAGGATTTTCCGTGACGCCCGCACGCAAGGAGCCGCCGGCGCCAGCCATGAACAGCACGGTGCAAAGCGCGGGCTCGCAATTTTCGGCGATGCGCTCGACCACGAGGCGCACCTGAGGCGGCATCGGCAGGGGCTGCGGTTTCAAGTCCTTGTCGAGCTCGAACCAGGCCGAATGCTCGCCCGTGGTCGAGACCATCAGCAGCCGGAGGCCGGGCCACGCTTGCTTGGGGTCGATCCGGTCGATGATCTCCAGCGGATCGCTGACATCGGTGCCGCCCCAGCCCAGGCCCGGTTCGGCCACCTGGAAATAGCGGCCCGGCGTCGAGCGGCGGCCGCGGACCCGGATGCCGGCGGGTTTCATGTCGAGGAAGGCGCCGCCCTGGTGCTCACTCAGCACGCCGGTGATGTGGTCGTCGACCACGATCACCTCGTCGACATGGCCGTGCCACTGCGGCGCGAACATGCCGATGGCGGCCGAGCCGCAGCCTACTCGCATGCGCTCCTCGGCCGTGCCATTCACGACCGGAGGCCGATCGGCCTGGACCACGACAGTCGCGCCGCCATCGATCGAAAGTTCCACCGCCTCGCGATTGCACAGCGCCAGGAGCGCGTCGCAGGTGACGACACCCTCCTTCTTGCTGCCGCCCGTCAGGTGATGGACGCCGCCCAGCGACAGCATCTGCGAGCCATATTCGGCCGTGGTGACGTGACCCACGGCTTCGCCCTTCACCCGCACCGCCGCCTGCTCGGGCCCGAGATAGCGGTCGGTGTCGATTTTCACTTTGACGCCGCAGTAGCTGAAGATGCCTTCGGTCACGACGGTGACCATGTCGACGCCGTCGTGCCTCGACGACACGATGAAAGGCGCCGGTTTGTAGTCGGGATAGGTCGTGGTGGCGCCGATGCCGGTGACGAACGCCGACTCGCCCTTGCCGAGCTCGCCGCGCCAGGCGCCATTGCCCTCGACGAAGGCGACGCGCGCAATGTCGGGCTTGGCCAGCAGCACCAGCGGATCGACCCGCACCAGCCTGCCCTCTTCGTTGGCGTAGCGGTCGCAGGCGCCGGC
>Ga0194051_1000466_pt1 | contig 22915 bp, 22 predicted proteins | sample SepL2320m_MetaG_FD_161275 | JGI IMG/M metagenome (GOLD analysis project Ga0194051, IMG submission 161275) | Anoxic zone freshwater microbial communities from boreal shield lake in IISD Experimental Lakes Area, Ontario, Canada - Sep2016-L239-20m | ecosystem: Environmental > Aquatic > Freshwater >... | reverse complement strand
TCCGATCTGCATGGCGAAGTCGCACCTGTCGTTGTCGCACGACCCGACGCTGCGTAACCGCCCGACGGGCTTCACGGTGCCGATCCGCGACATCCGCTCGTACACGGGTGCGGGCATGCTGGTGCCACTCTGCGGCGACATGCTGCAGATGCCGGGCTTCGGTGCCGAGCCGGCCGCCAACCAGATCGACCTGGCGCCTGACGGCACGGTGCTCGGACTGTTCTAAGTCTGCGGAATTGATGCCCCCGTGTCCCAACCAGGTGGTTGGGACACGGGGGCTTTTTTGTTGGGGGGAGGGGGACACTACAAACCGGGGTTTGTCATGTCCCCCTCCAGCGTTGCCGCTGATCGAGGGGGACATGACAAACCCCGGTTTGTAGTGTCCCCCTCACTGGAGCGAGGGTGGGCATGAAAACTGTGCTGATCCACTCAGAGCAAATGCCACTGATGGTGTGGGGTGGGACTTTCCAACCGCCGGGCTGTGGTGTCCTGGGGATCAAGGGCTGCTCGTGATCAAGGGGACACCACACCCCCCCGGTTGTCTAAGTCCTACCCCGTCGAAATCGCTTAGGCATTAGGACCAAAGAAAAAGGCCCCCTCTGGTACCGGCTAAAGCCGGTACCAGAGGGGGCCTTTCTATTTCGATCTAGGCCTGTGCGACCTCGGCCAGCAAGGACTCGGCGAGTTCCTTCTTCTGCTCTGCCGTCATCTTCTTGGTCTCGTTCTTGATGGCGCGCTCGTTGACGACCTGGTTCCAGTAGTCGAGCGACTCCATGCCGAGCAGGGCCGTCTTGCCGACGAACTGCCGCAGCACTTCGTTGGTCGGGCCCATCACCCAGCCAGCCTTGCCGTCGCGCACGTAGCGCTCCAGCTCGAGCGGCTGCTTTTTGTAGGACGTGCCACCCGTGGAGTGCATCATCTCGTCAACGACGAGGCCACAGTTCTTGGCGGCGGCGAACTTGAGCTGCCAGAGCCAATGCAGGTAGTTGCCGCGGGCGTACTCAGACTGCTCGAGGCGGCGCTGACCGTGGTCGGTAACCTCGTCCATCGCGACTGCAAGCGAGTAGTTCATGCAGCGAACGGCATTCGTGTCGATGATTGCCTCGCCGACGGAGTCCTGAATCGTCGGGTAGTCGCAGACGCGCATGCCGACGTCCTTGTGGACCTTGCGGGTCGTGTGCTGGATGCAGATGTCGATCGAACCGAGCGAGATGCCATTCCAGCAGGCAGACGAGGAAATCAGGAAGAACGGGTCGACAGCCTCGTCGTTGGCCCAGGCGCCGTCGCCGACTGCGCCAACCATGCGCTCGTCTGGAACGAACTTCCAGTCGAGGAGGAGCGAACCGGACTGGTTGCCGCGGAGGCCCATGGCGTCCCATTCGGCGTGGGCGGACTCGACCTCATCGTTCGTGACGAGCCAGCAGGTCAGGTCGGAATACTCTTTGAACTCCGGCGACGTCGTCTGGAGGACGTACCAGTCGGCGAAGCCGCCGGACGTTGTCCACGACGACTTCTTGAGGACTTCGTAGCCACCCTCAACCTTGCGGGCACCCGAGGAGATGGGGTACCAAAAGTGCGAGCCGGTCTCTGGGTCGGAGAAGGACAGCGTGCCGATCAGCTTGTCCGGCACGATCCGCTTAAGGTAGTTCTCGATCTGCCATTCCGTGGCCGTCAGGCGTAGCGACTCGACAGCGCCCATGTGCATCGTGTAACACATCGCCGTCGAGGCGCAGCCGTAGCGCGCGATCGTCTCGGTGGTGGCGACGAGCATGGCGTGACCCTGGCCGAGGCCTCCCCATTCCTTCGGCAGCGTCAGGCCCAAGAAGGGGCCGAGCGCCTCGAGGCTCTCGCGGGGGAAGATCAAGTCGCGGTCGTTCCCGGCGGCGCGGGGTCGGATCTCCTTCTCGCAGATCTCGATCAACTGCTCGCGCAGCGCCTTCTCCTCATCGGTGAGGAACCAATCCGGGTTGAACATCGGATCGAGTCCAGCTTTCGCACCCTCAACTGCAACTGCCATGTTGGCTCTCCTTCTCGCTTCACCTACGGCAAAAAATACGGCATAACGCCACTCAAACTGAGTAAAGGCTACAGCAGAAGTCTCTTCTCGTCATGGGTACCGGTGACATGACAGAGAAGTTTTGGGTGGTGGAGGTGGACATGCTGAACACCTCCACCACCCGATTTCCTTAGAACAACGTCAAATAGCGGCGCAGTTCCCAATCGCTGACGGTCGTGTGGTACTCCTGCCACTCGGCCAGCTTGACCTCGGCGAAGTAATCCAGGTACGCGCGACCATCCATCTCGCCGAGCCAGTCACGCAGCGGCTTGTTCTTTTCCGCTGCACGAACAGCGTCGAGTAGGTTGGCGGGCAGCGTTTTGATGCGCTTGCGCTTGATCTGCGCGGGCGACAACTCGTACAGGTTGTCGAGGTTCGGCTCGCCTGGGCTGGTCTTCTTGGCGACGCCGTCGAGGCCACAGCCGATAATCGCGGCGGCCGCGAGGTACGGGTTGGCCGCACCGTCGGTCGAGCGGATCTCGATGCGTCCCGGAGCCGGAATACGGATCGACTGCGTGCGGTTGTTCATGCCGTACGTCGCGTAGGCCGGGGCCCACGTGGCGCCCGAGGTAGGGGCACCAACCCCGATGCGCTTGTACGAGTTGACCGTTGGCGCAAGGATCGCGCTGAGACCGTCGGAGTTGTCGATGATGCCACCGAGAAACTCGTAGGCCAGCGGCGAGAGGCCGAGACCACGGGGGTCCTGCATATCTTCGAACAGGTTGATCTTGCCGGTCGGATCCCACAGCGAGATGTGGAGATGTCCACCGTTGCCGGTCAGGTTTGAGAAGGGCTTCGGCATGAAGGTGGTCAAGAGACCACGCTCCTGCGCCATCGCGTGGACCATGTAGCGGAAGAAGATCGCCTTGTCGGCGGTGCGGAGGGCATCGTCATACTCGAAGTTCAGCTCGAACTGGCCGTTGGCATCTTCATGATCGTTGGCGTAGTTGCCCCAACCAAGACCATTCATGTTCTTCGACAGCTGGGTGATGAAGTCGTACGAGCGGGTGATGCCCTTCATGTCGTAACAGGGCTGCTCCAGCGTGTCGAGATCGTCGGCCAGCACGATCTTGCCGTCGCGCTCCTTGAGCAGGAAGAACTCGAGCTCCATGCCCATCTTGAGGCGATAGCCCATCTTCTCGGCGCGCGCCGTGGCGTTCTTGAGGATCGTGCGCGGGCAGAAGTTATACGGCGCACCATCGATGGTGATGTCGCAGGCGAAGCGGGCGAGGCCGGGCTTAAACGGCACTGGCGTGTACGACTCCGGGTCCGGGATCGCCGCAATGTCGGGCGAGGCGGGCGACTGGCCGATTGGGCCGGCCGCGAAGCCGGCGAAGCCAGCACCGTCGTCGAACAACATGTCAAGGCGCTCGGCGGGCATCAACTTGGCGCTCGGCTTGCCGTGCATGTCGACGAACTGGGCGAAAAAGAACTCGATTCCGTCGGCCGCAGCTCGGCTGCGTACTTCTTCTTTGTTCTTGGGGTCTGCCACCGGAATCTCCTCAGTTCGTGGGGTAGGCAAAAGGCATGCTAGTCGAACCTTTAGACAGATGAAAGGGCTGGTTCGTGAAACGGAATCACGTGTACCTCAATACCGTCTTTGCGTAACTTCCTACGCAACTCTGTGCCAACGTCGCCCTCGACAAAGCGGCGGATGCCGGTCTCGGGAGTCTCGTCAATCACGATGATCTTTGCGCCGCGCGCTCGTGCCACCCGAGCCAGCGACTTGGTCGCCTTGCGGGTCACGGAGACCTGTCCGTCGGCAGTGACGCCCGCCGCCACGATCTGGTCGACGGCGTTGCCGACCCAGCCGTGCCGCGCCTTCATTTCTTGTTTGGTTGGCATCAGGCCAGGGTTTGGAATGCCGTATTGGGTTCCGTAGATTCTGGCGACGGTGACGACAGCGACGGGGCCGGACTGGGAGAGGGCAATCGCCTCAGCGATCGCCCTCTCGGAAAAGTCCCGGCGTCCATCCGCGGCGAGCAAGACCTCACACGGCGCGGTTGGCTGTTCGTCCCACTTGCGCTTGCGGCGTGGGATTAGGCCCATGACGTACTCGCTAGTGCTCCACGTGGTGGGGTGTTGCCGTGCGGTCACGCTTGTCTTCGAGGCGGCGCCAGAGGTGCAGCGGCACGTAGAGAACAAGCAGGATCAGACCGACCCAGAAGAGCCAGCGGTAGCCCGTGCCCACGGCATAGTCGGCGGCGTAGTAGCCACCGACGAGCCAGAGGATCAGGCCAAGCACGCCGAACAGGATCGCGAACGGACCCATGATGCGCGGCATCTTGACCGGGCGTGGGAAGTCGTTGCGCTTCCAGCGGAAGACGCCAAAGCCGATCATCGCGACGGCGAGGGCGAAGAGGTAGCCCATGTTGCTGAACACGTAGATCTGGAGTGGCGAGCCGACCAGCAGCACGAGCAGCGAGGCGACCAGCGAGAGAATAATCGCGGTGCTCGGGGAGCCGTGCTTGTTGGTCTTGCTGAAGATCTTCGGCAAGACACCGTCGACCGAGTTCTGCCAGAGGCCACGCGAGGCGCCAATCAGGGCGTTCAACACCGAGAGCAGCAGAGCCGCCACCAAGGCGAGTCCGACGAACCAGCGCCAGAAGTCGTTGGAGCCGAAGATCTTGTCGACGTAGCCGAGGAAGACAACGTTGGCATCGCCCGAGCCAAGCTCGGCGAAACCTGCGGTGCCAAGAACGGCCAGCAGCATCAGGGGTAGCGAGATGTAGATGAAGAGGCCGAAGAGTCCTTCGGCGGTCATCGCGATCTTGGCGTCACGCGCCGGCTCGCGGCACTCGCCGATGTAGCAGGCCGCTGCCTCCATTGCCCAGACGGTCCAGACGAAGATGAAGGCCCAACCGACGATCAATTCCCAACTGCCAGTCACGCCTTCGGGCAGGCTGCCGAGTTGAACGCGACCAAAGTCGATGGTCGAGGGCTTGAAGAACGGCAGGACGATGATCAGGACGAGCGGCACGATCGAGCCGATGCCGAGAATGGTCGCGAAGGTTGCGCCCAGGCGAATGCCGAGCCAGCCTGGGATGAACACCACAAGCAGAATCACCGCGGCAGTAATGATCACGCCGACGGACCAAGCCGAACCAAACTTGTCGGAGATCGGACCGTAGGTATTACCGAGCGGAATACCGAAGAGATCGGTGATGTAGAGCGCAGCCAGGTAAGCGTTGATCGGCGCCACGGTAAACCAGCCGAGCCAGTAGGCCCACGAGCTGAGACCACCGATGTGCTCGGCGACACCATCGCCAAGCGGCTTGAAGGTCTCGAACGCATAACTCGGTAGTCCACCCGCACGATCGGGGAAGGCCGCCGCGAGTTCGGCGAGACAGAAGCAGAGGAACACGCCGACGAGGGTCAGCACGATAAACAGCGTGATGGCCACGCCGCCGAGGGCGAGCAGGGCATAGCCCGCGAGGCCGATCACGAGGATCGTCCCGGCCAAGCCGATTACGAAGGCCCCCCACCAGTTGGTGCCCTTCTCGAGTTCTACGGTAAAACGCTCACCGCTTGGATGTGCCGCCATATTTCTCCCCCTCTAAAGGTGCGGCAAGCAAACCACTACGGAAGAGCCATGTCAAGGGTAAAGGCATGTCGCCGACACCAATGTGGAGGAAGGTGCCATACGACCGATTTTGTTGACCCAAGCAGGCGTTGCTACGAGATGTGCGACGCAGACGGGCGGGAGGTTGGTAGTGTGCCGGGCGTGAAGGCTGATACGCATCCCGATTACCCCGTTGTCACGATCTCGTGCGCGTGCGGCAACTCGTTTGAGTCGCGCTCTACCAAGGGCGACTACTCCGTCGAGGTCTGCTCCGAATGTCACCCGTTTTATACGGGCACGCAGAAGCTGATCGACGTCGGTGGCCGGGTCGAGCGCTTTAACAAGCGCCGTGCCAAGCAGGCCTCGTCCTAGTCTGGACGGACGGTAGGCGATGAGCCAAGCGGTCGGAGGACAGGCCGTTGTGGAGGGCGTGATGATGCGCACTCCGTCGGCATGGGCGGTCGCAGTGCGACGTCCCGATGGGCGGATCACCACCGTGGTTGAGGACGCGCGTTCGGTCGCGCTTCGCTATCCGATCCTCCGCTGGCCCGTGATTCGTGGAGTCGTGGCGCTCGGCGAATCGCTCGTGGTCGGAATGAAGGCTCTGTCGTTGGCAGCGCGTCTTTCGACGTCCGACCATGGCGAGGGTGACGGCGAAGGCGAGCAAGAGATCGGTCGCCGCGAGATCGTGATCGCGCTGGTCGTGGCCGTGGTCTTCAGCATCGTCTTCTTCAAGGTTGTGCCCAGCGTGATCGCGAACTTCCTACCGATTCAGGACACGATTCTGTTTGTCCTGGCTGAGGGTGTGATTCGCGTTAGTCTCTTCATCGGCTATCTCGTCTTCCTGTCGTTGCTCCCCGACCTTCGTCGCGTCTTTCAATTTCATGCCGCCGAACATCAGGCGATCAACGCCCTCGAGGCCGGCGAGCCGCGCACCGCGGCTGCCGCCGCGCTGTACAGCCGCATCCACCTGCGCTGTGGCACGGCATTTCTGCTCTGGGTGATGGTGATCGCGATTATCGTCTTCGCCTTCGTGGGCCGGCCCGATCTGCCGTGGCTGATTGCCTCGCGCGTGCTGCTGGTACCGGTGATTGCTGGCATCGCCTACGAGGTGATCCGCCTCGCGGGTCGCTACGGCACTAATCCGATCGTGCACGCCGTCCTCTGGCCCGGCCTGCTCCTACAACAACTGACGACGCGACCGGCCGATGCCGAGCATCTTGAGGTTGCCGTTGCTGCGCTCGATGCGGTGTTGCAGCGCGAGGAAACGAATCGTGCGGCGCGCCCCGAGGCGCCCGTCGACGTGATGGCCTGAGCCGCCCCGCGGCTCACCCACGTACCCTGCAGCCATGGAACGCCTTGTCTCTCAGATCGAACGGTCCTTTGCGGACGTCGAGCAGGAGCTCGCCGACCCAGCCGTTCTGAACGACCATCAGCGCCTGGCCGAGGTCGGCCGAACGCATCGTCGTCTGCAGACTGCGCATGAGTTAGCGCGGCGTTGGCGTGCAGCGAGCCAGACCGTGCAAGACGCCGAGCAGGGGTTGGAGAGCGAGACGGACCCTGAGGTGCGCGCGTATCTGCAAGAGGAACTTGAATCGTCGAGGGCCGAGGTTCCGGCACTCGAGGAAGAGCTGCGCATCGCGATGCTCGAGCACGATCCGGCCGACGATCGCAACGTCATCATCGAGCTTCGTGGTGGCACGGGCGGGGAGGAGGCTGCGCTGTTTGCGGCCGATCTCTACAAGATGCTGACGGGCTACGCCGATCGGCTCGGCTTTAAGCACCAGGTGCTGACCTCGGACGCCTCCGATTCTGGCGGCCTCAAGGATATCTCGTTTGAAATCACCGGTGATGGCGCCTACTCGGCATTTAAGTGGGAGTCCGGCGTGCATCGCGTGCAGCGCGTGCCGTCAACCGAGACGCAGGGACGCATCCACACCTCGACGGCGACGGTTGCCGTCTTGCCGGAGGCCGAAGAGGTTGAGGTCTCGGTCGAGCAGAAGGACCTCAAAATTGATGTCTATCGCGCGACCGGTCCGGGTGGCCAGTCCGTCAATACGACCGACTCTGCCGTGCGCATTACGCACCTTCCGACCGGCGTGGTCGTGGCCTGTCAGGACGAGCGCTCGCAGCTGCAGAATCGCGAACGCGCAATGAAGATCCTGCGCGCGCGCATCTACGAAGCCGAGCGCGAGCGGCTCGCCGCGGAGCAGGCCGCGACGCGCAAGTCGCAGATTGGCACCGGCGCGCGGTCGGAGAAAATCCGTACCTATAACTATCCGCAGAGCCGTGTCACGGACCATCGCATCAAGTTCACCTCGCATGATTTCGAGCAGATCATGATCGGCGCGTTGGAGCCGTTTACCAGCGCACTGCAGGCTGACTGGAATCGTCAGCAGCTGGAGGACGCGGCGTCGAGTCACGCCGATGGCTGAGGCGCTCCCTGGTGGCATGCGCACGGTCAAGGACGTGCTCGCGTTGTCGGCAGCGTTTCTGAATGCCAAGGACATTGCGACCGCGCGTCTTGATGCGGAGCGCCTGATCGGGAGCGTGCTCGGTCTTGATCGGCTCGAGCTCTACCTGCACCACGACCGACCCGTCACACCAGCCGAGCTTGACGGTATTCGGCCACTGTTGCGTCGTCGCGCCGACCTCGAGCCGGTGGCGTACATCCTCGGTACGGTCGGGTTTCATCACGTCGTGCTCAAGTGCGATGCGCGCGCCCTGATGCCTCGCTCAGAGACGGAGACGCTGGTTGAGGTCGCGCTCGCCAATTTGCCCGATCGCGGCACCCTGCTCGATGTTGGCACGGGTGCGGGCGCGATTGCCGTGGCGGTCAAGCACGACAGGCCAGACGTTGCGGTGACTGCCGTTGACCTGTCGGTCGACGCACTCACGCTGGCGCGGGAAAACGCAGATTTTGTTGGCGTTGAGATCACCTTCGTCGAGTCTGATCTGCTTGCGGCCGTTGCGGGACAGCGCTTCCACGTGATCGCGGCCAACCTGCCCTACATCCCGGACGGTGACCCCCGGACCGAACCGGGCGTCGTTCGCCACGAACCGCATCTCGCTCTCTACGGCGGCGAAGATGGGCTCGATCTTGTGCGCCGCGTCGTGGTCGATGCGCCGGATTGTCTTGAAGAGGGCGGCCTGCTCGTGCTTGAGGTCTCGGATCAGCAGGCCTCCGCTACGCGCGGACTGTTGGACGCGGCTGGATATGCGGAGATCGAGTTTCATCGTGATCTGGCGGGGATCGATCGGGTCGTGGCAGCGCGGCGTGGATGCGACTAAGGGGTCAGACCCTTTCGTCGCATGATCACCAGAGGCGCGTTTCGACGACCACCTCACCTGCAGTCATGCGACAAAAGGGTCTGACCCCGTCGTCGCATCCAGAGCGTGGGGTGGGGCGCATGTCCGGCGTGCACACTTCGCCAATCAATTGACAGGCGGCGCTGGTGCTTGCCGAGCAGGCTGCCCCGCGTAGAATCCCGCTATGGCCACCAACGATATCTCTCTCGACACTCTCCGCACCGCTGGACTCGACGTAGTCGACCCCGCGATTGCCGGCCTCCTCGACCGCGAGCTGGACCGCCAGCGCGACGAGCTCGAGCTGATCGCTTCCGAGAACTTCACGTGGCCATCCGTGATGGAAGCGGTCGGCAGCGTTGCGACGAACAAGTACGCCGAGGGCTACCCAGGTAAGCGCTACTACGGCGGTTGTGGAGTCGTCGACGAGATCGAGACGCTCGCGATTGAGCGCGCTAAGAGCCTCTACGGGGCAGAACACGCCAACGTGCAGCCGCACGCCGGAGCGCAGGCCAACATGGCCGCCTACCTGGCGCTGCTGTCGCCCGGCGACACGGTGCTTGCGCTTCGCCTCGACCACGGCGGTCATCTCACGCACGGCCACCCCGTCAATTCGTCGAGCAAGTACTACAACTTCGTGCACTACGGCGTCTCGCCAGAGACCGGCACGATCGACATGGAGGACGTCCGCAAGGCCGCGCATGAGCACAAGCCGAAGCTGATCGTGACCGGAGCGAGCGCCTATCCGCGCACGCTCGATTTCGCTGCCTTCCGCGAGATTGCCGACGAAGTTGGCGCCAACTTTATGGTCGACATGGCGCACATCTCTGGTCTTGTCGCCGGTGGTGTCCATCCGAGCCCGGTGCCGTATGCCGACGTCGTCACGTCGACGGTCCACAAGTCGCTGGCCGGTCCCCGCGCGGGATTCATCCTCTGCAAAGAGGAGTGGCAGAAGAAGATCGACTCCGGTCTCTTCCCGGGACTGCAGGGCGGACCGCTCTGCCATGGCGTAGCGGGCAAGGCCGTCGCCTTTGGCATCGCTGCAACGCCGGCCTTCAAGCAGTACCAGAAGCAGATCTGCCTCAACGCTCAGGCGCTCGCCGAGGGCCTTCTCGGTACCGGCAATCGGCTGGTCTCGGGCGGCACCGATACACACCTCGTGCTGCTCGATCTGCAGGAGGCTGCGTTCTCGGGCAAGGAACTCGAGGATCGTCTGCATTCGATGAGTGTCACGGTCAACCGCAACTCGATTCCGTTCGACCCGCGTCCCGCGATGGAGACCAGCGGCGTGCGTATCGGCACCCCAGCGGCCACGATGCGCGGTCTCGACGAGGCCGACTTCCTCAACGTCGGCCGAATCATCGGTTCGGCCGTGGCCGAGGATGCGGATCTCGATCTGCTCCGCGGCGAAGTCGAGTCGATCCTGGCCCGCCACCCGCTCTACGCGGGCATGCGCGGCTTTAGTTCGATTCACGCTGGTTGAGTCGGCGGGATCAGCTTTGCTTTGGGGTCTGACTCCAAAGCAAAGCTGATCCGCCTACTCCACAGGTACCCTGAGGACGTGGTACCCGACTCGCTCTCTCGACTCGTCGTCGCTCCGTCGGCGATCTATGCGCTGCTGATTGCGGCGGTGATCACGTTCGCGTTGACGCCGCTAGCGATGCGCGCGGCGTGGCGGCTGGGCGTTGTCGATCGACCAGGGGGGCGACGGATTCATGACCGACCAATCCCGTTGCTCGGCGGGATCGCGATCTTTCTCGGCATCCTCGTGGCCGTCCTGCCGAACCTTGACGTTGATCGGCGCTACGCCAGCATCCTGATCGGCGCCGGGTTGATCTGCCTGCTCGGCGTGATCGACGATCGCTTTGGCATTCCGCCGCTGCCGAAGTTGCTGGGCCAGATCGCCTGCGCGGCGATCCCGGTCGCGACCGGAATGACGATCGACTCGATCACGGTTCCGTTCATCGAACCAAGCACCGTCTCGTTCGGCGTATTGGCCTACCCGTTGACGATGATCTTCATCGTCGCCGTTGCGAACGTGGTCAATCTCGCCGACGGTATGGACGGGCTGGCGGCCGGCGTCTGTGGGATTAGTGCACTGACGTTTGCGATCCTCGCGCTCTCGCTCGGCCGCATCTCGGCGGGTGTCATGGCAGCTGCAGTAGCGGGTGCGTGTTTCGGTTTCCTGCCCTGGAACTTCAACCCCGCCAAGGTGTTCATGGGCGATTCGGGCGCGCTCGTGCTCGGCTTCTTGTTGGCCTGCGTCTCGATCCAGGGGGTCATGAAGACGGCGGCTGCGCTGTCGCTCGTGTTCCCGCTCGTCGTCTTGCTCGTACCGATTCTCGATACCTCCTTCGTGATCCTCAAGCGGCTTAAGTCGGGCCGCTCAATCGCCAGTGCCGACAAGAGTCACTTCCATCATCGGCTGCTGCGCGTCGGCTACACCCAGCGTCAGGCGGTCGGTCTGCTCTACGCCTGGTCGGGTGTGTTGGCGGCATTTGCACTCGCCATCAGGCTTTTCCCGTACCGCACGGAAGGCACCTGGAATCTCTGGCCGACGATCGGTCTGACGCTGTTTGGATTGATTGCCTTGTTCGTGACGTACTACGTCGTCGTCGCGCTCGAGATCATCAAGTACCGCCACCTGCGGCGGTTCGGATTGCTGCGCCATTCGGCGGCAACGGACGAGACGCCGGTGCCGCGACCGTCGTTCCGCCGCCGCGCGCGCGCCTAACCGACGCTGGGCAGACGATTGCCGGAACCATCCCTGCTAGGTTTCCTGTCGCCCGGATACGGGCACGACAGGGGACCGGGAGGTCATCATCGCCGGCACGGGAAGCAACGGGGGAGCAGACGCCTCGGGCCTCGCAGCCGGCATGACGATCATCGCGGGCATCCTGTTGGGAGGAGGCGTCGGCGCAGCCGTCGGTTACTTCACTGGTCATCTCGCCGGCGGCATTATGGTCGGCAGTTCGATCGGGCTCGTGCTCGGCTTCTACCTGCTTTACATCCAATACTTCAAACCACGATGACTCTGAGCCCCACACGACGCCGCGTCGCCTTCGGTCTCCGCTTTGCGGCGGTCGTCCCGTGCCTGATCGCGTTGCCGGTCTTCTACCTGGCAGGCTGGTCGCTGTGGGCGTGGGGATTGTCGGCGTTGCTCTTGCTCGCGAACATCGCGATCGCCTTCGGTTCGGACTGGTTTTCCCATGGCCGTACGCAGGTGATGGCCGTTGGCATCGTTGGTGTCAGCCTCATCTCGCGGGCCTGGTTGACCTTCGGAGCGCTCTTCATTATCGCCTGGACGGTCGACCGAAAAGTGGGTGTCGCCGCCGCCGGAGCGTTCCTCGTTTACTTTACCGTGGACATGGTCGCTCGCTCGATAAGCCACGTACTTCTCCGCGGTGACGCGACGCATTCTGCGGCGACGCCGGAGGCCTCCGTATGACCCGTCGTCTTGGCTTCATCGTGGCCGCTCTGATCGGCATTCTCGCCTTGCCGACGTCCGCCTTCGCGGCGGCCGAGACGAACTTCCAGCCCGTCGAGGAGTTCATCAACCAGTACTGGACGTCGATCACGTTCGGACCGCTCGAGATCGGTATCTCGAAGCTCGTCGTCTACCTCTGGCTCGGCATGCTGGTCTCCGTCGTGCTGACGCTGTGGATCGTGCGCGGGGGGCTGCGCACGCAGCCTGGTCGCACCCAGACCGTGGTCGAGTTGCTCTACACCTTCTCGGAGACGAACATTGGTCAGTCGACGCTGCCAAAGGCTGCTTTCGCGCGCTGGTTCCCGTATGTCGCCTCGCTATTCGTCTTCATTTGGACGCTGAACATGATCAGCTTCATCCCACTTCCGCTCGACACGCACAACCCACTCTGGGGACCGATTCCCGGACTGACGATCTACGCGGCCACGTCGAACCTGTCGGTCACATTGACCTTGACGATCTTGACGATTGGCATCTCGCACGTTGAGGGCATCCGCGCCAATGGCGTCGTCGCCTACTTCCGCAGTTGGGTGCCGCCGTGCCCACCCGCACTCAAGCCCGTTCTGATCGTCCTCGAGGTGCTGTCTCAGGTGCTGCGCGTGATTTCGCTCAGCGTCCGGCTCTTCGCCAACATGCTCGCTGGCCATCTGCTGATCATTATGTGTATCGGCTTCGTGATCCTGCTCGGCAAACTGTTCGTCGCACCGATCGCAATTCCGATCGCTGTTGTGTTCTATATCTTTGAATGGGGCCTGGTGGCGTCGCTTCAGGCCTATATTTTTGCGATGCTCTCAGGCATCTACATCGGCTCGGCTATCGAGCCTCACCACTAACGTCCGTTTAACCAGGAGGATCACGTCACATGGCACTTACCGATCAGGGACTCGTCGACGCTGCAAAGGCGATCGCACTAGGTCTCGGCACTGGCTTCGGCGCAATCGGCCCCGGCGTGGGCGTGGGTTACTTGATCGGTAAGACGATCGAGGGCGTTTCCCGCCAGCCCGAGATGCGCAGCGACCTTCAGGGCATGATGTTCCTGGGTCTGGCCCTTACCGAGGCCATCACGTTCTATGCCCTCCTGATGAGTTTCGTCGCGTTCTTCATCGCCTGATCTGATGCAGTCGCTGACTCTTGCAGAAGCGGGTGGAGCCGGGCTGATTCAGCCTGAGCTTGGCCTCAGCCTATGGACGCTGATTACGTTCTTGATCGTCCTGTTCATCCTGAAGAAGTATGCCTTCGGACGGATCGCAGGACTGCTCGACGAGCGCCGCGAGGCGGTTCGTGCCAACTTGGCAGCAGCCGAGGGCTCCCGCGAGGAGGCCGAGCGTCTGCTCGAGGAGTACAAGGCACAGCTTGCCGCATCGAAGCACGAGGCTACCGAAATTCTCGATCGTGCTCGGGCTACGGCAGCCGAGCAACAGCGTCAGCTGGTCGAGGAGATCGCAGCCGAGCGCGAGCGCGGTATTGCCGCGGCACAGCAGGCGATTGCGGCGGAGACGCAGCAGTCGCTCGATCGCATCAAGATGGAGATCGCTGATCTCACGTTGCTCGCGACCGAGAAAGTGCTCGGTCACGCGCTCGATGAGAAGGAGCAGAAGCGACTCGTGGAGGAGGCGCTTGCGGGCGTTGACTTCTCGGCGCTGCACGGAGGCTCCAACTAAGCGTGAGTATCGCTACCCCGTATGCCACAGCGCTGTACAGCGCTGCGACCGAGGCCAAGCGCCTGCGTGAGGTCGATGCCGACCTCGCTGCTGTCGCGCGTGCCGTGCGGGAAAACGCTGCGCTGTCGCGCACGTTGGCCAATCCGGCGATCTCGCGCGATGCCAAGACTCGTGTCTTCGCTGCCCTCTGTAAGGGTGGAGATCCTCTCGTTGTCCATTTTCTCGAGGTTCTGCAGGATCATCGCCGACTCGGCGCCCTGCTCGAGATCCAGAGTGCGTTCGCAGATCGCGTGCGCCTCGCCCAGAACGAACTGGCTGTCGAATTAACGACAGCGGTTGCTATTGATGACAAGACGGCCGACAAGGTTCAGAAGCAGCTTGCTGCTGCGACTGGACTGGCCGTGACCATGGATCGCACTGTCGATCCGAGCATTCTGGGTGGCGTGGTCCTTCGGGTCCGCGACCGCCTTGTCGACGCCTCGTTGCGTCGTCGCCTTGACCTTCTCGGCCGCGACCTGCGTGCCGCCCGCATCCCCACCGTCTGACGGAGAAAAACGTGAAGCTGAGCCCCGACGAGATCGCATCCATCCTCAAGGACCAGATCAGTGGTTTCGAGGACACCGCCGATGTCGAGGAAATCGGCACCGTCATCCAGGTCGGCGACGGCATTGCCCGCGTCTACGGCCTCGAGCGCTGCATTGCCCTCGAGATGCTGGAGTTGCCGCATGGTGTGACCGGCCTCGCCCTCAACCTTGAGGAGTCCAACGTCGCCGTTGTGCTGTTCGGTGAGTGGCAGAAGATTCGCGAAGGCGACACGGTCCGCCGTACCGGCAAGGTGATGAGTATTCCCGTCGGCGAAGCGCTGATTGGCCGCGTCGTCAACCCGCTTGGCGTACCGATTGACGGTGGCCCTGCCATCGAGACGACCGAGCAGCGTGCCCTGGAGTACAAGGCGCCTGGTGTGGTCGATCGTCAGCCCGTGAAGGAGCCATTGCAGACCGGCCTGAAGGCGCTCGACGCCCTCGTGCCAATTGGTCGTGGCCAGCGCGAGCTGATCATTGGCGACCGTCAGACAGGCAAGACCGCTGTCGCGATTGACGCGATTATCAACCAGAAGGACTCCGGCGTGATCTGCGTCTACGTCGCGATCGGCCAGAAGGCCTCCACCGTCGCGCAGGTCGTTGAGAAGCTCCGCGAGCACGGCGCCATGGACTACACGATTGTGGTTGCCGCCAACGCCTCTGAGGCCGCACCGATTAAGTACATCGCTCCGTACGCCGGTTGCGCGATGGCCGAGTACTTCCTCTACAAGGGTGGTCACGCGCTGGTGGTCTACGACGACCTCACCAAGCAGGCCGACGCCTATCGTCAGATGTCCCTGTTGGTGCGCCGCCCACCGGGCCGCGAAGCCTTCCCGGGTGACGTGTTCTACTTGCATTCGCGCCTCCTCGAGCGTGCGGTCAAGTTGTCCGACGAGCTCGGCGGCGGTTCGATGACGGCACTGCCGATCATCGAGACGCAGGCAGGCGACGTGTCGGCGTACATTCCGACCAACGTCATCTCGATTACCGACGGGCAGATCTTCCTCGAGTCGAGCCTCTTCTACCAGGGCGTGCGCCCAGCCATCAACGTCGGCATCTCGGTGTCGCGCGTCGGCTCGAACGCTCAGACGAAGGCCATGAAGAAGGTCGCCGGTCGCCTCAAGCTGGAGCTCGCACAGTTCCGCGCACTCGAGGCCTTCGCCCAGTTTGCGTCCGAACTTGACGCCACGACGCTGGCCCAGCTCAACCGTGGTCAGCGCCTGGTCAACACGCTCAACCAGAACCAGTACGACCCGTGGCCCGTCGAGGAACAGGTGGCTGTGATTTGGGCGACCACGAACGGCTTCGTCGACGATATTGATGCCGGTGACGTCTCGCGCTTCAACGACGGTTTCCGTCAGGCGCTGCGTTCGGAGAAGGTGATTCTGACGGCGATTCGCGAATCGCTCGACCTCTCGGATGACACGATCGAGAAGTTGAAGGTTGCGGTCGGTCAGTTTGCTGCTGGCTTCGAGGGTACGGCTGCTGCTGCCGGAGCAATCGCGTAGTCCGTGGCGTCCCTTCAGGACATCCGTCGGCGGATCCATTCCGTCAAGAACACGAGCAAGATCACCAAAGCCATGGAACTCGTGGCCGGTGCCAAGTTGCGTCGTGCCCAGGTACGGATCGAATCGCTGCGTCCGTTTGCCGACGGCATGCACGAGCTGATCACGGAGACCGCCGGTCGAACACAGGCGCTCCGTAACCAGCCATTGCTTGAGCGACGCGAGTTGACGACGACGGCAATTCTCGTGATGACGGGTGATCGTGGTCTGGCCGGTGCCTTCAACGCCAGCGTGCTGCGTCGTGCGCTCGACGAGGCCAAGCTTGAGCGCGCGGCTGGTCACCAGGTTGTCTGGTATGCCGCCGGTCGTAAGGGTGCTGGCTCGCTGCGGTTCCGCGGCGCCGAGTTGCGTCAGGTCTGGACCGGGTTTACGGATCGTCCCGTCTATCAGGACGCCGAGCAGATCGCCAATACGCTCGTCGAGGACTACACCGAACAGGTCTTTGACCGTCTCGTAATGGTCTTCAATCACTTTGATTCGCCGCTGGTCCAGACCGTCAATGCCCTTGAGGTCTTGCCGATCCCGCTTCCGGAGCGACTGACCGAGATGACGCCGCGCGACCGCGCCATGATGGGCGAGTTGCTGTTCGAGCCCGAGGCCGAGGAGATCCTGACGCCACTCTTGACGACGGCGCTCGAAACGGAGATTTTCCGTGCGTTGCTCGAATCGACAGCGTCGGAGCATGGTGCGCGTATGACCGCCATGCGCAACGCGTCCGACAACGCCAAGGACCTGATCGACCGCATTACGCTCGACATGAACCGCGCGCGCCAGGCTGAGATCACGCAGCAGCTGCTCGAGGTCGTCGCGGGCGCCGACGCACTGTCGTAACAATCCGCTCTTAAAGGCAGGATTCAACTACCGACGGCGGGTGAAGATCAGGTGTACCCTTTCGTGCCGAGGGAGGGATCGATGGCGACTGTCGAAGAGTTTCAAGACATGCACGTGGATGGCATGGTCGTGGCGCGCACGCCGCTTCAGCTCGCCGCCGCTCGCCTGCGCCACGACTACGTAGCGCTCTGCAGTCTGCTCTTCATCATCCTGCTTGTCGTCTTTGCCCTGGCCGGTCCACTGTTTGAGTCGTGGACGAACCACCCACTCAACAAGTCGAACTCCTCGGGAGTTGACGATTACACGCTGCTGCCTGTGGGCCCACTGGGCGGCTGCCTTAACGGTCTGGCGAGCGTCGGTGAGAAGCAGTGCTTCGTGCTCGGTGCGTCGAACAGTCTCGGCTACGACATGCTGGTTCAGCTCTCGTACGGCGCACGCACATCATTGATCATTGGTGTCGTAGCGACGATTCTCACGGTTGCTGCGGCACTGCTGCTCGGTGTGGTCGCGGGCTACGTCGGCGGTTGGACTGACACCGCGATCGCTCGCCTGATGGATATCGTCGCGGCATTTCCGTTCCTCCTCTTTGCCGTTGCCGCCTCGGTGGCATTCGGGCCATCGCTCTGGTTCGTGATCCTGATCATCGCGTTCTTCTCGTGGTTCTATCCCGGCCGCATCTTTCGTGGCGAAGTGCTGGCGTTGCGCGACCGCGAGTTCGTGACCGCCGCCCGCATGCTGGGTGCGAGCAATACGCGCATCATCACACGCCACCTCTTGCCGCAGCTGATTGGCCCGGTCACGGTCTATACGAGCCTCTCGATCGCCGGTGCGATCGCAGCCGAGGCGGCGCTGTCGTACCTCGGCTTCGGCCTTCCTCTTGAGATCCCATCGTGGGGGCGCATGATTTCCGATGCCGTCCCCGGTGGGCTCTACATCAATGCCCCGTTCCTGATGATCTTCCCAGGCACGTTGCTGATCCTCACGGTGCTCGCCTTCAACTTGCTTGGCGATGGCCTGCGGGATGCACTTGACCCTCGTGGCGGCACGCAGATCTAGTGCCGCTAACCATTCGCCCATTCCTGTACGAAAGGATCGATCCAATGACCATGACAACGCGAGGAGGAACACAATGAAGTTCCGCTTTCTAATGATGGCGATCGCGCTGGTGGCTGTTGCCGCCATCGCAGCCGCCTGTGGCTCGAGCAGCAGCTCGAGTTCGTCCGCCGATGGTGGTGGCGGAGCAACCACCGCCGCTGCCGGTGGCGACTATCTGAAGGGCGGCTTTTCGGCCGCTGTGACGCCCAAGAAGGGCGGCACGCTGACGATGGCGATGAACGACAACATCGACTGTTGGAATGGGCTGTCGTACTACGGCATCTCGTGGTCGGTCTTCTACTTCATGGCTCGCGGCCTCTACGGCTACCCGAATACGGTTGTCGCACCCGCAACCAATGAGATGCAGCCTGACTTGGCGGCGGATATGCCGACCGTCTCGTCTGATGGCCTGACCTACACGGTCAAGCTGCGCTCTGGCCTGACCTTCCCGGACGGCTCGCCCGTTACGGCCAAGGACGTCAAAGCGACGTATGAGTACATGCTTGATCCGAACATCCAGTGCGCGACGGGTGGCCCACCGGCCTCGGGGTACTACTCCGGCATCGTCGGCGAGAAGGACTACAGCGATGCAATGACGAAGTCGAAGGGCAAGAAGAACCCGGGAATCAGCGGCATCAAGGCTGTTGATGATCTGACCACCGAGTTCACGTTGGTCAAGGCTGACGGCTCGTTCCCACGTGCCCTCGCGATGGCTTGGGGCTTCATCGTGCCGGCCTCGACGCCGCACAAGAAGACCGAAACGCCACCGCAGTACGTTGGTCCGTACAAGATCTCCGACTACCAGCTGGACAAGTCGGTCACGATCGTGCGCGAGCCCACGTGGGCAAAGAACGTTGCGGCTGGTGTGCCAGAGAAGGCCGACGAGAACAACATCGACGGCATCTCGGCAGCGATCGGCGTGCCAGACGAGACGCAGTTCGCACAGCTCAAGAACAACGAGCTCGACATGACGTTCGACGGTTCGGCGCCGACTGGCTCCGAGATTCCGGCGACCGCCAACGATCCGCAGTACAAGGACCGCTTCTACTCGACGCCGGATGCCGCCGTCGATTACGCGGTCTTCCGCACCGACAAGGCGCCGTTTGACAACGTCAAGTTGCGTCAGGCCGTCAACTACGCGATCGACCGTGAGGCAATCGTCAAGATCATTGGCGGCACGCTGAGCCGTTCGCCGTGGTCGCAGATTCTCTCCGAGAACCTGCTGGCCGGTCAGTCGCCGGACGTCTACGCGATGGATGTCGCGAAGGCCACGCAGCTGGTCAAGGATTCGGGCGTCGCAACGCCAATCAACATCACGCTCGCCAACTTCGCGGATAACCCGGCACCACAGGTGTCGGCGTCGATCAAGGAGACGCTGGAGGCGATTGGCTTCAAGGTGACCGTCAAGGCCTTGTCCGCTGACGTGTACTACGGCTTCCTGCTCGACCCCAAGTCCGAGTACAACATCGGCATTGCTGGTTGGGGCGAGGATTACGCCGATGCCATCACGTATTACGGTCCGCTGCTGCTCTGTGGGCAGGGCTCGAACTACGGGCAGTTCTGCGACAAGGGCTTTGATGCCAAGGTCGCAGAGATCAATGCGCTGCCAGCTGGTGCTGATCGAGACGGGCAGTTTGCCCAGCTCTCGACGGACACGGCCGCGAACCTCGCCCCGTGGGCGACGCTCGATCTGCGGCGCAAGGTGTCGTTTATCTCGAACCGCTTGGGCAATTACACCTGGGGCCCTGGCAAGCAGTTCTACTTTGGTTCGTACTTCCTGACGGACGGCAAGTAGCCGCTCGGAGTTCGCTCCACCCGCCACGTCCTCGCGACGTGGCGGGTGGATACACCCCGCTCAGACCTCATGATTCGCTTTCTGATCCGACGCATTCTCGGCGGCACCTTTGTGGTGCTCGTCGTAACGTTGGCCGTATTTGTGTTGTTCGGTCCCGTGCTGACGTGGAAGTCGAATATTTCGCCCGCTCGGCTCTATGCCGGTAAGAACCCGACGGCACAGCAGATCGAGAGCGTCAAGGCACTGCTTGGGCTGGATCAGCCGTACTACGTGCAGTACGCAAATAGTTTGCGTCGCCTCGTACTCGGCCCAACGCAAGAGGAGCGCGATCGCGTCTGTCCCGGCTCGACGGCTGCCGAGTGTGATCAGCTACTGGGCCGCTTCGGCAGCTCGTTTGCGAAGCAGCGTTCCGTCGATTCGCTGATTTGGAGCCGCTTCCCTGTCACGTTGTCGCTGGCGATTGTGTCGGCGTTCTTGTGGATGCTGATCTCGATCCCGATCGGCGTGCTCTCAGCCATACGCCCACGGTCACTCCTCGACCGCAGTTCGACCGTGTTCGTGCTCGTTGGGCAGTCACTGCCTGTCTACTACTTCGGCCTCTTGGCCATCTATTTCTTCGCCTATAAGTACGAGGTCTTCCCGCTGAGTGGGTACGAGAACTTCTCGGCCTCGAACCCATGGCCGTGGCTCTATCACCTCTTACTGCCCGCCACCGTCTTGGCACTCCAGTTTGCCGCCATCTACGTGCGAATTACACGCTCACAGATGCTCGACACCCTCAACGAGGACTATGTCCGCACGGCCCGCGCCAAAGGTGCGAGCGAACCACGGGTCGTCGTGCGCCACGCGCTGCGTAATGCCTCGCTACCGATTGTGACCATGTTCGGTCTCGATCTCGGCCTCTTGCTTGGCGGTGCGATCCTGATCGAGGTGACCTTCGGTCTGCAGGGGCTCGGTGCACTCGCGGTTGAGGCCGCCAAGCGGCTCGATGTGCCCACCACGGCCGGCATCGTCTTGTTCTCCGCCATCCTGATTGTCGTCGCGAACATCATCGTGGACGTCGTCTGTGCCACCCTCGATCCGCGGATTCGGCTGGAGTAGAAAGATGGCCTTGCTCACCGTTGAAAACCTCCGCACGACCTTCCGTACCGACGACGGTCCCGTCTGCGCTGTCGATGGCGTCAGCCTGTCGGTCGAAGCCGGTCAGGTGCTTGGCATCGTCGGCGAGTCTGGTTGCGGCAAGTCCGCCATGAGCCTCTCGATCATGGGGCTCTTGCCAACGAGCGCAACCGTTGAGGGCAGCATTCAGCTCGGCGAGCATCAACTGGTGGGCATGCCCAAGAATGAGTTGCGGACCCTGCGCGGCTCTGAGGTCGCAATGATCTTCCAAGACCCGATGACGTCACTCAATCCCGTCATGACGATCGGCTGGCAACTCGAAGAGGCCGTTCGGCTCCACCAGAAGGTGTCACGACGCGAGGCACGTATCTTGGCCGTCGCCGGCTTGGCTGCGGTTGGTATTCCCAGTCCCGAGGATCGCCTCAAGACGTACCCCCACGAGTTGTCTGGCGGTATGCGTCAGCGCGTGATGATCGCGATGGCACTGCTCAACCGGCCGCGGCTGTTGATTGCCGACGAGCCAACGACGGCGCTGGACGTCACGACGCAGGCTCAAATTCTCGAATTGATGCGCGACTTGCGCAGCGAAGTCGATGCGGCAATCGTCTTGATTACCCATGACCTGGGCGTGGTGGCGGAGGTCTGCGATGAGGTGGCCGTGATGTATGCCGGTCGGATCGTGGAGCGCGCCACGGTCGACGAATTGTTTGCGCGCCCGCAGCACCCATACACGTGGGGCCTATTGGCGTCGCTGCCCGGACGCAACCGCGCCGGAGAGCGTCTGCACCAGATTGCGGGCTCACCGCCGAGCCTGATGAACCCGCCAGCTGGCTGTCGTTTTGCGCCACGCTGCGCGATGGCGATGGATGTTTGCCGAGCCGATCCGGCACCCGCTCTCACTGCAGTGGCAGCGACGGGTGCGGTCGTCGCCTGTCATCTCGATGCAGCCACCCGCGCACGTGAAGGCGCTCGCTTTGCCAGTGACGAGGATTCCGCATGAGCGAACCTATCCTCACCGCCACCGGCGTCAAGATTGGTTTCCCGGTTAAGCGGGGCATCATCTTCCAGCGCGAGGTCGCACGCGTGCAGGCTGTCGATGGCGTCGACCTAACGCTTCATCAGGGCGAGACGCTCGCGATCGTGGGCGAGTCGGGCTGCGGCAAGACCACGCTGGCACGCGGCCTCGTTCGCCTGCGCGATATTGACGCCGGCTCGATCACGTTCATGGGCGACGACATCACGCGCCGTCGGGGTCGGGACCTGAACGATTTTCGCCGTCAGGTGACGATGATCTTCCAAGATCCGATCGCCTCGCTCGACCCGCGTATGCGGATCGGGCAGTCGATGCAGGAGCCGCTCGATATTCACTCGATTGGTACGCCAGCTGAGCGCAAGCGCAAGGTCCAAGAGGCGATGGAGCGGGTGGGGCTCAACCCCGAGCACTACAACCGGTTCCCGCACGAGTTCTCGGGCGGCCAGCGACAGCGCATCGGTATCGCTCGCGCGATCATCCTCGAGCCACGCGTGATTGTCTGTGACGAGCCCGTCTCGGCGCTCGATGTCTCGGTGCAGGCGCAGATCGTCAACCTCTTGGAGGATCTCCAGCGCGATCTCGGCCTCTCCTACATCGTGATCGCGCACGACCTCGATGTTGTGCGGCGACTCGCCGACCGTGTCCAGGTCATGTACCTCGGGCGCGTCGTCGAGCAGGGGGAGGGGGAGCAGGTCTACAACCACCCGCGGCATCCCTATTCGAAGGCGCTGCTGTCCGCGCGACCGATTGCGGATCCCAAGCTGGCGCGGTCGCGTGAGCGGATCGTGTTGCAGGGCGATGTGCCGAGCCCGATCAACCCGCCC
>Ga0194051_1000465_pt1 | contig 22920 bp, 22 predicted proteins | sample SepL2320m_MetaG_FD_161275 | JGI IMG/M metagenome (GOLD analysis project Ga0194051, IMG submission 161275) | Anoxic zone freshwater microbial communities from boreal shield lake in IISD Experimental Lakes Area, Ontario, Canada - Sep2016-L239-20m | ecosystem: Environmental > Aquatic > Freshwater >... | reverse complement strand
AGGTAGTGCGAATCACGTTGCCACGCAGCATCTCCCGCTATGTGGTGGAGAAGGGCTCGATCACTGTTGACGGCATCTCGCTGACGGTGTCGGCTCTGGGCGATGAGCCTCTCGGGCGAAGAGCAGACGATAGCGATGAGTGGTTTGAGGTGTCATTGATCCCCACCACGCTGGCGCTGACCACCTTGGGGCGCTCAGCAGTAGGCACCCCGGTCAATCTCGAAGTCGACGTCATCGCAAAATACGTGGAGCGGTTGCTCAATCACACGACCTAGTCGACACAGAGCAGCAGCAGGACACCGCGCATCAAGACACCCGCGATAGGGCCCAGGCCGATCGCGCACTCTCACGCGGCAAACACTGGCATGACGGCACTACCCGGGATTAGGCCGAAAGTCAGCCGACCGACAGCGCGCGACGAGATCCTCCGCCGGGCTCAGGCTGCGGAAGAACTATGAGTGCACCAAACGACAGGGATATGACGCCGAGGCTCACGCGCCGGACGAGCACGCCGTAGCGCGCCTTCACACCGGTGGCACTCACATCGATTGGGGTAATCGATTGTGAGATGCGCATCGCGATCGTTGCCTCCTCGGCGGCGGGAAATGAGAAGTTGAAGGACGGAAGAGGTAGCGACTGTTACTCTTTCGCAATCGCTCACGGTAGAGAGGAACGACATGATTCGAAGGATCGGGATGAGGGGTGCCCCTGCGGTGCTCGCTGCCATGACTGTCTTCGCCGGACTCATGACGGGGGTCAACTTGCCGCTCGGTCAGGCGGCGCCGACCGGCGACAAGTGGGACTTCATGTTCCAGGTAGATGGCTACCAGACCGCGAATCAGGGCGGGCACATGCTGAATCTGTATTTCAACTACAGGTACAACACCGGGATCGCTGATGCCGACCTACCGGATTACCTGGAGCTTCGCACCGTCGCACTGGACTATCTCGACCGCGTAGACCCTGCGACGGACACCTACTGGGAAATCATCGACCGGGACATCTGCACGCAGTTGGCGGACAGGTTCCCCGTCGAGGCGATCTCGTGTCAGATGCAGGTATTCCCTGCCCCCGGCGGCCCGCCCAGCGTTCGCAGTGTGACTTACACTATTGGTGACATCGCTCCACTTGCCATCGCGGGTCCTGTTTTTGGTCCCTGAGTTCCCTATCGGCGCCAGCGCTGGTGACGGGGCGACTATCGAGGCAGTGCCACTGATCCGATCGATCCGTTTTTCGCCAAATCCCTACTGTATGAGAGGTTTACGGCTACCGGTCCGCACGCGGCCCCGGGAACCGAGATCGATAGCTGGGACGAATAGCCAGCTCCGCCGTCAGTGACGTCGAAGGATGTCACCGTGCCTGCCTTGATGGTTGCGGTGATCACTGCTGCTCTGGTGGGCCAGAGGGTGCCGGTGCCTGGTTGGTAGCGGTAATAGTCAGAGACGGCGCCGAGCTGCTCATTGGTGATGCCATATTGGCGCAACGCGGCCAACAACACGGCTTTGTTCTGTTGGGCGCGAGCCTGGTCCGGTTGGCTTCCGGGAGCCACCGGCTGGACCCCGCTGAAGGCATCGCGGAAAACCTCGGGCGCGGCCCCTAAACCGCCTGCCACCAAGATGACGGGCCGGCCATGATCGCGCGGGTCGGTGTCGTGCCCACCCGAAATCACCACGGGCAGGCGGGTGATGGTCGAGTTCGTCGGATCATCTGATGCCGTCGAGGTCTGGGGAGCGGCCTGAGCCTGACCGCTGTCGTAGCCTCCGCAGCTGGCTGTCGCCAGCACAGTCACCGCAAGCACCGCGCAAAGACTTTCGCGCACCGGGGGTTCCTTCCTTACTTCAGCTTTGCAGCTGCAGATTTTCGCGTTCCCAAATTCTGGGGCCCCAGCAGTGCATCGAGCGCGACGGTCATAGCGGCGTCGAGTCCGTCCTTGCCGGATCGCATCAGCACCAGGAAGCCGATGTGGCTCTGGGTCAGTGCAAGTGCGAGCTCGTCGGCCGCGCACTGGAATTGGTGACCCTGCGCTGCCGCTCGGTCGATCGCGGCGGCAAGTGCGGATTCCATCTCGTTGAAACCGCGGGTGACCGCTTCTCGTATCACGGGTATTTTGAACGCCGTCTGCTGACTAGTGCTGACAAGCAGACACCCACGGCGCGCCAGGGACTGGAACTCCACTTCAGTGTTGCTGAGATAGTACTGGCGGATACCGTCCAGCGGATCGTCCGCGTCGATGAGAAATTGGCGAATGCGCTGCCGAATTATTTTGTCGACGTAACGGTCGATGGCTGCTGCCAGGAGCTGATCGCGGGAGTGGAAACGTCGGTAAATCGATGGGGCGCGAATATCGAGCGCAACCTCGAGGTCACGGATGGAGACCGCATCACAACCGCGTTGCCAGACCAGATCAAAGGTGATGTCGAGCACCTTGGCATCGGTGGTCTTCGCGGTTTGGCCCACTTGTGAGCTCCTTAACGGCGCAGAAGAACGATGTGAAACTCAGTAGCGGTCGCTACCCCTTTGCCATCCTATCCACACGATATGGGTTGCATACTTTCCCGTCTCTGACTTTCCTGCATGTTTTCGACCGCAACGGCCAAATCTCGATTGCGGCTGCGGCCAGCGTCGCTATTGACTAGCGAGTGGAGTCTTCGGCGGGGTCATCGCGGGCGATGCGGTGCGCACTCGTACCTTGACGGGCGGACGGACCTGCGTTGCGGTGAGCAGCTGTCCCCACCGATGCCGTGGCGGCGGTGTTCCTGGTGCGCAGCGCCTGTTCGGCAACGACCAAAGCGGCGGCCACCTCGGTAGCAGAGCTAGCGGCCTGGCTTGCCGACGGTGTCGCGGTGCTCGCATCAGTCGCCGGAGGGTGAGCTGCCTCCCACATGGTGCGTCCCTGCTCGACAGCGGCCGTGAGGTCTCGGCTCAGTTGTTCGAAGTTGTTGCGAGGAATCAGCTGAGCGGCCGTGGGCTGCCCGAACGGCGTGGTGCGGTCGTACCCGAACTCGACAAGCACACGCATGGCCGGCTCGACGGCGTCGATCAGCAGTGGGTCGCCGCCGACATCGCGAAACGGCCGCAGCAGCGGCAGCAGTGCAGCCGGGATGAAGTAATAGGTGGTATCACCCCACTGCTGGACCACGGTATTCGGGTCGTAGCCCGGGTCGGCGCGGTTCAGCGTGATCTGGGAGTAATCGTGCGCTCCGTAGAACAGGGCCACTACCGCGTTCGCGTCAGCAATCACGTTGAGTGGGTAGCGCGGGAAATCCGCGAAGAGGTCATATTGCCGTGCGACGTCGATCGTCGTGAACGAGGTGTCCGTTGGCGCCGCCGAGGTGAAGGTCCAGCCCAGTTTCTCTATGTAAGCCCCGGAGAACCGCGCATTGATACCACCGTTCGGGCGGTTGAGGTTGGCGAGCATCACGAACGACACATCTGGCGCATCCGCTTCGCTGGTGGTGGACTCGGCCAGTCGCCGCTTCGCGGCTGTCGAGATGACAGCACTTTGGGAGTAGCCGAAGACGACTGTCGGGTTGTGCTGTGCCGCGATCGCCGCGCTGATGACCTGGGTCCCGTCCAGCACGGAGAGGTCGAAGTACATGTCTTCGGTGCCGGTGAAGGGCCAGAACTGCGCGGGTGTCGTCACCGGAATCTCGGTGTAGTCCCCGCCTAGTGTGGGTTGAATGTAGTTGTGGATCGCCATGTCCATCCACGCTTGGTCCACGACATGCATGTTGGTGCCAGCCATAATCAGTGCGTCTTGGGCCAGTAGCTCGACCGCGATCAGTCCCGGTGGCGGTGGGCTTACCGCGATGGCGGCGGCCGCCGCTGCAGCCCAGCAAACCAGCGCTGCAGCACCACGGCGCAGCCCGGGCCCGGCACCCCGGGTCCGCGGCGCGATACCGCCGGCAGTGATGCCTAACACGATCCAATTCCTCCAAAGATTCGCCGCCGCAGCCATCCCCGCCGAAGCCGCCCACCGAGCTTGTCGAGATAGATGCTATCCGCAAACGGCGAGACCCATGCTTCTCGACCCGCGGTCGATTCTCGGTGGCAGCAAACTTTCGGTAACGCACGGTCGACAGGAAATCGCCGCGAGCAGGGGATACCCACCGTGCCAATGGGTTGCCAAAGATTGAAGGTGATGCCTGATCGCAACATTGCTCATGCCACTGACGCCTTTGTCGGGCGCTCACTGACGTTCCCCGGGAACCGGAGGATGACGGGGTGGCTGGGCACCTTGCCTGTATGACCTCAGGTCATACTATGACCAGCACTATCCACAGGCATTAAATCAGTTAACCGGATACCGGCAGGCGGCGACGATGACGAGACTGGACCCCGTCGAAAGGGCGGTTGCCGACATCGCGGCGGGGAAGGCCGTCGTCGTCATCGATGATGAGGATCGCGAGAACGAGGGCGATCTGATCTTCGCGGCCGAGAAGGCCACACCGGAACTGGTGGCGTTCATGGTGCGCTATACCTCCGGCTATTTATGTGTTCCGCTGGACAGCGACATCTGCGATCGGTTGGGCCTGCTGCCGATGTATGCGGTAAATCAGGACAAGCACGGCACCGCGTACACCGTCACCGTCGACGCCAGGCATGGTGTGGGCACGGGGATCTCAGCATCTGATCGTGCGACAACGATGCGACTGTTGGCGGACCCGTCAAGTGTTTCCGATGACTTCACCAAGCCGGGACACGTCGTCCCGCTACGAGCCAAGGACGGTGGTGTTCTGCGCCGCCCGGGCCACACCGAGGCGGCCGTCGACCTGGCCCGGCTGGCGGGCCTGCAGCCGGCTGGGGCGATCTGCGAGATCGTCAGCCAAAAAGATGAGGGCGCCATGGCCCAAACTGATGAGCTGCGGGTCTTCGCCGATGAGCACGGGCTCGCCCTGATCTCTATTGCGGATCTCATCGAATGGCGGCGCAAGCACGAGAAGCATGTCGAACGGGTGGCCGAGGCGCGAATTCCGACCCTGTACGGCGAATTCCGTGCCGTCGGCTACACGAATATCTACGACCATGTCGAGCATGTCGCCCTGGTCCGTGGGGATATTGCCGGGCCGGAGAATGACGGCCATGACGTTTTGGTCCGCGTGCACTCCGAATGTCTCACCGGCGATGTGTTCGGTTCGCAGCGATGCGACTGCGGCCCGCAACTGGATGCCGCGATGGAGATGGTGGCTGCGGAGGGGCGCGGGGTGGTGCTCTACATGCGCGGGCACGAAGGCCGCGGTATCGGCCTCATGCACAAACTCCAGGCCTATCAGCTTCAGGACTCCGGCTCCGACACCGTCGATGCGAACCTGGAACTCGGACTGCCCGCCGATGCCCGCGACTATGGGATCGGCGCACAGATTCTGGTCGACCTGGGGGTGCGATCCATGCGTCTGCTGACCAATAACCCCGCCAAACGCGTGGGCCTGGACGGTTATGGGTTGCACATTATCGAGCGGGTCGCACTACCGGTGCGGGCCAACGCCGAGAACATCCGCTACCTCAAGACCAAGCGTGATCGGATGGGCCACGAGTTGGCTGGCCTCGAGGATTACGACGAGGGCGCGCTCCAGTGAGCGGAGGTGCCGGCGTTCCTGCCGTACCGGATATGGATGCCTCCGACATCAAGCTCGCCATCGTCGCCAGTACCTGGCATGTCGAAATCTGCAATGCCCTGCTCGATGGAGCCCGCCGGGTGGCCGACGGCTGCGGTGTCACTGGCCCGACCGTGGTGCGGGTGCACGGCGCGATCGAGATTCCCGTCGTTGCCCAGGAACTTGCCCGAACCCATGATGCCGTGGTCGCTCTCGGTGTCGTGATCCGCGGTGCGACACCGCATTTTGATTATGTCTGCGACGCCGTCACCCAAGGAATCACCAGGGTGTCATTGGATGCCTCCACACCGGTGGGGAACGGAGTACTGACGACCGATAACGAGGAACAGGCGCTCGATCGGGCTGGACTTCCGCACTCCGCCGAGGACAAGGGCGCCCAAGCCACCGCCGCGGCGCTGTCCACCGCACTGACGCTGCGCCATCTGCGTAGGGCATGACGGCGACTCATACCGGCGGCGAATGGGACGCCGAGTTCAGGCCGCATCGGATCTCGACATATGCCTACGTCACCGCCGCGGCAATCGCGACGGCCGGGATCGTGGTCGGGCTGCTGTCGAAGGGTAAGTCCACCGGGGCGGTCGTGCGCACCGCCGACCAGTTTGCCCTGGCGGGCCTGGCGCTGGTCATTGCCGGCGCGATTTTGCTGGTGGCCCGGCCGAGGTTGCGGGTCGGGCCGGCCGGTCTGGCGGTGCGGAATCTGGTGGACTACCGGCTGATTCCCTGGACCGACGTCGCGGCTATCTCGTTTCCACCGGGGCGGCGATGGGCCCGGGTGGACCTTGCATTCAACGAGTACGTACCGGTGCTGGCCATTCAAACCCTTGATCGCGAGCGCGCGGTCGCTGCGATGGATATGGTCCGTGAGCTGATGACCCGCTACCGCCGGTGACCGCGCGCACTAACCTACAAACGTGGCCGATCCCGCGACGTACCGCCCGGCGCCCGGATCCATACCCCTGGAGCCGGGCGTCTACCGATTCCGGGACTCCCGCGGCAGGGTCATCTACGTCGGCAAGGCCAAGAGTCTTCGGAGCCGGCTGACGTCGTATTTCGCCGATATCGCGAGTCTGCACCCCCGGACCCGGCAGATGGTCACCACGGCCGCGAAGGTGGAGTGGACGGTGGTCGGCACCGAGGTCGAGGCATTGCAGCTCGAGTACAACTGGATCAAGGAGTTCGACCCGCAGTTCAACGTCCGGTATCGAGACGACAAGTCCTATCCCGTACTTGCGGTGACCCTTAACGAGGAGTTCCCGCGGCTGATGATCTACCGGGGTCCGCGTCGCAAGGGTGTTCGCTACTTCGGGCCTTACTCGCACGCCTGGGCGATTCGCGAGACGCTCGACCTGCTGACCCGTGTCTTCCCGGCACGCACCTGCTCGAGCGGGGTGTTCAAGCGGCACAGTCAAATTGAGCGTCCCTGTCTGCTCGGCTATATCGACAAATGCTCCGCCCCCTGTATCGGCCGGGTCAGTGTTGAGGAACATCGGAAGATCGTGGCTGATTTCTGCGACTTCCTGTCCGGGCGAACCGACCGCTTTGTGCGTGATCTCGAGCGCCAGATGAACTCTGCCGCGCAAGCGCTGGACTTTGAAAGAGCGGCACGGTTACGCGACGATATCGGCGCGATCAAGCGGGTATTGGAGAAGCAGGCGGTAGTGCTCGGCGACGGCACGGATGCCGATGTGGTCGCCTTTGCCGATGATGACTTGGAAGCCGCCGTGCAGGTGTTTCATGTGCGGGGTGGCAGGGTTCGTGGTCAGCGGGGATGGATTGTCGAGAAGCCCGGAGATCCGGGCGATTCCGCGCAGGCTCGACTGGTGGAGCAATTCCTGATGCAGTTCTACGGCGAGCAGGCCGAATTACGGAGTGCAGCAGACGAATCCAACAATCCGGTGCCCCGGGAGGTGCTGGTGCCATGCCTACCGCCCGGCGCCGAGGAGCTCAGTGTCTGGCTGTCCGGCCTACGTGGTTCCCGGGTGACACTGCGGGTACCCCAGCGGGGCGACAAACATGCCCTCGCCGAGACGGTGCAACGCAACGCCCGGGAGGCGCTGCAGCAGCACAAGCTGAAGAGAGCCGGCGATTTCACCGCGAGATCGGCTGCGCTGCAGAACATCCAGGAGGCGCTCGGACTGGTCGAGGCTCCGCTGAGGATCGAATGTGTTGACATCAGTCATGTGCAGGGCACCGATGTGGTGGGCTCATTGGTGGTGTTCGAGGACGGATTGCCGCGCAAGTCCGATTACCGGCACTTCGCCATCAGGGAAGCGGCCGGGGAGGGCCGGTCCGACGATGTCGCTTCGATTGCTGAGGTCACCCGGCGCCGCTTTCAGCGTCACTTGGCAGATTCCGCGGCGACTGAAGCCGCGGAAGCGGTTCTGGCCGACAAGCCGCGCAAATTCGCCTACCCGCCCAACCTCTATGTGGTGGACGGGGGCGCGGCCCAGGTCAATGCCGCGCAGCGGGTGCTCGATGAACTCGGGGTCAATGACGTGGCGGTAATCGGACTCGCCAAGCGTTTGGAGGAGGTCTGGGTACCGGCAGAACCCGACCCGGTGATCCTGCCCCGCAATAGCGAGGGGCTATACCTGCTGCAGCGTGTCCGCGACGAGGCGCATCGCTTTGCGATCTCCTATCACCGCAGCAAGCGGTCCAGGCGGATGACCGCCTCGGCTCTCGACACGGTTCCCGGATTGGGGGAGACGAGGCGCAAGGCGCTGGTCACCCACTTCGGGTCGCTGGCCCGGATCCGGCAGGCCAGCATCCAGGAGATCACCGCCGTCCCGGGCATCGGGGCCGCTACCGCGGCGGCGGTGCTCGCCGCTCTCGGCGGATCGGTCGATCGCGGCGGTTCGGATGCGTCAGGCGACGCGGTGGGCGATGATTCACAGCGGGCATCGCGATGACAGAGAACAGTGCACGGGACAGCGCGCGGGGCGGCGGCGACCCGGATATCGACGTCGTTTTGGTGACCGGACTTTCCGGTGCCGGTCGCGGCACCGCGGCCAAAGTGCTCGAAGACCTGGGCTGGTACGTGGCGGACAATCTGCCTCCGGAACTGATTGCGCGGATGGTGGATCTGGGACTGGCGGCCGGATCGCGGATCACTCAACTCGCGGTGGTGATGGACGTCCGCTCTCGGGGGTTCACCGGTGATTTGGATCTGGTCCGCCAGGATCTCGCCACCCGCAACATCGCGCCCCGGGTGTTGTTCATGGAGGCGTCCGACGACATTCTGGTGCGTCGGTACGAGAACAACCGCCGCAGTCATCCGCTGCAGGGCAACCAGACTCTGGCCGAGGGTATCGCCGCCGAGCGGACCATGCTGGCTCCGGTGCGAGCGGCCGCTGACCTGATTATCGACACGTCGGCGTTATCGGTCCCGGCGTTGCGCACAAGCATCGAAAGCGCCTTCGGTGGCGAAGCCGTTGCCAGAACCAGCGTGACCGTTGAGTCTTTCGGTTTCAAGTACGGACTGCCGATGGATGCCGACATGGTGATGGATGTGCGGTTCCTGCCCAACCCGCACTGGGTGGACGAATTGCGGCCGCAGACCGGGCAGTCGCCGGCCGTCCGGGATTACGTACTGGCTCAACCCGGCGCCACAGAGTTCCTGCAGACCTACCATCGTCTGTTGAGGTTGGTAGCCGACGGCTACGTCCGAGAGGGAAAGCGGTACATGACAGTGGCGATCGGTTGCACCGGCGGGAAGCACCGCAGTGTCGCCATCGCCGAGGCACTCGCCGGGTTGCTGACCGAGAACCCGCAACTCTCGGTGCGGGTGCTGCACCGGGATCTGGGGCGCGAGTGACGGACCCGCATATTGAAGCCGCCAGGGAACCCCCCCGCATCGTCGCGATGGGTGGCGGACACGGCCTGTATGCGACGTTGTCCGCGGCACGCCGGCTCTCGCCGCATGTGACTGCCGTTGTCACCGTTGCCGATGACGGCGGATCCTCGGGCCGGCTGCGTTCCGAGCTCGACGTCATACCTCCGGGCGACCTGCGGATGGCACTGGCGGCGTTGGCATCCGACAGCCCGCATGGCCGCCTGTGGGCAACCATCATTCAGCATCGTCTCGGTGGTAGCGGTGCGCTGGCCGGGCATCCGATCGGCAACCTTTTGCTGGCGGGTCTCAACGAGGTACTCAACGATCCGGTGGCGGCTCTCGACGAACTCAGCCGCATTCTCGGTGTGAACGGCCGGGTTCTGCCGATGTGTCCCATCGCGTTGCAGATTGAGGCAGACGTTTCCGGCCTCGAGGGCGACCCCCGGATGAGTCGGGTGATCCGGGGCCAGGTCGCGGTGGCCACCACACCCGGGAAGGTGCGGCGGGTGCGCCTGCTGCCCGGGGATCCCCCTGCCACCCGCCAGGCCGTCGATGCGGTCATGGCTGCCGACCTCGTGGTGCTCGGGCCGGGTTCATGGTTCACCAGTGTTATCCCGCACGTCCTGGTCCCAGGTCTGGCCGCGGCGCTGAAGTCGACGGTGGCCCGCCGTGTGCTCGTATTGAATCTGGCCGCGGAACCTGGTGAGACAGCTGGCTTTTCGGCGGAACGGCACCTGCATGTGCTCGCCCAGCACGCTCCGGGTGTGACCGTCCATGACATCATCGTCGATGCCGGCCGGGTGCCGTCGGACCGCGAACGCGACCAGCTTCGCCGTACGGCGGCCATGCTGGAAGCCACAGTGAACTTTGCCGATATTTCCAGACCTGGTACACCTTTACATGACCCGGCAAAGCTGGCCGCGGCGTTGGATGCCGTGCGTTCGCGGGGCATGGGGGCTTCAACTATCACCGTCCCGACCGCCGCAGTAGCGTCGGCCGAGGCGGGACCGCAGCCGGACCGGGTGCGCCGACTAACAGGAGACGGACCGAGAGGTGACGACCCGTGGCGATGACAGCTGAGGTCAAAGACGAGCTGAGTCGGCTGATCGTCAACTCCGTGAGCGCGCGCCGAGCCGAAGTGGCGTCTTTGCTGCGCTTCGCCGGCGGGCTGCACATCGTCTCTGGCCGGGTGATCGTTGAGGCCGAGGTTGACCTGGGCAGCATCGCGCGGCGTTTACGCAAGGACATCTATGACCTCTACGGCTACAGCGCCGTCGTGCATGTGGTCTCAGCCAGCGGTATTCGCAAAAACACCCGGTATGTGGTTCGGGTGGCCAAGGATGGCGAGGCACTGGCGCGTCAGACCGGTCTGTTGGATATGCGCGGCCGTCCGGTGCGCGGGTTGCCCGCCCAGGTGGTCGGTGGCAGCGTCGGCGATGCCGAGGCGGCCTGGCGCGGAGCCTTCCTGGCCCACGGCTCGCTCACTGAACCCGGTCGTTCGTCTGCGCTGGAGGTGAGTTGTCCCGGACCGGAGGCGGCCCTGGCTCTGGTCGGAGCGGCCCGGCGCCTCGGCATCAGTGCCAAGGCACGTGAGGTTCGCGGCATCGACCGGGTTGTGGTGCGCGACGGGGAGGCGATCGGCAACCTGCTCACCCGCATGGGTGCCCAGGACACCCGCCTGACCTGGGAGGAGCGGCGGATGCGCCGCGAGGTGCGGGCCACCGCCAACCGGCTGGCCAATTTCGACGACGCCAACCTGCGGCGCTCCGCCCGCGCCGCGGTGGCCGCCGCGGCCCGCGTGGAGCGCGCACTGGAGATTCTCGCCGATACGGTCCCCAAGCATCTGGCTGCCGCGGGAAAACTGCGGGTGGAACATCGCCAGGCCTCGCTTGAGGAGCTGGGCCGGTTGGCTGATCCGCCGATGACCAAAGATGCTGTCGCCGGCCGCATTCGGCGCCTGTTGTCGATGGCTGACCGCAAAGCCAACCAGGACGGGATCCCCGACACCGAATCCGCCGTCACCCCGGATCTTCTCGACGACGCCTGATCCGCAGTAAATCCAATCTATCGCGCTACAACCGTTTCCGGTTGATCAACTGATAACGCCCACCGTATGCCGCTGACCAGAACACGACCCGACAGTCGGATCGCGGTGGCCTCCACCGGAGGCAGATAGGGCAGTCGTAATGGCAGCCGCGCCCAGGCCGGCAACATCGACACCGATGTGGCCGCAAGCACACCGTAGGGCGCGCGGGCCAGCAGCGGCAGCGGGGGAGTGATCAACAGGAAGCGTGCCGCCTCGCGGGCGGCTTCGGTGCTGCACAGTTCACCGCGATAGCCGGCGATCCGGTTCCGCAGTTCGGCTTCGGTGAGTGGGGGGTCGGGAACTCCGAGTGCGGCGGCCACTCGGCTGGTGTCGGCCACGTAGCTGTCGCGTTCGTCCTGATCCAGCGGCGCCGCCCCGTAGAGCTGGTAGGCCCGAAGGAAGCTGTCGACCTCAACGATGTGAACCCATTCCAGTAGGTGCGGGTCATCGGCTCGGTACCCGCGGCCATCCGGGGCCGCGCCATGCACGCGCCGGTGGATGCCGCGGACCCGGTCCACCGCGCGTTGGGCGTCGGTGGCGGTGCCGAAGGTGGTGACCGCCAGGAACGTGCTGGTGCGCTGAAGCCGGCCCCAGGGGTCACCCCGGTAATCGGAATGCTGGGCGACGCCGGCCATCGCCAGCGGATGCAATGACTGCAGCAGCAGCGCTCGCAGGCCCCCGACGAACATCGAGGCGTCGGCGTGCACGCGGCGGATCGGTCGGTCTTCGGCGAACCACCGTGGACCAGGGGTTTCGTGGATCCGCGTCCTGTTCTGCGGGCCCTCCGGCCCGGCGATCATCGCAAAAAGACCGCGCCCGAGACGTTCTCGCACCTGGGCGAAGCCCTGGTCCACATTCAGCGGCAGTGCCATACCCCGACGGTACGCGGGCCCGGCAGGGAACATGGGCAGGGTTCCCGGTCGGGTCGCGAAGCGCGCCACTAAGCTGACCGAGGAATTAGCAGCCACTAGAGGAGAACACGACGTGACGATCCGGGTTGGCGTTAATGGTTTTGGCCGCATCGGACGCAACTTCTACCGAGCATTGGCCGCCCAACAGGCGGAAGGTAAGGTCAGTGGCATCGAGATCGTGGCGGTCAATGACCTGACCGACCCCGCCGCTCTTGCCCACCTGCTGAAGTTCGACTCCATCCTGGGCCGATTCCCGGAGGAGGTCTCCGCAGACGGCGACCACATCCACGTCGGCAAGCACAAGATCAAGGCGTTCGCGGTCAAGGACGGCCCTGCTGCGCTGCCGTGGGACCAGGTCGGCGTCGATGTGGTGGTGGAGTCGACCGGACACTTCAACGACGCCAAGGCGCACGGCCATCTGCAGTCCGGGGTGAAGAAGGTCATCATCTCCGCGCCGGCGTCGGATGAGGACATCACCATCGTGATGGGCGTCAACGACGATAAGTACGACGGCAGCCAGAAGGTCATCTCCAACGCTTCGTGCACCACCAACTGCCTCGGCCCGATGGCGAAGGTCATCAACGACGAGTTCGGCATCATCCGCGGATTGATGACCACCATCCACGCCTACACCGGTGACCAGAACCTGCAGGACGGCCCGCACAAGGATCTGCGCCGGGCCCGCGCGGCGGCGGTCAACATCGTCCCGACCTCGACCGGTGCCGCCAAAGCCATCGGCCTGGTGCTGCCTGAACTCAAGGGCAAGCTGGACGGCTACGCGCTGCGGGTTCCGATCCCCACCGGATCGGTCACCGACCTGACCGTCGAACTCACCAAGCATGCCAGCGTCGAAGAGATCAACGCCGCGATGAAAGCCGCCGCCGACGGCAAACTGAAGGGCATTCTGAAATACTACGACGCCCCGATTGTCTCCAGCGATATCGTCACGGACCCGCACAGCTCGATATTCGACTCCGGACTGACCAAGGTGATCGACAACCAGGCCAAGGTGGTCTCCTGGTACGACAACGAGTGGGGCTACTCCAACCGGCTGGTCGATCTCGTCGCGCTGGTCGGTAAGTCTCTGTAGCCGTGGCCGTCAAGACTCTTTCTGAACTGCTTGCCGAGGGTATCGCAGGCCGCGGCGTGCTGGTGCGCTGTGACCTCAACGTCCCTCTCGACAACCACGGCACCATCACCGACGCGGGCCGCATCGATGCATCGGTGGCGACGCTGAAGGCACTGTCTGATGCCGGGGCCAAGCTGATTGTGATTGCGCACCTGGGCCGTCCCGAGGATGGTCCAGACCCTAGGCTGTCACTGGCACCGGTGGCAAAGGTGTTGGGTGAGAAGTTGGGCCGGCACATCCAACTGGCCGGAGACGTGGTCGGCACTGATGCGTTGGCCCGGGCGGAAGGCCTGACCGACGGTGACATCCTGCTGCTGGAGAACATCCGGTTCGATCCCCGCGAGACCAGTAGGGACGACGCACAGCGACTCGCGCTGGCCAAGGCTCTGGTCGAGTTGGTTGATTCCCCGGGCGGACAGGTTGGCGCGTTCGTGTCCGATGGTTTCGGTGTGGTCCATCGCAAGCAGGCCTCGGTGTACGACGTCGCGACGCTACTACCGCATTACGCGGGCACCTTGGTGGCCGCCGAAGTCAAGGTGCTCGAGCAGTTGAGCGCCACCGGGGAGAGGCCCTATGCCGTGGTGCTCGGTGGGTCGAAGGTCTCCGACAAGCTTGCCGTCATCGAGAATCTGGCCGGTAAGGCCGACAGCGTCATCATCGGTGGCGGCATGTGCTTCACGTTCCTTGCCGCCCAGGGTTTTTCGGTGGGCACGTCCTTGCTCCAGGAAGAGATGATCGACACCTGTCGCGGATTACTCGAGGAATTCGGCGACGTGATTCACCTTCCAGTCGACATCGTCGTCGCCGCTGAATTCGCGGCCGATTCGACACCGGAAACCGTTGCCGCCGGAAATATCCCGGTCGACAAGATGGGCCTGGACATCGGACCTGATTCCGTCACACGGTTTACGACGCTACTGTCCAATGCCCGCACCATCTTCTGGAATGGACCCATGGGGGTCTTCGAGTTCCCCGCTTTCGCGGCCGGCACCAAAGGCGTGGCCGACGCGATCATCTCTGCCACCGCCAAGGGCGCGTTCAGCGTTGTCGGCGGTGGCGACTCTGCCGCCGCGGTGCGCCAACTCGGACTGCCCGAAGACGGCTTCTCGCACATCTCCACGGGCGGCGGCGCGTCGCTGGAGTACCTGGAGGGCAAGGCCCTACCCGGTATCGACATCCTCAACTAGGAGATGACCTTGTACCGCAAACCGCTGATCGCCGGCAACTGGAAGATGAACCTCAACCACTTCGAGGCCATCGCCCTGGTGCAGAAGATCGCATTCGCCCTGCCCGACAAGTATTTCGACAAGGTCGACGTCACCGTCATTCCGCCGTTCACCGATCTGCGCAGCGTGCAGACCCTGGTCGATGGCGACAGGCTGCGGCTCACCTACGGCGCGCAGGACATCTCACCACATGACTCGGGTGCCTACACCGGCGAAATCAGCGGCGCGTTCCTGGCCAGGCTGGGCTGCACCTTCGTCGTTGTCGGCCATTCTGAACGGCGCACCTATCACCATGAGGACGATGCCCTGGTCGCCGCCAAAGCCGCCGCCGCATTCCGGCATGGACTGACCCCGATCGTCTGCATCGGCGAGCCCATCGAGGTGCTTGAGGCCGGCAACCAAATCGAGCACAACGTCGCGCAGTTGCGCGGGTCGCTGGCCGGTCTGAGCGACGAGCACTTGACTAGCGTGGTGATCGCCTATGAGCCGATCTGGGCTGTCGGCACCGGCCGGGTGGCCCGACCGGCCGATGCCCAGGAGGTGTGCGCTGCCATCCGCACCGAGTTGGCCGAACTGTCCTCACCGGTGATCGCGGCCGGAGTGCGGGTGCTCTACGGCGGCTCGGTCACCGCCAAGAACGTCGGCGAGCTTGCCGCGCAACCGGATATCGACGGGGCACTGGTGGGCGGCGCATCCCTGGAGGGTGAGCAGTTCGCCACGCTGTCTGCCATCGCCGCAGGTGGGCCGCTGCCCTGATCCGAGCCGTGACCGGGTATCCTTTCCATCATGGTTTTCGCCCTGCAGATCTTGTTGGCCATCACCAGCCTCCTCATCATGTTGCTGGTGCTGCTTCACCGCGCCAAGGGTGGCGGGCTCTCGACACTGTTCGGCGGTGGTGTGCAATCCAGCCTGTCCGGCTCGACCGTGGTTGAAAAGAACCTCGACCGGCTGACGCTGTTTGTCACCGGCATCTGGCTGGTCGCCATCATCGGCGTCGCGCTCCAGATCAAGTACGCCACCTGAATCATTCGGCGGCGTACAGTTCAAGGGACGGGACCAGGCAGGCCCCATAAGCCAAAGGCTCAACCGTGTCTGACAAGTCCCCGCGTCAAGCGATGTCAAAGAAACCCGGAAAATCTCTGAAAGAGAAGCGTGCCGCGAAGCGCGCCAAGGGCGATACCACTCCGATCGACAACATACTCAACGCCAAAAAGCGCTGACACCGGACAACGCCGCCGAAATCACTGGCCGCCTATTTGACGATGGTGAACTGCATGAGGTTGACGATGCCTTTGCGGAAGCCGTCGGCGCAGCCGATCATGTACCTGTCGTAGTCGTCATAGGCGAGTTGGCCGGACACCCGGATAGCCTCGTCCCGGTTGGCGACCAGATTCGAATGCCAGATATCCAGCGTGCGGGCGTAATGCTGGCCTAGTTCCTGGATGCGCTCGATCCGAAATCCTGCCTCTGAGCTGCGCGCCGTGATGATTTCCGGAGACGGCAGTCGGCAGCCGGGGAAAATCGTCTTCGCCATGAAGAGGATGAACTTCAAATCGCTGATCGTGAGTGTGATTCCGTTGTCGCGGTAGAAGTCGATATCGTGCGCGACGATCGTGTGGAGGAGCATCCGTCCGTCGTCGGGAAGGGCGGCATACATCTTCTGGAAGAACTCGGGATAGGTCTCGAATCCGAAATGTTCGAACGAGCCGATCATGAAGACCCGGTCGACCTTACCGTCGAACTCCTGCCAAGCCTGGAAGCGAACTTCCTTGGTGCGGTCTCCGGGCAGGCCGGCGAATAGCTGCTTGACGTGCTGGTACTGATTTTTGCTGATGGTCAGCCCGATGACGTTGGCGTCATATTTCTCGACCGCCCGTGCCAGCGCAGATCCCCAGCCACAGCCGATGTCCAGAACTGTCATGCCCGGTTTCAGGTTTAACTTCCCCAGCACCAGGTCAATCTTGGCCATCTGAGCTTGTTCCAGGTCGTAGCCATCCTGCTCGAAATACGCGCAGGTGTAGGTGAGCGTCGGGTCGAGGAACAAGCTGAAAAAATCGTCCGATAAGTCGTAGTGGGATTGGACATCCTTATACGCCTGCTCTAAGTCGCTCTTGATTTCTTCTCAACTCCTTCGACGGCAGTTTGCGGTCGCCCCGCAGTTCAAGGCCGTTGACGTCAGGTGACTGTGCTGCGGTGCTTGAGCGATGCCACATGATTATACCCGGCGGTCGGGCCCCCGGCACTCTCAGCGAATTTCGCCGGTCAGCCTGCGTGCCGCGGCAGCGTCCAGCAACCAGACGGTCGCCTCGATACCGATCGCACCGGCCGCGGGTACATCGGCCGGATCGGCGCCGCCGATAGCGGCGGCCACCGCTTCTGCTTTAGCCTCGCCAGACACCACCAGCCATACCTGTCGAGATCGGCGGACGGCGGGCAGTGTCAGTGTGATGCGCCGCGGCGGCGGTTTGGGGGAGTCCTCAACCCCGACCACCATGCGATGCTTCTCCAACACCGCCGCGGTATGCGGGAATAGCGAGTTGATATGGCCTTCGCCCCCCATTCCGAGTAGGTGCACATCGAATACGGGAGCAGGCTCACCGGCTTCGGCATTCGCAGCCAGCATGTCGTTGTACGCCTGCGCGGCAGCGTCCAGATCGTCACCGAATCCGGCGTCGCTGGCCGGCATCGGGTGAATGTTGCCGACCGGGATATCGATGTGGTCCAGCAGAGCCTCACGGGCCTGTTTCTCATTGCGCTCGTCATCGTCGTGCGGCACGTAGCGGTCATCACCCCAGAACAGGTGGACCCGTGACCAGTCGGTGGTGTGCGACCCGAGGATCTTGAGAAGTCCGATGCCCGTGCCGCCGCCGGTCAATACGACCATTGCCCGACCTCGCGCCGCGATGGCTTCCGAGATCTCCGCCGCGAGTCGGTCGCCGGCGGCGGCCACCAAGACATCGGTATCCGGGTAGGTCTCAACGGACACAACCACGGTCAGGCCGTCCCGCCCGTCGCGTACCTCACCTTGTCGATCCCGGCCAGGGCCTGGTGGTAGATCTCATCGGCGTCAAGGCGACGCAGGTCCTCGGCCAGGCATTCCCGCGTTTCCCGCCGGGCAAGCGGCAGCCGTGATTCGGGCCGCCCGGTGCGGCTCAGCGTGGCAATCGGCCCGTCCGGGGGACGGCTCAGGGTGATCGTCTGACTGGGTTGAATGAGCTCCACCCTCAGATCGCCGGTCTCGCGGTGCACCGGACCTTCGATACGGCTGGCCAACCAGCCGGCCAGGATGTCCAGCGCAGGCTCATCCTTGAGACCCGACACAACGGCGGAGGAGACCGGCTCATGCGGCGGCTGGTCCAGCGCCGAGGCTAACAACGCCCGCCAGTACGTGATGCGACTCCAGGCCAGGTCAGTGTCGCCCTCGGCATACCCCTCAAGTCTGCGTCGCAGCGCGGCGAGCGGGTCCTTGGTTCCGGTCGCATCCGTGATGCGACGAATCGCCAAGCAGCCCAACGGATCCTGGGAAGGCACCTCGGGAGCTGCTCCGGGCCACCAGACCACGACCGGAGTATCGGGCAGCAGGAAGGGCAGCACCACACTGGCGGCGTGTCCGGCGAGTGGACCAGCGGTCCGCAGCACCACCACTTCGCCGGCGCCGGCATCCCCGCCCACCCGGAGTTGTCCGTCCAGTCTGGGCTCGGAAGCCAATCGATCGACGGGCACCACCACGATGACCCGGCAGGGATGTTCGCGGCTGGCCGAGACTGCGGCATCGATGGACTCCTCGACGATGTCCTCGGTGTCCGGCGCGACCACCAGTGTCAGCACGCGGCCGAGGGTGATCGCCCCGCCTTCCTCGCGCAGTTGGGTGATGCGTTTGTTTATCTCGTTGGTCGTTGTCTCCGGGATATCGACGATCATTGCGCTGCCTCCCTTCCGGCAGTCACGGTCGCCGCCATTCCCGGCCCGAGCGCTCCAGCATCGCGAACGCCGAGTCCGGCCCCCAGGTCCCGGACTCGTAGGGATCCGGCGTGCCAGTCGAAGCCCAGTACTCCAGCGCGGGATCCAATATCTCCCAGGACAATTCGACCTCAGCATTGACCGGGAACAGCGACGGCTCTCCGAGCAGAACATCGAGGATCAGCCGCTCGTAGGCCTCGGGGGAGTCCTCGGCGAATGCCGATCCGTAGGAAAAGTCCATATTGACGTCACGCACCTCCATGGTGCTGCCCGGAACCTTCGAGCCGAATCGCAGCGTGATGCCCTCGTCGGGCTGAACCCGAAACACCAGGGCGTTCTGGCCGAGTTCCTCGGTCATGGTCGCATCGAAAGGCAGATGCGGAGCCCGCTTGAACATCAGCGCGATTTCAGTCACCCGGCGGCCCAGGCGCTTACCGGTCCGAAGATAGAACGGCACACCCGCCCAGCGCCGGGTGTCGACTTCCAGTTCGATCGCGGCGAACGTCTCCGTGGTTGATGTCGTGGAGAAACCCTCCTCATCGAGCAGACCGACCGCCTTCTCGCCGCCCTGCCAGCCCGCGGTGTACTGGCCGCGCGCGGTGGTCAGATCGAGTGGCTGTGCCAGCCGGGTCGCGGAGAGCACCTTGATCTTCTCAGCCTTGATCTCGTCGGGAGAGAAACTGACCGGCTCCTCCATCGCGGTGAGTGCCAAGAGTTGCAGGAGATGGTTCTGGATCACGTCCCGCGCGGCACCGATACCGTCGTAATAACCGGCGCGCCCGCCCAAGCCGATGTCCTCGGCCATGGTGATCTGCACGCTATCGACGTAGTGGCTGTTCCAGATCGGCTCGTAGAGGGCGTTGGCGAACCGCAATGCCAAAATGTTCTGCACCGTCTCCTTACCGAGGTAGTGGTCGATGCGGAACACCGACTCCTCCGGGAAGACGCTATTGACCACCTGGTTGAGCTCCATCGCGCTCTGCAGGTCGTGCCCGAACGGCTTTTCGATCACCACCCGGCACCACTGGTCTTCTTCCGGGGTGGCCAATCCCGATTTCTGTAGCTGTTCACATACCACCGGGAATGCCTTCGGCGGAATCGACAGATAGAAGGCGTGGTTGCCGCCCGTCCCGCGCTGGCTGTCGAGTTTCGCCAGAGTTTCGGCCAGGGCGGCGAAGGCACCATCGTCATCGAAGCTGCCCTGTACGAATCGGATTCCTTCAGACAGCCGATCCCACACTTCTTGACGAAACGGTGTGCGGGCGTGCTGTTTGACGGCGTCGTAGACGATCTGGCCGAAGTCCTGGTCGGCCCACTCGCGGCGGGCGAAGCCCACCAACGAGAACGACGGCGGCAGCAGACCACGGTTCGCCAGGTCGTAGATGGCGGGCATCAGCTTCTTGCGGGCCAGATCTCCGGTGACACCGAAGATGACCGCACTGCACGGGCCCGCGATGCGGGGCATCCGTTTATCACGTTTGTCCCGTAACGGGTTGTGCCAGCTGCTCGACCCCGCGAGGCGGGATTTAGTGCCGGAACTCATTTCGCCGCAGCGTCCAATTGACCCTGGGTCGCGTCGAGTAGCTCCTGCCATGACTTCTCAAACTTCTCCACGCCGTCATCCTCAAGATGGGCGAACACATCACCCAAATCGATACCGACTGCGGTGAGCTTGTCGAACACGGCCTGTGACGCAGCGCCGGTTCCACTGAGGGTGTCGCCGGTGACGTGACCGTGGTCGGCAGCGGCGTCGAGGGTCTTCTCCGGCATCGTGTTAACCGTGTTGGGCCCGGCCAGCTCGGTGACGTAGAGGGTGTCGGAGTAATCAGGGTTCTTCACCCCGGTTGACGCCCACAGTGGACGCTGCACCCAAGCCCCAGCCTCGGCAAGCGGCGTCCACCGTCCGCCCGAGCAGAACACCTCTTCGTAGGCGGCGTAAGCGAGCCGTGCGTTGGCCACCCCGGCCTGTCCGCGAAGTGCCAGTGCCTCCTTGGTTCCGATCGACTCCAGCCGTTTGTCGATTTCGGTGTCCACCCTGGAGACGAAGAACGATGCGACGGAATGGATCAAATTCAAATCGTGGCCGGCCTGTTCCGCCGCTTCGAGGCCGGCGAGATAGGCCTGCATGACCGCGCGGTGGCGATCGACGGAAAAGATCAGCGTCACGTTCACCGAAATGCCCTCGGCCAGAACCGCGGTGATGGCGGGCAGACCGGCCAGGGTGGCCGGGATCTTGATCAACAGGTTGGGTCGGTCGACGATCTTCCACAGTTCGATCGCCTGCAGAATTGTCTTGTCGGTGTCGTGGGCCAGCCGGGGGTCGACCTCGATCGACACCCGACCGTCGACACCGTTGGAGGTCTTCCACTGTGGCCGTAGTACGTCGCAGGCGTCTCTGACGTCATCGGTGGTGGCGGTGCGGATGGTGGCATCGACGTCGGCCCCCCGCGCAGCGAGTTCAGCGACCTGCGCGTCATAGGCGGTGCCCGTCGACAACGCGGCCTGGAAGATCGATGGGTTGGTGGTGACACCCACGATGCTCTTGGTGTCGATGAGCTCCTGGAGGTTGCCGGACTTCAGCCGGTCACGGGACAGGTCGTCGAGCCAGACGGAGACGCCCGCCTCCGACAGTGCCGCTAGGTTGTGATTCTGAGCCATGATTGCCTTATCTCCTCAAGTTGTGGGGGTTAGTTGTTGATGGCGCGTTCCGCGGCGGCGGCGACCGCCGCGGGTGTGAACCCGAACTCCCGGAACAAGGTTTTGTCGTCAGCCGAAGCGCCGTAGTGCTCGAGGGAGACGATCTCGCCGCCGGGGACGAACTTGTACCAACTCTGTGCGATGCCCGCTTCCACCGCGACGCGTGCCGACACTTTGGGCGGTAGCACGTGATCGCGGTACTCCTGCGGTTGTGCGTCGAACCACTCGACACACGGCATCGACACCACCGCAGCCCGGATATTTTTGTCGGCCAACAGCTTCTGGGCTTCGACGGCCAGTTGCAGTTCGGATCCGGTGCCGATGATGATCACGTCGGCGTCCGCGGCGTTACCGCCGCCGAGCACATAGCCGCCGCGCGCGACGCCATCGCTGCTGGTGCCCTCCAGTACCGGGAGTCCCTGGCGAGTCAGGATGAAACCTACCGGGCCGCTGGCGGCGTCGGTGCCCCGCGCCACGATGGTGCGCCATGCGAAGGCGGTCTCGTTCGGGTCGCCCGGGCGCACCACCGACAGGTTCGGAATGGCCCGCAGCGCAGCCAGATGTTCGACGGGCTGATGGGTCGGTCCGTCCTCGCCCAGGCCGATCGAATCGTGCGTCCAGATGTAGATGGGATCGATATCCATCAGCGCAGCCAGTCGCACGGCCGGCCGCATGTAATCGGAGAACTGCATGAATGTGCCGCCGAAGGGCCGGGTCGGCCCGTGCAGCACGATGCCGGAAAGGATCGAGCCCATCGCGTGCTCGCGAATGCCGAAGTGCAGCACGCGGCCATACCAGTCGGCGGTGTAATCCTCAGTCGAGATCGAGGGCGGCCCGAACGATTTGAACCCGTTGATGGTGGTGTTGTTGCTGCCGGCCAGATCCGCGGAGCCGCCCCACAATTCGGGTAGCTTGGGTGCGATGTCATTGAGGGCCTGTCCGAATGCGGCCCGGGTGGCGACCGGCTTGGAGCCCGGTTCCCAATGGGTTAAATCGGCGTCCCAGCCGGTGGGCAACTCCCGGGCCAGCAGCCGATCGAGCAGCTTCTTGCGTTCCGGTTCGCGCTTCGCCCAGGCGTCGAACCCGCTCTGCCAAGTCTCATGAGCCGCCCGGCCGCGGTCGACGAGCTTTCGGGTGTGCCCGATCACCTCGTCGGTGACCTCGAAGGTTTTGTCCGGGTCGAAGCCGAGCACCTTCTTGGTGGCCGCCACCTCGTCGGCGCCCAACGCCGAGCCGTGCACCCCGCCGGTATTCATCTTGGTCGGTGCCGGGTAGCCGATGATGGTCCGCAGCGCGATGAACGACGGCTTGTCGGTGATCTTCTTCGCCGCCTCGATCGCTTTTTCGATACCGACGATGTTCTCGCCGCCCTCGACGACCTGAACGTGCCAGCCGTAGGCCTCGTAACGGGCCGGGGTGTTCTCGGTGAACGCGATATTGGTGTCGTGCTCAATGGAGATCTCG
>Ga0194051_1000464_pt1 | contig 22940 bp, 20 predicted proteins | sample SepL2320m_MetaG_FD_161275 | JGI IMG/M metagenome (GOLD analysis project Ga0194051, IMG submission 161275) | Anoxic zone freshwater microbial communities from boreal shield lake in IISD Experimental Lakes Area, Ontario, Canada - Sep2016-L239-20m | ecosystem: Environmental > Aquatic > Freshwater >... | reverse complement strand
GCACCAGCTCAAGTTGATTTCGTTCAACATAGAACCCATGCACTTAGGAGTGACTCAGTCGTGAACAAAGTATTGTTGCCGAACCTGTTTTTAAAAAGTTGTTCAGTGTTATTCGTTGCGAACACTATTTTTATGACGCAAAGCGTGCCACAAGCCTATGCCCAACACAATTCGCTGAGCACGATTGAGCAAAAGACGGGATGGAAACTACTTTTTGACGGGAAGACCACATCCGGTTGGCGTAACTTTCGAAAAGATGACATTGGTTCGGGGTGGATGGTCAAAGATGAAGCTCTTGTACGCATGAGCTCCGGAGCTGGTGACATTGTCACGATCGATCAGTACGACAGTTTTGAATTGTCTATTGAATACAAAATTTCAAAGGCGGGAAATAGTGGAATCATGTTTCATGTGACCGAAGAATCTGACTCGCCGTGGAAAACAGGTCCTGAAATTCAGATTCAGGATAATGTTGACGGGCACGATCCTCAAAAATCGGGATGGCTCTATCAGCTTTATGAGCCATCGGCCGATGCTTTTACAAAGATTGTTCCCGATTCGACGCGTCCGGTGGGGCAGTGGAATCAGGTCATACTCAGAGTGACTCCCGAAGTGTGCGAGACGAATGTCAACGGAATCCGGTATGCGATATTCAAAAAAGGAAGTAAAGATTGGGAGAAGCGTGTTTCACAAAGTAAATTCTCGCAGTACCCATCGTTTGGAAAAGCAACAAAAGGGCATGTTTCCCTGCAGGATCATGGCGATGAAGTGGCCTATCGCAATATAAAGATTCGGGAACTCCACCAAGACGGTTCTGTAGCCTCGAACGAAGTCGAAAGCATTCTGGCCGTGGGATATGAGGAAGCATTTCCGGGAGTGAGATGGTCGGGCTATGAGGCAATCGATCTCGATGGAAAGCCCCAGTCATTCCGACCGATTGTACTCACTCATGCGGATGATGGGTCTGGTCGGATATTTGTTGCAACTCAGCAAGGCGTGATTCACGTTCTTGATCCTGCGGATCGTATGAAGGTGAGCAAGGTGTTTGCTGATCTCACTTCGAAGGTGACGTACAAGGACAACGAAAATGAAGAAGGCCTTCTTGGAGTCGCGTTTCATCCAAAATTTAAAGACAACGGAACGCTGTTTGTCTATTACACATCAGCGCAAAAAGATCAACACACTTCTGTCATCGCTCGTTTTCGCGTGTCAGCAGAAAATCCAAATCAAATCGACGCAGCCTTCGAGGAAGAAATTCTTGTTATTCCCCAGCCATTCTGGAATCATAACGGCGGCACTCTTTGCTTTGATTCGGAGGGTTATCTCTGTATTGGACTCGGTGACGGTGGCGCAGGAAATGACCCGATAGGCAACGCACAAAATCTTGAAACGCTTCTCGGAAAAATTCTTCGTATTGATATTGATCACAAAGACAACGGAATCAATTATGCGATACCGAAAGACAATCCATTCGTCGGTTGCGACGGCGTTCGGCCGGAGATTTATGCCAGTGGTTTTCGCAATGTGTGGCGCATGGCGTTAGATCGAAAGACAGGAAAACTGTGGGCAGCAGACGTCGGGCAAAATCTCTATGAAGAAATCAATCTCATTACCAAGGGGGGGAATTATGGGTGGAACCTTCGGGAAGGAGCACATCCATTCGGTGCGAAGCAGCCTGCTGAACCAGAAACACTGATCGATCCAATCTTTGAATACGATCATCGCGTCGGTGCTTCCATCACTGGAGGACTGGTCTACCGTGGCACAAAAGTGCCAGAGCTTGAAGGAAAGTATCTCTACGCAGATTACGTTTCAGGAAAGCTCTTTGCGCTCCAGTACGACGAAAAATCTCGCCAGATCATCTCTCATCAATCGATCTCAAGCCCTAAGTTGCCAGTGATCTCTTATGGAGATGACGAATCTGGAGAGGTCTACTTCATGGTAATTTCGGGGGATGGACAGGGCATCTACCGATTTGCATCGCAGATTAAAAATAGAGATCCAGTGACTTCTTCATCAACGCGTGAATGATGCCCATCGGGTGATAAGAAGCAAAAAGTGCCAGAAGATCAATTTGGCAATTCATGTCCAGTGCGATTGAATGCACCGAGAGTAGCCGCTTCCATGATTCGTTGTTCGGATGCTTCGTTACGGTTGAACTCCGCTGTTACACGTCCTTCGGAGAGCACAACAATTCGATCGGACAGCGAGAGTAATTCCGGAAGCTCACTCGAAGTCACTAAAACGGCCATGCCGCGTCGACAGAGAGTGTCGATGAGAGCGTAGAGTTCGGCTTTGGCTCCTACATCGATGCCGCGCGTGGGATCGTCCAAAAGCAGAACTTCTGGCTGCGTGAGCAACCAGCGGGAAACAATGCACTTCTGCTGGTTTCCGCCAGAGAGTCCAAGAATGTTTGAAGAAAGCCCTGAAGTTTTTACTCCGGTATCTCGAATCGACTGTGCAACCATTGCTTCCTCGATTCGGCGACGTACAAGACCACCTCGAACGGCGCGAGAAAGCGTACAAAGACTGACATTGGATCCCACGGTGAGATTGGGGAAAACTCCAAGCCGCTTGCGATCCTCGCAGACCATCGCGATCCCTGCATCGCAGGCTTCTTGTGGGTGAGTAAAATGGACCGACCTGCCGCGAAGAAGAATCTCACCACTCCACTTCTGAGGTCCGGCTCCGAAAATCGTTTCAAGCAGCTCTGTGCGACCGGCTCCCATGAGCCCCGCGATGCCAAGAACCTCTCCACGACAGACATTCAACGAGACTCCAGAGAGGCGATAGCCTCTCGCGTGACCGGGCCAGGGAACAAAAAGGTTGTGAACCTCAAGCACCCGCTCGCCTGGAATTCGGGGTGTATAGGCATGAGCATTTGAAATGTCTCGTCCGACCATCCAGCCAGTGACTTGCTGTGGCGAAGCAGCACTTCGATTTTCAGTACGCACCATTCGTCCGTCACGCAGCACCGCGATGCGATCCGCCAGTCGGAAGACTTCGTCCATTTTGTGTGAGATATAAATAATCGTGACACCCTGTGATCGCAATCGTCCAATAACGCGTTCGAGACGGCGGGACTCCGATTCAGTCAGGGCACTTGTGGGCTCATCCATAACAACGATTGATGCGTCGAGTGAAAGCGCCTTTGCAATTTCAACGAGTTGCTGATCACCAATACGGAGGCCACCGGTTCTGGACAGAGGAGAAATGCGACACTCGAGCGAGTCGAGGAGTTCTTGAGATCGCTGTATCATCTGGCGTTCGTTCAGAAATCCGAGCGAAGTACGAAGCTCTCGTCCAAGAAATATATTTGCAGAGACAGAAAGATCCTCGACGAGATTGAGTTCTTGATGAATGATGGCGATGCCAGCGGCTTCTGCATCTCGCGTTGTCTTGAAACGAACAGGCACGCCCCGCACCCAAAGCTCTCCCTCATCGGGAAGATACACTCCCGAAAGAATCTTCATGAGCGTGCTCTTGCCAGCTCCATTTTCTCCACAAATCGCAAGGAGTTCGCCTGCTTGCACGTGAAGCGTTACGTCATCAAGCGCAATCACTCCCGGAAATTGCTTGGTGATACCAAGCATTGAAACGACAGTATCGTGCTGGTCCATGAGTGAACCTAGAGTGAACCTAAAAGCGACGAGATTCCCACACGCGCAGAATTCCTAGCAGAACAAGGGCAGCAAGACCTGATGCAAGGCCAACGCGTGCTCCTGCCGTCATAGAAATAATCATTCCACAGAAAATGGAGAGAGTTGGAATCGCACAGAGGCCCAAAGACCCTGGTAGCAATCGGCGCCCGCCAGCGGCAAAGTGTCCAAGTTGTCCGAGTGTCACCGCGATCACCACAACAATTCCAACGATCAGTCCTTCATAGACATCCGCTCCAGTCTTAATGATCTTTGAGACCGCATCGATCACCACTCGTAGAAAAATTGCTCCAAGAATCGTGCCGGGTACAGATCCAATTCCGCCGGAAAGCGAACAGCCTCCTACGACGGCTGCAGCGATGGCATTGAGTTCATGGCCGCGCCCCTGATTCACCGGTGCCGCAACGGACTCATTGGCCACATAAAAAAGTCCTGCAAGAGCCGCCGTCATGGCTCCGTAGCAGTAGGCAAACCATTTAATATTGTCTGTCCGTATTCCACTGAGTCTGGCAGCTTGCTCATTGCCTCCAAGGGCATAAAGATGTCGACCAAGTACTGTTCGAGTGAGAATAATCCATGTAAAGAGTGCGAGTACTCCAAAAACGGCCACCGAAATCCATACATTATCTCGCACCGTCTTGAAAAACGGATCATAGACATTAATCAGGGCACTCTTGGTGGGAGTAAAAGAAGCGGTGGTGCTTTCGCACAGAGCGCGTGCAAAGCTTCGCAGTCCAACAAGCGTCGCGAGCGTTGCAATAAACGGAGGCAGACGGATAGAGGTAACAAGCCATGTATGAAGGGTTCCGACCAAGAAACCTGCGGTCAGCGAGGCTCCAATTGCCGTAACCACAGCCAACGGACCCACTGGTTTGAAGCCAATCATTTCCGCTGGAGCCAATGCCAGCATCGTCGCAGCGCAAACTGTTCCTGAAAGCGCGATCATCGATCCCGCTGACAAATCGATTCCCCCTGCGATAATAACTACGGTTGCGCCCAGAGCAAAAATACCGAGAAGCGCAGTGTTGCGGGCAATGTCACGTGCACTTTCCAGCGGCTTAAAATAATAGCTGTGGTTCGCGTCAATGAGTGCCGTAATTGCAACAGCCAAAATGATTGCCAGCACAAGCGCCCACTCGCTTGAGCGCAGCAAAGAACGGCCGGGGAAGCTTGCATCTGAAGGCGACATAACCGAAAGTTCTCAGGAACTCGAGAGCTTATAGGTTGCAAGCCATTCACGAAATTTCGTCAGCGGCATAAATTCAACGACACCCGAATCAACGTCAGACGCCTTGAGCGGTGACCCCGAATCGGGAACAATCAATCGCAACCCGGTCGTGTAGAGATCACCGTCAACCTCACCGGCCCGAGGAAACATTTCCTTCACAACCGCTTCGTTCCCGGCGATCATAGCTGAAAGCAGGCGAACGGTTTGAATTCCCATATCAAAGGGATTCTGTGCGACCATTGCATCAATACGCCCCTCCGACATGTGCTCAAGTGCCGATGCCTGTGCATCAAAAGTAATGACGGTGACCTTCTCGCGAACACCTCGCTCCTGAACCACTTCAGCAATTGCGGGTGCATCGTATGCCCAAATACCAACAAGCGCTGTCAGGTCGGGATGATTCACCAGCGCGGATCGGACATTGTCGCGAGCCTTGGAAAGATCCATCTCGTCGCTCATTCGATCAACTTCTTGAAACTGTTCGCCAACAGCCGACTTAAATCCATCCATCCGGTCTCGTGCATTGTCGTTGTCAGTAAATCCAGCGAACTGAACAAATCCACCCTCAGTCTTTTTTCGACTTTCTAGAATTATTTTTGCGGCTGCTCCGAGCACTCGACCACCGACAATATTGTCTGTGCCGATGTACCAAGGACGTGCATCTCGAAATTTCTCACGATTCACATCGGCATCAACAGTAATAACCTTCACGCCCTTTGCGGAAAGAGACTTCATCTCTTCGACGATGGCTACGTTTTCTGCCTGAATCACAGAGATGGCAACGCCAGCAACATCCGATTGACTGGCAAACTGTCTGAGTTTTTCGATCTGTCCCTGTGCCGTTCCATTATTTTTTTCCATCACGACGCTGAGGCCTTGAGCGCCAATATCAAAGCGTTTTGAACCTTCAATGAGACCGGCGTTGCACGCATCCCAAAATGGATCGTCACCGTTTGTCAAAAAGATTAATCGTTTGGCAGTTGTCCCAGAAGCGGGCTTCGCCGAGGCATTTGGAATGTCTCCGGGCTTGGAACCACCACACCCCGATGAGAAGACTGCTGCAATCGTAATACACAGGGCGAGTGATGAAAGCAAAACAGGAAAAGCGTGTCGAGACTTCACAGGCATGAGGGTAATGCTCCTAAAAAAAGAAACTTAAACCTTTCGCTGCGTGGCTTTGTGAGTGACTTATTTCCAGAGGCTTACGATGCGTAGGCCTCTCGTTTTGCAACTCAATGCCTCGAAGCAGGAATGAGGAGTTTAGAAGTGAACTCAGAGCATTCGCAAGAGCCTGCCTCGCAGGTCGCTCGTCACAGGTATAGAAGGAAGCAGTTTACAATCGATCTGTGCATTGCGGGAAATATGACGGACGCGTCTGAGGGACGCTCAGAAATTCCGAAATGATCATTCGGAATCGGTTTGCGGTGTTTTTCCTTGGTAGCTCATGTCGAGAAGGTCCATCGGATGACCTATCCAAAAACGGTCTCGGTTGACGGCTGCTCCTCGCGTAATCTGCAAAAGGCATCCGGCATTGGCAGTGAGAACAAGGGAGGCGCCGGTTGATTCAATGGCTGTTAGTTTTCGTGATTGGAGTTGTTGCGACATCTGAGGATGGGTCAGGTTGTATGTGCCTGCCGCACCGCAGCAGAGATCACCTTCCGGTAGATCGCGAAGAATGAGGCCGGGAATGCTCTGCAGAATACGTCGAGGAGCTTCTCGAATTTTCTGCGCGTGAGCCAGATGACAGGCATCGTGATAGGTGGCGATCCGATTGATTTCTCCCGTTGGTGGAATGAGTCCGAGAGCGTCGAGAAATTCGTGAACATCTTTTACCTTGTTCCCAAGTGCGATTCGCTCAGCCTGTCCCACATCATTCGGCCAATGGTGTGAATAATCCTTGAACATCGCGCCACATCCCGCGACATTCACGATCACGGCATCGACATCAGAAAGATTGAAAGCTGCAACGTTGTCGTTCGCGCACTGCAACGCAGGTGCGGAGGCGCCGCCGTGATAATGAATGGCGCCACAACAGCTCTGAGTTCTTGGAATGATGACGTCACATCCGTTGCGTTGTAAAACGCGTGCTGTTGCCCAGTGAGTGTGACGAAACATCGCGTCGGCAACGCATCCAGTAAACAAAGCCACTGTGGCTCGTCGAGGCCCAATCGCCGGGAGTCTCTCGGGAAGGCGGGGAGTGGCGCGTTTCGCTGGCGGTAACATGGAAAGCAGACTCTGCATGGTAGCAGGCAGCAGTCGTGTTATTCCCAATGCTTGCGCAAGCCGAAGGACTCCGAGTTGCTGCGCGATCCGAGCTGGCCACAGTGCCGCTCGAAGCCTTGAGGGATATGGAAAGAGCCAGAAGAGAACCCAACGGTGAAAGAAATCGTGGCCCTTTCCAAATCCCATAGCAGACTGTTGCTCCATGCCAATTCGAAATGGCTCAATCAATCGACCATACTGAACACCCGAAGGACAGGCTGTTTCGCACGCACGACAGTCGAGGCAATTATCGAGGTGCTCACGAACTGTGGGAGATAGTTCGAGTCTTCCATCTGTAACGGATCGCATGAGATGAATCCGACCGCGAGGCCCCTCATTTTCATCCCCTGTTTCCAGATACGTTGGACAACTCGCGGTACACAGACCGCAGTGCACGCAGTCAAGAAATCGACGATAGTCGATTCCAGCACCTGGATTGGATGTGGCTTGGGTACTCGGAATATTGATCGTTGTAAGTGATGGCGTGGTAGGCATTGGTGATCGAATGAGTCGTAGGAATAAATGAAGATTTCAAAAGGAGTTACATCGAACGGTAAAGAAATTTTCCAGGGTTAAGAATTCCACTGGGATCAAATGCACGCTTGACGCTTTCCATAACGCGGATGGCCTCTGGGGATGGACCCCACACTGACGCAAGCGTACGGTCTGGAGGACCGCCCGACACAATGTGTGCCCAGCCGTTCATCTGTCGCACAAAAGGATGCACGGTGTGTACCAACCAGCCGGCATCGGCCGGAGAGGTATCGTACACTGCAAACAGACAACCACTGGCAGCATGAACCTGTATTGAGGGCCGGCTCGATGATGCAAGAACCCCGTCGTTTTCAAATGCTTTGAGCACATCCACGACCTTGCTTGGACGAACAGAAATCATCAAAACCATTTCTCCATCGGCCCCAGCCGAACCACCCGCGAGATCCCGCAATGCAGACGACTCAAGAGAACCGATAATTTCCCGAGATTTGAGACCGACCGTATCGAGATGACCTGAAATCGATCGCTGCTGGCCTTCAACATCCTGAAGCGAGCCGCACAAACCGATCACGATCGCATGGGGTGCGCCGCGATACTCGACGGGCATCCACTCACGGTTTGTCCAACGCGTGCCGGAAAGAATTTCTAAAACAGCAGGCTGCTGAAGGGTTTGAACCATTTGTTCCAGACACATTTCAGCTTGGTCGAGGTGCTCGATTCCAACGGCACAAAGCAGTCGGGTCGATGGAAGGGGCTGAACCTTGAGCGTCAGTTGCGTGACGATGCCGAGCGTTCCGAGAGACCCTGTCAGAAGTTTGCAGAAATCGTACCCGGCGACATTTTTTACGACACGACCACCGGCAGAAAAACGTATGCCACGACCATCGATCGCGGAAATCCCAATCACCATATCTCGGATGGTACCGTAGCCACTCTCGAAAGCTCCGGACCAGTCACACGCCACAATGCCGCCGAGCGTTGCGCGTTCGGGGTGAGGCACATCGAGGGGCAGCCACTGATTCTGTTCAAGAAGGACCTCTGTAAGAGTTTGCAATGGGAGTCCGGCCTCGACAGTGATCGTCATGTCGCGTGCAGCATAGTCCAGCACTCGCGAAAGACCGGTGGTCACAACGCGGAAGCCAGGAATCTCGCGAAGAAGACCGTAGTCGAGAGAAGTGGCCCCACCCACGATGCACACGCTTGTGCGTTGGTCTCCTGCGGCACGAACAATTTTCGATACGTCTTCGGATGTTGAGACGATCTCACTGTGTGTGGTAGTTGATGGAGATTGAACAGTCATTCGAAAGAAGACCAACTATTATAAAATGAAACAAGTGAATGAATTTAGAGTCCGCCCCGACGTCTGGGGTGTGACTGCGTAATGCCACATCCTGCGAGTGTCGGAAGCATTTTTCCAGCCCCGAGTCGACCGTCGGGATTCACCGCGTTGCGAAATCGTCGCATGACATCAAGATCGTCGGCGGAGAACATTCGATCCATAAGCGAAATCTTTTCAACACCGATGCCGTGTTCTCCCGAAACACTGCCGCCACAAGCAAGGCATTCTTCAAGAATTTCTTGGCCAACTCGGATGACGCGTTCAATTTGGTCGGGTTCGCGTTCATCGAAAAGAAGGTTGGGATGAATGTTTCCATCTCCAGCATGTGCCACGTTAACAATCTCAATCCCGCTTCGAGCGCTTAGGTTTGCGATGTATTGAAGAATGTGTGGAAGAGCCGATCTCGGAACAACACCATCTTGCGTGGTGTAGTTGGGAGCAAGTCTACCAATAGCCGCGCCGGTCAGTTTGCGGCACTTCCAGAGTTTCTGGCGTTCGGCAGAATCGCGAGCGTGCCTCACACCGGTGGCTTTACATTCGGTGGCGAGTTCAACAACGCGTTCCATCTGCTGATTGATCCCATCTTCAATTCCATCTACTTCCACCAATAAAAGAGCCGCGGCATCGAGTGGAAATCCAAATGAAAATGCCGCTTCGAGCGCACGAACAATTCCCTGATCCATCAGTTCGAGTGCTGCTGGAATGATTCCAGCACCGATGATCTCGCCAATCGTACGGCAGGCTTCGTCAACCGATCCATACTCAATCAGCATTGTTCTCACAGCCTGAGGCAGTCTTGTGAGACGAACCCACACTCTCGTCACAATCGCGAGCGTTCCTTCGGAGCCAACAATCGCACCTGTCAGATTGAGGCCTGGGGTACGCGATGGTCCTCCGGTGCGAACGATTGATCCGTCAGAAAAAACAACCTCCACTCCAAGAACGTGGTTGACGGTCACTCCGTATTTGAGCGTGTGCGGGCCGCCGGAATTCGTGGCAGTATTGCCACCGATTGTGCAGGCTCCTTGGCTGGATGGATCTGGCGCATAGTGATAGCCAGTGCCTTTGAGACGCTCGTTTAACTTGATGTTTACAACACCGGCCTGCACAACGGCGTAGCGATCTCGAAGATGAACTTCTTCAATCGCTGTCATTTTTGTGAGCACGATCAACATGCCACCGCCAACCGGCAGAGTTCCTCCGGCAAGACCCGTTCCAGCACCTCTGGCAACAATCGGAATATCGAACGCACAGGCAATTCGAACGACATCGGAAACCTGCTGAGTCGTGGTTGGAAAAACAACGATGTCAGGACAGTGTTTTTCGATGACGTAACCGTCACACTCATACGCCATCATGTCACCCCGATCCCAGAGAAGACCATTCGCACCCACAGTTGCGGTGAGTGCATCAAGGAGAGGTCTGGAGAGCGTGGCAATCATGAGGGGTTTCTGAAGAAGAGGGACGACGAGGAAAAAACAGCAGTTTAGTATCGCAGACCATTTCGTCGCAGGTGGACAAGCGACGGTTCTCCCACACTGTTCGAGGCATCTACGACCGTCGCAATGAGGATCGAATGGTCACCACAATCCATGGCTGACCGGCTTTGGCATTCGAGCCAGCCGGGGCCACCTACAAAAACTGCAGCACCACACGGAGAGCGAGAAACGGTTAGCCCATCAAATGGATTATATCCATCGAGCGCAGGTTTCCCGAATTTTCCGAGAATCGATTTCTGTGATTCGCCTAAGATGTTCACAACAAAATTCTGCCCAGAGCTTGCGAACGTGAGAAGTTCGCGATGAGTCCCGATCGCAACGCTGATGCAGGGCGGATCGAAGCCGGCTTGCATCAGCCAACTCGCAAGCATTCCACGGTCGGTTTCTCCATCTCGCCACGTAAGAACAAAAAGACCGCTTGGAATTTTTCCAAGCATGGCGCCGATTGCAGACGACTGAAAAGGAGCAGGAATCTCTGACATCATAAAGAGTTGTTCATTGAAAGGAGAGAAAGAGCCAAAAAGCGGGAGACAATCCAAAGAGGCGAAATGCTTAGTTTAAGAGAGGTGAGTAACTTTCGTGGAGTGTGGTCGACAATCGAGAGAGGTTTGTGAGGTGATTTAGGCAGGCAAGGAAAGAGAGCAACTCAATACCCTTGCCCCATTTCACATCGTTGATTTTTGGATGCATCACATTCTGAAATATTCTATCCCAAGAATGCGGTTGTGTGTCACAAGGAGCCGAATAGTCTGTGGAGTCCGAGGAAAGATCACTAGAGTGCGAACCGAAGATTGATTTTTTCCAGAGAGTCTGTTTCTGCATGCCAAGAGGATGCGAGCGTCCACGAGAATCGTGCGATCTACAGTTATGATTCAATCCACAAATACCGATTGGTCGGGATACTTTCGGTTTTTCCGAAGGTTCCCTGATTTGATATCGAGAATATTTCAGTGGAAGTGGATTCCAAGGGGTCAAAGAAATTGTCGGCCAGGGGCTCAGCGTCGAACTGTTTTCTGTGAATTTGTGTGCTGCGCGGCACTTGCATTTGGCTTCTCCATGACTGCGGAAGCGGCGCTCGAAGAATCACTGTTTCTACCCTCCCCCACGTCAGATTTAGGCGATGCTTCGGGGCTATACATTCCGGAACAAATTGAATCCGATCAAATTTCAGAATCGATTCACAAACTTCCGTCATTTCATTCCGGCGGCCCTCTTCTCACCGATGTTCCATGCGAGGAGATGCCGAGTTGCCTCGATGACTGCGTTGTGACTGGCTCAGAATGTTCCGAATGTTTTGATGACATTTGGAGACAGAGGCCATGGTCCTGGCAACTGCTGCCGGACAATCTGATCTACACCAGCTATCTCGCTGGGCCGAAGGAACCGCGTCTGGCTACCGCTTGGTACGACGATACCGCAACGGATCCATTTAATTCATCGATGCAGGATGGCTGGAAGTGGGATATGACGGCTGGAGCGCGCGTGTCGCTCGTTCGCTATGGCTCCAGTCCCGTCCTTCATCCACAGGGATTCGAAGTGCAGATCGAAGGAGCGGCGTTCGTGAGACTCGATCAGCAGGACGAGACCGATCTGCGATCATCCGACTACCGCTTTGGTGTGCCGCTTGTTTACGGCATCGGTCGCTGGCAAACAAAACTGGCCTATTATCACTTGAGCGCCCATCTTGGCGATGAAGCGATGCTGAAATACCCAAGTTTTGTCCGTGTGAATTACCTGCGGGACGCGATTGTGTGGGGTAATTCCTTCTATCTTTTTGACTGGATGCGAATCTACGGCGAAATGGATTACTCTTTTAATAACAGTGGCGGTTCGAAGCCTTGGGCGTTTCAGTTTGGAACGGAGTTAATCCAAGCTCGTCCCACGGGCATCCACGGCGCACCCTTCTTTGCAATCAATGGCATGTCACGGCAGGAACTCGACTGGGGTGGAAATGTCTGCATGCAAACGGGCTGGGGCTGGCGAGGAAGACGCAGCGAAAAGCTCTTGCGCATCGGATTTGAATATCTCTATGGATCTGATCCGCAGTATCAGTTTGTAAACTACAAGCAGAACCGCTGTGGCATTGGAATATGGTACGACTTTTGAAGAATGATTGATGGGCCGACGGTCGTGCATGCTCTGATGCGTGTAAGGTGTTGCCGGCAGTGCTTGGGAGCCTGTGCGTGCCTCTGCTGACAATTGAAACCACCTGCGACGAAACGGCCGCCGCGATTATTTCGAAGGATCGAAGGGTTCTTTCAAGCGTTGTTGCAAGTCAGGATGAACTTCACGCTCGCTGGGGTGGAGTGGTCCCAGAAGTCGCATCAAGAGCTCATCTGGAACGAATCATTCCGGTTATTGACGAAGCTCTCGTAAAAGCCGGCATCGGAATTAGCGATCTCGTTGCAGTTGGGGTTGCTGTGTCGCCTGGACTCGTCGGTTCGCTTTTAGTGGGTGTCTCGGCAGCAAAAGCGATTGCGGCAACGCTCAACATTCCCTTGGTTGGCTACGACCACATTGCTGCGCACGTGTATGCCTGTCGTGTTGCGCACGGCGATGCAATGCAGTGGCCTTGCGTGGCGCTGGTTGTCAGTGGAGGGCATACTTCTCTTTTTCACGCGATCAGTCCGCTCGAGCTCAATCGTCTTGGAGGCACCATTGACGATGCCGCCGGTGAAGCCTTCGATAAGGCAGCAGCACTTCTTGGTCTGGGATATCCGGGAGGCCCACTCATTGAAAAAGCCGCAGTGGGTGGTCGAGCAGACGCGTTTCGATTCCCGCGACCACTTTCCAGCGATCGCACGCGACTGGACATGAGTTTTAGCGGACTCAAAACTGCGCTGCGATATGTTGTGCGTCCGGTGGGCGTTGATCCGGTGCCGCCACCGCCGACTGGACAAAAAAGAGCGGATCTCGCCGCAAGTTTTCAGGAAGCGATCGTCGATTCGATTCTTGCAAAACTTTTCCTAGCAATTCAACATACCGGCGCGCACACGCTGGCTGTGGGAGGGGGCGTTGCGGCGAATAAAAGATTGCGAGCAGCGATTGAACAATTCGCAATCCAGCAGCGAATCAGAGTGCTTATTCCACCCCCAAGCCTTTGCACAGACAACGCAGCCATGGGGGCTCTTGCATGGGAACGACTGGAACAAGGCAGCGTCGATGGACTCCAATTAGATATTCGTCCAGGGACTGATCGGACCAAAGCATATCGCTCATAGAGAGCAATTCGAAAACTCAATGTTTCACATTGTCCAGCTTGGTTTGAACATTATCGTCGCGTGTGAGTATATTCCATCGAGAATGAAGGACATTAAAAATGAAAAATAAGAATCAATTCAATGGAGGCTCTGCGATGACAAGCAAAAAAATAGTTTCTCGAACTCAACAACGAATTCACATCAAGACTCTGTCGAGAGCGGCGGCGCTCGTTCTTATTATTTCTGGTCATGTGTCCGCCACTGACTGGGGTCAGTGGCGCGGTCCAAATCGTGATGGAGTGTCGACAGAACGTCCGCTGGTTGATCGCTGGCCTGAGGGAGGACCCACTTTGTTATGGAAGGCTCCCGGGATGGGGATTGGATTTGCCGGAGTGTCGGTTGTTGGAGATCGAATCTATACGATGGGAGATCTTCCTAACGGACAACAATGCGTTCTTTCGATCGAGACGTCCACAGGCAAGCAAGTATGGGCGACGCCGATCGGTCCTGCGTGGACCGACAACTATAAAGGTCCGCGGTGTACTCCGACGGTGGATGGAGATGCGGTGTATGTGGTGAGTTCCCATGGATCTATCGCATGTATAAACGCAGTCGATGGAAAGCCTCGTTGGGCTCGCGATTTTAAAAATGATTTTGGTGGAAAGATGATGTCTGGCTGGGGTTTTAGTGAGTCTCCACTGATCGATGGTGAATTCCTCATCTGTACGCCCGGTGGCGAACAGGCTCTGCTTGTATGTCTTCAGAAAAAGACCGGCAAGGATGTGTGGCGCACTCCTTCAGAGGCCAACATGGGCACCAAGGGGAAGGATGGGGCGGGCTACTCGTCGGTGGTTATTTCCAACGCAGTCGGAAGAAAACAGTACGTGCAGTTGATTGGCCGCGGTGTGGTTGGCGTGGATGCCAAAACAGGCAGGCTCCTCTGGGGCTACAACAAGATCGCGAACGACACGGCGAATATCTCGACTCCGATTGTCAAGGATAATCGCGTTTTTGTTTCGACGGGATACGGCACAGGAGCCGCTTTGGTTGAACTCTCTCAAGGAGGACCAACCGGCGTCGTTTCAAAAGAAGTCTGGTTTCTCGAGGCGAAGGATCTTCAGAATCATCACGGCGGCATGGTTCTGATAGGCGACCATATTTATGGTGGTCATGGAAATAACAACGGTTTCCCAATCTGCATTGAGATGAAGACCGGAACCATTGCCTGGCAAAAAGAACGTGGTCCGGGAACGGGCTCGGCCGCAGTCATGGCAGCCGACGGAAAACTTTATTTTCGATATGAAAATGGCTTGATGGCACTGATCGGCGCGACTCCCAACAAGTATGAAGAGTTTGGAACATTCCAGATTCCAGACGTTAGCCAACCAAGTTGGTCACATCCAACGGTGGCCAATGGAAAACTGTTTCTTCGAGAACAGGATTCTCTGTATTGTTACGACATCGCTGGAAGTGCAAAAGCAAGTCTGCCAACAAAGAAAAATATCCTTGTTGGAGCGAAATAGTTTCTTGATTGTGATGCGTCGATCGATACATCTCGATGTAGAAAAACGCATCGATGCGAAAGCGATTCCAACCAAAGGAATCGACCCTCACGTTCTGGCAAGACAGGCTCAGTAGCCAGAGTATTTCTCAAACTCGTCATAGGGACGTTGCTCAAGATTTACAAATCTTGTGAAGTCGCTTTGCCAGAGAAGTTTAATATCTCCAACAGGTCCATTTCGCTGTTTGGCAATAATGATCTCCGCCTGCCCTTTGGTGCGTTCACGGTCTTCATCGTTGGTCTGGTAATACTCTTCGCGGTGCACAAAAAATACGACGTCCGCATCCTGCTCGATAGCTCCACTTTCGCGAAGATGGTTGAGCCGGGGGCGATTATCTCTCGACGCCTCTGCCTGTCGATTGAGTTGGGCGAGGCAGAGCACCGGGATGTCGAGTTCACGGGACATCATTTTGAGTCGTCTTGCAATTCGCGCAACCTGCTCTTGGCGAGGATCACGTGGGTTATCGGGTTCTATTAATTGCAAATAGTCGATCACAATGAGCGACAGTCCTTGCTTGCGTTTTAGACGACGCGCCACCGCAGCGATTTCCGTCAGCGTTCTTCCAGGAGCATCGTCAATAAACAGTGGAGCGGAACTGATCTCCGATGATTTTTGCACCAGCCGACGCCGATCTTCTTGAGAGATCGTGCCGTTTCGAAGTCGATGGCCATTGACTCGTGCTGACGAACAGAGCAAACGATCCGCAAGCTCAAGGCAGGCCATTTCAAGGCTCACGAAGAGCACGGGCATTTTGAGGTTCATTGAAACATGCTCCGCGATATTCATCGCGATCGCGGTTTTTCCCATACTCGGCCGAGCCGCAAGGATTGAGAGCTCAGAATTGTGAAGACCTCCGCAGAGCGAATCGAGTTCAGTAAACCCCGTCTCAACTCCCCCGAGTGCGTGTTCGTTCTTCATTCGAGCGTCCATGCGGGACAAGGCTTCCTGGAGGACATCGCTGATGCCCTTTGCCTCTGTATTTGTCCGACGTTCGAGAATTGAGAAAATGCGTTCTTCCGCACGCGAAACGAGCTGTCGTGGTTCATCAAAGGCATCGTATGCTTCGCGGAGAATATCCGAACCGGCATCAATCAAGGATCGAAGCATCGCCTTGTCGCGAACAATGTCCGCATAGTGTGTCGCATGAGCAGCGTGCGGAACCGATTCAAGGACCTCGGTGAGTGAATTCACGCCGCCAATTCGTTCGAGATCCCCCGCAGTTCGAAGCCGCTCCAGAACAAGTGTCATATCGATGCGTTTTCCAGCATCGTGCATGGCGAGAAGGTGACGGTAGAGAATTTGATAAGACTCGTCACAAAAGTCTTCAGGACGCACCACAAGGGCAACGTCGTCGCAGACGTTTGGCTTGAGCAGAATACTGCCAAGAATAGCCCGCTCGGCATCCATGTTTGATGGACGAGTTCGCGAATCGGGAATGATGTTTCCGGAAGTGCGACCATCACGAACGGGGGATTGTTTTTGAGCAGCAGTCATCTTGAAGCCTCCATGCCACTTTTTTACCGTCGATCATCGCTGCAACCGTTGAAGATTCAGCTGCACGTTGCGTAAAGGCGGCCCGCCAATGGTGGCCAAGAACAGCTCAAATCGGTTGTCACTTGCCGGGACCGCCTGAATCTCCACTGCTCGATGGCACGACCCAGACCTTCAAATCGCCTTCAATATCCGCAGCAAGCCGAACACGAACTGTGTAGAGGCCAACCTCTTTCAGAGGGCCCTGCAAAATAATATTGTCGGCAGTCACCACGAGATCCTGCTGCTTGAGTGAGCGTGAAATTTCCACAGCCCCGACAGAACCATAGAGATGACCTTCGTCGTTTGCGTTTGCTTCGATCGTAACGCTCGTGCGAGAAAGTTCTTCGAGAAGACTTCGAAGAACAGAAAGTCGCTCACTGGCGATTTCGTCCAGTTTCGCCCGATGCTTATCGACCATTCGTTTGTGATGGTCGGTTGCGATTGTGGCCAGTCCTTGTGGCAGGAGATAGTTATATGCGTAGCCTCGTTTGACTTCGACCACCTCTCCCTGTTTTCCAAGATGCTCAATGGTGTGTACGAGGAGGAGTTCAACGCCACCTCTTTTGCCTTTTGGAAGACGGTGAGAACGAGAGAGTCTAAGACTTGGTGCAAGTAGTGCAGGCATCGACATATCTCCAAAAAAATGGACCGACGAACAAAGTCGGTCGACTCTGTTCGAACGCGGATGCTGAAATCCACGCTTCGTAGTAAAAAAAGAAAACAAGAAAACAGGAACTGCGGAATGAACTCTGGAATTATCAAAACCCTCGCCAAACATGCCAGCGGAACCGCAGAAAACCCGCTGCAACTGTATTTTTCAAGGCAATTGTCAACTGCTCAGCACTCCACCAGAGCAAATCCGATGAAGTGAGGCACACTCAAAAAATTCAAAAAACGATTTGAAACGGTTCGGAATTCTGGAAATTCAAAAAGGAATGTCATCATCCGAAGCCATGGTTCCCGGACCGTCATGATCGGCAATCGCCTGGTCAAAGCCTTCGTCGGTCGAAGCTGTGTCGCGTCCGGCGACTGCACGAGTTTTCGATCGTGCTCCCTCTCCACGCGGACCGTCTCCAGAACGTCCGCCGAGTAGCTGCATGCGTTCTCCTACAACTCGAAGCTTGGAGTTCTTTTTTCCGTCTTTCTCCCACGTGTCGAGCTTCAGCCGTCCTTCAATCATGATTGGGGAACCCTTGGTCACATATTCGCCGGCCACTTCGGCCGTTCTGCCCCACAAAGTAACATCGACAAACGTGGTCTCTTCGACCCATTCGCCGGTTGCCGTTTTGCGACGGTCATTGACCGCCAGACCGATGTCAGTAACGGCAGTTCCATTGGCGATATATCGCAGCTCTGGATCCCGAGTGACATTTCCGAGAAGAATTACCCGATTAAAACTAGCCATCGAAAGCCTCCTGAATTGGACCCGCACTGTTTTCGCATTGTGGGTCGCTGGTTGACGCGAACAGAGAACATATCCGTTGGTTCAGATTTTGAGCAGAGCCGAATCCTACGCAGCCACTGCAATCGCCTTTGCTTGAGATTTGCTGGTAGTCGACAGCTTCTGGCAGAGAAAAAATCCTTTGAGAGAAAAAAAGAAAGAGAGGGGGAAAAAGAATCGAATTCAGCAGAGGAATGGAGCTGCCTGCTCGTTGGTCAAGCGATGCGGTACAAGGTCGAATAGGTATACATACGTTCATATATTCTGTTGTACGGACTTCTATCGTCGGTTGCAAGATTTTTTTCTACATTTTGCGTGGATGCAATTTCCGCTTTCTTTGAGGCGTCAAACAGAGCCGTCTCGAACGATTTACGACCGTTCAGATTGCAATTCAACATTGGAAAAACAGAACAAGTCTCCATGCAACTCTATCGTCACAATTATGGAGCAAGAGTCTTTGACGCGCGGTGGATTGCCTCACATCCAATCAGCGTTCTGAAGAGTAAAATCTTTCAAAAACGTTGGCTGAGCCGCTGTACCCCTTAGAATAAAAAAGAGAGCAAGGGGGCATTCAACAAAAAGTCACACGTAAAAAATCAAACAACCGGAGCAGGTTGGGGCGTGGGGCGTTTGGGCGCAACAACTCCGCTCTCGAGGGCATGTTGAACCATTGCGTCGGCCAGTCGAGCATCCACTTTCAGCACAAGCTTGCGAATGATGTCATCTGAAATAGTGCATTGACGCTCCATCGCCGCGAGATTGGCACTTTCCATTTTGAAATAGGTGAGCCAGTAGAGTCCCTTTTTGTGGCCTTTGATCGGAAAGGCAAGTTTTCGCTCATCCCAAACTCGTGCCGCGAGAATTGTGCCGCCATGCTGGGTGATAAGATCGGAGATTTGAGTAGAAAGAGCGACAGAGTCTCTGGAGTACTTCGCTGGGTCGAGAATGAACATACCTTCATAAACGTTTTGCATACGATTTGCTTCCGATCAATCGAGTTCTGTTTTGTGAATTTTAAAAATTGTAAATGTTGAGGTTTTTAAGTCACGCGAAAGGACTGTGCGCAACTTAAAAGCGTCTGGAAAAGTCTAACGAGTCAGGTTCGATGCACGAAATGGACTTCAAATCGAGCGTGAAAAGAATCGCTTTTCAATTGAAACGGTTCATGGCCGACTCGATTCCTACAACCGCCCATTCGCTTGCGCAGTCGGCAGCTCTCTCCACGGCCGATTCCATTCTTAGGCATTCATTTTCTGGAAAACGTGCCAACACATAGTCAGCGGGATCCCATCCTTTTTCCACCGGACCAATTCCTACGCGAAGTCGAGGAATTTCCAGCGTTCCCAACCGCTCTAAAATGTCCGCAAGTCCTTTTTGACCGCCTGCAGAGCCAGAACCGCGCAAACGTATTGAATCGAGTGGAATTTGAAAATCATCGCAAATAACGAGAATGTCGGAATGTTCGATTTTATAAAAGTCACGTGCCACCAGCACACTGGCACCGCTCAAGTTCATCCAGGTCAGCGGCCACAGCAAAAGTGAACTGCATCCTCGGAGTGATACTTGAGCGCACTCCCCCTGAAACCGACCTCGCCGGAGAGGTGAACCGGCTCGCTTGGCAATCGTCTCGAGCACTTTAAATCCGATATTGTGTCGGGTGCCTTCGTAAGCCCGGCCCGGGTTGCCTAGCCCAACCACCAGTTTCATTCGAGTAGTCCGATTTTCTTGCGTGCATGCTTGTGCACGGATAAAAGAATGCGTGACACAGCGATTGACGTTGAAAGCGATTTTTTACAACCAGCAAATCCGCAGAAGTACGCGCCAAAAATGAATCAAGTTGCTGCGGGCGGTTCTTCTTCGTCAGGCTTGCGACCAATGATTTCGGGTTCCGCAGTTCCTGACGCTGCTTCAGCGTCGGCCTTGTCTTGAGGTGCTGCACAGGTCACGACTGTTTCGTCAGCATCGGTAAGAAATCGGACGCCAGCAGGCGTTTGGAGATCATGAACCTTGATTGATCCGCCAAGAGTCAGTGATCCCAAGAGTGCATGAATATGATCGGGAATGGAAGCAGCGGTGCACTCGACATCGATCTCGTGAAGCACCAGCGACACAATGCCGCCGGCTTTTTGCCCCGGGCATTCACCACGCATGTCGATCGGCACCTTCACATGGATCAGTTCCGAGGCATCAACCCGAACGAAATCAACGTGCAAAGGCTCCGTGCCAAACGTGTCCCATTGTAATTCTCGAACGAGTGCGCTGGCTTTTACGGCACCTTTGAGCTCAACCACACGACTGCCGTGGCGAAGCACTGCAACGAGCGATTCACGTTTCATAGAGAGTTCAACAGATGCTTTTCCGTGACCATACAAAACCGCAGGAACCATGCCGCTGCGCCTGAGTCGACGACTCTCGTGAGAACCTGTCGCGGTACGTTTTGTGACTTCGAGCGATTCGCTCATTGAAAAAACCTTCCAAAAAACGGGTGGATTCCTTATTTCAAGTGTTCCATTGTGCCACGTCGTCCACGGCACGCAAGGCCGGGTATGGCTACTGGCTGTGGAAAGGTCCGGCTTTTCTGTTTTCGGCGGATTCAGTTTGTTGCAAAACCCCGAAGAGTCTCGAGAGATTCGTATCACTGAGAATCGTTCCGGTCAGGGAGCCTACTGAAACATCATACTCACCGACTCATTGCGGTGAATTCGTTTGATAGCCTGCCCGAGCAGGCTTGCCACGGACAGGACCGTAAACGAAGAGAGAGCCTTGGATGGCGAAAGCGGAATAGAGTCAGTGATGATCACACCGGAAAAAGGGGCGGCCTTGAGCCGCTCGATGGCTGGCCCCACCAGCACACCGTGCGTGGCAGCGGCGTAGATAGTTTTTGCACCATGTTCATGAAGCACAGTTGCCGCCGAACAGATTGAACTGCCGGTGCTAATCATGTCGTCAAACATCAGCGCTGTTTTCCCTTGGACACTTGCGCCAATAATGTTGGCAGTTTTTGTGGTGTCGGCGCTCAGTCGACGTTTGTCGACGATTGCCAACGGTGCTCCGAGACGTGTGGCGTGACCAAGTGCCCGTTTGATTCCCCCTTCATCAGCACTCACCACCACGATGTCGTCTGCGGCCAAATCCATCGACTGAAAATAATTATTGAGAACGGGTGCGGCATAGAGGTGGTCCACCGGCACATCGAAGAAACCCTGAATTTGTGCCGCATGAAGATCCATTGCCAAAACGCGATCAGCCCCAGCCCGCGTAATGAGATTTGCGACAAGCTTGGCGGTGATCGGTACACGCCCGGAGTCCTTGCGATCCTGTCGGGCGTATCCGAAGTACGGAATCACTGTTGTAATGCGATACGAACTAGCACGCTTAAAACTGTCGATCATGACGAGCAATTCCATGATGTGCTCGTTCACCGGTGGGCAGGTAGGCTGAATGATAAAGATGTCGCGTCCCCTTACATCTTCATCAATTTTGCAAGAGATCTCACCATCAGGAAAAGTCCCAAGCGAAATTTTTCCCATGGGAAGATTCAGATAACGACAGATGTCCTCCGCGAGCGAACGATTTGCGGAACCGCTAAAAATTTTGAGATCGTTCATGGTCGCTCGTTGGTCCTTTTGCTGTCGTTTGAGAACCCTAGGTAGATCGCTTCCCCATTCAAAAGAACACTCTGACTTCTGTGTTCAAACTCTTCAAGCACTCCCCTTGCACAGCCTGCGCTGCGAAGAGTTCTTCAGATTTTGCGACGGACAGCAGTGAGCGCCGCATCGACATTCGCGAGTTGTTCGAGTGTGTTGACAGAAAGTGCTTCACTCTCATCGAGACATGCAAGTGCTTCAACGTGTTTTCCTGCTTCCAGTAACAGCAAGGGACAATCGGTCAGGTAATATTCACCAGCAGCGTTTGCATTGGTGAGTTTGTCAATCGCAAAGAGAAGGTCTTCAACTCGAAAAGCGTATGTGCTCATGTTCACTTCGGTGAGCCGTTTTTCTTCTGCATCAGCGTCGCGTTCCTCGATAATTTTTTGAAAACTTCCGTCTGTATTACGAACAATTCGACCAAGACCCGCTGGATTCTTTGAGAATGTGGTGCCAATGACGCACGCTGCTTGCGTATGTTCAAGATGCTCAAGGATTGCTCGAACCGATTCGCATCGCAGCATGGGCGAGTCTCCCGTGACAATCACAACCGGGCCTGTGCGTCCGACCAGTGCCGCGGCCGCTGATCGGACTGCGTCTCCGGTGCCACGTTGAACCTGCTGCATTGCAAAAACAAGATTTGGCAGGCCAGAAAGTTTTTCTTGAACCATTTCGGCCTGGTATCCAACGACAACGATTTTGTCGACGACACCTGCCTCATCGAGAGCGTCGATCACCCATCGCACCAGGGGCTTGCCGGCCGCCTCAAAAAGCACCTTCGGACGATCACTCCCCATGCGCGATCCCTTGCCAGCGGCCAGAATAATTGCAATCGGTTTAGAAGTGGTCATAGAAGATGATCCTTACAAAGTCTGGACATACATAAATACGGATTGGATCGCTGGATAGTTGGATAAATGGATCATAGAGGAAGAGTGATGAAAGATGGAATCGGAACACATTCATTATTGTGAGCGTAGAAAGAATGTGCGATCAATGAAGCAAATGTGTTCTTCAGGAAGTTGAGCTACTCTGGTGTACTCTGTGGCGAACGAAAACGAACATTCGTAAACGA
>Ga0194051_1000462_pt1 | contig 23003 bp, 40 predicted proteins | sample SepL2320m_MetaG_FD_161275 | JGI IMG/M metagenome (GOLD analysis project Ga0194051, IMG submission 161275) | Anoxic zone freshwater microbial communities from boreal shield lake in IISD Experimental Lakes Area, Ontario, Canada - Sep2016-L239-20m | ecosystem: Environmental > Aquatic > Freshwater >... | reverse complement strand
TGGCCGATGATCACGAAGCGGGCGAAGGGCATCCGCGGCTACCACCCGCTTGGGCGTGCGTATTCCGCCACGGCCAACGCGTGCCGCGACATCCTCACCGCGGAGCTTGAGGTCGCGCTTGACCGTGCTATCGACGAAGCCCGTCAGAAAGGGCTGGACTGATGCTCGCCAACATTGTCGAGAAGTTTGTGCACTGGCTCCTGACCACCGACCCACGTTCGGCCTATATGCTCGGCCACCGGGTCTACCCCGTACTCGCTCCGCAAGGAGCGACAAAGCTGGGTGCCGACGGGCTGCGGACGTTTGCGGTGTATCGCCGACTCTCTACAAGCCGCGACACGGTTGACCTCACCGGAGCGACCAACGCGAGCCAGGCCGAATTGCAAGTTGAGTGCTACGCCGACTCTTACGTCGCCGCCCGCGAGGCTGGCGCGGCAGTCCTCTCCGTACTCGTGTCATACACGGGCGACGCATACGGTTCTACAATTATGAGTGTGGTTCAGACCGCTGAGTCGGACGAGGTAGCGATGCCAGTGGACGGCAAGGCAACCCCGATATACGCACTGTCGCAGACGTTTTCGATCCGCATCACCGAATAAACAGGAGTGGCAAGGATGCCCGTAACCACCAGCACTGTCACGTCCTCGCAGGGTACCGCTGGCTTCACGTTCAGCGGTTTGTCGGCTCAGATCACGAGCATCGACGTCTCGGCCTCCGCCGCACAGACCGACGTCTCGCACCTCGGCGTTGTGGCCGGGCAAAAGCGGTTGTTCAAGAAGGCCGCGCTGTCTGACTCGCCCGAAGTGAAGGTCGACTTTATCGGCGCAACGCTGCCGGCTGTCGGTACGAAGGCATCGTTTACGCTCACCGGAAGCTTTGCTTCGGCGAACACGGCTCTGTGCACCAAGGCAATCTGCACGCAGGCCAGCGTCAAGGCATCGGTTGGCGATCTGATCAAGGGCTCGGCGACGTTCAAGCTTTCTGCCACCTAATTTCTTTGAGGAGTCTCCGACCATGCCTGATCCCGTCGTAGCATCGTCCCAAGGCGCAACGTTTTCTTTTGCTGCTGGTGCCATTGGGCACCTCACCGGCATCGACGTGAGTCGAGCCGCCGGTACGATTGACACCAGCACGCTCTCGGCGGCTGACGGAAGCCCGCGCAGCTACGAGCCGTCGCAGCTACTTGACGGTGACGAGGTCAAGGTTGAGGCGTTGTACTCGTCAGCAGAGGCGTACCCCGTGGTTGGGGCCGAGGGTGCGCTTGCCACGTCGCTTGGCAGCGTGTCGGGCAACGCGGTCTGCACCGCAGTCAGCGTGAAGTACGCCGTTGGCGAAGTCGTCAAGCTCTCGATGACGTTCAAGCTCGGCGGGGCTCCTGACTGATCACAGGAGTACGCCGACGTGATTACAGCACAAGGCGTCTGGCTGACGTTCAACGGCTCAACGCTGGGCAGGATCACCGACATTGACGCCGATTTCAACTCGCCGCTGCGCGAGATTCACCCGTTGAGCAGCGGGGCCATCGACGAGGCCGGTCGGTATATGCCGATCTTTGAGAAGACGGCGTGCGACCACAAAATGTCGGTCTCGGCGTTTGCGACGTTTTTTAACACCGCCGCCGTTGGCAGCAAGGGGCCGCTGATGGCAAGCGGTCAAGGATGGTCGATCAACTTTCCTTGCGCCGTGATGGAGAGTATGAAGTGCACCGCAAAGGTCGGAGACCTTATGCGCGTGAGCTACACTTTCCGCAGGTCGTGGCAATAACACACAGAGGTAGTACGCATGGCACTTTCCAAAGCACAGATTCTTGCCGTTGATGATCGCTTGACGAAAGACATCGACGTGCCTGAGTGGGGCGACTCCGTTCTGCTCCGCGTGATGAGCGGCACCGAGCGCGAGTCGTTTGAGCGGGAGTGGCAGTCCACCGAGGACAAGCTGCTGCCGCAATACAAACTGAAGATGCTGCGGCGTTGCCTGTGCGACGTTGACGGCAAGCCGCTGTTCGACGACACGGAACTTGCCGCGCTCGGCGAGAAGTCGGCACTGGTCATTGAGCGGCTTTTCAAGCAGTGCATGCGGCTCAACGGCTTTGAGTCGGGCACGGTGGAGGAAGCAGCAAAAAACTAGACCGCCCTCCGCGAGAGGGCCACGTCTCACGCAAGTTTTATTTCCGTCTCGCCCTGGCACTGGGCTGCACGGTGAAGGAACTGCTTCAGCGATGCGACGCTGCTGAACTCGCGGAGTGGCAGGGGTACTACATTCACGAGCCGTGGGGGCAGAGTTGGCGGCAGACGGCGACGATTGCCAGCGTGATGGCGTGGACGGCTGGAGCGAAAGACGTTGACGAGCGGAACTTTATGCCGGTGTATTACGACCGGCCGATGGATCAGGCGGACATTCAAAAAGAGTTGCTGAAACTCGGCGGGCTATTCCAGCCGTTGACACCGGAGGGCGGCGATGGCTGACGCAATTGGTTCGGTCAGGGCGACGTTCACGGCATCGGCGTCGGGCTTGCTTGGTGCCATCGGTCAATCCGTCAGCGGGTTCGGCAACTTTGCAGCGTCGGCGAAGCGCACCGCCGCGTCGCAGAGCGAGTTTGCAGCGAAGATGGCGACGCTGGCGGCTGGCCTCGCCAACGGCACGACAAGCGTTGACTCGTTTGGCACGTCGTACGGCCGGTTGCAGACTCGCTTCAAGACCACCGTCAGCGAAGCCGACCGGATCAAGTCAGGCCTGGAGGCCCTACGAGGCTCGCAGGCGGCCGCGGGGATGTCTGCCGAACAACTTGCCGAGGCCGAGGGCCACGTCGTCGCAGCGGCCAAGGCAGCGACTCCAGCGCTTGAGCGGCTGCGGTCTGGCCTCGCGGAGAATCGTGCGGACTTTCTCTCGGGCAAGGTTTCGGCAGAGCAGTACCGCAACGCGATCGCCACGCTGCCCGGCGCGATCAACGGCACGGAGACAGACCAGCAGAAATTCAATCGCGTGCTGCAAGAGTCGCGGGCGATCATGGCAGGATCGGAGCCGGCGACGGCGAAGTACGAGGCGCAGCTGCGGTCGCTCGATGCCGCACTAGAGATGGGCATCGTTGACGACGAGAACTACGCGGCGTCGGTGGAGCACGTCAGGGCCGCGATGGCTGCGGCTGACCCCGCCGCCCAAGCTCTCGCCGCTGCGATGGAGCGTGGCAAGTCGGTGACGCAGGCAAACTTGACCGAGCAGGAGAAGTACGACCAAGAGCTTGCAAGTCTAAAGACGATGCTGGAGCAGGGTGCAATCTCGCAGGAGACTTTCACCCGCGCGACACAAGCCGCTGATCCGGCGGTGAAGGCTCTCGCTGCTGCGATGGAGCGTGGCAAGGCCGTGACGCAATCAAACCTCACTGCCACCGAGCGATACGACCAAGAGCTTGCCGAGCTTAAGACGATGCTATCGCAGGGTGCGATCTCGCAGGAGACGTTTGCCCGCGCGAGCAAGAAAGCCGAAGACGCGTTGGCGGGCACTGTGCCGCAGGCCCAGACGCTTGGGCAGGCGTTCGGCGGGATGCCCGGCCCGATCGGCGCAGCGGCCCGTGCTCTCGACACGTTCGGCGGCGGCATGAAGAAGATGATGGCTGGATTCAGCGGCGGTTTCGGTGCCGGGCTGAAAACAATGTTCAGCGACATTGCCGGCGGACTAAGCAATGCGTTCGCGTCCGGCGGGTCGTCGCTCATGGCAATTGCTCCGCAGCTGATGGTCATTGGGGCCATCATCACCGCGGTCGTGGTCGGTGCGACAAAGCTCGCCGCTGCCCTTGGTGCCACTGGTGCCGAGGTCGAACGGAACTCGCAGCTTGCGACGCAGATGGGCGTGAGCTATCAGGAGCTTGAGGTCATCAAGCTTGCGGCGGAAAACGCCGGTATGGGAATTGAGGATCTTGCCAAGGCCACCCGCAAGTTCTCGGTAGCGACTGATGCCGCTCGCAATGGTGCGAAGGAGCAGGCCGAGGCGTTCGCACAGCTTGGAATCTCGCAGGAAGAACTTCAGAGCAGCAGCCCCGAGCAGTTGATCGAGAAAGCCGCCAACGCACTCAACGGCATGGAAGACTCGGCACATCGGAATGCACTCGCACTCAAGCTGTTTGGCAAGGGTGGTGCCGATGCGATTGCCGGGCTGGCTGGCCTCGACGAGGCACGGGCACAGATCGACTTGCTGGGCGGCACGATGAGCGACATGGACGTGTCATCGTTCCAACGTCTTGACGATGCGTTCGACGCAACGGCAGCAGCATCGTCCCGGCTTGGCAAGACGCTGCTTGCACCGTTCACAGACCTTTTCGCGGGTATCGCCGAGGGCGTGGCGATTGCTATCGGAGCGTTCGCTGACATGAGTGCCGAGATCGGCCCGCTGCTCAAGTCATTGGGCGGCATCTTTGGCGTTGCGTTTCGTGTCGCCGGTATGGTGATTGCCAATATGATTCGTGGCATATCGGCCATCCTGCAAGTTGTCGTGACGCCCGTTGCTCAGTTCCTCGAGTATCTGTTCAAGAAGGCCGAGGCCGTTGCTAAGTTTTTTGGCATGAGCTTTTCGGTCCCCGCGCAGACCGGCGGGCAGGACACGAAGGCTATCGAGGAGCAACTCGAAAAGCAAAAGCAACTCAAGGACGCTGAGGCCGAACGTCAGAAGCAAGCCATTGATCGAGCCAAGTCGATCAAAGAAGGCTTGCTCTCGCCGTACGAGAAGATGACCGCACAGGTGCACGAACTCTACGAACTTGAGCGACAAGGGCTGCTCACCGCCGAGCAGCGTGCCGAGGCCGCAAACAAGATTACTGACGCCTACGTGGCGCAGACACCGGCGGGGATGGCACTCAAGAAAATCCAAGAGGATCAGAAGAAGGCGTCCGAGGACATCACTGCTGAGATCAAGAAATCAGCCGGTGCTGGCAAGGAGCTTGGTGCCGCGGCTCTGCTTGCGAAGGTTGAGTTTGCCACGGCCGCGCAGGAGATCAAGGACAAACTCGACAAGGGGCTGATCGATCCCGACGCCGCTCGTGCCCAGATGGCCGAGGCTGCCGACGCGATGAACGAAGAACTCAAGCGAGTCGGCGACGACATGAAGTTTGCCGAAAAGATTCGTGACTCGCTCAAGACCGAGGGGGCGAAGATTGCCGAGGAACTCAAGGCGATTGACGACAACGGCACGCTGACTGACGACGAGAAAAAGAAAGCGAAGGAGCAAGTACGCAAGAAGGCAGCCGATAGCCTGCCGGGCGGCGGCGAGAAGTCACCCGCTGATAAGTTCCGCGAAGATCGGGCGAAGCTGCAAGACGCCTTGAACAACGGCGTCATCGACCCCGCGCAGTTCAAGGAGCGGGTCGGCACGCTCCGCACCGAGCTTGAGTCGAGCGTAGACGACATCGCGGAGAAGACGGAAAAGAACAACGCACCTGACCGCCGCGCGAACCAAGCCGTCAGCGTGAATAGCAGCGAAGGGGCCAGCACGTTCTTCCGTCTGCTGCGCGGCCAAGACGATCCCACGAAGAAACAACTGGCCGAGATGAAGAAGCAGTCGAGGCTCCTTGAAAGCGTCGTGACTGTCCTGAGCGAGGAAGAGGTCGTGAAGATATGAGATACATCGAAGTGTGCGACGGTCGCGGCGGGCAGCAGACGTTTGGCAGCAACGTGAAATGCAAACGCACGTTCGTCGTGACGGTTGACGATCCGACGACCTCCGTTTCCGCTATTGCCCAAGTCTGCGGGATCAACTGGCTCGACCAGCATCCCGAGTTTCCGGTGTACTGCACCGAGATCAACGCGCAGCAGGACGGCGACCCGCTCCACTACAAGGTGGAATTCACGTACGACCTCGTGAAGCCCGAGGACAAGCAGCTTGCCCCGTGGGATCGCGCGGATAAGTTCACGTTCAGTGGCAGCGTGGCGAGCGGGCCGGCGATCCTGCACTACAACCAAGGGTTCAGCAGCCCCGCGTTTATCGTCAACACCGCGGGCGACCCGCTGGAAGGTGCCGAAAAAGAATACTCGTCGTGGCACATCCAGATCACAGGCAGTCGGCAAAGCTTCCCACGCTTCATTGCCATGCAGTACGTCAATGCGGTGAACTCTGACTCGTGGTCGGGGATGCCAGCCGGCAGCGTGAAATGTCAGGGCATCAGCGGGCAACGCGAGGTTGAGCAAGTTGGCGGGCAGGACGTGTCGTATTGGTCGGTGTCGGTCGAGCTTGCGTATCGGCCTGAGGGTTGGAACCTCAAGCTGTGGGACATTGGCTACCAGCAGGTTGTAGGCGGCAGGAAGAAAAAGATTCTTGACGCAAACATGGAGCCGGTCAGCGACCCGTCGGCTTTATCAAACGGCGTAGCGAAAACAAACGGCTCGCCGCCAGACATGCTCACGTTCAAGGTCTACAACGAGCTTCCATTCAACGGCGCATTTACACAGATACCGAACTAGCATGGCACGAGACAAAGCCACGAAGAACGGCGTGAAGTTCACGCGGGAGTCTGCGCTCGCCATTGCCGAGACGGTGCGGGCCGTGCAGGGCAGCAGCCGCAACCAAGACGGGCCGCGTGGCAGCAGCAACGCACAGGCGTCGTCGCACTACCTGAGCAAAACGACTGCCGCGTGGACAAAAGGCACGAAGCAGACGCTGACGCTTCACGTTGGCGAGGGCGGTGCCGAAGCGGCGGCGACCGGCAATACGGTTGACGCGTGGAACTACATCGCCACACTGCCGAGCGGCGTATGGGTGGTGATTGCCAGAGCGAACGGCACGTTCTACGCGGCCTCGTTTGATTTCACGGGTTTGCCAAACTACTCGGCGGGCAAGCAGCAGGCCCTCGGCCACGCGGCTGCCGGCGGCTTGGCTTGGATTGACACAACGGCCTGCACATGACGCTTGCAACAAAAAACGGATCGCTGATCGTCAAGGACGGCAAGGTCGCAGAGAACTGCGGGTGCTGTGGTGGGTGGTGGTGCTACGACGGATACGGGGCGTGTTGCTTCGGAAACCCTGTTTCTGTTGTGGTATCTCTTAGTGCGTTTGTGGAATGTATTGTTTCTAGCGAACGTAGATCAATACCTGCGGAATCGCAAACCGCTGTGGCAAGTAATTCTTTCGGCGTGCCAGCACAAGACGCATGGACGCATCAGGTGGGAAGGCCTGCCAGTGGTTCAACCGAAGGCAGGTCGGTACGACTGCGGCTTGCTGAGTCACAATCTGCGATGCAATTCACGGTCCTTATATCTGGAATACTTGTCCCTGGGTCGTTCACGTTTCCGTGCGGAACTGCATCGGCAAGCGGCATTTTCTGCGCCGTACAAAAGCAGCCAACTGAAGCGAAGCCGTGCACTGAAGTCACTGATGCTCGTAGGTGGGACTGGATTATCGGAAAGTCTTTCTCGTCGTATTTGGGTGGCGAAATATTTAACGGTGGCCCAGGCACTTCTTACAATTCCTATAAGACATTTTGCAAGCTTGACATCCTTGGGGTCGTGTACTCGTAACGACAAACAATGACCTGCCGCCAAGTCTCCACGTACAACGGCTCGCCCGCAACCTCGGGAAGCTACGCCACCGAAGCCGACTGCCTCAACGCCTGCAAAGAGGGCGCGTGCTGCGAGGGCACGACGTGCAGCGTCACGCCTCAGTGTCAGTGCCAAGGGACGGGGCAGGTGTTTAAGGGGGTGGGGACGACGTGCAGTCCAAATCCGTGCGTGGTGGCGTGCCCGTGCCCGTCAGGCACGCAAGACACAGGGGCGATGCCGAAGTCGATTCATGTGTCTGTGTCTATATCTGGCGAATGCTATTCGGTCTTGAACACTTATCCAATTGATCCGTCCATCTACAATGAGCAACTGGATTGCGCTGAAGGGATCTCGCTTGCTCAGAGCTATACGCTTGCGAGAACTTCTGCCGAGAGCGGGGCGTCTGGCTATGTGTATTACGGCCCGGCAACGCCATCAAGCAACTCCCTTATGGCATATATCTTCATGACAACCAGCGCGGGCCGCATCCGCGATCCGAGTATTGGAGGGTATCTAGACGCCCCTTCGTGCTACTTTTACCTGTCAGTCGCTTTTCCGGTGCAGCCGCCGCTCTTGGCTCCGGCAGGCCGACGGATTAACGGCCAGATATCTCGCGCCAACTTCTACGGGCCAATCAGTGGCGTCGGCAAGAGGGGCGAGTTTTGCATGGGGTCTGGGAGTGGCTCCGGCGTTTCCGTCGAGCCTGGTTGGGATGTTACGCCCGACAGAACGGCGTCTGATGCTTACCTGGACAGAAGCATTTCGGGATCGTTTTCGATTATCGGTGCCGAATGAACATTTCTTGTGTATTTGACGCAGTCGGCGTATGCGTGTCGTGCGGCAGGCAAACGTCATGCGTGTCGTGCCTTCGGCAGTGCGAAGTGCCGCAGGGGGATGGGGTGATAATCGAGCCGCCCCACTCACCCACGCACGGCCCCGGCACGGAACTCAAAAAGCTCCTCGCCATGATCGGCATCACCTCCGCCCCCGACTGTGCCTGCCGGGCGCACGCTGCTGAAATGGATCGGCGCGAACAGGAAGCGCCGGGGTGGTGCGCAGCCAACCTAGACACCATCGTCGGCTGGCTGCGCGAGCAGGCGACGGCACGCGGGCTACCGTTCATCGACATGGCAGGAAAGATACTGGTGAAGCGGGCGATACGGAATGCGGCGAGCTTGACACTCCCCGCACAATGACACGCAGGAGACTACCAGCATGGCTCGTTCGCTCCCGCTCTATCTTCCTGTGACCATTTCCGCTCGGCGGAACTACACGGCACAGATCACGGTCTGCGAAGGCTCCGCAGCGTTGGACGTCGCACACCTTGTGGTCTATGCGCTCCCGACTTTCGAGACAAACGAAGTCATTGTCGCGTGGCCGACGCCAGCAACGACCGCGCCGATCCAAATGATTTTCTCGCCGGGCGACTTTTTGCAATGGCGTACCGGCACCCGTGCGCTTGCCTACAACACACCGGCTGCACCGCAGGGGACGTATCCTGTCATCGCGCGGCGCGGAGAGGCGTTCAGCAGCACGCTGCCGTGGTCGTACTCAGGCGGCGTCCTGTCTGTCACGTTCCCGTTTGGCGTCTCGTACCCACCGGCGACGGCCATGTACGAGACCGACCCGTTCTCGCCGTCGTACGTTCCCGTGCGATACAAGTGGTCTGCGGTAGTGATCTACACCGACGGAACCAACACGCGGATTGTTGATGGCTCGCCCGTCTCCGTGTTGCTGACCCCCGCCGACACGGCAGCGGCAGCGGCGGCGGCGGCACCAGTGTTCACGGTCTGCGACGGCAAGGTGACGTAATCACGAGGCGACCCGATGCCACGCAAGCCGAAGCCGCCGACTGAGTTTGTTTCGACCGACGACATCATCGACGACGATGACTTCGTGCACGGCACGCCTGACGACGACGGCAATGTATTCCTGCGGCGCACGGCCAAGGAGGGCCGGAAACGTGGCGAAAAAAAGCCTCCCAAAAAGCCTGCTGGGTGATGTCTCCGCGCTGCTGGCAGCGCAGTCAGTGCGGACGACGTGGCTCGACAGGCTGCCTCCTGACGGGCAGGCCGAACTGCTGGCGATGCGTACGCAGTTCCTTGCCGGCGAAATGGGCGACGTGAAACGGCACACGCTGGCCCGCTGTATCCGGTCGGCCGCACTGGATCGCGGCTGGCCCATCATCGCCCTGAAAGGTCTGTCCGTATGGCTGTCAGACGACCGCTGAGCGCAGACGTGCGGGCGAAGCTGCCGGCTCCGACGCCGGCAGCCGATGCCGAGCAAGTCACGCAGTCGCAAACAGGCGACACGCTGGAGGCACGTTCCACGAGCCGACGGATCAAGACCGTCGAGGACTTGCTGAAGCACATCGAGGCGGACATGACTCGCTTTGAGACCGCAGCCAGCGAGGCCACGGTGTGGCAGTGCGGCGACGGGAAAGGCGGTTCGATTGAGTTGCACCGCGTGTTTGTGCGGCTCAAGCCGAAAGGCGGTCCGACGACGAGGGAGATCGTCGAGGCGATGATCGCAGCGGCGCGGCTGCGACGACCATTGACCAAGGCTGTCAAAGCACCGAAGCGGGCGGGGCCGTGGCAAGTGCTCGTTGTGGCGGATTCTCATCTGGGAAAATACTGCTGGGGCAAGACCACCGGCGGCGGCGACTACGATCTCGACATCGCGGCACGCATGATTGCCGACGCGAGCGGCGAGCTCCTGGCGGTTGGCGATACGCACAAGCCCGCTCGTCGCACGATTGCCTTCATTGGCGATCTCTTCCACTACGACACGCCCGGCGGCACGACGACCGGCGGCACTCCGCTGGAGCGTGACGGCCGGCTCCAGAAGATGATTGAGGTCGGGTGCGATAGCCTATTGGCTATCGTCGAACGCTCTGCTGATAGCGCGCCGACCGACGTCGTGGTGGTCAACGGCAACCACGACGAGGTGTTGACGTGGACGTTCCAGCGCATCCTCGGAGAGCGGTTCCGAAACGACAGGCGGGTCACAATCAAGCCCGACTTCACGGGCAGGCAATACCTTTCAAGCGGCGGGACGCTGCTGGGCTTCGCACATGGGCACAAAGCAAAATCCAAGCTTCCGCAGCTGATGGCATTGGAAGCGGCGCAGCAGTGGAGTCAGTGCCCGCACCGAGAGTGGCACACGGGGCACTTCCACTCGCAGGCTGCTGAGTGGAGCCGGCCAATCGAGACGCTGCAAGGAGTGATCGTGCGAACGGCCCCGGCCCTCAATCCGCCTGACGATTGGCATTCCACGAACGGCTACGTCGGTGCAAGGCAAGCGATGGAAACATTTCTCTACGCACCGTCTGGCGGCCTATCAGCAATGCACGTCGCCGCCCCGAGGCTTGACCCATGACGTACACCCTATCTGCGGAGTACATCGCCGAGGCCCGTGCCCGTGCGTACCGATACCAGGGGCAGTGGTGCGGCACGGCGGGTGGACTCGCTGCGGACGTGGCACGACTGCTCATTGAAAGAAAAACTATGCAAGATTCCATACAGACGCTGGCCGATCACAACGAGGCGATGATGTCTGTTCACGAGGCCCGCAGTGATGGCTGTTGCAACGGCGGCAAGTGCCACCCGAAGCCCGACGCGACGGAACGCTGGAAGCATCTCACGAAGGAGAGCGCAGAGAAGTACGCCGCCCACGTTGCAGAACACGACGACATCCGGCCGGGCTCGAGGGAGTTCCTTGGCGTGCTCGACGAGATGCGTGTGCTGCATTTAAGAAAAACGAGGGATTACGGGATTGCCGAGGATGCCCTGTCGAACATCCGCCAGAGCGCGGACGTCGTGAACGTGCCGGCGTGGGCGGGCTGCATGATCCGAATCTCGGACAAGATGCACAGGGTGAAGGCTTTCTTCCGGCGTGGCGTGTGCGAGTTCGACGGCATCGAGGACACGCTGATCGATATTGCCTGTTATGCGGTGATCGCCCTGGTGCTCTACCGCGAGTGGCGAAACAAGCCGGACGGCGGGCGTGGCGGCGCGGGTCTACCTTTCCCCGCGTCGCCCCCGCTGTGCGACAAGTGACGCTATACCCGTTTGGGTATAGCCCCAATCGTATGCGCAAACCCGTACAAAATGGAGGTTTGACGGTATGAAAATTGACCCCGACGATGCCGACTGGCTGCGACACGCCTTTGCGGACCAGACGATCCGGGCTGTGATCGCAGAGTCCGAGTGCGCGAGGCTCCGCGAAGCCATCCGCCGACTCGTAGACCGAGACGCTACGCTGTCTGTGCAAGGCGGCAACGTGACGGTGACAATGGACGCCACGCTCACCAGCGCGGAGCGTGAGGCACTCCACTATGTCTGCGGGGATGTCAATGACATCCCCGGCACCGCCGAGGACATCCTTCGCGGCCTACTGGAGAGGACGAAATGACCGAACACTGGCTCGAACACGCGCACGGTCGGATCGTCGCTGGCGACGACGAGCCCGACGTGCTGGCAGATTACGGCTGGGTGCAGATCACCGACCGCGAGCGAGTCGCGATAAACTGGGCTCTCGCTACGCTCTGCACAGGTGAGCCCGACGCGGGACAGAACCGCGAAGCGGCCGCCGTGCTGACAGGCATGCTGGAGCGTCTGTCTTCGATTTCCTCGACAGAGCGTATTTCCGGAGCCGGAAATACCCTCACCGACGACGAGCGCGAAGCGATCGGAAACATGGTCCACCTGATCGAGACTTGCCATGACGAGTGCGGCAAGGATGCGCACCACCTTCGCAAGCTGCTGGAGAGACTGGCATGAGCCGACGACTGTCCATGACTCTGCGACATCCGGCGACAGCGGCTGCTCGTGCTCGTCGTGCAACACGGCGTCATCGGGCAGTGACGGCACAGGCGGTGGCGGCAATGGTAACGACACGACTGAGGACACTGGCATGACTGAACCTATCGACCCGTACTGGTGGTGCCGCCACGACGAAGAGCTTGCGCGGAAGGTGTGGGAGAATGTAGAAAAACCTTTTCTGTTGGAGCAGTTTGCAAGGTTTGCCGACCCGAAGTTCTGGGAAGTACCGGAGGTGAAGTGATGACCGTGTGGTGGGCCAACCCAACACTGGAAGCCATCGCCGCACAGTGTGCCATGATTGAGCGTAGCGAGGCGAAGCGAAAAGCCGCCAGGCAGGCGGAAGAACGTGACCGGCTCCGCGACACATTCGCCGCTGCAGCGTTGACGGGACTGCTAGCCGACGACGGCGACCGCGTCGCCGCCATGGGCGAGTTCACGGCCCGCGCCTACGCATGGGCCGACGCCATGCTGCGAGCGAGGGATGCCGACGCTACACACGTCGATGACACCACACTGAGCGAGGGTAGTGTGCATGGCGAGGATACGAAGTGACGCTCCCCTACGAACGCACCCGCGCCGTCAACAATGCACGCGAGTTTCTGCTACGCCTGGCGTCTCCCTATGCGGACGGCGGCTACAAGAAAATCCCGCTGGCCGTGCGGCAGGCAGCACTGCGGCTGTTGCGACACTACCCTAGCGTCGTCGATCTGAGGTACGCGGCGGAATCTTTCTCAGCGGCCGAGGCCGACAGGATCATGGCCGAGGGCGACCGTTCGTGATTCGCGAAACACGAACGGCCCGACGAAATTGGGTAGGACGGCTCGTAAAATGGGTAGCGAAATGGGTGTCACAAAACCTCTGCCCTTATAAATAAGAGCCGAGGTTTCGTCACAGGGGCAGGAAGCGTCCCGCTGTGCAAAACTAGTTGAGGCCTTGACCTAGCGACGGCAGCACGTCGCACGGCTGCGGGTTTTTATCCGTCAGCCATCGCGCCAAATACCATCGCTGCGTGATCTGCGGGTTCCGGTGATCGAGCAGTGCCTGGGCGTCACCGCCGAGAGCGTGGAAGTGCGACGCTGCCGAGCGGCGCAGCATGTGGAACGCGAGGTGCCGGCCGTGCCCTAGCCCCGCCCGTGCCACGACGTCGGCATATCGTCGCCACAGGTAGGTTTTGTTTTGAGGCCAGCAGAAAATACGCTGTGCCCCCGCAGTTTGTCGCACGAGCTCGCACGTCTTCGGAGTCAGCCGATACGCCCGATCACGCTTCCCGCCTTTGCGGTACTCGGCACGCACGAGAAGGTGCGGGTCGGTGAAGTCGCCGGGGGAGCACGCCATGACAGCACCGATGCGCTCTGCTGTCTCCCACAGCACTGAGATCAGCGAGACCCAAAACACCGACGCGGCAACGGTGCCAACGGTGCCGCGTGTGGCAGCGGCCGACCGCATCAAAGCGTGCAGAGAATCAATGCTCCACGCTTGCGGTTCACGCTCGGGCAATGGGGCAGGCGGAACTTCCGGCCTCATCTGGATAAGCCGGCGATCCGCGGCGAACCGCGCCAAGCTGCACAACTGGCTGCGTTCTTTTTCGACTGTGTACGGGCTTCGGATTGAAGCGCGGTAGTCGAGGAAGCGGGAAAGCGTCAGGTCAGTCAGGTCATCGACGGTGGCTTCGTAGCGTAGCCATTTGCTGAATGATCTGATTGTGCAGCCATAAAGCCGCACAGTGTTGAGGCTACGCCCGCGCAAACGTAGCGGACGGTAGTGGTCGTGAAACAATTCATACAAGGTCATGCTGTCTCCTAGACTTAGTTCATACCTCTTGCTTCCTGCCCGTGTCGCCCGGCGGTGGAATCCTGTCCCCGCCACTTGATCGCCCGCCCTTCGTTTGAAGGGCGGGCCTTCTTAAATACGGATACTACGGGAGCCAAAACAATGCAAGTGCCTGAGTTCATTTCGGTGCCGGTTGCAGCGGAAATGCTGGGTTGCACGGATGTCTGGGTGCTGAAACTCCTCAAGACGGGAGAGCTCGAGGGGTTCCGCCTGAACGGCCGGGCGTGGGCGGTGAGCCGAAAATCAGCCACGCAAAACCTCGCTGCTTATCTGCGACGCGATCGCACAAAAGCGGGTCGTCCCCGCACGAATCCCAATTGACTCGCGGTTGACACTAGCTACGATGAGGGTGAACGGCATGGAGACTCCCGACGTGGGCTATTTCACAACGCACGAAGCAGCGGCGAAGCTGGGCTGCTCGGCAGCGACCGTCTCGCGGGCGGCGCGGCGGAACGGCATCGGCGTATTCTTGAGCAGCGGGCGGCTTGCCGCGTTGACCCCCGCCGACGTGCTGAAGATCAAGCCGTTGATCCACACGACGAGCGGCAATCCGAACTGGATCGCCCAGCGGAGGCAGGCATGACGACGCCCGAGGAGTTTGTCGAGGCGGTGCGTGCTGGCCTGATCGAGAACGACCGGCCGCTGGTTGCCCTTCACGAGGCCGTGCGTCAGCGTGGTGACACGCTGCCGGCTGACGTGGCTGCATTCCTGCTGCGGCAGTACACGCCGCCTGAGGGCGTTGACCGCGACTTGCTGGAGGAGGCTTTCCTCCAAGGCTGCTGGGCCGGCTGGCTCGGGCGGGCCGGGAAATCGTTCCCCCTTATATAGGGTTTTTCGATGTGCCCATTTGATGCTCGCAAGAGGTAGGTTTTCGCGGCAGAGTGCGTTTACCGCTGGATTCGTGGGGCCGAACGCCTCCGAGAAACCCCCGCGAAAAGGGTTTTTGCCGATCTGGGTTTGGTCGGGGGTGGGGCAGCGGCCCCCTTTTCTAAACCCCCAAACGCAAAAACACCCTATATATAAGGGGTTTTTTGACCCCAAAAAGAATTTCGACTCACCCTATTGCAATGAAACGGACGATAGCCTAGGATGGGATCAGTCGTGGCGGACACCACGGCTGAGAACGAAACGGAGAAACGAACGATGAACGCTGCTGACTTCACCTTTGGCGTCGAGATCGAAACCCACATGCCCGCTGGTTCGGTCACCCCCGGCCCGCACGGCCGCGGTGTGCAGGTTGACTGGCTCCCCGCTGGCTGGCTTGCCGACTCCGATCCTTCCATCATTGTCCCGCACGACCTCCGCGTGAAGTGCGAGTTTGTTTCGCCCGTCCTCAAGGGTGCCGATGGGTTGCGTCAGGTTTGCGAAGTGGTGGCCGAGATCAAGCGGCGCGGCGGCCAAGTCAACGCCTCGTGCGGCACGCACGTTCACGTTGGCTTTGACATGCGGAACACGCCCGCCATTGGCCGACTCATCTCGCTGGTGTCGAATCACGAAAAGGCCCTCTACGCCGTAACGGGCACGCGGTCGCGTGAACAAGGTGCCGGCAGCCGCTACCGCACCTGCTGGTGCAAGTCGGTGAAGCAGTACGGCAACAAGCGTCTCGCCCGTCGCGCCGCCAGCAATGACCGCTACCACCTGCTGAACCTTGCAACCAGAAAGCCCACGGTTGAGTTCCGCGTGTTTGGTGCGTCGCTGAACGCCACCAAAATTTGTGCGTATGTTCGGCTTTGCGTCGGGCTTGCTGAGAAGGCACTGGTCAGCAAGAAGTCGGCTGCGTGGAACGCCAGCACTCGGCCGGCTTCAAAGTCCAACTTTGGACTTGGTGAGGGTGCGACCGCTGGTGTGGTTGAGGCGACTCGCCTGCTCTTTTCGCTTGGCTGGCTGACGCGTGGCGGTGCTCACGGTTTTCCGGTTGTCTCGCAGGACGGGCAGGTCACCTACCAGAAGTCTTTTGGCGTGATTGAGGGCGAAGGCATCCCGACGATCCAGTCCGCCCGCAAGCGGCTTGTCCACCTTGCCACGCAGTACGACGCTGCACCGACCGTCTGATTATTCGGATACCCAACCCCGGCGGCACATCGCCGCCGGGGCCACAACACACGAAAGGAACTCAACCATGTGCGGCATTTTTGGATTCGTTGCAAAGGGTGACAACGCCCTCGACCTCGCAGTCATCAAGTCGATCGCCACCATCACTATGAGCCGCGGCCCGCACGCGTGGGGCATCGCGTGGGTGGACGGCACCGGCAAGCTCCGCAGCTACAAGCAGACAGGCCGCATCGTTGACTCGCTCGCTTTGCTTGCGATGGCGAAGGACGCGCGGCTGCTTGTTGGGCACTGCCGCTACGCGACGCACGGCGATCCAGACACCAACACGAACAATCACCCGCACGACGGCGGTGACTCGTGGGTTGTGCACAACGGCGTCATCCACCACTACCGATCGCTCGTGGCGAAGCACCTCTTGAAGATGGAAACCGAGTGTGACAGCGAGGTGCTGGGGCTGATGCTCCAGAAGTTTCGCGGCAAGCCGATGGCCCGCGCCGCGCAGACCGCACGCGAGGCCATGGGCAGGTCTCCGTTTGCGATGCTGGCCTTGTGGCCCGACCGGCTCATTGCCACGCGGGCAAACGATCAACCGCTCCACGTTGGCGAGACTCGCAACGCGTACTACCTCGCGTCGCTCAGGCTCGAGCTTCCGGGCCGCGTGAGCGAGTTCCCCGAGGGGGAGATCGTGGAGTACGCCTAAAGCAGCGTGTCGTCCACGGGGTCAAACGGTTGACCCTGTGGATTGACCGCGAACGTCACAGCGACTTCAAACGGCTCGCCAAAAATCGGCTTCGTTACGACGCAGGTGTCGCATTGAAAGACAGGACACGCAACTCCTTCCATCGTGATGGAGCCGGTGGCGTGAAGCAGTGCGGAGCACTTCGGGCAGTGGTACGTGTTGAGCATGGGGGAAATCATACTCGATGCTTGACGCGTCGCGGACACTGCACGCATGACACGCATCCACATCAACCAGCACATCATTCGCCGCAACGCAAAGACCGGCGAACGGCAACCCGTCATCACCGTGAAGAGTGGACGGACGAACACGTACGCGACCGCGGTCGAGGTGCTGGGGCCGTGCCGAGTGGTCTACTCGCCAGACCACCCGCTTGCCTGCGGGGCAAAAGTCTGGATCGAAACCGACTCCGAGGTACGGCTGGAAGGGGCGGTTTTGGCCGGGAAAACCCCCCAAAAATAATTTTGCCTCACCCTATTGCAATGGGAAGGACGATAGCCTAGAATGGGATCAGTCGCGGCGGACACCGCGAGGGACAACGAAACGGAGACGAACGATGACGACCCTTGAAACCAGAATGGCCTCACTGACGGTTGACCAACTCCGCGACGTGCTGCGTGGCCTCGCCACGAACCCCGGCGACGAGGCGGCGAGGATCACGACCGCCGGGCTGGCGAGGCTTGCCAAGCTGATTGACGAGCAGGCGTACTGCTCTTTCTGCGACGACCTGTACGGGGCGTGGGGCTGATTGTTCGGATACCCAAGCCCCGCCGCACTGTGCGGCGGGGCTGCACGACTCAAGACTACGGAGACGCGATGATGACCAACGCCACAACAATCAGCAAGACTCAACTGGAAGCCCTCCGCACCTATGCGGACGCCACGATGGACGGATCGGCCCCGTGCCTGACCGGTCGCAACGGATCGGTGCGGAGCGGAACGCACTGCGCCCTTATGCGGCTCGGACTACTGGAGGTCGCCGTGCTTCGCCCGGCCCGGACTGAGAAGCACACCTACGCCTACAACTTCGGCAGGGTTCGCATCACCAGAAGCCACCTGGAAAACGACTCGCGGTTCCGCCTGACTGACGCGGGCCTCGCCGCAATCAACGGCTGATTGTTTGGATACCAAACCACAACAAGGAGACGGACGATGAGCAAACAACTCGACGAATCAATGCAGCGAATCTGGCTGGCGACGGTGGCCTGCTGCACGGCGTTGCACGACATCGGCTTCGACGCCGAGGAGATCGCGGAGGAGATGCCGCGGGCGATGAGCCAACTAGGCAAGGAGGTGCTTGCTCGCTACGCGTTCCCCGGCGACTCAATCAAGCTTGGGCAGGACTACGCCGAGACGCTCGCAGCCACGCGGGCCGGGCGTGAAGCATGACAGACAGACTCATTCTCTGGCTCACCCTTGTGAGGCTAGGACAGGAACTCGGATCGGGCGGGCAGCTTGCCGGCTTGGTCGCGGAGACGATCGACGCGGTGATTGGACTTTTGCGGTGATTATTAGGATACGGAAACCACAACAACAGGACTGAAAGATGAACGAGAACACAACACTGATCGGCGAGACGGTACGAAACGAGTTTGGATTTTTGGTGAACAAGTTCCCCCTGTCGGGGCCGGATGGATTGCGGACGCCGCACTACGGGCTGTTCCGCAGCGACACGGGGGCGTGCATCGGCCGCAACAGCGTGAGCGGGCGATACGTCCCGCACACGACTGACGACGTGCTGGCACTGGTCGAAGCGGCTGGCTCTGCGTTCGGAGGAGTGGCCGCTGTGCGGACACACTTCCGCGACGGGCACTATGTGGCGATCCAGCCAACGCGAGAACACCGCGTGTCCATCTTCGGAACGCGGGACAACATTTTCCCGCGGCTGATGATCGACGCACCCTACGGCGGGCTTGGCTCGTTCTCCGCAACGCTCGGCTTCTTCCGCGACGCCTGCCGGAATATGTCGATCATGCGACAAGTCGAAGGATCGCAGGTGGCAATCCGGCACACGTCGGGGCTACGGCTCCAGATGGACGAGTTGCGGTTGGCGTTCGGCGGGCTGGAAGCGGGTTGGCAGAACCTCGCCAACGTGATCCACGGCATGGAAGAACGACGCGTGAAGATGGTCGACTTCCTGACCGCGATCTACGGCACGCCCGACGACCGCGAGGGGCGTGGCCTGACGATCCACAGGAATCGCACCGAGGCCATTTTCCGCAGGCTCCAGAAAGAGCGGTCGGCAACGGGTCGCCCTGATATGGGAAGCGACTTTGTGGTGTCCGGTTGGGAAGCGTTCAACGCGATCCAGGGCTATGTGCAGCACGACGCGACGCGACGCGGCAATCCTTCTGAAATGGCCCGCATCGTTCGAGCGATGCACGACTCGCACGTCCAGCGGGCTGAACGACTTGTGTACGAGATGGCGGTCTAGTCCGCCGCTAGACGCCGCGCAAGCGGCTGTCGTCGGGGTGAGCGGTTTCCTCCGTTCACCCGCTCACCCCGACTCTTTTTTTCAAACAGTGAACGGAACACACGGAGGCAGAAAAATGGTTATCGGGACAACGGTTTTTAACCCATGGGTCGGAGTCGAGTTTCAGGGCGAGAGGTACGACCGACTCAACTCGCACATCTTCACGGGTGTTGTGACCGGCATAGAGCAAGACGGCAAGGACGTGGTGCGGCAGGGTGATCGCCTCTTGATTGCCAAGCCGGCGGAATGGTTTGACACAGAAGTCGCAGCGAAGCGGCGGGTCGTGGAGATACTGCTCGACCGCTGGGAAGCCTTGCGGAAACAGATCGACACCGCCACTGCTGAACTAAGGGGGATCGAAGGATGAGCGAAACATACTGCGGCATGATGCCCGACGACGCCGGCGAGCTTGGTTTTGGTGCGGTGGAAATCGGCTATGAGTTTGAGTTTGTCGTGACTCCACCCGTCAAAGCAAAGCCCGGCCACTGGCCGTTTGAGGCGGCGACGGTGGACATCGAAAACCTGTGGATCATGGGCGTGACGCCGACTGACGGCACTGCACTCTCGGAGCCGCTCACGCACCGACGGCTGGAGCAGATCGCTGCGTGGGTGGACGAGCGGATCGGCGTCGATTGGGAGTCGATTGAGCAGGAGATTTTAGCGGAGGTGGTGGATGACAACTGACGTGCGGTGGAAGGAATGGAATCCGTGGCGACTGAAGCAGACCCAGAAAAAGGAGTGTCGAGTGTCGAAGCAAAACATCCTGATCGTGTGCCCGATCGCGGTCGGCCCCGCGTGGGTCAAGCAGATCGCACTGCACGCCAGCGGCGACGTGACGCCGTGGGCACACCAGAGCGACGCTGCGGCGTGGGCGGCAAGCCGCCGCGCTGCGATGCTCGCTCTGGACATGGGCACGGGCAAGAGTCTCGTGGCCCTGATGGCGATCGCCGCGCAGAATCTTGACCCCGTCCTACTCGTCGGCGGCTCGACGGCGAGCCGGGCCAAGCGGCTGACCAACGCGGCGCAGCGGGGCGGTGTCTGCATGATCGTGAACTACGACTCGGTGTGGCGTGGCGAACTTGCCAAGGCCATTGCCGGTGTGAAGTGGGACGCGATCATTCTGGACGAGTCGCACCGCATCAAGTCGCCGGGCGGAAAAGCCTCTCGCTGGCTGGCGAAGCTGGCGGCGCAGCAGCCTGACGCGAAGCGGCTCTGCCTGACCGGCACACCCATTCCGCATAGCCCGCTCGACTTCTACGGGCAGTTTCGATTCCTCGATCCCGAGGTGCTGGGCTCGTCGTTCGTACGGTTCCGCGGCCGCTATGCCGACTGCGATACGCGGTTTCCCTCGCAGGTGAAGCGATGGCTGCACCAAGACGAGCTTGTCGCCAAGACCGATCCCTATATGTGGCGGGTGAATATCGACGATGTGCTCGACTTGCCCGAGTCGTTCCACGAGGTGCTGCCGGTGAAGCTGACCGGCAAGTCACTGAGGTACTACACAGACCTCGAGCGGGATATGACCGCGCAGATCGAGGCCGGAACAGTGACGGCCGGCAACGCGCTGACCAAGCTGCTCTGGCTCCAGCAAGCGACGGGTGGCTACGCCCGAACTGCTGAGTCGGGGCTGGTGCTGATCGACGGGATGCCGAGCAAAGCGGCAACGCTGGAGGATCGCTTGAGCGACCTCAGCGACCTTGAGCCGGTCGTTGTGTTCTGCCGGTTTCGTGCTGATCTTACTGAGGTCGGTGCGATGGCACGGCGGATGGGCCGCACCTATGCGGAGTTGAGCGGCGAGTCGAACCAGCTTGCGACGTGGCAAGCGGGTGAGGCCACGATCATCGGTGTGCAAATTCAAAGTGGTGGTGCGGGTATCGACCTAAGTCGAGCCGCCTACTGCGTGTACTACTCGCTCGGCTTTTCGCTTGGCGAGTACGAGCAAAGTCTGGCTCGGCTACGGCGGCCTGGACAGACACGATGCGTTCGCTACTACCACCTTGTCACTCAAGGTACGGTGGACGAACAGGTATACGCGGCACTCAGTGAGCGTCGAAACGTTGTCGATGCGGTGCTGGACAAACTCTCGCCGAGGACAGGGGTGGTGGCATGAGCATTGATCTTGATGCACTGGCCGAGTCGCTGACTGCACCCGAGGGTCTATCCGACCTTCTGGCGATGGTGGTGACGAAGCAGTCGGAACGCGACGTGGTCGCTATGAGGCTGAAGGTGATGGACAAGGCACTCAGCGAGCTTGAAAGCCTCGCTGCGGAGAAGCTCGCTGGAAGCGGCCTCGATGGGTGCCGAGTTGCGGGGAGGACATGGCGTGTGGAGGAATCCCTGCGGCTGTCCGTGTTGGTCGGCAACCGCGATGCGATCCTCGCGGCGGCGCACGACGAGAAATTGGCCGACGCGATCACGCTCAACACGGCAACGCTCAAGGCGTGGCTGGTTGAGCGTGCCAAGGACACGGGGTGTGCGTTGGAAGACGCGGTGAATGGGACAAGGTTCGAAGGTCTGGTGAGTCAGTTTGTAGACGTGCGGCTGCGTAGCCGCACGAGTGGTTGATAGTTCGGATACGAAAGGTTTAAAAATGAGCAAGAAGACTGAGACGGAGTTGGCGGTTTTGGAGCCGGGGTTTCTGGCGTTGCAGGGTGACAGCCTGTTTGCCGAAGCGATGGCCGCGAATCTTTCGGCAGGCGAGACGATTCAGGTCAGCGACCTGATTCGGATCAAGACGCCGGCGGGCGGCGGGAGGACGTGGCAGTACGTCAATTCCGACGGTGCCGAGGTGGAGAGCAAGGCTATCACGGGCCTGCTGTGCCTCGTGGCCCCGCTGGGGCAGTTGTGGGGCAGTGACGAGCCGACAAAAGGGCAGCGGCCCGTGTTGACTTCGCACGACCTCTTCACGGCGACTCGGACGAACGACTCGCTGGGGGACATCGACGCGGATCAGCTGGAGGCGTTTCGCGTTGGTGACCGCACCTATGACTGGCGGGCACTGGGTGCCGAGGGCTCGCCGTTCGGATGGGGTTCGGGCAAGGGTGGCGTCGGCCGTCGGGTAAAGGAGAGCCGCACGGTGGCGATCCTCCAGCCCGGCGAAGCGTGGCCCGTGCTGATCTCGGTCGGCGGCGGCAGCTTGTCGACGTTCGCACCGTTTATCAAGCGGCTGAAAGTTCCGCACTGGATGGTGAATGTTTCGCTGACGCTTCAGAAGGTGGCGAGCAAGTCGGGGATCGACTACTCGCAAGTTGTGCCCGAACTGATCGGGACGGTATCGCGTGACGAGGGGCTCGTGATCAAGCGGCTCTACACCGATCCGCTCACGCGGATTTCCAAGCAGTTTGGCGACGAGTGACGTTGCGCCGGGGCGGCGCAGTGCCGCCCCGGCGTCTGTTTTTACAACACATGGAGGGACGATGGCAATGGCGACGACGGGAATCGGACAGCTGGCGGCGAGCTACGCCGCACGCGGATGGCAGATCGTGAAGTTGTGGGGGTGCCTTGAGCCGGGCGTGTGCACCTGCTGGAAGGGCAAGGACTGCGGTACGCCGGGCAAGCACCCGCAG
>Ga0194051_1000460_pt1 | contig 23015 bp, 23 predicted proteins | sample SepL2320m_MetaG_FD_161275 | JGI IMG/M metagenome (GOLD analysis project Ga0194051, IMG submission 161275) | Anoxic zone freshwater microbial communities from boreal shield lake in IISD Experimental Lakes Area, Ontario, Canada - Sep2016-L239-20m | ecosystem: Environmental > Aquatic > Freshwater >... | reverse complement strand
GCGATGGTGAGGCGCTCCGGCACGATGAAGGGGTAGAAGCTGTAGGCCATGCCGCAGAAGCCCAGCGCCATGAGCAGCGTGGCGGCGGCGAAGGGAAACCAGGCGAAGCTGTCATCGCGCGTGGGCAGGCGCTTCAGCGCGATCCACACCAGGACGATCAGCAGCGCCGACATCACCGGCAGCGGCACGAGCAGCACGATTTCGGGAAAGCTGAACCACTTGGCGAAGATGCGCGGGCTGACGAGCGGCGTGGCGAGCGACACGGCCGCCATGCCGAGGACGAGACCCCAGATGCCGCGGCGCGCCCAGGCGACGGCCTTCAGCTGCAATGCGCCATCCGTCTTGAGGATCAGCCAGGCAGCGCCGATGAAGCCATAGGCGGCCGACAAGGCCAGCGACGTGAGCGCTGCGAAGGCCACCTCGGCGAGGCCCCACTTCAGCCCCATGACATAGAGCCCGAGCATTAATCCCTGCGACAGGGAAGTGGTCAGCGAGCCAGCGAAAAAGATGCGATCCCACCGGTCCTTGTGCGGAAGCGGCGCCTTGGCGCGGAACTCGAAGGCGACGCCGCGCAGGATGAGGCCGATGAGCATGATGGCGACCGGCAGGTCCGGCAGGTAGAGTGCGGTGAGGATCTGGCCATGCGCGGCGGGAAAGGCCACCAGCAGGATGCCGATGGCCAGCACCAGCCAGGTTTCATTCGCGTCCCAGAAGGGACCGATCGAGGCCACCCTGCGGTCGCGTTGATTGCTTTCCGCGAAGGGAAGCAGCAGGCCGACGCCGAGATCGAACCCGTCGAGCACGACATAGAGCAGGATCGAAAGCCCCAGCAGGGAGGCGAAGATGAGCGGCAGGCTTTCGGCGTCGATCACGTCATTCTCCCGCGGGCTGCAGCACGAAGCGCGGCGCCGGTGCGAAGCCGGGCTTGCGCCCAGCGAGGTGGAACAGCGCGCCCACATAGGCCGCCAGCAGCAGCACATAGACGGCGAGATAGGCCAGCAGCGTGGACAGGACCATGCCGGCCGCGACAGGCCCCACCGCATCCGCCGCGGTGAGCACGCCCTGGACGAGCCAGGGCTGGCGGCCGATCTCCGTCACGTACCAGCCGGCGAGCGTTGCGACCCAGCCGGAGAAGGTCATGGCCGTGAGCGCCGTGAGATAGGGACGCGGCAGGTTCTCCGCGCCGCGGCGCCAGAACAGCCAGAGGCCGGACCAGGAGGTGAGATAGGTCGCAGTCACTCCCTGTGCTGCGGCCTATTCTTCTTCTCGGGTTGGAATTCCCGACCGGTAGGCGAAAGAGTCTGGCAACTAACTTATCAAGAAAAATTGTGTTTATTTGAAAATAGTTATTGACGTCTCTTGTGGGTGTGATAGAAGTTCCGTTATTGAAGGCTCGATGAAGTGTCGGAGAGGGGAAATACTTCGACCGCCTTGCCGCCGAGCCCGAATGAATTCACGGGTCCTTCCCAAGGGGAACGAATAGCGGGGGCGCTCAGCGCAGGCTTTCGCTAGCGACAGGGTTCCAGTTTGGGGTCCCGGTTTCCAGTTTCCACCCCGCTGCTGGCAACATCATCGGAACAGCATCACTTGAAAGAAGCCCTGCCGTGTGGGGCTTTTCTGCGTTCTGAATCATTCACCCTTCCGGTGATCAGGGGTGGAAACCTGGGCTGGAAACCCGCCTTCCGGTTTCCACCCCGCAGGTTTCCACTCAGGGTTCCACACGATGAGGTTTCCATGATCCCCGAGAGCTACGGCATCGAGCGCGTGGATGTCACGGCGCTGACGGCCTTCTCCGGCAACCCGCGCACCCACTCCGACACGCAGATCGATCAGATCGCCGCGAGCATCCGGGAGTTCGGCTGGACCAATTCGATCCTTGTCGATGCTTCCGGTGTGATCATCGCCGGTCACGGTCAGCATTTCTCGCGCTTGAGCGCCATTCCCAAGCGGAAACCGGATGCATAAAGTACGATCTGCATCAATCTATCGAGGATCCGGACATGTTCCTCTTCTATGAAATCTGGACGGGAGAAGATGCACTCGCGCTTCACGCTTCTTCCGAGTTCATTAGCGCGTCGAGGAAAATAACGCGTGAATTGATCGAGTCCGCGGTGCTGCAGACGTTTCATGTGGTCTCTTGAGAGGCTGCTCGGTGGAGCAGTCACCCGGAATAGTTGGTGAGGCCGCGCAGCATGGTCATTCTCGACAACGCCTCACTGGACGCTTGGGTTGAGCACAGTGATATCCGGCACTTGATTGTTGGCACCCGAGCATATGTGAAGGATATTGGGCGGGCGATCCGAAAGTCATGTCTGGAACAGATGGCAGCCGTCGGCATTCCACGTCACGCGGGCGTCCTGTCCCGCGGCATGGCTCCCCACCTCCTGCGCCGGCATGCGCAGCCAGAATTCCTGTCCCCACTGCGTGGTCAGCAACGCCGATACCGTGTCGCCGAGGAACGTCAAGTCCTTGATCTTCACCGGCAGGCCCGCCTGCGCACCCGGTGAAAAGCGAACCGCCTGCGGCCTGACCATCAACTCGGCGCCGCCAGTCGTCGTCTCCCGGGAGGAGGCGTGGAAGGGAATGTCCTGGAACGCCGATCCATCCGGAAGGGTCACCGCCGCACGGCCTCCCGGACCTGCAATCACGGAGGACACCATGAGGAAGTTGCTGTCGCCGACGAAGCCGGCCACGAAACGGGTCGCCGGATTGGCGTAGAGCTCCCGGCCGGTGCCCACCTGTTCGATGCGGCCATGGTTGAACACGGCAATGCGGTCCGACAGCCGCAGCGCCTCTTCCTGGTCATGCGTGACATAGAGAATGGTCACGCCCGTCGTCTGGTGGATGCGGCGGATCTCGACCTGGATTTCGTCTCGGAGCTTCTTGTCGAGCGCCGACAGCGGCTCATCCATCAGCAGCACGGGGGGATCATAGGCGAGGGCCCGCCCCAGGGCGACGCGCTGCTGCTGGCCCCCTGAGAGCTGCGCGGGCATGCGTGATCCGTAGCCCTCGAGGCGCACGAGGGCCAGCATCTCCTCCACCCGGCGCGCGATGTCCGTGGTCGTCCAGCCGCGCACCCGCAACGGGAATGCGATGTTCTCGGCGACCTTCAGGTGCGGAAACAGCGTATAGCGCTGAAACACCATGCCGATGTTGCGCCGGTGCGGCGGGGTGCCGAGAATCGACCTGCCATCCAGCATCACGTCGCCGCTCGTCGGGTTGTAGAGCCCGGCCACGGCATAGAGCGTCGTGCTCTTGCCCGATCCCGAAGGCCCGAGGAAGCTCAGGAACTCACCCTTCCGGACCTGCAGGCTGACGCCATCGACGGCGGCCACCTCGCCGAACAGCTTGCGCAGGTCCTGAATGAGGAGGAAGGGCTGGCTCATTCCGCAAGTCTCCGTCTCAGGGCGGCGATGATCATCATCAATACGAGTGTTATCAGAACGAGAATGCTGGAGGCGGCGGCAATGGTCGGGCTTAGCTCCTGGCGCAGCGCGGCCCAGATCAGAACCGGCAGGGTCTGCAGTTCCGGGCTCGCCATGAAGATGGCGACCACCACCTCGTCCCACGAGATGAGGAAGGAGAACAGCGCTGCTGAGAGCAGACCGAGCCTGATGGACGGCACGGTGATCTTCAGGAAGGCGACGATGGGCGGCGCGCCGCACAGCACCGCGGCATCCTCGATCGACTTGTCGAAGCTCTCGAGCGAGGTGCTTATGGTGATGAAGGCGAAGGGGAAGGCCAGCACGGTGTGGGCGATCACGAAGCCGATGAGGGTCCCGCCAAGTCCAACGCGCAGGAACAGCAGATAGGTTGCCACCGCGAAGACGACGACTGGCAGCACCATGGGCGTCAGGAACAGGCCGCGCAGGAATTGCCGCCCGGGAAACCGGCCGCGGATCACCGCGAGGCTCGCCGTCACGCCCAGCAGCACCGAACAGATGGTGACCAGGAGGCCGATCTTGAGGCTGGTGAAGGCCGCCGTCAGCCAGCGCGGGTCGGTGGCGAGATCCTGGTACCAGCGCAGCGTCCAGGCCGGCGGCGGAAAGGCCAGCCACTTCGAGGATCCAAAAGACAGGGCAATGATGAAGATGATGGGAACCAGCAGGAAGATGCAGACGGCGACTGCAATCACCCACAGCACGACCTTCAGCCCGCCCATCCTGTCATAGGTGAGCAGCATCAGCGGCCTCCCGCCAGGGCATTGCCGAACAGGCGGATCTGCAGACCGTAGAGGCCCAGCGTCACCACCAGCAGGATGAAGGCGGCGGCACCCCCGAGCCCCCAGTTGAGGAGGGACTGGATCAGCTGCGCGATCATGCCGGCCAGCATCATGTTGTTGGCGCCGCCGAGCAGCGCCGGCGTGACGAAATAGCCGAGCGACATCACGAACACCATGAGTGCGCCCGCCGCCGCCCCGCTGGCGGACAGCGGCAGCAGCACCCGCCGGAAGCTCTGCCACCGCCCCGCGCCGCACAGTGAGGCCGCCTGCAGGATCGCCGGGTCGATGCTGCGAATCGCAGAATGCAGCGGCAGGATGATGAAGGGCAGCATGATGTAGACCATGCCGATGATGATGCCGGTAAGGTTGTTGACCAGCGGCAGCGGCTCGCTGATCAGCCCCCAGTGCATGAGCGTCTTGTTGATGACGCCGGTACGCTGCAGGAGCACCATCCAGGCATAGGTGCGGGCCAGCAAGTTGGTCCACATCGACAACAGGATGATGGCGAAGATGATCATTGCCTTGCGGCCCGGCAGCACCGCGAGCAGCCAGGCCACGGGATAGGCGATCACCAGCGTGACAACGGTGGTGATGCCCGCCACCAGGAAGGTGTTCAGGAAGATCCGCGTGTAGGTGCTGGTGGCGAAGAGCTCGCGGTAGTTCTGCAGTCCCGGTTCGGGCTCCGTCACGCTACGCAGCAGCAGTGCCGCCACCGGCAGGATGAAGAAGATCACCATCAGCAGCAGGGCCGGCAACGCCATCGCGAAGCCGGACCTCCGCCGCGTGCTGCTCTGTGCGGTCGCTGACGTCATGCGCTCATCAAGGTCATGCCGGCAGGCCGTGGGCGGCCTGCCGGCGCAGGGTCATTTCGCCTGCCAGTCATACCACCGCTTTGCGATCTCGTCGCGGTGTTCCGCCCAGTATCCCATGTCTAGGTTGATCTGACCGTCGGTGTGGGAGTCAGGCAGTGCCGCAACCGCCGCGGCGTCCATCTTTGCCTTGGAGTCGATGTTGATGGGCGACAGCGTGGTGAGCTTGGAGAGCTCGGCCTGGACATCGGCGCTCGTGGCGTTGGCCAGGAACTTCATGGCGATGTCCTTGTTCTTAGAGCCCTTGGGTACCACCAGCACGTCGGCTGCCGTCAGGTTCTGACCCCAGGCCGTGTCGACGTTTCCGCCTTCCTGCTGGATTGCGAAGATGCGGCCGTTCCAGAACATGCCGATGGGCGCCTCGCCGGAGGCGAGGAACTGCTGGGACTCAGCACCGCTACCCCACCACAGGATATCCTTCTTGATGGTGTCGAGCTTCTTGAAGGCGCGGTCGAGGTCGAGGGGGTAGAGCTTGTCGGCGGGAACGCCGTCCGCCAGCAGGGCGATCTCGAGGGCCCCCGGCGCCGACCATTTGTAGAAGGTGCGCTTACCGGGGAACTTGGCCGTGTCGAACAGGTCGGCCCAGTTCTGCGGCACTTCCTTAAGCACGTCCTTGTTGTAGCCGATTACGAAGGAATAATAGAAGCTCCCGACGAAGTGGTCGGCGACGAAACGCGGATCGATCTTGCTCTTGTCGACCACTGCGAAGTCGATGGGTTCCAGCAATCCCTGCTTGGCAGCTGCGATCGCGAAGTCCATCTCCACGTCGATCACGTCCCAGGCCACATTTCCGCTTTCAACCATCGCCTTGAGCTTGCCGTAGTCGGTCGGGCCGTCCTGCAGGACTTCCACTCCCGTCTTGGCGGTGAAGGTGTCGGCGAATGCCTTCTTCTGGGCTTCTTGGGTCGTGCCGCCCCATGCCGTGAAGACCATCTTGTCGGCGGCATGCGCCGTCACAGTCAGGCTGGCTGTCACTGCCGCAGCCAACAATATCCTCTTCAACATCCCTGGTTCCTCCATCTATAACTTGGGCTTCTTGCTGCGACCTATACCCGAGCCACAGGCTATGCCGAAAATCAGTTCACGAGAGGATAGTTCGGTCCAATAGTAGAAATTCGGCAGCTTTGTCGCAAATTGGGAGTCGGGGGCCCTTTCTCACGGCTTCAATCTTCCGGTGTGGCGAAGCCACAGCAGGGCAAGGCTGACCCTGTTCCGGCATCCGGATATCTGAATTGTCTTTGAGATGTGAGCTTTCACTGTCGCCTCACTGATACCGAGGCAATGTGCGATTTGCTTGTTCTGCATTCCATCCGCTACGAGAGCGAGTATTTCTGCCTGCCGGGCGCTGATAGTGTAGGGGACACTAATAGTTGATATACTCGCTGCCACATTCGGGGTTACAAGTCTCATTGTTACTGTCCAATCTGCCGGTAGCGGCCCTGGAGATAGGTCAGTGGATCATCCGATGAAATCTGGATTCGGAGGACATTGCCGAGATAGATTGTGTGTGTTCCCGAAACGAGGCGATCGGCGATCGAGCATGCAAACGCATTTGCGTCCTTAAGCAAGACCCAGTCCTCCTCCTCATGGCTCAAGTCGATACCTTCGAAGCGGTCGTTCACCGTCGCATCATGACTGCCTGAAAAACGCTCTGCGACATACGGATGCCGGTACGACAGGATATTGAGACAGAAGACACCGTTGGCACTTACAGCCGCGGCGATGCGGCTTGCCGACCTGAGGCAGACGAGAAGCTGCGGTGGGTCGGCCGATACGGAGGAGAAAGCGCTCACCGTTGCCCCGTGACGGCCCGCCTTTCCATTGGTAGTGACAACAGCAACGCTGCTCGCCACCTGGCGCATTCCCTTGATGAACAGGTCCCGCGAAACGACATCGGGAATGGGGCGGATGTCAGTCATGAGCATGTCCGGTCGCAGACGAGACTAACGTCCGAGGCGTGCCGGATCATCTAGGTCAGCGCCGATGTCGTTGAGGTCCTGATAGCGGTCGCCAATGCGGTGGTGAGGGCGGCCGCTGGTGGCTCCACCGAAGGCGGCGATCAATTCGTCATCCGCGGGCGCATCGGCAATCGAAAACTGGACCGTCAGGTAATGCGAGCGTCGCCCGGTATCGTGCTTGTCCATTAGTGGGATCTGGATTTGCGTGTTGGCGGGCCCGCGGGTATTGGTAAAGCCCAGATAGGTCTTGGCACCCAGCGCCTCGCGATAGAAATTGCCGTAGTGCAGCGTGTGGATGAGGGCCGAGGCGTGCTCCTGCTCGCAGTCGAGCCCGGCCATCGCCGCCTTGCCGTAGGCCTCGATCTTGTCAGCCCCGCCTGCCATCGCCACGATGCGCTCGGTGAGGAGCTTGCCGAGGATCGGCGCGAAGGCACGGATCTCCGGCTTCAGGTCCGCGACGTAGCCACGACCTGCCCAAGGATTCTTAACCACTGCAGCTACGCCTAGCATGCGAAGCGGCGGGGTTGCGGCGCGCTCGCCCTCGAGATGGATCTCTTCCTCGAAGTTCACGAGCTTTCTGATCTTCAGTTCCATGGAAGCCTCTGGTGTTCAGGTTGCGGGGTTGGCGCGTGCGAGCAAGGCGAGCAGGTTATTGTGTTCGCCGAGCCGCGGCGGAGTGAAGGGGGAAACCGCCGGCGTGGCGCTAAAGCGGATGGGGTTAGCGGCAATCCGCCAGCCCTTGCGGTCCGCATCGGCATGCGGAACCTCGGCAATCATGCCGCGCGCCGCCACATGCGGATCATGGAAAATGTCGCGCGCGTCGTTCACCGGGCCGAAGGGCAGGCGCCCGCCGAGCAGCGTGCCAAGCTCTGCCTTGCTGTGCTGGCGGGTCCAGGCGCTGACCGCGTCGTTGACCTCCGACGCATGGGCACGGCGGCCGGGCTTGGTAGCCAGCCGCTGGTCGGCGAGCAGGTCATGTCGCTCCATGATGCGGGTGAGCTCGCGCCAGAAGGCATCATCGACCACACCGATTGATACCCAGCCGTCGGACGCGGGGAAAAGTCCGAATGGCGCGAGCAGTGGATGGCCGTTGCCGGCGGGCTCGGCCACCTTGCCTTCCATGTCGTAGAGATAGACGAGGCGCTCGCAGAGGCTGAGCATCGCATCATACATGGCAATGTCGACGAACTGGCCGTGGCCCGTCTTCTCGGCATGGCGCACGGCGGCCACGATGGCGAAGGCCAGCATCATGCCGGCGAAGACGTCGCCGATGCCGGGGCCGGTCTTCATCGGATGCTCGCGGTCCGCGCCGGTCATGCTCATCAGCCCGCCCATGGCCTGGGCGACGACGTCATAGGACGGCCAGTTCACATAGGGACTTTCACCGCTGCGCGGATCGCCGAATCCGGTGATCGCGGCATAGACGAGGGCGGGGTTCTCTTTCGCCAGGTCCTCGTAGCCAAGTCCCAGCCGCCCCATCACGCCCGGCCGGAAATTCTCGACCAGCACATGGGAGGAGCGCACGAGATCGCGGATCGCGGACTTCGCCTCCTCGGTCTTGAGGTCGAGGACGATGCTTTTCTTGCTGCGGTTCAGGCTCACGAAATAGCCCGACCAGTCCCGGGCCTCGTCATCGGCGCGCCACGGGCCGTTGCTGCGGCTGGTGTCACCCTCGGGGCTCTCGATCTTGATGACCTCGGCGCCGTGATCGGCGAGCATCATCGTGCAATAGGGGCCGGACAGCATGCGGCTGAAGTCCAGCACGCGGATGCCGGAGAGAATGCCGCGCGGCGCCTCAGCCACGCTGCACGCGTGACAGGAAGGCCAGCAGCTGCGCGTTGAACAGCTCCGGCGCCTCGGCCAGCGCCATGTGGCGCAAGCCTGGCAGGATGACGAGTTCGGAGCCTGGGATTTCCGCCGCAATGGCGCGGCTCATGGCGGGGGAATTGCCGTAATCCTCCTCGCCGGTCATGACGAGGCTGGGCGCGGCGATGGGCGGGCTGGGCGCCACCAGTTCGGTGACGCCATCGACCAGCACCTGGTAGATCGGGGCATAGACGTCCTTGCGGTTGGCGAGGATCCAGCGCCGCACTTCGTCCATCATCTGCGGATGGCTCAGGCGGAAGCCGTCGGTGAACCAGCGTGACAGGGCCGCCTCGACGGTGGCGGCGGGGCCGTCCTGCGCGGCCTGCACGACGCGTGCCTGGATCGCATCATGCGCCGCCTTGTCGCGTGCATGGGCGGAGTGGAGGATGCCGAGCGTCTCCAGCCTGTCCGCATGGTCCATGGCGAAGCGCCGGGCAATCATGCCGCCGAGCGAGAAGCCGAAGACGGAGGCCCGGGCGATGCCGAGATGGTCGAACAGTTCGGCCAGCTGATCAGAGAAGACGGTGAGCGATGGCGTGGTCGGCGGCACGCTGCTGTCGCCGTGGCCGTGCAGGTCGAAGGTGATGACGCGATGCGTGCCGGAGAGTGCCGGAACCTGCCATTGCCATGAGTGGCGGTTGAGCCCGAGCCCATGGACAAGCGCAATCACGTGCGGGCCGCTGCCGAAGCTCTCGTAGGCCGTGCCGTGTGGGGTGAAAGAGGCCATGTCAGCCGGCCACCGGCTTGTAGGCGACAACCTCGACCTCGACGCGGACATCGACCAGAAGGTCGCTCACCACGGCGGAGCGGGTGGGCGGCTGCTCGGGGAAATATTCGCCATAGACGGCGTTGAAGCCGGGGAAGTCGGCGCGGTCGCGCAGCCAGACCATGGCCTTCACGACGTCGGACAGGGCGCAGCCGGCTTCGGCCAGCGTGGCCTTGATGTCGTCGAGCACCGCGTGGGTCTGCTCCTCGACCGAGCCGGTGGTCATCACCTGGCCATCCTTGAAGGGGACCTGGCCCGTGAGGAACACGAAGTCACCAGCGCGGATGGCGCGCGAGAGAGACAGCGTGCGCCCGCCGATCACCAGTGGTCCGCCGATCACTTGCTTGGTCCTTGCCAACGCCACTCCCCCAACCTGTTGAAAAGTCTATGCGGTCGTCCTCCGCGCATTGTAATAGATTTCCGACAGCGTCCGGCGAAAATCTTGCACCATGCCCCCGGGCGGACCGTCACTGTCGAACGACGTCGAAGGAGGCCGACCCATGACCACGCTGCAGCGCTACCAGATGTTCATCGACGGGAAATGGGTCGATGCCGCCGATGGCCGGACCTTCACCTCGATGAACCCTTCGACCGGCGACGACTGGTCTGAGATCCCGGAGGCCACCGCCGCCGACGTGAACCGCGCGGTCGAGGCCGCGCACCGGGCCTTCACGCAAGGCGAATGGGCAGCGGCGCTCCCGACCGCACGCGGCAAATATCTCCGCCGCCTCGCCGATCTGCTTGCCCAAAAGTCCGAGGAGCTCGGCCGCACCGAGACGATCGATACCGGCAAGATGCTGAAGGAGACGCGCTGGCAGGCGAAATACATCGCCGAGTTCTTCCACTTCTATGCCGGTGCTGCCGACAAGGTGATGGGCAACACGCTGCCCATCGACAAGCCGGACATGCTGGCGATGACGCTGCGCGAGCCGCTGGGCGTCGTGGCGGCTGTCGTGCCGTGGAATTCGCAGCTCTTTCTTGTTGCGGTGAAGATCGGGCCGGCGCTGGCGGCGGGCAACACGGTGGTGCTGAAGGCCTCCGAACATGCCTCCGCACCCATGCTGGAATTCGCCAAGCTCATGGAGGAGGCGGGCTTTCCGCCGGGCGTATTCAATGTCGTGACCGGCCATGGCGACCCGTGCGGGCGGGTGCTGACGTCTCACCCCCTCGTGCAGCGCATCAGCTTTACCGGCGGGCCGGAATCGGCGCGCCACATCATCCGCAATTCGGCGGAGAACTTTGCGCAGGTGTCGCTCGAGCTCGGCGGCAAGTCGCCTGTTCTGGTGTTTGACGATGCTGATCTTGAAAGCGCGGTCAACGGCTCGATCTCTGGCATCTTCGGGGCCACAGGCCAGTCCTGCGTGGCGGGCTCGCGCCTCTATCTGCAGGAGAAGGTGGCCGACCAGTTCCTCGACACCATGGTGTCGCGCGCCCGGCAGATCCGCATCGGCGACCCGCTGCTGGAAGAGACCCAGATGGGACCGCTCGCCACCCATGGCCAGCTGGCCCGAATCGAGAAGGAACTGGCCTTCGCGCAGGAGCAGGGCGGAAAGCTGCTGACCGGCGGCCAGCGCCCGCCTGGGCAGAATCGTGGCCTGTTCTACGAGCCCACCATCATCGAATGCCGCAGCCAGCAGGACCGCATCGTCGACACCGAGATGTTCGGGCCGGTGCTGAGCGTGCTGCGCTTCAAGGACGAGGAAGAGGTGCTGCGGCTGGCCAATGACACCAAGCACGGGCTGGCGGCGGGCGTGTTCACGCGCAATGGTGCCCGCGCGCTCAGGGTAACCAAGCAGCTGCGCGCCGGCATCGTGTGGGTGAACACGTATCGCGTCGTCTCGCCCATCGCCGAATTCGGTGGTTTCAAGGAGTCGGGCTATGGCCGCGAGAGCGGCTTCCAGGCGATCTATGATTACACCCGCCCCAAGACGGTGTGGATCAACACCTCGGACGAGCCGCTCGCCAACCCCTTCGTGATGCGCTAGCCGACCTGCATCAACACGTCGACGGCGCAACTCTCCGTCACGCCCACGAAGAGCGGGTTGATCTCGATTTCGGCCACGTCATTGGCCGCGTCGCCCGCGAAGGTGGCGAGGCGTTCGAGCGTGTCGAGCAGTGCCGCGCGGCTGGCGGCGGGCTTGCCGCGATAGCCATCGAGAAGCCGGCTGATCTTCAGCCGTGACAGGGCGCGCGCGAAATCCGCGCGCGTCGCTGGCAGAAGGATCGTGGTTGCATCCGTCAGCAACTCGACGAACACGCCGCCTGCCGCCAGCGTCATCGCCAGCCCGAACTGCGGGTCACGCCGGATGCTGACCATCAATTCCACCACCGGGGCCGCCACCATGGCCTCGACGAGGAAGACGTCAGTCACGGCATCGGCGTTGAAGGCCTTCACATCGGCCTTCATGCGTTCGACCGCATCGGCAACGGCTTGCGTCGACGCAAGTCCAAGCCGAACGGCGCCTGCCTCGGTCTTGTGCGGCAGTTGTGCACTGACCATCTTGAGAGCGACCGGGAAACCCAATGCCTGCGCCAGTGATGGCGCATCGGCACCACTGCCGATCCGGCTGCGGGGGACGGCGAGTCCTGTGGCGGCGAGGCGCTGCTTGGCGCTGGCCTCGTCCAGCAGCCGCGGCGCGCCGTCAGGCCGTGGCGCGATCAGCGGGGCGGCGGGCGCATCGGCGATTTCGGCGCGGCGGGCGCCATGCCATGCCGCGGCGGCGATGGCCGCCATGCACTCTTCGATGCCCTGCATGGGGGCCACGCCTTCGCCAACGAGGAAGCTGCGGGTTTCCGCATCGAGGTTCTCGGGGATCGTGCTGCACACCGCGGCGGGAAGGCCCTGCGCCTTGGCGGCGGCGATGAAGGAGAGCGTGTCGTTGCGATACCACGGCTTGCTCTCGTCCAGGCCCGGGGCGGGATAGTCCTGCACGATCACCGCCGCATCGTGGCCCTGCGCGAACAGCGTGTCGAAGACAGGGCGGGTCTTCTCCGGAATGCCCCAGATCGGCGTGGTGTAATCCAGCGGGTTCGAGACGGTGGCCGTTTGTGGCAGCAGGCTGCGCAGGCTGGCCGCCGTTGCGGCGTCCGGCGGCGTGAAGGTGAGGCCCAGCCGCTCGGCATAATCCGCCAGCATGGTGGCGCCGCCGCCTGAGCAGGTGAGACCGGCAAGACGGTGGCCCCTGGGCACGCCCGCCACGCAGAGGAACTTGGTGGTTTCGAGCAGCTGCGCGGGGCTGCTGACGCGGATGATGCCGAGCCTGTCGAACAGCGCGTCATAAAGCTCCTCGGTGCCGGAAAGCGACCCGGTGTGGCTCACCGTCAGACTGGAACCGAGCCGTGACGTGCCGGTCTTCAGCGCCACGATGGGCTTGCCGAGCGCCAGCGCCTTCAATGCGGCACGCTCGAAGGCCTGAACATCCTTCAGGCCTTCGATGTGGAGGCCGATGGCGCGCACCTCCGGCTGCTCTGCCAGAGCATCGACGAAGTCCTCGAGCCGGAGCAACGTCTGGTTTCCAGCCGAGACCATGAAGGCGAAGGGTGCTTCGCGCTGGCTCATGGTGAAGTCGGAAGACAGCATGCCGCTCTGGGTGATGATGGCCGCGCCATAGCCCGGGCAGGAGCCGCCGTGGGTGAAGGGCCACAGCGCCACCTTGTCCAGGTAGTTGATGACGCCGTAGCAATTGGGGCCGACGAGCGCGAGATCGCCCGCCGCAGCCACCAGCCGCGCCTCATCGTCAGCACCATCGGAGCCTGTCTCGCCGAAGCCTGCCGTGTAGCAGACAACGCCGCCTGCCCCCATGGCACTGAGCTTCTGCAGCGCCTCGATGGCGGCTTCCTTGGGGACGGCGAGGAACACCGCGTCGGGTGCTTCCGGCAGCGCGTCGAGCGATGCAAAGCAGGGATGGCCGCCGATGTGGCTGCGCTTCGGGTTCACCGGCCAGAACGGGCCGGAAAAGCCGATGCGCTTGCACTCGGCGGCGACGGTTTCCGCGTCGCGGCCGCCGATTACCGCCACGTGGCGAGGCTTCAGCAGCCGCTCGAGATTGGTGCGGCGCTTCGGGGTCATGCGCCGAGCGGCCGCAGGATGGCGCGCGAGATGATGTGGCGCTGGATCTCAGAGGTGCCGTCCCAGATGCGCTCAAGGCGCGCGTCGCGCCACAGGCGCTGGACGGGCAGTTCCTCCATGAGGCCCATGCCGCCATAGATCTGCACAGTGTTGTCGGCCACGCGGTTCACCATCTCGGAGCAGTAGAGCTTCACCATCGAGATGTCGGCATCGGTGAGATTGCCCTCATTGGCCCGGCGGATGGCATCCTCCACCAGAAGGTCGGCGGCGCGCAGTTCGGTGGCCATGTCTGCAAGCTTGAAGCCGGTGCCCTGGAACTTGCCGATGGCCTGGCCGAACTGCTTGCGGCTCGCCGCCCATTCGGTGGCAAGGCCCATCAGCCGCTCCGCCTTGCCGCAGCACGAGGCGCCGACGAAGATGCGGCCATAGGTGAGCCACTGGCCCGCGAGTTCCAGTCCGCGGCCTTCCTCGCCGAGGATCTGGCGCTTGTTCAGCCGCACATTGTTGAAGCTGAGCTGAAAGGTCTTGTAGCCGCGATAGCTGACGCAATGCGTGCCGTCACGCACGTCGAATCCGGGCGTTCCGGTGTCGACGAGGAAGGATGTCACGCGCTTTCGCGAGCCACGCGGGCTCTCGTCTACGCCGGTTGCCGCGAAGACGATGGCGAAGTCGGGCAGCACCGGGCCGGAGATGAAATGCTTCGAGCCGTTGAGGATCCAGTCGTCGCCGTCACGCCTTGCGTTGGACTTCATGCCCATCACGTCGGAGCCGGCCTCAGGCTCCGTCAACCCGAAGAGCTCGCGCTTCTCGCCTTTGACACATGGGATCAGGTAGCGCTCGCGCTGCTCGCCCTCGCAGGCCAGCAGCAGTTCGGTGGGGCGCGCCACCCAGCTGTGCAGCGCGTGGCTGGTCTTTCCGAACTCGCGCTCCATGATGGTCTTGGCCTCGAGGCTCAGGCCTCCGCCGCCCACCTCTTCCGGCAGGTTCGCTGCATAAAGGCCCGCCTCGTGGGCGCGCTTCTCGATCTGCCGGCCAAGGTCGAGCGGAACCTCGCCAAGCTTGTCCACCAGGTCTTCATGCGGGTGAAGCTCGGCCTTCATGAAGGCCTGCACGGTTTCCAGCAGCAGGCGGTTTTCGTGTGAATTGACGAGGCTCAAGGCGATTCTCCGAAAGGGTCAGGCTGCTTCCTCGCCGCGCCTGCGCGACAGGATCGCGAAGCCGACGATGAAGACAAGGGTTGTGCAGATCAGGACGACCGCCGCCGCTGCGACCGTCGGGTCGGTGTTTTCGCGCATGCCGTTCCACAAGCGGCGCGGCAGGGTGAAGACGTCGAACTTGGAGATGAACAGGGTGACGACGATCTCGTCCCACGACAGGATGAAGGCGAAGATCGCCCCTGCCAGAATGCCGGGTCGGATCACCGGCAGGATGACGCGGCGCAATGTGGTGGGCAGCGAGGCACCGAGGCTGCGCGAGGCCTGCTCGAGCCTCAGGTCGAAATTGGCCAGCGCCGCCGACACGGTGATCACCACCATCGGAATGGCGAGGATCGCATGGGCGAGGATGATGCCGAGGTAGCTGTCGATCAGCCCCAGCGGCACCCACCAGCGATAGAATGCCATGGCCGATATGATCGGCGGCACCATCAGCGGCAGCAGCAGGAAGGCGCGGATCGTCTCGATGAAGCGGCCCGACAGGCGCCACAGCCCTATGGCCGCCAGCGTGCCGAGCAATGTGGCCAGTGCCGAGGCGACGACGGCGATGAGCAGGCTCTGCCCGAAGCTTGAAATCCACTCCGGGCTGGTCAGCAGGTGTTGAAAATGCTGCAGCGACACGCCTTCCCACGGCAGCGACAGGTAGGTCTTGGCGGTGATCGAGACCGGGAAGGCAACCAGCGAAGGTACGATCAGGATCGACAGGATCACCCATGCCGCAATGTGGTTGATGCGCCCGCCAAGGGAGGCTTTCATCGCGCCACTCCGCCGAACACCACCGACAGCTTCATGAAGCGGTTCAGCACATACATCAGCGTCAGGACGCTGGCGATCATCAGTGTGGCCAGCATGGCGGCTACACCCCAGCGCACGGTAACCAGCAGTTGAACGGAGATGTATTCGGCAATCATCTGCACCTTGCCGCCGCCGAGGATGGCTGGTGTCACGTAGAAGCCGAGCGAGCTGATGAAGACGAGAAGCGAGGCAGCGATGATGCCGGGCTTCGTCAGGGGCAGGAAGACGCGGAAGAAGGTCTGGGCGCTGCTGGCGCCCAGGCTGCGCGAGGCGCTGGTCACCCGCGGGTCGATGCCCTGCATGTTGGCGAGCAGCGGCAGGATGGCATAGGGCACCATGTATTCGGTCATGCCGATGAGCACGCCCAGCTCGTTGCGCATCAGCGGAAGAGGCTCCGAAATGATGCCCAGACTCAGGAGCGCGCCGTTCACGAGGCCGTTGTGGCCAAGCAGCATGAGCCAGGCGAAGGAGCGCACGAGTACCGAGATCCAGAAGGAGATGAGCAGGATCGACATCATGCGTCGCCGCACGCCGGAAAGGGCGTGAAGCATGGCGTAGGACACGGCATAGCCCAGCGTCACCGCGGCCACCGTGGTGATAAGGCAGAGCCGGATGGTGCGCCAGATCAGGTTGGCCACCGTGTCGCTTTCGAAGATCTTGGCATAGTTGCCGAGGCCGGGCTTCGGGTCGGTCACGCTGAGCAGCAGCACGTTCACGATCGGCGCCACGTACAGCGCCAGTACCAGCAGCACGGCAGGTGCCACCAGCAGCCAGTAGGGATTGAATCGTGAGGTGCGTGTTGCCATGGCGTTGAGCGCACGCGCCCCCTAGCCAGGGGCGCGTGCTGCACTTTCGTTGATCAGCCGATGGCTTCGAGGAAGGCGTTCACGGCGTCGCCGCCGTTGTCGGCCCACCACACCGGATCGTTGAAGATCACCTTGTCGATGTTCTGCGCCGAGTTGATAGCATAGGGCTGCATCGCTTCCGGAATCTTGGCAAATGCTTCCGGGTTGGACGGCGTCATGCCGAGGCAATCGAGAATCATGAGCTGCGAGTCGACCTGCAGCGCCTGCTCGATGAACTTCATGACGTTGTCGCGGCCGGCCGGGTTGCCGCGCGGCACGATGTAGGCGCCCGGCATGGCGATCGCCTCGTTCATCACCATCTTGTAGCGGCCGTTGGTGCGCTCCTCGATGGTCTTGCCGCGGTTCTGCCAGATCATGCCCATGGCCACTTCGCCGTTGACGATCATGTCGTGGGCCTCGGAACCCGAACCCCAATACAGGCTGTCACCCTTGATGGTCTTGATCTTGGCGATGGCGCGCGGCACGTCGCAAGGGTAGACCTTGTCCTTCGGCACACCGTCGGCAACGAGCGCGCTCTCGATTGAGCCGTTGGCCCACTTGTAGAGCGAACGCTTTCCGGGGAACTTGGCGGTATCGTAGAAATCGGCCCAGCCCTTGGGCGGATTGTCCCCGAAGGCCTTGGTGTCATACATGAAGGCGTAGCCATAATAGATGACGCCGACGCCGAATTCCCAGGCGGAACCTTCCTTGATCTGCTTCTTGTTGACGATGTTGTAGTCGATCGCCTCGAGGTGCCCAGACTTGCCGAGGGCGATGGCGTCGAAGCCGTCGGCGTCGCAGACGTCGGCGGTCACCTTGCCGGAGTCGACCATCTCCTTGATCTTGCCCTGGAGGGGCCCCGAAGTGTCAAACTTCAGCGGCAGTCCGGTTGCTGCGGTGAAGGGCTTGCCGATGGCGTCACCGTGGCACTTCTCGGATTCGCCGCCCCAGTTCCACATGACGATCTCGTTGGCGGCGGCTTCCGCGTCGCCCACCTTCACGGCGAGCGTCGCCACGCCCGCCAGTCCGCACAGCATCAGGAAGCTGCGGCGGTCAAGGCGGCCGGACTTGAAGGCAATCGCACCTTCGCGTGCGAGGTCATTCAGGAAAGCTTTGTCTTTCATGGTCACTTCCTCCATTTTGCTGCGGCCTTCGCCGCGTTCGTTGTTGCGGGCACTGCGCCCCGTCTCATGCGGATCTTGCGCCCGCTTCTTCGCCATCACCGCCTTCGACCTCGACCTGGGCGTCATCGCTCCAGCAGAGATCGACGGCTTGTGAGTCGGAATAGTGCCCCGTGTTGCGCCACGCGGGGATGTGAACCTCGATGACCGGGTTGCCGGGCGCCTCGACCATCAGCTTGAGGGTGGCCCCCATGTAGGTGATGCCGCGCACCGTGCCGGTCAGCCTGTTCTGGCCTTGGCCCGTGCCTGCCGGGAACACGTCGATCTTCTCCGGCCGCAGCGTGAAGGTGCGGCCGTCGCGGTGGATGAAGTTGCTCTTGCCGAGGAAGCTGGCCGCGAAGGCGGTGCGCGGCCTTTCATAGAGTTCGACCGGATTGCCGACCTGCACCACCTTGCCGCGGTTCATGATCACGATCCGGTCGGACATGGTGAGGGCTTCTTCCTGGTCGTGCGTCACGTAGATGAAGGTGGTGCCGACCCGGTTGTGGATCTCCCTCAGCTGCTCCTGCACGTCAGAGCGGAGCTTGCGGTCAAGTGCGCCCAGCGGCTCGTCAAGGAGCAGCACGCGCGGCGAGAAGCTGAGTGCGCGGGCCAGCGCAACGCGCTGCTGCTGGCCGCCCGAGAGCTGGTGCGGATATCGATCCGCGAAGCCCTTGAGCTGCACGAGGTCCAGCATCTGGTTGACGCGGGTATCGATCTCGGCCGGCGGCTTGCGGCGGATTTCCAGCGGATAGGAGATGTTCTTGCGGACCGTCATGTGCGGGAACAGCGCGTAGCCCTGGAACACCATGCCGAAATTGCGCTTCTCGGGCGGTGTGGCGGCAATCGAACTGCCGCCGACGACGATGTCGCCCGCCGTGATGTCCTGGAAACCGGCCAGCATCATCAGCAGCGTGGTCTTGCCGGAGCCCGATGGCCCCAGCAGCGTCAGGAACTCGCCGGCGCGGATATCGAGCGACACGCCGTCTACGGCGGTCATCTTTCCGTACAGCTTGGTGACGTTCTGGAAGACGACACCGATGCCGGAGGGACCTGCTGTCATGCCTGTTCCTTGAGCCCGAGCTTCTTGCGTGCCTCGGCTGGCGTCAGCACCCTCGCGCCCATGCGCTCGACGATGCCGACGACGCGCTCGACGAGCTGTGCGTTGCTCGCCAGCACGCCGCGGTCGAGATAGAGATTGTCCTCGAGGCCGACCCGCACGTTGCCGCCCATCGCCACCGCAGCGGCGGCCATCGGCATCTGCATGCGCGAGATGCCGAAGCTGGCCCAGCTCGCATTGGCGGGCAGCTGGTCCTTCATCGCCTTCATGTTGTCGACCGACTGGTCGGCCCCCCACGGAATGCCGAGGCAAATCTGGAACATGGGCGGATCCTCGATCAGCCCTTCGGCGATCAGCTGCTTCGCCAGGCGGATGTGGCCGAGGTCGAAGACCTCGAGCTCAGGCTTCACGCCCCATTCCTTCACCAGCGCCGCCATGCGGCGGAGATAGGGCGGGGTGGACATGTAGACGTAGTTGCCGTCGCCGAAATTCATCGAACCGCAGTCGAGGCTGCAGATTTCCGGGCGCAGCATCTCGACATGACGCAGCCGCTCCTCAGGGCCGATCATGTCGGTGCCGGGACCCGGCTTGCACGGGTCGGACTCGCTGATCATCCAGTCGCCGCCCATGCCGGCGGTGAGGTTGATGACGACGTCGGTGCCGCTGGAGCGCACGATGTCGACGGCGCGCTTGAACAGTTCGGGGTCGCGCGAGCCCTTGCCGGTGGCCGGGTCACGGACGTGAAGGTGGGCGGCGGTGGCGCCGGCCTTGGCGGCGTCGATGGCGGCCTGGGCGATCTGTTCCGGCGTCACGGGAACGCCCGGGTGCTTGCCCACCGTGTCACCAGCCCCGGTGACGGCACATGTCACGATGACTTCGAAGTTCACGCTGTCACTCCCTGGCATTTTTTGCTTATGGCCGAAATGATTTGCCCGACGGCCGCACAGCGTTATAGAATTTTCGCCATCAATGCACTTTTTTCGTCGGTCACGAAATCATGGTGGAAGCGGCTAGAGCGGGTGCGGCAGCGGGTGAGGTGACCCGGGTGAGCTTCGTGCTGATCCCGCGCTTCAACATGATGACGCTCACCATGCTCATGGAGCCGATGCGCATCGCCAATTATCTTGCACCGCACAAACTCTATGAATGGGACTTCCGGGCCACCGTGGCGGGGCAGGTGCAGGCGAGCAACGGCCTTACTGTCGTTTGCCACAGCGTCGACGACGAGGCGCTGCCGAAGCCCGACATCATCGCGGTGTGCGGCAGTTGGGGCGCAGAGCACCTCAACGACCAGCGGCTGTTCCGCTGGCTCCGCAAGAACGCGCGCGCCCAGGTGCAAATGATTGCCGTCGAGATCGGTATCTATGCCTTCGCAAAAGCTGGTCTCGTCGCCGACCAGAAGGTGACAACCCACTGGTCGATGATGGCAGGTCTTGCCGAGGCCTATCCGGATCTCGAGGTGGTGGAGCAGCTCTATTCGGTCGAAAAGCCGGTTATGACCTGTGCCGGCGGCACTGCGGGACTCGACCTGATGCTGCACATCGTGGGGCGCAAGAATGGCGACCAGCTCGCCGCTGAGATTGCCAACCAGGTCATGCACCACCCGCGCCGACCACCGGAATCGCTGCAGCGCCACGCCTCCGGCGGCAAGCACGACGACGTGCATCAGGATGTGCGCGCCGCCATGACGCTGCTCGAAGGCCGCATCGAGGATCCGACGCCAGTGCCACGCGTCTGTCTCGAGCTTGGCGTTTCGCAAAGGAAGCTGGAGCGGCTGTTCAAGCGCGACATCGGCTGCACCATCGTGCAGTATTCGAAGCTGCTGAGACTTCAGTATGCGCGCGTGCTGCTGAGCTCCACCCGCATGTCGATCCGCGAGGTTTCCGCTGCCTGCGGCTTCAACTCCATGTCCTATTTCTCGCAGAGCTTCCTGCAGGCCTTCGGCAAGAAGCCCAGCGAGTACCGCCAGGCCTGGCCCGAAGCCGATGCCGCGCCGTCATGGCTGGGCACCGTCTATGCCTTCCTGCAAACGGCGCGGAAGAAGCCGCGCAAGCGCGCCTAAGCCCCGGCACGCGCTGCCTTGACAGCCTTGAGAACGCCGACGATGGCGCGGTCGCGCTCGGCCGCCATGTCTTCGAAGTGGCGGCCAGCGGCAATCTCGTTGCAGCCGTCCACCATGCGGTCACGCAGTTCCTTGGTGAGTTCGGGCGCAACCAGCCTGGTCCAGGGCAGCTTCAGCGCCGGGCCGAACTGGTCGAGATTGGTGGCCATGCCGCCTTCGCCGCAGGCCACGTGGAAGGCCATGCACTGGCCCTGGATGGCAAGGCGCGGTGCCGGGCCGTTCATCAGCGCGATGTCGATGTCTTCGGGTGTCGCTTCGCCGTTGGCCACCATGTGCAGCGCCTCGCGCCACAGCGCCTCCTGCAGGCGGGTGGCGACGAAGCCGGGAATTTCCTTCTTCATCACCAGCGGCGCCTTGCCGGCATGTGCATAGAAGTCACGGGCCCATGCCACGGCGTCGGGCGACGTCTTCTTGCCGCCGATGATCTCGACCAGCGGCAGCAGGTAGGGCGGGTTGAAGGGGTGGCCGATCACCGTGCGCTCTGGTGTCTGGCACAAGAGCTGGATGTCGGTCATCATCAGTCCCGAGGTGCTCGATGCGATGACCACGTCGGCGGGCACGATGCGGCCCAGCGTCTCGTAGAGCGCCTGCTTCAACTCCAGTCGCTCCGGTGCACTTTCCTGCACAAAGCCCGCATCGGTGACGGCCGATTCAAGACTATCGGTGAGCGTCAGGCGGTCACGCGAGGCGCCGGGTGCGAGGCCCAGCGCGGTGAGGCTGATCCATGCCGTGTCGAGCACCTTGCGATAGGCGGCCTCCTCGCTCATGGAATGGACATAGCCCGCCACGTCATAGCCCCGCGCCAGGAAATGCGCTGCCCACCCGGCGCCAATCGGGCCACCGCCGATGCTTGCAACCTTCTTTACTGCTGTCACGGCTGGCCTTGTCATTTCTATTTCCCCTTGAACATCGGTTCGCGCTTCTCGACGAAGGCCTTGACGCCTTCGGCCGCGTCCTCAGACTTCAGCATAGCGCGGTAGATGGGCAAGTTGCCCTTGCGCATCGTCTCGAAGGTTTCACGCGTCGGCTTACACTCGATGGCGCGCAGCACTTCCTTCACCGTCTGCATGGCAAGCGGCGCGGACTTGGCGAGTTGCGTGGCCCACGCGCGCGCGTTTGTCATCAGCTCGGCATAGGGCACCACCTTGTTGACGAGACCATAGCGTGCGGCTTCCTCCGCCCCCATGCGGCGGCCCAGCAGCAGCATTTCCATGGCGATGTTATAGGGGATGCGGCGCGGCAGGCGCTGCAGGGCGCCGGCGTCTGGAACGATGCCGAGCGGCATTTCGGGAAGGGCAAACTGCACGTGGTCGGCCGCGATGACGAGATCGCAGGACAGCGCGATCTCGAAGCCGCCGCCGATGGCAAGTCCGTTGAGCGCGGCGATGACCGGCTTGTTGAGGTTCCAGTTCTCGGTGAGGCCGGCAAAGCCGCCATCGCCGTAATCTCCGTCCTCCCACCAGTTGTCGAGCTTGGTGTCGCCGGAGTTGAGCGCCTTCAGGTCCCAACCCGCCGAAAAGACCTTCTCGCCCTCTGCGGTGAGGATGCCGACGTGCAGCTGCGGGTCATCGCGCAACAGCGCGAAGGCCTCACCCATCTCACGGCTCATCACCTGGTCGATGGCGTTGACCTTGGGCTTGTTGAGCTTGACCTCGAGGATGTGGCCGTTGCGGGTGACTTCAACGAAATTCGGCATGTAGCTTACACTCACGTGAACGCGGGGATGACTTCCTTGCAGAACAGCTCAAGCGAGCGCCTTTGCTCTTTCATGCCCAGCCCGAGGCTGGCGTAGTAGGTGAACTGGTCCACCCCCAGCGTCTCATAAGGCCTGAGCTTGGCGATCACCTCGTCGGGCGTGCCGAACATCAGGTTGCTCGACAGCATCTGGGGATCATATTCGCTGCGGTTGGCGATGTCGTGCAGGTCCACTTCCTTGGGGAATCCGTTCTTCACGTCGCCCATGTTCTTGAACAGGTTCTCGAACTGGCCGAGCTGGCGCTGCGCGGCGCGAACCGGCACCATCCAGTCTTCCTTGCGGTCATAAAGTGCGGTGTGGCGCATCATGGCGA
>Ga0194051_1000457_pt1 | contig 23082 bp, 23 predicted proteins | sample SepL2320m_MetaG_FD_161275 | JGI IMG/M metagenome (GOLD analysis project Ga0194051, IMG submission 161275) | Anoxic zone freshwater microbial communities from boreal shield lake in IISD Experimental Lakes Area, Ontario, Canada - Sep2016-L239-20m | ecosystem: Environmental > Aquatic > Freshwater >... | reverse complement strand
GTGATGATGACACTCATTAGGCGTCCTTGAGCGTGGCGATCGTGACCAGCATGGTGGTCGGTGAATCTGATCGATTCACCGCAGAACGAACCTCACCCTGATTGAGGTGAAGGGAGTCGTACTTACCAATCACGTATTCGGTGCCCTCGACGGTAACGACGAGTTCGCCATCCAGAACGACGTAGACCGACTCGGTGCGTGCCGGTGCTGCGTCGATCGTGGCACCGGGTGGGTAGACCGAAAGGCCTACCCACATCGCGTCGGTGTCACTTGCATCCATACCTTGTAGGCGCCGGGTATCCACGTTGTTGTGGAACGGTGCTTCGTAAGAGATTGCGTCGGTGAATCGGCGAAAGTCTGGCATGACTCAGCCCTGACCGTTTTCGAGGCGGTACTCACCCGTTGGGTCGACGATGGCAACGAGACGAACGATGCAGCCATCGCCACCAACCCAGCGCCACGGGAATGCGGCGAAGGTGACGCGCTTGCCGGTGACCTTATCTAGGTCGCCGCCGACATTCTCGAATCCGTAGATACCCTTGCTCAGAATTGCTCGGTGACACGGTTCCCACTCAGGGAAGTCGTCTAGGACCTTGCGTCCAGTCTCTGCTTCGTATTCAGCTACTGCCCAGGGGAGAAGTCCGCCGGTCGCTTCGGACGGGCCGTGCGGACCGATGGCCGTTGCTAGCGGGTGATCGAGGGCCTGGGTATCTGTACCCACTGCCTTGACGCCCTTAGCTGCGAACCATTCGCCAGCCTCCTTGTAGAACCCGGGGGAGTACGCGTAGTACTCGGCGCTATCGGCGTACTTGTGGTGCCAGCCGGTGTTCACGATGACGATGTCGCCCTCGCGAATTTCTGGGCTCGCCTTCTCTAGATCTTCAGCGGTAACCACACCCCACTTGTTCTTGGGTATCGAAACAACGACACCGGTTCCAAAGAAGTTGTGCAGCGGAATTTCGTGGAGCAACGGAGTGCCCTCAATGACGTGACCGGGTGCGTCAATGTGCGTACCCGAGTGCATGACGGTGGTGATCTTCTGGGTCAGGACGCGGCTCTTGGCCATACCGTGCAGACGCTCGATCTTCACGTCTTCGAAGTACGGCCAGGCCGGAACTCCGTGGCCCCACGGGTGTGAGAGGTCGTAGAACTCGAGGTGGGCTTCCTTGGGGCTAACGGGCCATGACCAGGTCATCGTTGGTTCCTTTCATTGAACGAGCGTGCATTGTTTGTAGAGATGTCGTTGGTTTAGTGCGCTAGTTGGCTCTTCACGTGTGCGGCGAGATCAGCTGCTGCTTGCTCGCGTCGTCCGTCTGGCCACGTGAGGAATCCTTGGCCGGACTTGGCGCCAAGGGAGCCAGCATCGATCAAAGTCGTCAGGATCGGATTTGCGGCGCCGTCAGTGCTAAGGCTTAGGAGCACCGCATCGTGGATGGCACGGGTGAGATCTAGCCCGACGTAGTCAGCCGTCTCGATGGGGCCCATCTGCGCAAGTCGAAGCCCAATAGTGTTGCGGCACACTAGATCTACGGTTTCGGCATCGCAAACCCCATCCGCCACCAGCGCGATCGCTTCGCGCCACAATGCGTGCTGTAGGCGGTTGCCGACGAAGCCTGGAACGTCCTTCTCCACGCGAACAGCGAGTTTTCCAAAGTTCTCGAGCAGAGAGAATGTGCGATTCATCGTCTCGGTGGACGTGTGCTCTCCACGAATAACTTCAACGATCGGAATGAGATCCGGTGGATTCCACCAATGTGTGCCCACGACGCGCTCGGGATTCTTGGCGCGCATTGCGATGTGGGTGATCGGGAGTACGGAGGTATTCGTGGCGAGAATCGCCGTGGTCGAATAGAGGCTGATTTCCTCAAGCAAGGCTTGCTTTGCGGCGAGATCTTCAATGATTGCTTCGGTCACGTAATCTGCGCTGCTAACGGCGTCACGAAGATCTGTCGTTGCACGAACCTCGCCAGCGCCCGAAACCTCTGCCGCCATTGCATTTGCGGTATCGACGGCATCAGCAAGGATGTCAATGTTCGCGTCGTAAAGATCGACGGTCAGGCCACCGCACGCAAGTACACCTGCGATACGGCGCCCCATTAAACCCGCCCCGATGACGCCGGCGCGGGTAATCCCCAGTGATTGGGCGTGAGCTAGCACGCTGTGTAACCACCGTCTAGATAGAGAACTTGGCCGGTGAGGAACGACGATGCATCACTGAGCAGATAGATGAGCGCACCGATGAAATCATCGGGCTCCGCGAGGCGCTTGAGCGGAATGCGGCTGAGCATCGCCTCGCGAGTAGTACGACCCTTTTCGTCGTCTGCATACATCCACGCTGTGAGCTCGGAGCGGAAAACGGTTGGGGCGATTGCGTTAACGCGGATCTGCGCGCCACCCCATTCGGCGGCGAGGGACTTGGCGAGCAGATCGACAGCTGCCTTGGAGGGGCAGTAAGCGCTGTAACCAGCTGGGTGACCAAGTTTGCCGCGTGTGGACGATACGAGGATCACGCTGCCGCCACGATCCTGCTCGAGCATCACGCGTCCGGCGGCTTGTGCCATCAACCACGAGCCGCGAACGTTGGCATCCATCACAGCGTCGAAATCCTCGACGGGCATGTCCTTGATGAGACCGACCTTGTTCATGCCGGATGCGACGAGCACGCCGTCGATACCTCCAAAGGTATCCACTGCAGTGGCGGCGATCGCGGCCGCATCGTCAGGAGTCTGCGGACGTCGAGCGATCATGACGGCATTGTCACCAGCGATGCTCGAGTGCATTTCGGTCAACGCCGATTCGTTGCCTGCCGCCATCGTGACGTTGGCACCAGCAGATGCCAGAGCAAGGGCGGCAACACTTCCCATCGCCCCTGTTGCACCGGTGACAACGATGGACTTGCCTGCCACGGAGAATCGGGCAAGTGGATCAGTTGACGAGGATTCCATGGGTGACACCTCTCCAGTATTCGTTACTTCATCCTACTAGGTAGGAGTTTTGTCCCGCTAGACGGGATAGACAACGATTTTAAGCACCTTCTCGGAGTGCGAAATCCATGGTGCAGACAGGCTGGCCATCCGCATCGGGGGTGAACCTGCGAATCAGCGAGCCCTTCACCCCGAAGACGGTATCCGAATCGAGATAGTCGCTTTCAGCATCAAAAACGTGAGTGGTCGTTCCGATAAAACCTGGCGCGGAGACCTTCACGTGCAGGTGAGCGGCACGGAATGGATGTCGATTTGTGTCACGCAGCAGCTGACCGACGGGCCCGTCATCGGGGATGGGGTACGGCTGCGGACGTACCGTGCGGAACTCGTAGGTTCCATCAGTCTGGCTTCGGAAGATCCCGCGAAGATTCGTTGCTGGTTGTACGTCGGGTTGTTGAACGGCATAAAAGCCGTTCGCCGAGTTCTGCCAAATGTCGAGCGTGGCCCCCGCAATGGGGTGGCCCGCGAGGTCGGTGACTGTGCCGCGGACAATCGTCTGCTCACCACCGTCATCGAACTCCACCATTGAGGCACCGAAGGCGCGCTCCGGTGAGTTCGGCACGTAGAACGGGCCGAGAATCGTCGGTTCGGTCGCGCCGGGTTCGTCGCCAGCATGGTTGATGAGATCGACAAGTGATGACAGGCCCAGTGTGTCGGACAGCAGGATGAACTCCTGGCGCACGTCATCACACTTTTGCCCGGTCGCGGTAAGGAACTGAATGCCCTGCATCCACTCCTCGTCGGTGATCGAAACCTCAACTGCGAAGGCATGTAGGTGGCGAACAAGTGACTGCATAACTTCGCGCAGTCGCGGGTTCGGTGTGCCATCAAGGCGGTCTACGACTTCGGCCGTGAGTTGCTCTGCGGACATCGGTTCCATTGTTGGCTCCTAAACGGCGTTGTCTTGAGTCGCGACGGTCGGTGGTGTCGCAGGATTTGTCATGAGGCGGTATCCCGTGGGGAACAGGCTGATGCGTCCGCGTCCTGAAATCAGACCCCACAATCCCTGCGGCAGGAAGAGCACCATGATGATGGCGACAACGCCGAGGATGACGAGGTACCAGGCCCCGAGGTCCACAAGGAAATGCTCAAGGGTGAAGTACACGATGGCACCCAAGATGGGACCTTCGATCGTCCCAATCCCACCAATCACAACGATGAAGAGCATGGTGGCGGTTAGCTGAACGGAGAAGACGCTATCTGGCTGAACGCGCAGAGTGTTGGCGGCCAGAAGTGCACCTGCCAAGCCACAGCCCATCGCGGCAGCAACCCAAATGATGCGCTTGCTACGTGTGACGTTCACCCCGAGCGTGGCCGCGGCGGTTGGATCATCGCGGAGTGCGGTAAAACCGGTGCCAAGGCGTGAGCGCATGAGTAGGTAGGTAACGGCAATCGCCAGAACCATTGCTGCCAGTGCCATCCAGTACACGGTCGCGATTCGAATGGCTGGCTTGTACCCGCTAAAAGCAGTGAGTGAAATTCCAGAGCCGGCGCCCAGTATTTGGATCTGAGTGGTCATGAGTTTGATGACCTCGGCGATCACCCACGTGCCGATGGCGAAGTAACCGCCGGACAGCCTGAATGCTAGGAACGAAACTAGGTAAGCGACAACCCCTGCGATCACCATGGCCACAGGTATCGCTGCGATGGGCCCTACACCAAGCTGATCAGCGGCGTAAACGATTCCGTAAGCGCCGATCCCAATGAATGCCTGCTGTCCGATTGACACCATGCCGGCATAGCCTGCGAGCAGGTTCCACATCGTGCCCATGATGATGTACGTGAAGAGCGTGACTAGATTCTGCTGGTTGCCCTTAGTCAGGAAGGCGAAAGGTCCGATTGCCAGTGCAATGACCAGGACGATAGCGATGGCCAGTCCGACGTACGAAGCGACTGTGGACCGCTTAACCTTTACCGCTGCAGGACTGCTGCCAAAAGCTGAGGTCGTCATCCGTTCACCACCTTCGGGAAAAGCCCTGTAGGTCGGAAGGCCAAAACCAGCAGGAACACGATGTGGCCCAAGAGCACACCGGATGAGGGGAATGCCTGTGCTCCCACGACCTGCGCGACCCCAAGAATGATCCCACCCCAGAGTGTTCCCCAGAGGGAACCGAGTCCGCCGATGATCACCGCTTCGAAGGCGAAGATGAGCGTTACGTCTCCGAAGGTTGGATTGAATTGAGTGCGAACGCCTAGGAACACACCGGCCAGTCCTACTAGCCCAATAGCGATGGCCGTAGCGAGCGCATAGAGATTGCGGTGGTCGATACCCATGAGCGCAGCGGCCTCGCGGTCGTCGCTCGTGGCGCGCATCGCGCGGCCAGTGGTCGTCTTGGCTAGGTAGAGCTGCAGACCCGCGATCACCAGAACGCCAACTATGAAGGTGATGAGGGGAAAGACACCGACAGCGATGTCGGGAGTTATCTGGATGCTTGCTCCTGCCAGTGATCCTACGTCGATGCTCTGGTTGTCGGCGGTGAAGATTTCGAGTAGCAGGTTCTGAATGATGACGGCGAGCCCGAATGTCACCAGAATTGGCGCGAGCGACTGACGGTTCAATGCGGTGTTAAGTAGTGTGCGCTGGAGCACCCAACCGACAAGCGCCATCACCGGAACGACGATCAGTAGCGTCGCGAAGGGAGGAAGGCCTGTCTTGTTAACGAGCACCATGCCCAAGTAGGCGGCCACAATGGCAAGTGCACCGTGTGCGAGGTTAACCAACCGCATGACGCCGAACATGAGGGACAGGCCCGCGGCCAGAAGTGCATAGAGCCCACCGAGGATGACTCCTTGAACTACTGCGTTAGCCCACTGCATAACGTCACCCCCTAGATTCCGAAGAAGGCGGACGCAATGCGTTCGCGGCTGAGTTCGGACGGCTTACCTTCAAGGACTGTTCGCCCGTCGAGTAGACACTGGACCCGGTCGGATACTTTCATGGCCTGGTTTACGTCCTGCTCGACAACGAGCACTGTTGTCCCCTGTTCGACGATTGCTGGGAGGGCAGCATAAATCTGTTCGACGACCACAGGTGCCAAACCCAGCGAAACCTCATCTAGTAGAAGAATTCTTGGGTTACTCATCAACGCGCGCGCGATGGCAGCTGCCTGCTGTTCGCCACCGGAGGCGTTAGTTCCAAGTCGACTCTTGCGATCGGCTAATAGCGGGAAGGTCTCGTAGAGCGTTGACAGATTCCAGTAGCCGGATCGTTTTGTGTGAGCGCCGACGAGGAGATTTTCTTCCAACGTAAGACTCGGGAAGATGCGCCGTCCCTCTGGCGTTAAAGCGATACCGAGTGGGACGCGGCGGTGCGGCGGAACGTCATTGATTCGTTCGCCGTTGAAGCGGATTTCCCCAGTGGCCGGTGTGCACAGTCCGGCAATTGACTTGAGCAGCGTGCTCTTACCAGCTCCGTTGGCACCAATGACGGCCAACGTCTGGCCCTCTTCGATGGACAGAGAGACGTCGAAAATTGCCTGGACATCACCGTAAAAGACGTCGATGTTCTCGATTTCAAGGAGTGCCATTAGACATCCCCTTCCATATCGAACGTCTTACCTAGGTAGACCTCGATCACTTCTGAGCTTCGGAGGACCTCGTGCGGATCGCCGATTGCCAGCACGCGACCCTCGGCCATGCACATCAGGCGATCAACGATGGAAACCAAGGCACGCACGATGTGTTCAATCCAAACGACCGTGACCCCGGCGGTGCGTAACTGGGAGATGGTTTCGACGAGTGGTGGTATTTCGCGCTCGGTTAGGCCGCCAGCAATCTCGTCGAGCAAGATGAGTTTTGGCTGCGTGGCCAATGCTCGGGCTAACTCAAGACGCTTGCGGTCAAGGAGTCGTAGTTGGCCGGCAGGCTTCTCGGCCAGGTGGAGCAGGCCGCTCATCTCGAGGGCTTCATACGCTCGCTCATAGCCAGCCTGGCCGCGAACGCCGCCGGCGAAGCTCGAGCCGACATAGACATTTTCAAAAACAGTCATCCCGGTGAAAGGACGCGGGATCTGGAATGAGCGACCGATACCGGCCTTTGCTCGCTCCGCGGACTGCATCTTGGTGATGTCGCGGCCGTTGAAAATCATCGTGCCTTCGTCAACGGGTAACACGCCACCGATGAGATTGAGCAGGGTGCTCTTGCCAGCGCCATTCGGGCCGACGATTCCGAGAACTTCTCCTTCAATGACGTCGAAATTGATGTCATTGGCAGTCACGACACTTCCGAACTTTTTGTGCAGACCACTCACCGTAAGTAAAGGTGCCATGGTCATGAATCAACTCCCAATCGTGATGATCTGGACCGGGTGGCAGTTACATGCCACCCGGTCCAGATACGTGTCAATCAACGTGCACGTAAATCCCGCTGCGATTACGGAAGTGCTTCCTGCTTGCCGCCGAGCGGGATGTTGAGTCCCTCTGAAGTGGCGACTGCGTTGGAGGTGAGCACCAAGTCGTACTTGTGTGCGCCACCGTTGGTGAGCCTCCACTGACCGCCAGCAAGAGGAGTCTTGGCCACGTTAGGTGTTGGGCTGGTCGGACCGGCGGTGGGGCTCCATGCGACCTTGCCAACGATCGTGTCAGTTGACAATGTGCTGAGGGCGGCCACCAAGGCAGCCTTATCGGTCGAACCGCTTGTGGTCAGAGCGTTTGCAGCAACCTCGAAGAGGGCTTCGACGTAGCCGATGGGCTGTGTCCACTGCTTGCCGGTGGTGGTCTCGTACTGGTCGCAGAGTTCCTTCGGTGTGATACCCGTGAGTGAACTCTTGGTCGGCCATGATGGGTGCCACCACACCTCGGTGGACAGGTTGTTACCAAGGTCGCCGAGTGCGTCGACGCTGCTTGGGAAGAGCAGTGCCTTACCGACGCTGGCGATCTTCGGGTTGTAACCCTGCTGCTTAGCCTGCTTCCAGAAGGTGGTGAAGTCTGGAGGGATCGGAACGCCGGTCAGAATCTCGTCATTGCTTGACTTGAAGGATGAGATCTGTGCGCTGAAGTCCTGGGTTCCGTTCGGGTACAGCGGTGGGAAGTTGATGGTGTAACCATTCGCCTTCACCATGCCGGGAAGGTTGCCACTCCACGCCTGACCATCTGGGTCATTCGGGAAGAGTCCTCCGACCTTCTTGTTGGTGGGCACCTGACCCCAGAAATCCTGGAAGGTTGTCGCTACATCCTCAAGGCCCCAGAAGAAGTGGTACGTCCACTTGAAGGTGCTCTTGATTCCGTCCTTGCCGCGCAGGACATATGGCTGCCACGGTGCATTGTCCGTGATACACGGAGTGTTGTTCGCTTCACAGGCGTCAGCAACGGGGTTCACGATGTCAGGAGTGCCGGCGGCCATGACGATGTCTACACCGTCGTTGTTGATCAAGTCGGCAGCAGCCTGACCAGCTTTGGCTGAATCGCTCTGTGCATCCTTGACGATGATGTCAACGCCGTAGGACTTGCCACCGATCATGAGGGGATTCTTGGAGAAGTAATCCTTCATGTAGTTGATGACGAATGTATCGCTCTCACCAAAGGGGGCCAATGGACCCGTCTGAGGTGAGACGAAGCCGATCTTGACAGTGCCGGCGACTGCGCCAGACGCTGATCCGCCACTTGCAGATGGCGTGGTGTTGTTATTGATGCTGCCACCGCCGCAGGCGGTGAGTCCCAACGTGATTGCGCCGAGTGCGGCAGCAATCTGGGTTTTCCTCCCGAACTTCATTCGTTCTCCTTCGTAGTTACTCACCGATGGCCGGTTGACCTCGATGCGGCGGGCTAAATCTATTACTTCTCACCCTATGGGACAGAATTCCCGCAAAACGGGATCAAACTGTTATGAAACCGTCCCTTCTATAGGACGTGGGGGCACTCCGCGCCAGGCATCGGCGAGCAATTGCTCGATCGCGGCCTGGTCTACCGGGCGAGGATTCACCATTCCGGCTGCAACCACAGCCTTGGCGGCTTGCGGGATGTCGGCCTGCGAAAGTCCGATGTCAGCGAGGTTCGTCGGCGCGCCGATGCTGCTTTCCAACTGCCAGACGCCGGTTGCTGGATCTGGAGCATTAATCCCGGCGGCCGCAAGTGCGCGCTGAGCCCGGCTGAGTTCGTCGGCTGCGTGTACTGCGTTGTACGCCATGGCGTAAGGCAGCACTGCTGAATGCACGCCCGCGTGTGGAAGGTTGTAGTTACCGCCGACCACGTGGCAGATCTTGTGGTGGATCCCCATCCCTGCAGTGCCCAGCGTCCAGCCGGCTAGCCACGCCCCGTAAAGAGCCAGTGAGCGGGCTTCGGGATCTGACGGATCAGCAACGACTGCCGGTAATGCAGTGGCAAGGGCCCGGATGCCTTCTTCGGCAACGAGAGCGGTGATCGGTGATGCTCCGGGTGCGTACAAACCTTCAACGAGGTGGGCCATGGCGTTCATCCCGCTCGCCGCCGAGATGTCTGCCGGGAGGGTGAGTGTGAGCTCAGGGTCATAAATGACAATCTGCGGACGCACTCGGGGATCACGTCCGACCGTCTTCACGCCATTTTCGGTAAGCCCCCAGATCGCGGTCATCTCTGAGCCCGCGTACGTCGTGGGAACAGCAAGGATGGGCAAACCGGTTTCGAGCGCGATTGCTTTAGCCGCGCCGGTCGATGAGCCGCCGCCAACACACAGTACGAGATCGGCTCTGGATTCCATCGCCGACGTAGCTGCTGCGTGAGCTACCTCGACGGGCACATGCATGACAACGTCACTAAACCGGCCAACAACTCGGCTACCCAAATCCGACTCAATGCGATCAGCAAACTGGGATTCCGGGCCACCCGCGACGATGAGTACCCGCTTGGCACCGAGCCGGTCAACTTCGTCAGAGACGTCGGCAATCCGTCCGGCACCAAAAACAACGCGCATCGGCTGGCCTTCATGAACGAAGCCTGAGAGCACGTTGTCGAAGTCGCTGATCATCGGGCACTCACTCGTCGCAGTGCTTCAATCTCAGTGAGCGTGGGAGGCGTCGTCTCAGAGAGATCGTCGGCGATCTTGAGTGGCCAACCTGTCGCAGCAGTGGCTTCTTCAATGGTGCGACCGGGATGCAGTGACACCAAGGTGAGTTCGTCGGTTACCGGATCTGGTCGCAGGACACCGATATCGGTGATGACGATTGCCGGCCCATTGCCTGCTCGGCCGAGAGTCGCCCGTGAACCGTTGCCTTCGTGATGACCGACGGTTGTTACGTAGTCGAGTTTGTCGACGAACGAGCGCGCGCTTTGGCGAAGCACGAGCATCGTTCGCTTTGATGCAAGCGCGATTTCGGGAGCTCCACCCGCGCCTGGCAGACGGACTTTGGGGTGTTCGTAATCACCAATGACAGTGGTGTTCAGGTTTCCATGGCGATCGAGCTGTGCAGCGCCAAGGAATCCGACGTCTATACGTCCAGGCTGTAGCCAGTAAGCGAAAATCTCTGGCACGCTGACGACGGCAAGCGCTGTTTCAGCTAATTCGCCATCACCGATAGACAGTGGGGTCTTGGTGGGCTTGGTGTCGATCGTTCCCGATTCATAGATGAGTACGACGTCGGGTGCGTGTGTCTGGCGGGCCAAATTGGCTGCTGTGCTTGGGATCCCGATACCTACGAAGACCACGTCACCGTTGTTTAACTCACGTGCTGCCACGATCGTCATCAACTCGTCGGCGGTGTAGTCGGTTGGCGGTACTGTCTCAACGATTTCGGTAACCACTATTTACACCTCCGCCAACGTCGGCTCGACCATGGCGAGATGCTCGGAAAAGTCGGACGTATTGATGATGTGGGTTTCAATCCACTGGCTGAATACATCGCGATCTCGACTGATCTCATCCCAGCCTCGGTAGTACGCGTTATCTCGGTCGTAATAGCCGTGGGCATAACTTGGGTGGGCTCCGCGGGGCACCTCTGCGACGGACGAAACAACCCAGTGCGGAAGAACGACGCGCACCCGTGAGTCGAACTCATCGACGATCTCTTCGACCGTGACAATTGATCGGCCGGAGGCAAGAATTGCTTCTTTCTGCACTCCAAGAATTCCCCAGAAGCCAACGTTCCCATGGCGATCCGCCTGCTGCGCATGGATCACTCCAACGTCAGGGTTTAGCGCTGAGACGGCTGCGAGGGATTCACCTGTGAACGGGCAGGTAATGCGGCGCACGCTGTCCGTGTACTTGGTTAGGTCTGTGCCGACGTAGCCGCGCAGTGTTCCGAACGGCAGTCCGCTCGCTCCAGCCGAATAGCGAACCGACATTCCTGCGTGGCTGTGCTCATCGAGTTTCAGACTTCTGGGGTAGTCGAGGTCGACGGCTTCACGGAATCTATGCAGGGATCCGACGCCCGGATTTCCACCCCAGGAGAAGACGAGTTCACGTGCGCAGCCGGCACCGATTAGTTGGTCGTAGATGACGTCGGGGGTCATCCGCACGAGTCGTAGATCGCGCTTTTGTTGACGAATGATTTCGTGCCCGACCGCGAACGGAATGAGGTGTGTGAATCCCTCCATCGCCACGGTGTCTCCGTCGCGCACGTTGTGTGCGACGGCGTCTGCGAGCGTCATGATGTTCGTCATGCTCAGCCCCGTGGGTAGAACGGTGGGATATCGGCGTCTACGTTCACCCAGACGGACTTAGCCTCGGTGTATTCGTGCATCGCTTCAAAGCCCATTTCGCGGCCGTAACCCGATGAGCCCATGCCACCAAACGGTGAACCCGGGTGTACCCGCTTGTACGAGTTGATCCAGACCATTCCGGCATTCATGTCGCGGGCCATGCGGTGAGCACGACTGAGGTCATTAGTCCAGAGTCCGCCACCTAAGCCGAAGTCCACGTCGTTAGCGATCTCAAGGGCTTCGTCGTCCGTACTGAATGTCTGCACAGTCATGAACGGACCGAATACCTCTTCGCAGGTAACGCGACTCTTTGGCTGTGCACGAATGACGGTGGGTTCGACGTAGCAACCATCGGATAGAGCTGGATCTGACGGGGTCTTACCGCCCACCAGAATTTCTCCGCCCTCGTCGGTGGCCACCTGGACGTACGAAAGTACGCGGTCGCGATGCATCGGTGACGTGAGCGGGCCCATCTCGGTGGTGGGATCCTTCGGATCGCCGACCCGGATCGATGACGTAAGCGCGAGGAACTTCTCGAGAAATTCCTCTGCGACAGATTCGTGCACGATCAACCGGCTGGCTGCAATACATGCTTGGCCTTGATTGTGGAAGATGCCAAACGCGGTGCCGCCAACGGCTTTGGCGATGTTTGCGTCGGGGAAGACAATGTTGGCGCCCTTGCCGCCGAGTTCAAGATGAACGCGGGTGCCATTGACGGCGGCTTGCCCAGCGATCATGCGTCCCACTGGTGTCGAGCCAGTGAACGAAATCTTTGCGACGTCCGGGTGGCTGACGAGGCGAGCGCCAGCGCTCTGACCGTAGCCGGGAAGGATGTTGATGACACCTCGTGGGAAGCCAACCTCGGCCGCCAACTCGGCAACGCGCAGTGCGGTGAGCGGAGTGAGCTCGGAGGGCTTCATCACGATGCAGTTACCTGCGGCGAGAGCCGGTGCCATCTTCCAACTGACGAACATGATCGGAAAGTTCCACGGAACGATCGAACCGACGACGCCCAGTGGCTCTCGTACCACGTAGTCCAAAAAGCCACGGTCTACGGGGATTACCGATCCCAGGTACTTATCTGCCATGCCGCCGAAGTAGCGGAATTGACCCGCTGTTCGTGGCACATCAAGACCGCGGGTATCACGCAACGGGTGGCCGGTGTCGCGGGTTTCGAGAAGTGCGAGTTCTTCGGCATTCGCTTCAATAGCATCGGCCAATCTGAGAAGTAAGCGTCCACGATCACTCGCGGACGTCAACTTCCACGCCGGGTAGGCGCGCTTCGCTGCTTCGACGGCTCGGTCGACGTCGATCTCGGTTGCCTCGGCGATGGTCGCCAACGGGCTCATGTCATGAGGGTCGAAGACGTTGATAGTGCGTCCTTCGGCGCCATCAACAAATTCGCCGTCAATGAACAACTGAGTTCGCATGGCCATCCGCTCAATGTTGGCTCTACGAGCCGCTGTGTCGATGTTGGCTCTACGAGCCGCTGTGTCGATGTTGGCTCTACGAGCCAATGTGGAAACGTTCATCTACGGCCTACCAATAGAGATGGGCCGCAGATGTCGTTCGTCCATTTTGATTTCGTGCGTAGCGTGCTGGGCCGCTTAGAAATCAGCCGGGTAGGTCGGTGCCTGACCACTTGCGATGAGGTCTGCGAGGTTCGGGTCGCCGTTCTCCCACACCAGAAGCATTGAGCGCTTTGGTGAGTAGCCCTGGTGACGAATATCGGCTGGCATTGCGCACACGTCGCCGGCCTTCATCACAACGCGCGAGCGCATCGTGCCGGTGTCGCGGTCTTCAACTTCCCAACTGATCTCGTCGGAGAGCTGGATGAACCATTCGACACGGTCGTTGCCATGAATGATCGGAAGGATGTACTCCTCCGTCGTTGGGCAGAAGAGCGAGTCTTTGCAGACGCTAACGACCGACGGATTCCACGTGACCTGTGAACGCGCCAAGTAGTTGAACAGATTGAAGCCGGCAAGCTGACCTTCGAAGCCAGGTTCTGCTTCGACTACGGGCTCGTCCTGCGGAACGTCGAGGAACATACGGTTCAGCGGGTGACCGTTCTCATCGTTACGCAGCTCTTCATCACCGGGCAGGTTGACCATGCGGGTGGCGGCAACTCGTCGGCGTGTGATGGCGTCAACGTTCGAGCCGTTCTTAACACCGAAGGCCGGACCGGTTTCGTGCGGCGATGCGAAAGGATCGAAGGTCTGATTCGTCCAGTCCTCGAGAATTGCCTTGAACTGTTCGCGAATAATCGGGGTGTCGATGTTTTCGCTGTAGTCCAACTCCGCTTTGCGGTACGAGTCGTTGTAGCGGCCAGCGAACAAATCGACTGTGCCGTAGTGGTTCATCGTTCCGAAGACGCCGTCGAAGTTGACGATGCCGTAGAAGAAGTCCCAGGCAATATCGCGCTGCATTGCGCGCAGGAATGCGTCGACGCTCATGATGTGGCTGCCGGTAGGCCAGCTGACGTAAGCGAAGTACTCATCGCGGCGGAAACTGAACTGGCCCAAGGTGAATCCGCGGTAGCCCTCGGCGTTGGGCTCAGTGCTGCTGGTTGGCGTGCCTGCTTCGATACTCATTGTTTTGCCCCTCTCAGACTGTCTGGCAGATCTCGGCCCAGCGGAACTTGGTGTCCGCCCCGGCGATGGTTTGAATCATGACGACCGATGGCCGACTGGCGTTCATGCGGTACGCGGAGTTCGCTGGCAAAAGCGCCTGGTGACCGAAGTTGAGTACGACGCGTCCCATGCGTTGGCCGTCTGGATCTGCAGCGAGGGCAACGGAACCTTCGACTGATTCACCGACAGGTGCGCCGTGCGTGAAGAATTCGATTTCGACCTCGCCGTCTAGTGAAACAGCGAACTGGTCGTGTGAAGCCGTGCGCCAACCGCTCTGGCCTTCGGCGCGAACTACCTCAAGGACATACTGCATGTTTTTGCCGACGGCGACCTGTTCCCACGGCTTGCTGATACTGGCCACTTCGTACATGTTCGAAAATGCATAGTGGCGCGGGTCGTCGTTGATGAGTTCAACCCCGCCTTTGGAAAAGTCTTCAAGCGAGGCGAAGACGGTCTTGTACGAAGCCGCTTCGACTGCACCCGAAGCGTTGGTAGCTCCAGCCACGAGTCCTCCTCTTATCCCATGAACCGCCATCGGCGGTATGTGCGCTATACGAACACAAGTTCGGATTGTGAACCATATTCCATACCTAGGGACCGCCTACGTCAAGGTATCCGGCGTTGATTCGTAGGTTTTGTTCGCTCTGAGACCATATGTACGGATGGCGCACACCTGTGGTAGACGTAGTCCATGGCAGTTTCGACCGAACGGTCCGCGGACTTCGTTCAGTCCCTTGACCGCGGCCTTGCGGTTATTCGCGCTTTCTCAGTTGAAAAGCCGCGGCTGACGCTTTCCGACGTTGGACGCGAGACCGGACTAACCCGCGCTGCCGCGCGTCGATTCCTACTCACCTTGCAGGAGTTGGGGTATGTCGGCAGTGATGGGCGACAGTTCTTTTTGCGGCCGCGGGTGTTGGAGCTTGGGTTTGCGTACCTCTCGTCGGCCACCGTCACGGCTGTAGTTCAAGATCACCTTGAGCGACTTGCCGATCAGCTTCATGAGTCCTGCAGTGCATCGGTGTATGACTCGCCGGACATCGTTTACGTGGCGCGAGCCGCAACGAACCGGATCATGACGATCAACCTTGCCCTGGGCGCGCGGCTACCTGCGTACTGCACCTCGATGGGCCGCGTCCTACTTGCCTCTTTGGACGAGGCTGAGCTTGACGAATTCTTCGCGACAACAGAACTTATCCCGTTCTCTGACCGAAGTAATACCGATCCCAATTTCATTCGCACAGAGGTTGAGAAAGCTCGAACCCAAGGCTGGGCGCTGCAAGATCAGGATCTAGAAGTTGGGGTTAGGTCCGTTGCGGTTCCGGTGCATGGAGCAGATGGTCATACGATCGCGGCAATCAATGTCAGTGCACATGCTGCGCGAGTCCCTCTGGCGACGCTTACTGGACCATTTCTCAAGGCACTTCAATCGACTGCTCTGCTCATCGACAAGGACTTGATGCACGGGTCGTTCGTCTAAAGCCTACGAATCCTCACCGGATTTGAGTCGTTGGTGAAGCACCACAGTTGGGCCGACAACAAGGGCCTTTACCTGCGCTAGTAAATCGGAGATGTCGTAGTCGTCCGCCAGCGTGACCCAGAGTTCTTGGGCGCCCGCGTCAGCCAGCGCGATCACCTGAGTCTGGGCCTGTTCGAAGGTCCCAAAGACTCCGCTGACCTCGGGATGCGCCGCGCCGACGAAACGTGGATCACGTGAGGCGCGCGCTACTGCCTCGTTCATCGTTCGTCCAATGGATACGGGAACTGAAACGCATAGGGGACGCGGGTCGAGTGCATGGTCTAGCTTGGATCGTTGCGCTCGAATCTGTTCGAGATTTGCCGATCTGACGACCAGATCATCTTGCGGATCATCAACCAGCACTTGGGCTCTCCCCGTCACGGCCGCGCGCAGACGGTTGAGGAGTTCTGCCACGTCCGTGCGCTGGGACAGTTGTTCAGGGACGATGACGGTGCTGTAGCCAATGCGGCTCGCTAGCACGGCCATCAATACCTGCTGGTCGTCGCTGTGATCCGGGTGTAGAACAATTCCGAGGTCAAGCAGGGTCTGGCCATCTTGCATCGTCATGTCGATACCTCCACGATGAGGATAGTCAGATCCATAGATGCGGACCTTAGAGGGAATGTGGTTTCACCGTCCAACGCAGCGCAAGCGCAGCCGAGTGTTGTCGCAGAGGCTGCCATCGCATCTGTTGTTGCTCTGGCTAATCGACTGCGTGGTTCTGGGGTAGCTGTTTCCACCGGGGAGGTTCTTGATTCCGTACGCTCGTTGGCTTTTGTGGATGTTGATTCACGCGCCCAGGTGCGAATTGCCTTGCGTTCGGCGTTGGTCAAGGACGCAGCGAAGTTTGCCGACTTCGACCGGATATTCGACGAGATCTACCCCCGCGCGGTAATGCAGCGACCCGATGCGATCGTTGAAGGCACGCCTCCAGACTCAGCACCCGATGCCGGCGAACTTGTTCGTGCCCTGCAGGAAGGGGATCTTGGGCAGGTGCGCCATCTACTAGATCCGGCGGTCGATGCGTACTCCGGAGTTGAAGCGCAACGCTCCGTGGAGCATCACACGCAGCGCGTTCTGCGTCGGATGGACTTGGCTGAGATCTATCGACGGTATCTAACCGCTGATGAGGAACGATCTGAATTCGATCGGGCGTTGGCAGGTGGTGAAGCCCAGCGGGCCATGGATCAGATGCGCGACTTGATTGAACGGATGGTGGCTCAACGATTGCCTCCGGCACAGCATCAACCTGTTAATTCGGATCTCGCCGAGATTGATCTCCTTCATGCCAATCCCGATGAACTGATTAAGCTTCGACAGGCCCTTCGGCCACTTGCGCGTCAGCTTGCTGCGCGCCTTGGCCAACGTAAGCGTCGAGGTGCTGGCTCTCTTGATATGCGCCGAACAATTCGTGCGTCGATTGGTACTGGCGGTGTTCCGGTTGCGCCAGCATTGCGTCGTCGTAGACCAACGCGGCCGGATCTTGTTGTCCTGTGCGATCTTTCGGGGTCGACGGCGGAGTTTGCTCCGTTCATCCTTGCTCTTCTTCAGGCAGTTCATCAGGAGTTCGCGCGGGTGCGATCTTTCGTCTTCGTGGACGGGGTTGTAGAGATCACCAACCTTCTCGATTCGAGCCCAGGAGTGATCGATCCGCGTCACCTGTTGGATCGCCGAGGCCTCGTCGCTGGTGACGGGCGGAGTGATTACCAGCGGGCATTCCGCACATTCCTTGGCACATGGCCGGATTCAGTGACGGCCCGCACCACCGTGCTCATTGTTGGGGACGGTAGATCGCACGATCGTGAGCCGGCACTTGCCGAGGTGGCGGAACTTTCACGAACCTCACGTCGGCTTTTCTGGTTCAATCCTGAACCCGCAGAGCAATGGGACACGGATGACTCGCGCTGCTCTGAATATGCGAACCTGTGCAATGCGATCTTCGAGGTGGGCACGCTCCGACAACTGGTGGACAGCGTCGCAGCCATCGCGTAAGTGAACTAGTTGACGCGCTCCACCAGCATCGCGGCGCCTTGTCCTACCCCGATGCACAAGGATGCGATGCCGTAGCGTCCGCCAGTTCGTTCAAGCCTGCCCATCAGTGTGATCAGTAGGCGCGATCCGCTAGATCCAAGTGGGTGGCCAAGAGCAATGGCGCCACCTTCGGTGTTGAGTACGTCGCGGTCGATGCCGAGTCGTCTTTCGCATGCCACTGCTTGGGCAGCGAAAGCTTCGTTGATTTCTATCGCGTCGATATCGGCTAGTTGCAGTCCGGTGCGAGCGAGTAGCTTCTCGATGGCTGGAACTGGGCCAAGACCGAACAGGCTTGGAGCTACACCAGCGACGGCGCTTGCCACTACTCGTACGCGGGCCGTAACACCCTGGGCAGCAAGTGATTCGGCGGATCCAATGACGAGTGCGGAGGCCCCATCGCTCAGGGGGCTGGCATTGCCGGCTGTCACGATGCCATCCGCACCGAATACTGGCTTGAGGGAAGCCAGCTTCTCAAGTGTGGTCTCGCGTACTGTCTCATCGCGTGTTACCGCATCGCCCTTGGCGGGTTGCACGGCAACGATTTCGGCGTCGAACACACCACGTGACCAAGCGTCCGCCGCTCGAGATTGAGATAGCGCAGCGAATTCATCGGCATCGGCTCGAGTGATGCCATCGAGACGCGCGAGCTTCTCGGTGCAATCACCCAAGCTCAATGTGGCATCGCCGCCGTCAAGTGCGGTCATTCGCGGATTGGTTAGTCGCCAACCGAGTGCGGTATCAACACTTTGTTCAGGCTTCGACCAAGCCTGCGAAGGCTTTGGTGTCACCCAAGGAGCGCGAGTCATCGACTCCGCTCCACCGGCGACGATGAGGTGTGCATCGCCGGCAGCAATGGCTTGCGCTGCAGACGCAACGGCCTGAAGGCCGCTCGCGCACAAGCGATTAACGGTGTAGCCGGGAACGGAATCAGGTAGGCCTGCCAGTAAGGCGGCCATGCGTGCAACATTGCGGTTATCTTCGCCGGCTTGGTTGGCGGCACCAAGGATTACGTCATCGATTGCTGTTGGATCGATACCGGTTCGGGCTACGACCTCACCGACAACGAGGGCAGCTAAATCGTCGACGCGAACGGTGGCCAGCGCGCCGCCGTATCGACCGACGGGAGTGCGAACGCCAGAGGCGAGGAACACGTCGGTCATCGAGGGCCAGCCTTTGGCAGGTGTAGTTGGGCCCGTACTCGATCCATGTCGTTGTGGTGCTTCACCACGACGCCCAGTGTGCGATCGAGTGCCTCGGCATCCACCTGTGGAATCCCAAGAGCGAGTAGTGAACGTGTCCAGTCTATGGTTTCCGCGACACTTGGTGGCTTACGTAAGTTCAAATCACGCATTCCGCGGATTGTTGCCACAACGGATTCGGCGAGTTCCTCGGTGGCGCCAGGTACGCGCGTCATGACAATTGCGCGCTCGCGTTCAGCACTCGGGTAGCCGATGTAGTGATAGAGACAGCGGCGTCGTAGCGCTTCGGACAATTCCCGCGTCGCGTTTGTCGTCAGCACGACGAACGGCCGTCGCACCGCGGTGATTGTGCCAAGTTCGGGGATCGTCACCTGAAAGTCACTCAGAACTTCTAGGAGCAGCCCTTCGATTTCGACGTCGGCCTTGTCGGTTTCATCGATGAGTAAAACCGTTGGTGTCTCGCGCTGAATCGCGGTCAGCAGTGGTCGGGCGAGCAGGAACTCTTCACTGAAAATGTTGTTGCGCTGCTGATCCCAGTCCGAATCCTCGTCACCGCCGCGACCGGCTGATTGGATGCGCAGTAACTGCTTGCGGTAATTCCATTCGTACAGTGCGCGGGCCTCGTCGATGCCTTCGTAACACTGCAGGCGCACGATGTCTGCACCCGTGGCCTGCGCGACTGCGTTGGCCAGTTGCGTCTTACCTGTTCCGGCCGGACCTTCGAGTAGCAGCGGCTTACCTAGGGAATCGGCCAAGTAGGTAACTGTCGCTAAGTCTGGATCAGTGAGGTAACCCGTTGCGGCTAGGCGCGTTGCGGCGTCTTCGGCAGAGGCGAAAAGGGTTTCAGGCATTGAGGGTTACGCCGGTACTCGGATGATGAGTGCGTCGCCTTGACCGCCGCCACCACACAGTGCGGCCGCCCCTACTCCGCCACCTCGACGACGAAGCTCGTTGGCGAGGGTGAGAACGACGCGCGCACCGCTCATGCCGACGGGGTGACCCAAGGCGATGGCGCCGCCGTTGACGTTGACGCGATCGCTGTTGACACCCAGTGTTTGCATGGATCCCAGTGCTACACCGGCGAAGGCCTCGTTGATTTCGAGGAGATCGAGATCGGCGACGGACAGTGACCCCCCGCGTCGAAGCGCGTCGTTGATTGCGTTGGCTGGTTGGTTGATCAGGGATGTATCCGGTCCGGCGACCGTTCCGTAGGAACTGATCTCGGCGATCCACGAAAGACCAAGTGCTTGTGCCTTTTCTTTGCTCATGACGACTACTGCGGCTGCCCCGTCGCTGAGCTGCGACGCGTTGCCTGGAGTGATGGTCCCCTCTTTATCGAACGCGGGGCGCAATCCGCCGAGACTCTCCGTCGTCGTGCCTGGACGCACACCTTCATCAATGTCAAGGGCGAGATTTCCCTTACGGTCCATGATGGGAACAATTTCTTCAGCCAACGCGCCGTTCTTGGTGGCATTGGCAGCGCGCTCATGTGATTGAGCGGCGAAAGCGTCCTGCATCTCGCGGGTAAAGCCGAACTCCTTCTGGTGACGTTCGGTGGCCGCACCCATAGATAGGCCTTCGAAGGCGCAGATCAGGCCGTCTTGATCGAGGGCGTCCACGAACTTACCCGGGCCGTACTTAGTGCCCTTGCGTGAGCCAAGTACCTCGTGGGGCGCATTCGTCATCGACTCGCAACCACCGGCAACAACGACGTCGTAGTAGCCGAGGCGAATCATCTGATCGGCCTGCCCGATTGCAGTGAGGCCAGACAGGCAAAGCTTGTTGATCGTCGTCGCGGGGACGCCATAGCCAAGGCCGGCAGCCACGGATGCCTGGCGTGCTGCGTTCGGGCCAACTCCGGCCTGGATGACATTGCCGAAAAGAACAGCGTCGACTGACTCAGGAGCGACCCCGGACTTTTCAAGGGCCGCGCGAATTGCGATGCCACCGAGTTCTGGTGCGGTGAAGTTGCTGAGCGCTCCGAGAAGGCGACCGATGGGGGTGCGCGCTCCCGAGATAATCACTGAGGTGGTCACCTTGAACTCCTAATGTCGTATACCTGTGGCGTACTGGCCGTCATACAAATCTATGGGACGGCAAACACGTTGTCGACCACGGCAATGTTCGCATCGCGTACGGCAGTGTGGGCTCTGCTGTCTATGAAAGACTGCCACGCATGAGCAGCGTTGACTTTGACCTATCCGATGAGCAGATGCGCGCAACGGGTTTGATCAAGTGGAACTTCCAACCGCCGGAAGTCCTGCCTGCGTGGGTGGCTGAGATGGATTGCAAGCCATGCCCTCCGGTGCACGAAGCAATTCGGATGGCTGTTGCGCGCGGAACCTTTGGATACGCGCAGTTCGATTCTGCGAATGGTCTCCCGGAAGCGACTGCGTATTTCGCTGCAAACCGGTTAGGACTCGTTGTCGATGCGAGCATGGTTATTGGATGCGCAGATGTCATGGCCGGTGTTGGTCTGGCCCTAGAACATTTGTGTGATCCTGGCCCGGTCGTTGTGCCGACACCCGCCTACCCGCCGTTCTTGGCGATCGTGCCGCTGATGCGATTCGAGATGAAGACGGTCGACTGCGTGGTAAACAACGGACGCTACGAGCTTGACCTTGCTGGAATTGAGGCGGCCCTCGCGGCCGGTGCTCGCACGGTGTTGCTCTGCCAACCGCACAATCCATTGGGACGAATGTTCAGTGTTGAAGAGCTTCAAGGGTTACGCGACGTTGTCGTGAAACATGGCGCCCGCGTGATCAGCGATGAGATTCATGCCCCCATCACACTTGCTGGCACTACGCATGTTCCTTACGCATCCATTGCCGGCACGGCTGATCACGTCACAACGATTGTTGCTGCGTCGAAGGCGTTCAACATTCCCGGACTTAAGTGTGCGCAGTTGATCGCCGGTAACGAAGCTGATCGCGACAAACTTCGCTCGCTTCACTACGTCGCGAATCACGGAGTGACACCGCTCGGGATCGCGGCAACCGTCGCGGCTTACACGTGGGGTGGGCGGTGGCTGGACAGTTTGCTGGCGCACCTAGATGAGCAGCGCTCACTTGCCACTGAGTTGTTGGCTCAGCGGTTACCGCAGGTGTCATGGATTCCGCCGGAGGCGACGTATCTAGGTTGGTTGGACGTTCGTGCCACCGGGATCGCGGATCCTGCAGCGACGGCTCGCGCTGCCGGGGTGGAGCTGAGTATTGGCGCGGATTTTGGTGCCGGCTACGTGGGATTTGCACGCCTGAATTTCGCGACGTCCGCCGAGCGACTTGAGCGCGTGATCGACCGTCTTGCTGTTGCGTGGGGGACTGTGTGACGACTGCGCATGTTGTCGTGGTTGGCTCGATCAACGTTGATCTGGTCGCCCTCGTCGATCACATTCCCGCTCCTGGCGAGAGCGTGCTTGGTACCCGCTTCATGCGAGCTCATGGCGGGAAAGCTGGAAACGCTGCGGCGGCATTAGGCCGACTCGGGATTCACACAACTATCGTCGGATGTATCGGCGCGGATGAGTTCGGCACGGACAGTCGTGCGGGTTTGGAAGCGGCCGGTGTGGATGTCTCACGACTACTCGTTCATGAAACGGCGAGCACCGGCGTAGCTCTGATTTTCGTTGATCCTCAAGGGGAAAACGTTGTTGGCTCGGTTTCGGGTGCGAACTTTGAACTGACTCCGGAGTTGCTCGAGCAGCAGTTCAACGCGATTGAGGAAGAGCCAACGGCGCTACTGATCAATCTCGAGGTTCCCATGCCAACTGTGACGCGGGCTGTTGAACTCGCACATGCTCGTGGCTGGATCGTCGTGATGAATCCGGCCCCGTCACGTGCGTTGCCGGATGAATTGCTGGCAATGTTGGATGTCGTCACTCCGAATTCCGGTGAGGTTGACGCGATTCATTCCGGTGGCATTGATGGTGTTCTTGGTGCCGGATGTGGTGCTGTCGTCATCACGCGAGGAGCTCAAGGTGCGCGCATTCATCGGGCTGGCGTTGCGGTGGTCGATATCCCAGCGTTCGAGGTCGACGTCGTCGATACAACGGGTGCGGGTGACGCTTTTAGCGCCGCTCTCACCGGATGGCTGGCATCGGGTGCGTCGTTG
>Ga0194051_1000456_pt1 | contig 23142 bp, 28 predicted proteins | sample SepL2320m_MetaG_FD_161275 | JGI IMG/M metagenome (GOLD analysis project Ga0194051, IMG submission 161275) | Anoxic zone freshwater microbial communities from boreal shield lake in IISD Experimental Lakes Area, Ontario, Canada - Sep2016-L239-20m | ecosystem: Environmental > Aquatic > Freshwater >... | reverse complement strand
GTGACGGCCTTCGCCAGCGCCGCCGACAGCGCCATGCGCGCCAGCGACATCGCGAGCCCCTTCAGCACGTCGGAAAGGCTCTTTCCTTGCGTGGCGGCGCTGGCGAAGGCCGTCACCATGCGGGTGCCGACGCTCTCCGCCAGCCTGTCGATATCCTGCAGCTGGCCCTTCAACGTGTCGGCCTGGCCGCTCATCTGGTCGAGTGTATCGTTCATGTTTCATCCGGAAATTGTTCAAGCAGTTGCTCGAGCACACCGCGCGGCAGCGCAGCGCCCTTGGACGTCGGAAATGCCGCCGCGATCTCGCGCGGCGTTGCTGCCCAGAACTCGCGTGGCGAAAGGCGCAGCGTGCCCAGCCCCATCGCCATCATCTGGTCCCAGGGGAATTTCATGGCGGGCCCGCAAAGGTGGCGCGCAGCAGCCGCACGACGATTGTCAGGAAGCCCTGCGCCCCACCGTCTGCCGTCATCCCCGCCACCTCGTCGTCGCCGATCGCGTTGCCGCCGCCCCGCAACCCCGCGCCGATCACGCGGATTGCATCCGTGGCCCCGATCTTCCCCGCCTCGAAGCGCTGGGCGATGGCGATCAGGTCTTCCCCACCATAGGCATGCTCGAGTTCGGCCAGCGCGCCGAGCGTCAGGCACAGCACATATGTGCGGCCCGAAAGCTCGGCCGCGATCTCGCCCCTGTGTGCGTTCGCCATCTCACGCCCCCTCGAAGCTGATCTCGCCGGCGGACTCGAGGCTCACGTCAAATGTCACCTCGCCGTCATGCCGCCCCGAGAATTCGAGGCTGGCGATCTGGAACGGCCCCGTCAGCGTGCCGAAGTCCGGCACCACCACCTGCCAGGCGCGGATCGTGCCGGCGAAGAACAGGCCCCTGATCGCCGCATCGGATGCCGCATCCTTGAAGATGCCGGAGCCCCTGATCGACGCCGACTTGATCCCCGCACCGCCCAGCAGCTCGCGCCACTGATTGGCGGATTCCTGGTGCGTCACGTCCACCGTCCCGGCATTGAAGCTGATCGCATTGCTGCGAAGCCCCGCAACGGAGGCAAAGCTCCCCGATCCCGCTGCATCGAGTTTCAGCAGCAGGTCGCGCCCCTTCTGTGCACCCATCTTGTTCTCCTAGAGAGGTTCTGTGGCGGCGCGGAAGCGAAGGCTCGCGCCGTAGGTCTGTCCGGTCTTCATCACGCTCCAGAACACCAGCCGCACGCTCACCAGCCGGTGGCCCGGAACGGCCAGGGCCGCGCCATCGAGCACCGCCTCCACCGCCGCTGAAATCTCCTGCGCCGGCTTGCGGCTGCGGCTGTTGGAGCGCACCACGATCGACACCACGTGCTCGAAGCCCACCTCGCTCATGGTGCTCCAGTCGCGCGTGTCGAGGCTGGTGAACTCCACGTAAGTCGGTGGTGCCCCGCGCGGCACCTCGTCGAAGACGTAGGCGCCGCCCAGCAGTTTCTTCAGCGTCGGATCGGCGATCAGCGCCGTGCGCATCGCCTCCTGCAGGGCAAGCCCCGCGCTGCTCACAGCCGCACCAGGCGATAGGGGTCGAGCAGTGCCGGCAGGCTGATGGGCAAGCCGCCGCCTGCCTCATCGCCGCGCTGCGCATGGAAATGCGCCACCAGCAGCTCGATGGCCTGGCGCAGCGGCTGCGGCACGTCGGCGGCGAGCGGGCCGAAGCCCGCCGCCACGCGGATGCCGATGCCGTTGATCGCGCGCCCGGGCCGCGGCCACAGGCGCGAGCCGCGCAGCATCACGCGTGGTGGCCGCGATGCGGCATCCACCATGAAATGCGCCGGGTCGATCACCGCCTTCGCGTCGTCCTCGCCGAACACGCCGATCTCCTCCACCGACAGGAGTGGCGCCACGGGCAGTTCGATCACACCGTCTTCCGGCCAGCCGTCGCGCAGGCACAACCATTCCTGCGCGATGAGGCAAAGGCCGGTACGCGCCTCGACGACGCGCCTGGCGGCGGTGATGAGCGAGGCGATCAGCTGGTCGTCGTCAGTGTGAACAACGCGCAGCTGCGCCTTGGCCTCGGCGAGCGAGACGGGCTCGCTCGCCGGGGCCTCAACCAATATGGCCGCCATTTACGTGAGACCGAACTTCATGAGCTTGATCGCCTCGAAGTTCTGGATGCCGCCGCCCACGCGCTTCGTCGTGTAGAACAGCACATAGGGCTTGGCGGAATAGGGATCGCGCAGCACGCGAACACCCACCCGGTCGACGATCAAGTAGCCGCTGGCGAAATCGCCGAAGCCCAGCGCGAAGGAGTCGGTCGCCACATCCGGCATCGGCTCGCATTCGGTGACGGGGAAGTTCATCAGCGTCGCCTTGCCGTCGGGCCGGGCGGCCGGCTCCCACAAATAATTGCCGTTCACGTCGCGGAACTTGCGGATCAGCCCTTGCGTGCGGCGGTTCATCACCCAGCTGCCGTTCTGGCGATAGCCGATCTTCAGCGCATAGATGAGGTCGATCAGCCGGTCTGACGGGTTGGCCGCCGCAAAGCCTCCCGCCACACCGGTGGCGAGATAGCCGACGTTGCCCCAGCTCCAGCTGGCATCCGCCACCTTGGTGTAGCTGAGGAAGCCCTTGGGCTTGTTGACGCCGTCACCGGTCACGAAGGCGATGCCCTCCTGCTCGGCGAACACCAGCTGCACCTCTTCCGCCAGCCACTGGTCGATGTTGACCACCGCGTCATCGAGCAGCGTCTGCGTGGCCGACGGCATGGCATAGAGCTCCATCGCCGGGAACTGCAACTCGGCCAGCGTGATCGAACCCGTCTCGGGCCGCGCCTGCGTCTCGCCTACCCAGCCGTTCGCCAGGCCGTTGGTCGAGAATGGCTTCTTGTAGAGCGCCGCCGAGATCTGGCGGATCGAGCCGATGGAGCGCAGCGGCGAGATGGCATAGAGCCTGCGCCCGATCTCGGCTTCGACTTCCGGCGGCACGAGGAAGCCGCCATCGGGGCCGGAGCCTACCGACATGGCCTTGGCCTCGAGCGCCGAAAGCCCCTGCGACTCGCCCTTCCGCACATAGGTGTCGAAAGCCGCCTTGTGCTCGCGCGCCGCGGGCTGCGCCTCCGTCGTCTCGCCAGACAGCTGCGGCCGACGCGACTTCAGCGTCAGCTCGTCGAGCCTGGCCTTGGCCTCGTCCACCGCGCGGTTGATGCGGTCCACCTTCTCGGCGGTCACCACATCGGCCGACATGCGCTTCTCGATCTGATCGAGGCGCTCGTCATTCGCGTCCTTGAAGGCCTCGAAGGCCTGCATCATGTCGCCAAAGGCGACCTTGGTCTCAAGTCCCGTCTCCATTCACTTAACCCTTTCTGTTTGCAACACACTTGACGCCGGTCACCCGCGCTCCCGCGAGCATCGGGAAGGTCACCAGCGAAATTTCCCAAAGGTCGATTTCGGTCAGAAGCCGCGTGGCCGAAGCCCGGTCGCGCCTGGCCTTCACCGTGCGGAAGCCGATGGACAAGCCATCCAGCCCCTTGCTCTCGAGCAGCGAGAACAGCTCGCGCCCGCGCTGCACATTGCGATCGAGCCTGCCCGTCACGTGCAGGCCCTTCGGCGTCTCATGCATGTCGATCCAGGTGCCCACGGGTTCGGCTGCATCATGCTGGAACAGCATGCGCACGTCCGATGCACGGCGCTTCTTCAGCGAGGCCGCGAAGGCACCGGGCATCACCACGTCGCCCGACTGGTCCCGCTCGCCGAACAGGCTCGCATAGCCCACGAACACGCCAGAGCCGGAGCAGGCGCAGAGCGGCTGCCCCAGCCGGCTCATCTCCCGGCGGGTCTGCATAGATGTTGTCACTCCAATTTCACATATTTGCCGGGATGACGGATCAGGAGGTGGCCATCGCCCCATACCCAACCGCCGCGCGCTTCTCGTCGTCGGTCAAAAACTCAGCCTTGCCCACCCGCGCCCACAGCGCCTCGCGGTCAGCGCTCAGCGCCTCCACCTGGTCAAGGTCATGCGCCAATCTCAAATTCCCCGCACACAGGAAGCCCGTCATTGCTTCGCCCACGCGGCTCGCCATGGGCAGCACGGTCTGCCGCCAGAAGCTGCGGTTGGCCTCCATGAAATTGGCAAACGTGTTGTCGCCGGGAATGCCGAGCAGCATCGGTGGAACACCAAACGCCAAGGCAATCTCGCGCGCCGCGCCATCCTTGGCCGCGCTGTATTCCATGTCCTTCGGAGAATATCCCATCTCCTTCCAGTCGAGCCCGCCTTCGAGAACCATCGGCCGCCCGGCATTGGCCGCGCCCTGGTAGCTCTCCTCCAGCTCCTTCTTCAGTCGCTCGAACTGTTCCGTGGTCAAATGCCCATCCGCCGCCGCATAGACCAGCGCGCCCGAAGGCCGCGCCGAATTGTCCAGCATCGCCTTGTTCCAGCCGCTCGCCGCATTATGCGTGTCGATGGCGCGCTGCGCGGCTTCGAGCGGCGACATGCCGTAATGGTCGTTCAGCGGGTTGAACAGCCTGAGCTGCAGCACATTATCACGCGGCAGCCGCACCGATTGTCCGTTGACGGAATAATCATAGCCCTCCGCCCAGCCATTGGTGGAAGCCACCGCCTTCACCCGGTCGGGCCGCAGCGCATGAAGCTCTCGCGGTGCACCGTCGATCTCCACCTTCTCCACATAGGCATTCCCCGCCACCAGCAGGAAGCCATAGAGCTGCTCGCCGAACTCGCGGCCCGGCTGGCCGGGGTTGGGCTTCTTCAAAAGCTCCAGCAGCGGATGCGCGTCGATCTCGCGGTCGCCATCATAGAGCAACCACGGCAGCGAGGCCGCTGCCTCCGCAATCATCCGCACGGCGCGATAGCCGATGGCATTGGATGCAAACCCCTCCTGCGCGAGTGCCGCATAATTTCGCGGCGTCCACTGCGGCCGCCCCGCCTGATGCAGCGCGATCAAAGGCGCCGTGGCGGATCGCTTGGTTTCGGTGGAGAAGAAGCGCTTTACTCTGTCGAACATACAAACATCCCTCTGAAGTTCCGTCACCCCAGCAAAAGCTGGGGCCCAGCTTCGGGCATCGGCCACGCGGAAAGCTGGGTCCCAGCTTTCGCTGGGATGACGGCACGAACTAAACCACCCGCACCCGCGGCTCCGCCCTGCGGCGCAGCATCAGGTCACTCACTGCCCAGACCAGCGCATCCAGCCGGTCCGGGCTCTTCATCCCCTCGCCCAGCGCGCTGCACATCTCATCTTCGAGTTCGGGGAAGGCTCCCACGTGCCGCACCCGGCCCTGCTCGTACAGAGCAGCCACCGGTTCGGCGCGTGCATGTTTCCCGCGCGTCGCATGCACGGCACGGAAGGACAATGTGCCGTCCACCTCGCGCATCACGGCTTCCACCATCGCACCACCCTGGTTCACCTCCGCCACCACGCGGCTCGCGGCCCTCGCGTGGTAGAGAGCCACCGCGCGCTCGGCCCACTGGATGGGCTTGGCGCGTTCCAGCGAATGATCGTCCAGAACATAGGCAACGCCATCGATGCCGAGGCCCACACACACGATGCCGCAGGCATTGGCCTTCCTGCCGTGGCTCGCCGGCGGGTCCACCGCCACAACCACGCGCTTCAGCTCAGGCGCCGCCTTCACGCGCCCGCCCTCGAGTGTTGCGCGGCGGAACAGCGCATCCGGGTCGTCATCGATCAGCTCTCCGTTCAGTTCCTGTCGGCCAAGCCGCGTGCCGCCGTAACGCTCGGTCACGTCGGCGATGAAGCTCTTGGCCAGGTTCGTTGCATTGTCGAAGGTCGCCGTGCGCGTCACCGCCGTGGCGGGGTCGGCCAGCAACCGCTTCAGCAGCGGCACGGGCCGCGGCGTCGTGGTGATCACCGCGCGTGGGCTTTCGCCTAGGCGCAGTGCGAAGGCCAGCATGTCCCACACCTGTTCGCCGAGCCGCCACTTGGCCAGCTCGTCGCACCAGGCCGCATCGAACTGCGGACCGCGCAGGCTCTCCGGCTCGTCCGCCGAGAACACCTGCGCCACGGCACCATTGGGCCATGTGATCAGCCGCTTCGACGGCTCATAGAGAGGCCGCTCTTCCTCCATGTGGATGGAGAGCAGCCCGGACTTTCCCTCGATCATCACGCTGCGCGCCTGATCAAGCGTCGGTCCGACGATGGCGATGCGCCGTGCCTGCGCCACGCCATGCGTCCAATCTCCCAGCGCCTGCGCCTTCACCCATTCGGCCCCGGCGCGGGTCTTGCCCGCACCGCGCCCGCCGAGGATCAGCCAGCTGCGCCAGTCCGGTTCATCAGGTGGAAGCTGCTTGCCCAGCCGCCCCCACATCCGCCAGTCGCGGTTCAGGGCTTCCGTCTCGCGCTGGTTCAGCCTGCGCTGCATCCACGCGCGCTCGCTCGGCGATAATTTCTCGCTGCAGTCCCATAAGCTTCTCCGCAAGCGCTTCACGCTCAGCGTCATCGAAGCGCTTGTGGTGCTTGCGCTTGGCAATGCGCCGGGCGCGTTCCTTGCGTTCGAGTTCAAGAACCTTCTCCAGTGTCCTGACCAGTGTGTTCATTGCCCTGATGTCACGCTCGCTGGTGGCGGCACTCGCCTCCGCCGAGAGCGTTCCGATCTGGGCCTCGAATTCAGTGAGCCGCTGCTGCAGCAGCGCCTTGAAGCGCGCCAGCGTGGCCCGCGTGCCCTGGGGCTTTGTCGCTCTGGACTGCACATAGCCTCTGAGCGTCCAGCCCTCGGCCCGCGCCCTCACGACAAGGGCCTGCCTCGTAATTCCGGCATCGCGCGCGATGGTCGCCAGCGCCTCGATGCCATTCTCGTATCTTTCCCGCACCCGTGCCCAAACGGCAGCGGGCGCCGGTTGTTCACCGTCGCCGCTCATGTCCTCACCCATTTGTGGAGTATGCGCCTTTATACCCCAACGAGCGCGCGCTGTCAAGGACTAAATGCATTCATGAGGAATTTTCTTTGTCCTTGAAGTCCGAAGCCACCGGGCTATTCCTCAGTGATGGACATCCGCCAGCTACAGTATCTCGCAGCGCTCGCGCGTGAAAAGCACTTCACCCGCGCAGCACAGGCCTGCAACGTCACCCAGCCCACGCTGTCGGGCCGTATCCGCCAGTTGGAGCAGGAACTGGGCGTACCCATCGTCGAGCGCGGCCAGCGCTATATCGGGCTCACGCCCGAGGGCGAGCGCGTGCTGAAGTGGGCGCATCTCATCCTCGACAACTGGCAGGGCCTCACCCAGGAGCTCGGCACCATCCGCTCCAAGAAGGGCGAGCTCGTTGGTCGCCTCGTCCTCGGCGTCATTCCCTCGGCGCTTCCCAAGGTCTCGCTCCTCACCCGCGCCATGGAGCGCGAGCATCCGCGCGTCGAGTTCACCGTGCTCTCGCAGTCCTCGGAGGAAATCCTGAGGAACCTGCACGAACACGCCATCGACGTCGGCATCACCTACCTCGACAACGAGCCGGTCGAGGGCCTCATGCAGCACGCGCTCTACGAGGAGCACTACAGCCTCTTCGTCGGCGAATCTTCTCCGTACACGGACAAGCAGTCGGTCACCTGGACCGAGGCCGCGCAGGAGCCGCTCTGCCTGCTCACCCCCAACATGCAAAACCGCCGCATCATCGACCGCGCCTTCGCAGTGGCCAATGTCCACCCTTCGCCCCGGCTCGAGACCAACTCGATCATGAACCTGCTGGCTTCGGTGAAGTCGATGGGCCTGTCCTCCATCATGCCGGATTATTTCATCCACGTGCTGGGCAAGCTCGAAGGGGTGCGGGCGATCCCGCTGGTCAACCCCAAGGTCGAGCACAAGGTCGGCCTCGTCGGCCTGCCGCGGGAGCCGCTCTCGCCGCTGGTGTCCGCCCTCTTCGCCGCCGCCCGCAGCCTCAAGGCTTGATCCGGGTCAAGGACGGACCAGGCCGCCTCGGCCAGTTTGCTCCCAACAGGAGCAAAGTCCATGAAGATGTCCCCCGATGGAAGCCACGCACATTGCGCAACCCATAATTGCTATGTTCCCCTGAACCAGACAGAAGGCCACTGCCGCGACGACCATCGCTGCAATGACGACGTCTGCCCGCTGGAAAAGGAACTGGGCCGCCCCCGCTTCGGCCGCGCGCTGGACATGATGGCGGCGGGAATTACACAAGCTGTGGGGAAAATCGCTGGTTGAGTAATTGTAAAGCAATCCAAAGAACCGTCACCCCAGCGAAAGCTGGGGTGACGGCATTTTGGGGGATCGTGATAACCCCTGCCTATGACCCCATAGCGTCCGTCAATTGGAATTTACACTCCAGTTGAGCCATAGGGGTTGCATGTCCAAGAAAACCACCCTTCTCGATCTTTCCCCGCGCGAGGCGACGGCCGCCCGGGAGATCGCCCTCCGCTACGGCAACCGCCCCGATGCGCTGCTGGAAATTCTCCATGACCTCCAGGAGCACGAGGGCTTCATCTCCGAGGCCGCGCTTCCCGCGCTGGCCAAGGCGCTGAACCTGTCGCGCGCCGAGGTTCACGGCGTTGTCACTTTCTACCACGACTATCGCCGTGAGCCCGCCGGCCGCCACGTCATCAAGGTGTGCCGCGCCGAGGCCTGCCAGGCGATGGGTGCCAATGAGCTCGTCGCCATGATCGAGCGCTTCCTCAAGGTGAAGCTGGGCCAGACCACCGCCGATGGCGCGATCACGCTCGAGGCCGCCTATTGCCTCGGCAATTGCGCGCTGTCGCCTGCCGTGATGGTCGACGACAAGCTCGTCGGCCGCGTTGACGCAAGGAAGTTCGAAACGATCGTCGCGGAGTGCCGCTCATGAGCAAGGTCTTCGTTCCCCGCGACTCGGCTGCCCGCTCGGTCGGCGCTGACGAAGTGGCCGCAGCACTCGCCGCCGCCGGTCATGAAGTGATCCGCAATGGCTCGCGCGGCCTCCTCTTCCTCGAACCCCTCGTCGAGGTCGAGACCAAGGACGGCCGCATCGCTTATGGCCCCGTCACCATGGAGGACGTGGCCTCGCTGCCGATCGCCACCGCGGGCGCCCACAAGCTGCGCCTCGGCAACATCGAGGATCACCCCTATCTGAAGAATCAGGAGCGCCTCACCTTCGCGCGCGCCGGCATCACCGATCCGGTGTCCGTCGCGGATTATGTGAAGCACGGCGGCTTCGATGGCCTGAAGAAGGCCTTGGGCCTTGCAGGCGCGGCCATCGTGGCTGAAGTCACCGAGTCGGGCCTGCGCGGCCGCGGCGGTGCGGGCTTCCCTACCGGCATCAAGTGGAAGACCGTGCATGACGCACAGGCCGACCAGAAATATATCTGCTGCAATGCCGACGAAGGCGACTCCGGCACATTCGCTGACCGCATGGTCATGGAGGGCGACCCCCTCATGCTCATCGAGGGCATGACGATCGCCGCCATCGCCGTGGGCGCCACCAGGGGCTACGTCTATATCCGCTCGGAATACCCCGATGCCATCGCCACCATGAAGGAGGCGATCGCCAATGCTGTCGCCGCCAAGTGGCTCGGCCCCAATATTCAGGGTACGGACAAAACCTTCCACCTCGAGGTGCGCCGCGGTGCTGGTGCTTACATCTGTGGCGAAGAGACCGCCATGCTCGAGTCGCTCGAAGGAAAGCGCGGCACGGTGCGCCCCAAGCCGCCGATCCCGGCACTCGAGGGCCTGTTCGGCAAGCCCACCGTCATCAACAACGTGCTGAGCTTCGCCGCCGTCCCCTTCATCCTTGCGAAGGGCGGCACGGCTTACAAGAATTACGGTATGGGCCGCTCGCGCGGCACCCTGCCCTTCCAGCTCGCCGGCAACATCAGGCAGGGCGGCCTGGTCGAGAAGGCCTTCGGCGTCACACTGCGTGAACTGGTCGAAACCTTCGGCGGCGGCACCTTCACGGGCAAGCCCATCCGCGCCATCCAGGTCGGCGGCCCGCTCGGCGCCTATGTTCCGGCGTCTCAGATGGACCTTGCCATGGATTATGAAACCTTCGCCGCCGCCCAGGCCATGGTCGGCCACGGCGGCATCGTGGTCTTCGATGAGACGGTCGACATGGCAGCCCAGGCCCGCTTCGCCATGGAATTCTGCGCCATTGAATCCTGCGGCAAGTGCACGCCCTGCCGCATCGGCTCCACCCGCGGCGTCGAGGTGATCGACAGAATAGTCGCCGGCGAGGAGCGTGACGCCAACCTCGAACTGCTCTCCGACCTCTGCCAGACCATGACGGATGGTTCGCTCTGCGCCATGGGCGGCCTGACCCCCATGCCGGTCATGAGCGCCATCAAGCATTTCCCCGAAGATTTTGACAAGCCCGCTGCGCTTGCCGCCGAATAAGGAGCCACGACAGATGACTCTCATCAAGGAAACCGACTACGGCACGCCCGAAGTCACCTCGACGAAGATGGTGACGCTCGAGATCGACGGCCAGCAGATCACGGTGCCGGAAGGCACCTCGATCATGCGCGCCGCGATGGAGCTTGGCACCAAGATCCCGAAGCTCTGCGCCACCGACATGCTGGACGCCTTCGGCTCCTGCCGCCTCTGCCTCGTCGAGATCGAGGGCCGCAAGGGCACGCCCGCCTCCTGCACCACGCCCGTCGCCCCCGGCATCAAGGTGAAGACCCAGACGCCGCGGCTGGCCAACCTGCGCAAGGGCGTGATGGAGCTCTACATCTCCGACCACCCGCTTGACTGCCTGACCTGTGCGGCGAACGGCGACTGCGAATTGCAGGACATGGCCGGTGCCGTCGGCCTGCGCGACGTACGCTATGGCTATGAGGGTGACAACCACATCGCGAAGAAGCGTGCCGATGGCTCGCAGAACATCCGCTATCAGCCCAAGGACGACTCGAACCCCTATTTCACCTTCGACCCGGCGAAGTGCATCGTCTGCTCGCGCTGCGTGCGGGCCTGCGAAGAGGTGCAGGGCACCTTCGCGCTGACCATCGACGGCCGCGGTTTCGACAGCCACGTCTCGGCGGGCATGGACGAGGCCTTCCTCGATTCCGAATGCGTCTCCTGCGGCGCCTGCGTGCAGGCCTGCCCGACGGCCACGCTCTCCGAGAAGTCGGTGATCGAGATGGGCCAGCCGGAACACTCTGTCGTCACCACCTGCGCCTATTGCGGCGTGGGCTGCTCCTTCAAGGCCGAGATGAAGGGCGACGAAGTCGTCCGCATGGTGCCCTACAAAGATGGCGGGGCCAACGAGGGCCACTCCTGCGTGAAGGGCCGCTTCGCCTGGGGCTACACCACCCACAAGGATCGCATCACCACCCCGATGATCCGTGACAAGATCACCGATCCGTGGCGCGTCGTATCGTGGGACGAGGCCATCGGCTACACCGCCCAGCGCTTCAAGGCGATCCAGGAAAAATATGGCCGCACCTCGATCGGCGGCATCACCTCGTCGCGCTGCACCAACGAGGAAGTCTTCGTGGTGCAGAAGATGATCCGCGCCGGTTTCAAGAACAACAATGTCGATACCTGTGCCCGCGTCTGCCATTCGCCGACGGGTTACGGCCTGTCGCGCACCTTTGGCACCTCGGCCGGCACGCAGGACTTCAAGTCGGTCGACGAGACCGACGTGCTCCTCCTGATCGGCGCCAACCCGACGGATGCCCACCCGGTGTTCGGTTCGCGCATGAAGCGGCGTATCCGCAACGGCGCCAAGCTCATCGTCGCCGATCCGCGCCGGATCGACCTGGTCGAGTCCGCCCACGTCAAGGCCTCGCATCACCTGCAGCTCCGCCCCGGCACCAACGTGGCGGTGATCAACGCGCTGGCCCACGTCATCCTGACCGAGGGTCTCGAGAAGCGCGATTACATCACCGAGCGCTGCGACCCAGTGGAATTCGCACGCTGGGAAGCCTTCATCCGCGAGGATCGCAATTCTCCGGAAGCGCTGGAGCCGATCACCGGCGTTCCCGCATCGGAACTCCGCGCCGCGGCCCGCCTCTTCGCCACCGGCGGCAATGGCGCCATCTACTACGGCCTCGGCGTCACCGAGCACAGCCAGGGTTCCACCATGGTCATGGGCATGGCGAACCTCGCCATGCTGACGGGCAACGTGGGCCGCAACGGTGTGGGTGTGAATCCGCTCCGTGGACAGAACAATGTGCAGGGCTCCTGCGACATGGGTTCTTTCCCGCATGAATTCCCGGGCTATCGCCACGTCGGTGACGACACGGTGCGCCAGATGTTCGAGACCGTGTGGCAGACCTCGCTCGACAATGAGCCGGGCCTGCGCATCCCCAACATGTTCGATGCCGCCGTCGAAGGCACCTACAAGGGCATCTTCGTGCAGGGTGAGGACATCGCCCAGTCGGATCCCAACACCAAGCACGTGAACCACGCGCTCGAATCGATGGAATGCGTCGTGGTGCAGGACCTGTTCCTGAACGAGACCGCCGCCTTCGCGCACGTGTTCCTGCCCGGCACCTCCTTCCTCGAGAAGGACGGCACCTTCACCAACGCCGAGCGGCGCATCAACCGCGTGCGCATGGTCAAGGCGCCGCTGCAGGGCAAGCAGGAGTGGCAGGTGGTGGCCGAGCTCGCCACCGCCATGGGCTACCCGATGCATTACAATGATGCTTCTGAGATCATGGACGAGATCGCGCAGCTGACGCCGACCTTCGCCGGTGTCTCCTTCGCCAAGCTCGACACGCTGGGCTCCGTCCAGTGGCCGTGCAATGACAAGGCGCCGGAAGGCACACCGCTGATGCATGTCGGCGGCTTCGTGCGGGGCAAGGGACGCTTCGTCGTCACCGAGTTCGTGCCGACCACCGAGCGCACCAACCGCTCCTTCCCGCTGATCCTCACCACGGGCCGTATCCTGTCGCAGTACAATGTCGGCGCCCAGACGCGGCGCACCGACAACGTGACGTGGCACACGGAGGACGTGCTCGACATCCACCCGCATGACGCCGAAGTGCGCGGCATCAAGGATGGCACCATGGTGTCGATCTCGAGCCGCATCGGCGCCACCACGCTGAAGGCCAGGATTTCCGAGCGCATGCCGCAGGGCGTGGTCTACACCACCTTCCACCACCCGGTGTCGGGCGCCAACGTGATCACCACCGAGAATTCGGACTGGGCCACCAACTGCCCCGAATACAAGGTGACGGCCGTTCAGGTGAACCTCTCCAACCAGCCATCCGAGTGGCAGAAGGAGTGGGAAGAGCGTGAAGAAGAGAACAAGCGCGTCGCCCCGATGGTTGCCGCCGAATGAGCGACCGCCGTGCCATGAAGGCTCATCGCCCCCCGGTTCATCCGGGGGACGTGGAGGCTTTGCGCACGTCCGTCCCCGCCCATGGCATCCTCCACACGCTGGCGGGTGACGAGGAAATTGTCTGGCAGGTGCCGGAGGAAGTGCCGCTCGCCGTGCAGTTCAATTCGCAGAACTACGCCGTGATGATGGGCACACCGTCAGACTTCGAGGATTTCGCTGTGGGCTTTGCCATCGCCGAAGGCATCATCGCCAGGGCCTCTGATGTCTTGGCGGTGCTGGTGCTCCCCACCGAGCAAGGCTACGCGATCGACCTCTCCGTGCCGGAAGACAGGATCAACCGTGACCGCATGGCCAAGCGCAGTCTCGAAGGCCGCACCGGCTGCGGCCTCTGCGGCATCGAGGACATGAAGGATGCGATCCGCATGCCTTCCTCCAAGCTTCCGTCCGTGGAGCTTGCGCCCCAGGCCGTGGCCCGCGCCTATGAGCAGCTGCCCGCCCACCAGCCCATGAGCCGCGTGAACCGCACGGTGCATGCGGCCGCCTGGTGCTCCGTGGACGGAGAAATTCTCCTGAGCCGCGAGGATGTGGGCCGCCACAATGCGCTGGACAAGCTGATCGGCGCTCTGGCCCGCGAGGGGGCAGACCTCTCGAACGGCTTCGTGCTGATGTCCAGCCGCTGCAGCTTCGAGCTCGTCCAGAAATGCGCCATCGCCGGCATCGGCGCGCTCGCCACCGTTTCCGCCCCCACCGCCTTGGCGCTTTCGCTGGCGCGGCGGGCGCACCTCAAACTGGCCGCACTCGCAAGCCGCGGCGTCATGCTTTTCGACAGGGACTAATCATGCAGCACCAGGACATGCTCCGGATGGCGAACCAGATCGCCTCCTTCTTCAACGGCTCCGGCCCCGAGGCCGCGGTGAACGATGCCGCCGAGCACATCAGCAAGTTCTGGGACCCGCGCATGCGCACCATGCTGCTCGCCCACGTCGAAACGGGCGGCGAAGGCCTAGACCCGACGATCATCAAGGCCGCGAGCCACGTCAAGAAGCCGAAGGTGGCTGCAACGTAAGGGCGCTCAGTCCTTCCCCTCCCCATCATGCCCGGGCTTGAATCCGGGCATCTTTTTTGGCAGCCGCGGGAAAAGGATCGCCGGGTCAAGCCCGGCGATGATGAGGGGCGTGCCAGTGGCGAAGGCCCTACTTCACCACCCGCCGCTTCGCCTTCGGTAGCCGCCACAGGTGGTCCTCAAGCTCCTCCACCGTGATCCCCTCTTCCGAATAGACCTCGCCCGCAATCGAGATGCCGGCTTCCGTCACCGTGTCCTGCGTGCCCGAGACCAGCGGGTGCCACCACGGCAGCTTGCCGCCTTCATCCAACAGCCGGTAGGCGCAGGTGGCGGGAAGCCATCCCAGTGACCCCACGTTCTCCGGCGTCAGCTGCACGCAGTCCGGCACCTTGGCCTGGCGGTTGGGGTAATCGGTGCAGCGGCAGGTGCCGAGATCGAGCAGCTTGCACGCGGCCCGCGTGTAGAGAAACTTGCCGGTGTCCTCGTCCTCCAGCTTGTTCAGGCAGCAGCGGCCGCAGCCGTCGCACAGCGATTCCCACTCGGTTCGGCTCATTTCGGCGAGAGACTTGGTTTTCCAGAAGGGTGTGCTGTCGGCCATCCGGCCTTTGGAGTGGAACCCAAACCGAAAGTCAACCTTATGCTGGCAAGTTCAGTGCCTTGTTGGTAGCTTTCTTCCCGGTCCGGTTGGGGCGGCGCGTTTTCGTCACAATCGCACCCTAACTGGCGGCAAGCCTCGAGGTCGGTCTGAAGCGTGTCGAAACTTCCATCGCGTGAATCCCTGTCCGGCAGACTCTGGCGGGCTGACAGTATCGTCAGCACCGCCGTGTTCGAGGCGTGGGATTTCCTCAAGCGCGCGCACTCGGCCTACCGAAGCTTCCTGGAGCGGTTCCGGATCCGCGGCCTGAAGCGCGTCTTCATCGACCTGCTCGACGACGGCGTCACCTTCGGGGTGATCTTGTGCTTCCTGCTGCTCGCCTATGCGCTGCCGCCCTTCTCCGGCACGGGCGACGTGTGGAACCGCGGCCGCGAATATGCCGTGACCTTCACCACGGCAGATGGCGAAATCATCGGCCGGCGCGGCATCCGCCAGGATGATGCGATCCCGCTGTCCGACATTCCGCCGCAGATGATCAAGGCGGTGCTCGCCACCGAGGACGCGCGCTTCTTCGATCATTTCGGCGTCGACGTGATCGGCACCTTCCGCGCCATCATCCAGAATGCCCGGGCCAACAACGTGGTGCAGGGCGGTTCTTCCCTCACCCAGCAGGTGGCGAAGAACCTGTTCCTCTCGCCGGAGCGCACGATCCGCCGCAAGGTGCACGAGGCCTTCCTCTCGTTGTGGCTCGAGGCGCGGCTGTCCAAGCAGGAAATCCTCAAACTCTATCTTGACCGTTCCTACCTCGGCGGCGGCAACTACGGCATCGAGGCCGCCTCGCAGTTCTATTTCGGCAAGTCGGTGCGCGACATCACGCTGCCCGAGGCCGCCATGCTGGCAGGCCTGTTCAAGGCGCCCACCAAATACGCACCCCACCAGAACCTCGAACTGGCGCGCACCCGCGCCAACACCGTGCTCTACCGCATGCTCGATGCGGGCTTCATCACGCAGGGCGAGTTGCTGCAGGCGAGGCGTGAACCGGCAACGCCCATCCAGCAGAAGATTTCCGACAGCCCCAACTGGTTCCTCGACCAAGCCTACCGCGACACCATGTCGATCATCGACAGCAAGGGGCTGACCGGCGACTTCGTGCTGGAAGTGAAGACCACCATCCACCTGGCGCTCCAGACAGCTGCGCAGAGCATCATCAACGAGGAAGTGGCGGCCAACCACGACAAGTATCACATCACCCAGGGCGCTGCCGTGGTGATGGCAACTGATGGCGCGGTGCGCGCCATCGTGGGCGGCGTCGATTATGAAGCGAGCCAGTTCAGCCGCGCCACCGATGCGCTGCGGCAGTCGGGCTCGTCCTTCAAACCCTTCGTCTACATGGCGGCCCTCCTCAAGGGCTACAAGCCGAGCGACACCGTGGTCGACGGGCCCGTGGCGGTTGGCAATTGGGCGCCACGCAACTACACGAACAAATATGCCGGCCGCACCACACTGCTGAACGCCATCGCGCACTCCTACAATTCGGTGCCGGTGAAGCTGATGCTCGATATCGGCCGACCCTCCATCATCGAGACGGCGCACCTCGCGGGCATCAAGGGCGCGCTCGAAACCTGGGCGCCCATGGTGCTGGGCACCAGCGCGCTGTCGCTCCTCGACTTGACGACGGGCTACATCTCCTTCGCCTCGGGCGGTCTCGCGACGCAGCCCTATACCGTGCTGGAAATCCGCCGCTCCAACGGCGACGTGCTGTATGAGCGCATCAAGGATCCGGGCGTCGGGCCCAAGCGCGTCTTCCCGGAGGAGACGGTGGCCGAACTCAACACCATGCTGAACGCCGTGGTGCGCCAGGGCACCGGCAAGCGCGCCGACCTCGCCTTCGAGCCCGTCGGCGGCAAGACCGGCACCAACCAGGGCTATCGTGACGCCTGGTTCATCGGCTACACCGGCAACAACGTGGCGGGCGTCTGGCTTGGCAACGACGACTTCACGCCTATGAAGGAAGTGACGGGTGGCCTTCTGCCCGCGCCGATCTGGAAGCGCATCATGATGGAGGCCGAACGCGGCCTCACGCCGGTGGGCTTCGCGGGCGTGCCCTATGACGAATCCTATGCGGTTGCCGCTGCCCAGTTGCCGCAGCCAATCGCTCCTGAAACGGTCACCGATGAAACAGACCAGGCGCGCGGTGCCGACACCGACAGCCAGCAGGCCGCTGCCGGCACGGGCGACGTGAACGGCGTGCTGAACGGCATGTTCGACCTGTTCGAATCCACGCCTCCTGCTGCTGCGGCCGCCGCAGCAGCAGCCGCGGCAGCTGCCGCCAAGCCCTCAGCGCCCAGGCGGGAGGCCCTCGTGCTGCCCAAGGCCAACGTCGACCAGCAGGCTTCGCCGCGCAAGAAGAAGAGCTTCATCCAGGACCTCTTCGGTGGAAGCGATAACCCCATCCAGGGCGACGAGACCAAGAAGAAAAAGAAGAAGAAGAAAAAGACACTCTTCGACAGTATCTTCTGAGCCATGCGGCGATTCATCTGGGCCACAGTCTATGTCACGGTCGGCGTTGCCGCCGGTTGCATCAGTGCCTTCGCGCTGATCCAGCAGGCAGGCGTCAAGTCCGTGGCTGCAGGCGATCCATGGCAGACCCGCTCGGCCGCCCTGGCGGGGCCCAATGCCTTTTACGTGCGCTCGCACTACCTGCTCGAGGGGCGCCTGCCGCCTGCGCCCAGCCAGCTGGGCGAGGCCACCGCCGAGACCGACAGTGACGGTCGCCCGCTGACCGGCAGCTGCACCTATGTTCTCGCCTCAACGGGGCCGCTGCCGCGCTGGTGGAGCCTTGGCATCATCGAAACCGCCGATGCCAAGGCAGCCCTCCAGACCACGGCCGACAGCGACACCGCAGTGCACGAGGCAGATGGCAGCGTGAAGATTTCAGCGGCCACTGCGCCCCAAGCAGGAAACTGGCTGAAGGCGCCGGACAAGCGCCGCTTCACGCTCATCTATTCCGCCCTGTCGTCCTCGGCGCGTGCGCTGGAACCGCCGTTCAGCATCACGCGCGGGGCCTGCTCATGAGACGGCACCTGTTCTGGCTTCTCGTGGCGATTGTTGCCGGCGTCGTGGCGCATTCTGCCTTCGCGCTCTTCGTGCCCGGCTGGTGGTTCTCGCGCGAGGTGCGGCAGCTTGCCCGCGATCACGGCCGGAACAGCTTTTTCATCCTGTCGCCGGATGAGCAGGCAATGCTGCTGCCCGGCCTGCCGCGCTTCGGTGTCACCGGCGTCTGCGTCTTCGATGTGAGCGAGGGCAACGTGACATTCGCCGCCGATTTGCCGGACGGCTTCTGGATCACCACCATCTACACTGACAAGGCGGACGCCATCTATTCGGTGAACAACCGCCAATCCGGCGCCAACAATTTCACCGTCAACCTGTCGCGCGCGCCGGGCCTCATCGAGCAGTTGCTGAAGTCCACCGAGAAGGAAGCGATCGACGAGATCGATTCAGGCTGGACCGTCACGTCGCCGGAACCCAGGGGTCTTGCTGTTGTGTGGTATCCCACGCCAGAGATCGGCCTCAGGAGCATTGCCGCGGAACAGGTCGGGCGCTCACGCTGTACTGCGGGGCCGGCGGGGGAAGGCTGACAGCGCGCGCTGTTACCAGAAATCGATGTCCATCCGGGCGTTGGACACATAGCCGCTGCGCGCAGGCGGCAGGCGCTCGGCCAGGTCGTACATGCGCTCGATGCGCACGCCGGTGAAGATCAGCAACTCAGCCTTTGCGCCATTGGTTTCTCCACTCGACGGGCGAACCCGGTCCAGGGGGAATTCGATGACGGCGCTTGTCCGAGGGGCTTGCATGGCACTGCCTTGAGGTTGCGGATCACTCCATGAGCCCAAACTTGCGCATCATGGTTAACAAGCCCTTAAGGTGTGGCGCTGAGTCCCGCCAAACCCTTTCGATCCTCGACTTCGACGATCCACAGGTCAGGATCGAATCGCATGCGCCGCTCCAGCAGCGCCATGGCGTCAGCAGGAGTCTGGGGTGGTGCAATCTCGGCAACCCAGCGGCGATCACCCATCTCGTCATGGGCCTCGCCCGGTGCCGGCCCGAAGAGATGGCACGTGCCATCGAGATGATTGACGATGACGTGCACGGCACCTGCCTCTTCAGCACCCTTTTTCACCACGGCACCGAAGATCCCCTCCACCATGCAGCGGCGGAGAAAGGCAGAGACCCAGATCGCGGATTTGAGGCGCAAGGCCTTACTGCGTGGTGGTCGTGGTGGTTGCGGCGGTCGTGCCGGTGGCGGCGTCGACATCAGACTGGCCGCTGACCTTGGAGATCGCGGCCATCAACTCGTCGCTCACGTCGCCGGTCTCGGGCATCTGGTGGTCACGCTGGAAGGCGATGATGGCATCGCGCGTCGCGCTCGTCAGTTCACCGTTGATCTCGCCGGGGCTGTAGGCAAGGTCGGCGAGGTTCGTCTGCACGCGGCGTATGGCGGCGCGCTGCTCGGCATCGGGCGCAGCCGCCACGGTGCCAGTGAACAGCGAGGCTTCGGAAACTTCACGCGTGAAGCGGATGTGCTCTGCCAGATCGCTGGTCGGCTGGCCATCGGGTTCAAGGCCCATGGCCTGCTGGTAGGCGGCTATGGCCTGGCGCGTCTTGCGGCCGGTAACGCCGTCGACCGGGCCCTTGTAGTAGCCGGCCGACAGCAGTTCGCGCTGCACGGCCTCGACGACAGGATCGAATTTCAGCTGGATGGTGCGCCCGCCGGCGCTTGCGAGGTCGCCCGTGGCCTCGACTGCAGGATCGGTGGCGGCCTGCACCATGCGGTATGTCGCGTTCTGGCCGAACAGCGCATTGCCGGCAATCGCAGCAGACATAATGGCCGTCAGGGTCCATGCGGCAAGCGGCACGATCCTGACCCTGCGGCCGTCCTTCTCCACCAGTTCACCCATGACGCCGACCCGACTTCAAACCCGCTTGTTCCCGCGAACCATGAACTTGCACCCGACGAGGTTAACGCAGCCTTTCCGGCAGGGGCGTGGCGGAACACTCCTTAACGCAAAATAAGCCCAGTCTTTTCAATCGCAGTCAACACTCCGGTGGTAAGCTAGTGGAAAGATTGGAGAACAAGGCCGGGGATGCGTATCGTCCGAACATTGATGCTGCTCAGCGCCGCGGGGCTTCTGTTGCCCTCGCCGCCGGAGGAGCTGGCAAGGGGCCCCGATCCCGATTCGCCTTCCACAATCGACATGCTGGCGTCTGCCGGTTCGGCGGCGAGCGATGCCTGGTCGTTCTGCAACCGCCAGCCGGACGTCTGCGGCGTTGCCGGCTATCTGGGCGGCAAGCTGGAAGGCAAGCTGCTCTATTCCGCCTCGCTGCTGTGGGGCTGGGCGTGGAATGACAAGACCGGTCGTCCGCAGCTCTCCGGCCCCTATGCCGCAATCACGGTCGAGGGCGACATGCCGCCACCTGCGACGGATGATCCGCAGGGCCAGTCGACGCTGAGCCTCGATGATCTCGTGCCCCCGTGGCGCGGCCCCGCGAAAGAGGGTTGAGCTTCCACTGGCCACGGCCTATCTCAGGCACGCAACAGTGGAAGGCCAGACCCCGTGACCGCCATCGACGATCTCCTCGCCGACTTTGAAGTCATGGATGACTGGGAGGACCGTTACCGCCATGTGATCGAGCTTGGCCGCGACCTTCCGCCACTGCCCGAGGCCGACCATTCAGCGGAGAACAAGGTCAAGGGTTGCGCCAGCCAGGTGTGGATCACGTCGTCCGTCAGCGGTGCAAAGGATGATCCGGTGCTGAGCTTTCTGGGTGACAGCGACGCGCTCATCGTCAAGGGGCTCATCGCCATCGCCTTCATGATCTATGCCGGCAAGACGGCGCGTGAGATCTTGGCGACAGATGCGGGCGAGGTTCTCGGCAGGCTTGGTCTTGCGGGCCACCTCACCCAGCAGCGCTCCAACGGCTTCGCCTCGATGATCCAGCGCATCAAGTCCGATGCCCAGGCAGCGCTTCACGGCTAGTCCTCCACCGCGTCGCGTTGTGGGCGATAGCCTGCAAGCCCCCATGCTGCGGCGCCGCCGCGCTTCGCATCCCCCAGGCCATAGTGCCGCGCCAGCGCGGTGAGGGCGAGGCCCAGCACCGCGCGGCCGCTGCGGGCAGGCAGTTGCAGCACGCGCTCGGCCTGTTCGATGCCGGCGGAGAGGCAGCACACCTGCGCGAGGATCGCGCCAAGTTCGGGCCCCACACTGTCGAGTGCGGCGTGGTAGCGCTGGCGGGCGGCAATCGCCCCGTCGCTCAATTCGGCCGAGGCCCCGGCGGCGCGGGAGCCGGTGCCCGCAAGCTCCCAGTTCAGCGTGGTGCGGCGGGCCAGCATCGCCCGCTCGAAATCCATGCGCAGCCGCTCGCCGGCGAGGTATTGCGCCTCCGAAATCAAGGGCTTCCCATCCTTGCCGCGGCGCGCCCTGAGCCAGGTGAGCGGGCTCTCGGCCTCGTTGAACAGCGGGGTGGCGGTGGCAGACAGGGCGGACATCTCGCGCATGGGGCTTTCCTCCTAACAGAGGTTGCAATATAGGTGAGAACAAAACAGGAATCAATGCCTCGGATTGATTTATTTCCTGCCATGGGAATCAGCCAGCCCGCGTCACGCCCGGAGGCAGCCGCCGTGAGGTCGCGTGAATTGTGGGTGACTTAGCCCGCGCTGGCCTGGCGCTGCTCGTCCTCGAGGCCGGACAGGAAATAGTCGAGGCCGAGGATCATGCGGATGCCGGTGCTGCCAGCGGTGCCCAGCGGCAGGCGGATCCAGTATTGCACCAGGTGTTCCTTGTTCACGCGGGGGCCACGCACGATGCCCTGCGTGGGCTTTCCATCAAGCGCCGTGTGGCGATAGGCGGTGAGCCAGTAGTCGCGCTTGGGGCCAAGGTCGAGATCCTCGATCCGCAGGCCGGTGATCTCGCGGTCGAAGACGTCGCGCAGCCTTGTGCCCGCCAGTCGCACGCGCGAGAACTCGAGCGCGTCATCCACGTCGATGAGGCTGATGAATGGCAGGAGCCGCGGAATGTGAGCCGGATTGATGTCGGCGCGGGTGGGCAACCCTCCCCGCTCCGCACGTGACAGCCAGTAGTCATACAGCTGCCGCTGTTCCGGCACCACGAGCTGTGCCCTGAACGCTATGTTGACCGATCCTATAGTCAACGCCGCCCCTCGCGAATCGATGCCTTGCCCAACGACTCGTTTATGAATCGTGAACGACTGATCCGCAAGAGTCAGACGGATAAAAATCCTTGAGGTGGAGCCTCAGCGTGCCTTGCGCTGGCCAAGGCCCATGTTCTTGGCGAGCTTCGAACGCGAATTGGCATAGTTCGGCGCCACCATCGGATAGTCTGCCGGCAGGTTCCACTTCTCGCGATACTGTTCGGGCGTCAGGTTGAAGTGGGTGCGCAGGTGGCGCTTCAGCGACTTGAACTTCTTGCCGTCCTCGAGGCAGACGAGATAGTCCGGCGTGATCGACTTCCTGACGCTGACCGCGGGCCGCGGTTCATGGCTGTCATCCTTGCGGGCACCATCGCCGGCCACCTGCTCCAGCGCCTTGTGCACTTCGGTGATGAGCTTCGGCAGATCCGCCTGCTCCACCGTGTTGCGCCCTACATAGGCAGCCACGATCTGTGACGCCAGTTCGATGAGCGTGGGTCTGTTCTCCATGGTCGGCGCGCCTTCCTTTATTCCCTGAATGTTTAGGCGAGCGGTGCGGGTTCAACAAGGCCCGCGTCATCCGGGGCCGCATAGGGGCCAGCCTTGCGTGTGAACCAGTCCCAGTAGATCAGCAGCACCCTGGCCTTGGTGAAGGACAGGGCGTCGAAGACGGCCTTGAATTCCTCCGGCGGCCGGCCCTCCCTCAGGAGGCCAGAGGAGGCGCGAAGCCGCTCCAGCACCTCGTCGAAGTGCGCGCGGCTGAGCCCCAGCGCCTTGAGGAGTGCCACCAAAGCCTCGCCCTCCCCATCGGAAAAGATTCGCTCCACCGTGCCCTCGGCGATGCCGGCAAGCTGCGCGACACAGCTGACCGTCAGGTCGCGCTTGCCGGCAAGCAGCGGCCCGAAGGCAGCATCCGCCTCGGCGGGCGCCACGGCGCCCTCGCGCAGGGCAGGCCCATCCCCTGCGGCATATGCAATCGACAGAATGCGGCCAAGGTTCACCGAGTCCGACAGAAAGCGCGCGATGATCACCCGGCGCAGTTCCGTCGGCAGCCGCCAGATCAGGTCCAGCGCCACGGCCAGCGG
>Ga0194051_1000454_pt1 | contig 23184 bp, 24 predicted proteins | sample SepL2320m_MetaG_FD_161275 | JGI IMG/M metagenome (GOLD analysis project Ga0194051, IMG submission 161275) | Anoxic zone freshwater microbial communities from boreal shield lake in IISD Experimental Lakes Area, Ontario, Canada - Sep2016-L239-20m | ecosystem: Environmental > Aquatic > Freshwater >... | reverse complement strand
ACAAGGCTGCTGCCTGACGACATCTTCATTTTCGACACCGACAAGACTCCGGGTGACGCCACGCGTGTTCACCTGCCGCACCCCGAGATCTTCGCCTCTGCACAGGTGGGCGACAACCTGCTGCTGAACGACGGCCGCCTGCGCGTCGAGATCGTCAAGGCAGAACCCGCGAAGCTGACGACCAAGGTCATCTTCGGCGGCGTACTGTCCGACCGCAAGGGCGTGAACCTGCCCGACACGGTCATCCCCATTCCGGCCTTGACCGAAAAGGACCGCGCCGACCTCGAGGCCGCAGCTTCCGTCGGTGTTGACTGGATCGCATTGTCCTTCGTGCAGCGCGCCGATGACGTGGCCGAGGCGCGGAAGCTCATCGCCGGCCGCGCCGGCGTCATGGCCAAGATCGAAAAGCCCGCGGCCCTTACCGTGCTCGACGAAATCCTCGAGATCGCCGATGGCCTGATGGTGGCGCGTGGTGATTTGGGCGTCGAACTGCCGCTCGAAACCGTGCCCGCCAAGCAGAAGCAGATCACCCGTGCGGCCCGCCGCGTCGGCAAGCCCGTCATCGTCGCAACCCAGATGCTGGAGTCGATGATCGTCGAGCCTGTGCCCACGCGCGCCGAAGTCTCCGACGTTGCTACCGCCGTCTATGAAGGTGCGGACGCCATCATGCTCTCGGCCGAAAGCGCCACCGGCGCCTGGCCCGACAAGGCCGTGGCCACCATGGACCGCATCGCCCAGGCGGTGGAGCGTGACCAGCTCTATCGCGGCATCATCACCGCCCAGCGTACCGAGCCGCAGCCGACGAGTGCGGACGCAATCTCAAGCGCCGCGCGCTCGATCTCGGAAACCCTCAAGCTCGCGGCCATCGTCTGCTACACGGGCTCTGGCTCCACGGGGCTCCGCATGTCGCGTGAGCGGCCAGACACGCCGATCATTGCCCTGACGCCGATTGCCACCACGGCCCGCCGCCTGGCGCTTGCCTGGGGCCTGCACTGCGTGCTGACGGAAGATGCCCACGATCTCGACGACATGGTCACCCGCGCCACCGGCATCGCCCAGCGCGAAGGCTTCGCCGAAGCCGGCCAGCGCATCATCATCACCGCCGGCCTGCCCCTGGGCACGCCGGGTGCAACGAACATGCTGCGCATCGCCTACGTCAGCTGAGGCGGCTCACGCCACGCACCACCTTCATCATGCCCGGGCTCGTCCCGGGCATCTTCTTTTTCAGTCGCCAAAAGCAATCGCCGGGGCTAGCCCGGCAATGAATGGCTCGGAACAAGGCGAAGCAGCCCGCTAAATCCCCTGCTCCACCCGGTCGATCTCCTTGATCGCCGCCTTGACGTCTTCCAGCGTCGGGTTCACGGCCAGAGCCTCTTCATAGGCGTCACGGGCGGCAGAATATTTCTTCTGGCGTTCGAGGATCATGCCCTTGCCGGCCAGCGCCCCGAAGTGGCGGGGCTCGAGATCCAGCACCTTGGCGATGTCGGCCAGTGCGGCATCGTCCTTCTTCATCATGAAATAGAGCGTGGCGCGCTTGTTCCAGCCTTCGGCGAAATCAGGGTTGGCGCCCACAAGGCGGTTGAGGATGGACAGTGCCTCGGCTGGTGCTCCGTCCTCGATGGCAAGCGTCGCCTGGTTGAGCAGCACTTCCGCCGTGGGCGAGTCGGACGCACTCCACAGTGCCCAGATCTTCTCCTCCACCGGATCGCTCTGAACCCCGGGCTTGCGGAGTTCGGCGAACAGCAGGTCGAGCTGGTCGGCGCGCATCTCGGCGGGCTTGAGCTTTGGCGCAGCTACGGCTGCGGGCGCCTCACCCGCAGGCGGCACGTCATCGGCCAGGGCACCGGTCATGAAAGCGCCGGAGGTCAGGGCAAGGAGGGTGAGAAGGGCGAGGGATCCACGCATGCACATCACTCTACACCGCATTTCGTGGCAACAAAAAGAGCGCCGTGAACGGTATCCCGTCCACGGCGTTCAAAACCCTGTCAAAAGCTGACGCCGAAGCTTAGCCCTGGCGCGCCTTGAAGCGCGGATTGGTCTTGTTGATGATGTAGATACGGCCCTTGCGGCGCACCATGCGGTTGTCGCGGTGGCGCTTCATAAGGGCCTTGAGGGAGTTACGGACTTTCATGGACTTCACCTGATAATTCAGGCAGAAGGAGCCCGGCTCCGGTCCGCCTGTTGAACACTGGCGGGGTCTTTAGCGGGGCCACCCAGACCTGTCAACCAATCCCCTGTGCCCGTCCACTCTTCCATGCTTGATCTCTTCGCCAACTCTGAATTCGTCATCACCCTTGCGGTTTTTGTCGTCTGCGCCGTTATCGTCGGCATTGTCGCCTGGCTTGAGCGTCGCCCCCGGACAAGACTGACGCCGCGGTTGATCCCCACCACGCCTGTCATCCTGATCTTTGGATTCATTGGACTTTTGGCTCTGGTGCATTTGGCCAACATGTATGGCATCCATACGGGACGTGCTCCCAGGTATTGAGGCCCCAATGCTTCCGCCCAGCCAGACTCTGTATTTCGAGGACTTGGCCCTCGGCATGACCGAGACCTACGTGAAGGAGGTGAAATCCTCCGATGTCGTGGGGTTCGCCGAGATTTCAGGCGACAGGAACCCCATCCACCTCTCCGAGCACTTCGCCGCCCGCACCCCCTTTGGTGGTCGAATCGCGCATGGCCTCTATACCGCAAGCCTGATTTCAGCGGTGATCGGCACCAGGCTTCCCGGCCCGGGCGCGGTCTACATGTCCCAGACGCTGAACTTCAAGGCGCCGGTCAGGATCGGCGACATGGTGGAGGCCTCCGTCGAGGTCGTTGAACTCGCCGAGAAGGGCCGCCGCGTGAAACTCGCCTGCCGCTGCAAGGTGGGCGACACGCTGGTGCTCGAGGGCGAGGCGCTGGTGAAGGTGCCTGGCAAGCCCGAGGGCTACTGAGGCTCCTTGACTCCTGATGCCGCCCCACTAGCCTTCCTGAAAAATTCCGGGAGGACTCCGTCATGCTTCGCAACTTCGACAACCGCCTCAATGCGGACGTCATCCGCTGTCTCCGCGCCATGGGCCATGGCGACGATCTCATCATCTGCGACACCAACTTCCCCGCCGACTCGGTCGCCCGCCACACGGTCACGGGCGAACTGCTGCGCATGGATAACCTCACCGCGGCGGAAGCCATCGACGCCATCCTCTCCGTCATGCCGCTGGACTCCTTCGTCGACACGCCGGCCGAGCGCATGGAAATGGTGGGCAAGCCCGACGAGATCCCGCCCGTGCAGGCCGAAGTGCAGAAGGTCATCGATGCCCGCGAAGGCAAGTCCTGGCCCATGGGCTCGATCGAGCGCTTCGCCTTCTATGAGAAGGCGCGCAACGCCTATGCCGTGATCGTCACCGGCGAGACCCGCTTCTACGGCTGCTTCGTCCTCAAGAAGGGCGTGATCCCGCCGAAGGCCTGATCCGATGAAACAGGGCATCGCCATTCTCGGCATCTTCGTCGCCGACTTAGCCTTCCGTGCGGGCCGCCAGCCCATCATGGGCGAAACCCTCATGGGCTCCGGCTTCGCGATGGGCCCCGGCGGCAAGGGCTCGAACCAGGCCGTTGCCGCAGCGCGTGCCGGAGGTTCGGTCAGCTTCATCTCAAGGCTGGGCAAGGATGCCTTTGGCGACATCGCGGTGGCCACATGGAAGGCCGAGGGCATCGCCCCCAACGTTGCCATCGCAGCCGATGAGCCCACCGGTGCTGCCTATATCTTCGTCAGCGACGAGACCGGAGAGAACGCCATCATCGTGGTGCCCGGCGCCGCAGGCGGTCTTTCAGCGAAAGATGTCGAAGCCGCGCGCGGCGCCATCGAAAGTGCGAAGGTCTTCGTCACCCAGCTGGAGCAGCCCATCGACGCGGCGCGAAAGGGCCTGGAGATCGCATGCGCCTCAGGCGCCATCACCGTCTTCAACCCCGCCCCCGCCGCACCCGTGCCTGCCGACATCTACGCGCTCTGCGACTACGTCATCCCCAACGAAACGGAAGCCGCAGCCCTCACAGGGCTTCCCGTCGACACCGAGGAACAGGCCCGCAAGGCTGGTGACGCGCTTCTCGCCATGGGTGCGAAGAACGCCCTCATCACGCTCGGTGCGCGCGGCGCATTGCTGCACAATGCGATGGGCTCCACGCTCATCCCGTCCTTCAACGCCGGCAAGGTGGTGGAAACGGCAGGCGCGGGCGACGCCTTCGTCGGCGCCTTCGCAGCTGGCCTCGCCGAAGGCATGGAGCCGGCCGCCGCCGCCCGCTTCGGCTGTGCCGCCGCAGGCATTTCCGTCACCCGCCCCGGCACCGCACCCGCCATGCCCACGCGCGCTGAAATCGAGGCGCTGCTCAGCGCCTGACGAGTGCTGCGCGAACCAAGGTGCGTTCTGCAGGGTCAAGGCGCAGCACGTCGGTCGGGTGGTGCGTCTGCAGGCGGTCAGCCACATGGTCGCAAAGCGTGAGATAGGCCTCCACGTCACCACCCGTCGCCAGCAACCTCCTCGTGCCGCACAGCGACTCGAGATGGCCCACCAGATAACCCGCATCGGCAAGCGGATCGGCCGCCGCGAGCGCGGCACGCGATGAGGGAACCTTGCGCGGCGCCAGTTGCAGTGCCAGCACCACGTCCGGCGCCTGCGCCGTGAGTGCCGCCAGCAGCGCCACGCCACCGTCAGCTTCGGCATCCACGCCGTGCTTCAGCGCCTGGTGCCGTGCAAAGCCCGCGAGATAGCCTACGGTGAAGGCCGCATCTGCCGCACCCTGCTCACGCACCGAGGCCAACGCCGCCATCACGGCCTTGCGCAGCACCGCGGGAGCACGCTCCTCGCCCTCGCCCATGGGAACCACGGCCACGTCGATGCGCGGCTTGCGGCGGTTCATGTTGATGTCTCTCCAGCCCATGGCTGTCTTCTCGCAAAAGAAAGGGGCCGCGGCAATGCCTGCGGCCCCTCCCGTCACGTCAGTAGGATCAGTTGCCGCTGGGCAGCGTCATCTTGCCCACGAGCTGCGGATAGTTCTTGGTGATCTCCTCAAGCTTGCCGGACTTGGCCATGGCGGTGATCGCGGCGTTGAGCTTGTCCTTGAGGGCGGTATCTTCCTTGCGCACGCCGGCACCCACGCCTTCGCCATAGATGCCCGGGTCGTCCTTCGGCTTCTCGAGCATGCTCTTCATCTCGCAGCAGCCCTTGCCCTGATCGGTGGCGAGGAAGTCCACGAGCGCGGAGCTGTTGGCCAGCACATAGTCGAGGCGACCGGCCGCGAGGTCGTTGTTGGCCTCGTCCTGCGTCGGGTAGACCTTCAGCTCGACGCCGGCGGGCACGAGGTATTTGTTGGAGAACTCCTCGTGCGAGGTCGACACCTGCACGCCAATTGTCTTGCCCTTCATGTGAGCAGGCGAGATGTCCATGTCGCCGTTCTTGGCGCCGATGACGGCCGGTGGCGTGTCATAGTAAAACTGGGTGAAGTCGATCACTTCCTTGCGCTTCGGCTTGATCAGCATCGACGCGATGATGACGTCGATCTGCTTCGAGGTCAGGGCCGGGATGATGCCGTCCCAGGCGGTCGGGACGATCTCGCACTTCTCCTTCACCTCAGCACACAGTGCGTCGGCAAATTCGATTTCCCAGCCCACCCACTTGCCCGCCGCATCCTTCGAGGCGAAGGGCGGATAGGGCTCGGCCGCAACGCCGATCTTGATGTCGGCATAGGCCGATCCGGAGGTAGAAAGGAGTGCCGCGAAGGCTGCTCCGATGGCAAGGCGTGTGGTCCACTTCATGGGGTCGTTCTCCCGGTCTGTCGCGTTGAAGTTCCCTTACGTCAGAAGAAAGCACCTGAGAGGAATCTTTCTTTCATCCGCAAAACTGCATGAAACAAAGCCTCACGGCAAGATGCTAAGTTTCATCATCACGTCATCAGGGGCAAAAAACACCCGCGCTGGCGGCCCTCCATGCTTGACCCCGTGGCCAGCGCGGCAATAGGTTGGGCCGGTGGCACGAGCGTCGATGGTCTTCGCGCGGCCTCGCAGGCAGTCAACCGGACGTGACGGATTTCGCCCTTCTGTTGCTTCTCGCCGGCTTCCAGGTGAAGCACGTACTGGGCGACTTTGTCTTCCAGAATGCCTATATCCTTAAGCATCGCCGCATCTGGGGCCACCCGGGCGGGCTCCTCCACGTCGCCATCCACGCCGCCCTGACGCTTCCCTTGCTGCTCGCGGCGGGCGTGCATGGGTTCCTGTTTTTCGCCATCCTGCTGGGCGAAGCGGTGTTTCACTATCACGTCGACTGGGTGAAGGACGGCTGGCTCTACCGCGAAGGCTGGACCGTGCAGAACAAGCAATACTGGTGGCTCATGGGTGTCGACCAGATGCTGCACCAGCTCTCCTACCTCGTCATCGTCGGGCTCATCGCCTCCTAGGCAAAGCGGCGGCAGGGGCGGATCACGCCGCGATCGAGCGCATGTAGAAGTCGAGCATCGCCATCAGCGACTGCGGGTCGCGGCGCAGCCGGCTGCGCAGTGCGGCACCTTCCCAGCAATCGACCAGCAGGTGCCCCATGTGCTCGGCATCGACGGATGCCGGAATGTCGCCCCGCGCCTTCGCCTCGGTCAGGCAGGCCACCATGCGCTCGCCGATCGAGGAGAAGCACCATTCGATCTTGCGCCGGAACGTCTCGCTGGTGCCGGAAAGCTCCTGGCCCAGCCCGCCCATCAGGCAGCCCATGTAGCCGTCCTCGCGGTATTTCTGCGACACGATTTCGAAGAAACGGCGGATGCGGAGAAGCGGCGGAAGGCTCTCGTCACCGAGGCACATGTCCAGCGCCTTGTGCACTTCGCCGATATAGGTGTCGATCACCGTGAGGGCGAAGTCCTCCTTGTCCTTGAAGTGGTGGTAGAAGGAGCCCTTCGGTATGCCGGTCTGGTCGAGCAGCGCCTGCACGCCGAGGCTGCCGTAGCCGTGCTCGAGAAGCATCGAGAGGCCGGCCTCGATCAGGCGCTGCTTGGTTGGCTGTGTCATCACTCTCTCATAGGGCCGCCGCGCCCCGCGGCGCAACGGCCCCGCGTGATCAGGCCCCCGTCTTGGCCTTCATGTGGTCGATCACGTGGCTGTGCTCGTGCTGCGGGCTGAACATCACGATCTCCGCATCGCGGTCCACATGCACATTATGCCCCGGCGGCCAGTAGAACAGGTCGCCGTCGGCTACGCTCTCCGTCAGTCCCTTGGCATCGGTCGTGGTGATGGCGCCGGACAGCACATAGCCCCAGTGCGGGCACTGGCAAAGGTTGCCCTCCAGCCCCTCGAACAGCGGCGTGGTGTCGACGCCGGCGGACAGCGTGAAGAACTCCCCGCTGATCTTCCCATAGCCCGTCGCATCCCCGAAATCCCGCCGCTGGCGGATCACCGCACCGGGCACCTGCATCCGCACGTCCACCTGTTCCTTGGCAATTCTCATGGTCGTTTCCTCCTCGCGTGATGTTGCCTAGACCGATCGGTCTAGTCAGAAGCTAGACTGATCACGGACGAAGTCAAGGGGGGCACGCGCGGCCAAATGCCGGAGCCCCGGTCGTCGAGACCTCAATCTCGCAAGCCTCCCCAAATTCATCATCGCCGGGCATGACCCGGCGATCCTTTTCGCAGCTGCAAAAGAGGATGCCCGGATCGAGTCCGAGCAAGGTGAACAGGGCGCTGCACGCAACCAAAGCAACCCACCACTCACCCACCTCCCCCGGGCTAGACCCGGGGGTCCTTTTCGACGGCCACCAAAGGAGATGTCCGGGACAAGTCCGGGCATGATGACTGTAAATCAATCGGGGCACCAAGCCCCTCACCCGATTGTCATCAAGCTCGCATTGCCGCCCGCTGCCGCGGTGTTGATCGAGGTACTCACCTCCTCCACCAGCCAGTTCAGGCAATAGGCGCCAGCATCGGCGGCCACCTCGGCGGCACTCGCCGCCTGCACCAGCACAAGGGGGCCGTCGAGCTTGGCGATGCGTGCAATCACCGCACGCACCAGCCCCTCGTCACCCTCGACGAGTGCCCCCGCGAAGGGACCATCGTGCTCCCAGTCACCGCTCCACGCCACGCGCGCCGCAACGCTCGCCGGCAACCCGGCAAGCGACTCCGAAAGGCCGCTCGCCGCGTCGACCACCACCTCGTTGCCCGCGGCCAGTGCCGCCGCGATCTGGCGGAATAGCCCCTTCGCCGTCTGCGGCACCAGCAGCACCCGCCCGCGCGGATGCAGCGAATAGACGTTGCGCTCGCCCACAGGGCCTGGAAGTTCCTTCACCAGTCCCAGCGCCGAAAGTGCGCCAAGTTCACGTGCCGCGTCGGCATCGTCATTGTGGCCGCGCTGGCCGAGCCACGTCGCGAAATCGCGCAGCGCCGGGTCAGTCCGCACCGAGCTGTGCATCGGAGGCACCGGCGCCTTCTGCACCAGCCTCCCGACGTAAAGCGGCCCGCCCGCCTTGGGGCCAGTACCGGAAAGACCCCGCCCGCCGAAGGGCTGCACGCCCACCACCGCGCCGATGATGTTGCGGTTCACATAGAGGTTCCCCGCCTTCACCCGCTCGGTGACGTTCAGGATCGTCTCGTCGAGCCGCGTATGCAAGCCGAAGGTCAGGCCATAGCCCGTGGCATTGATCTGATCGATCAGCGCATCCATGTCCTCGCGCTTCCAGCGCAGCACATGCAGCACCGGGCCGAACACCTCGCGATGCAATTGCCCGATGTCGTCGATCTCGATGATGGTGGGCGCAACAAAAGTGCCCTCCGCGGCCTCTTGCGGCAGTGTCAGCTGCTCCACCTTGTGGCCAGCATCGCGCATCTTCGCGATGTGCTTCTCGATGTTGGCCTTGGCCTCCGCCGTGATCACCGGGCCGATGTCGGTGGAAAGCCGATCAGTGCGCCCCAGCGAGAGCTCGGCGAGTGCGCCCTTCAGCATGGTGAGCGTGCGCTCCGCCACGTCCTCCTGCAGGCACAGCACGCGCAGTGCCGAGCAGCGCTGTCCGGCACTGTCGAAGGCCGATGCGATCACATCCGCCACCACCTGTTCGGCCAGCGCGGATGAATCGACGATCATCGCATTCTGCCCGCCGGTCTCCGCGATCAGCGGGATGGGCCGCCCCTGAGCGGACACGCGCTCCGCCAGCTGCGCCTGGATCAGGCGGGCCACGTCCGTTGAGCCGGTGAACATCACGCCCGCCGTGTCCGGTGCCGCCACCAGTGCCGCACCCAGCCGCCCGTCGCCCGGCGTGAACTGCAGAGCGCCGCGCGGCACGCCCGCCTCATGCAGCATCTTCACGCTCTCGAAGGCGATCAGCGGTGTTTCCTCCGCAGGCTTGGCGATCACCGCATTGCCGGCAACCAGTGCTGCAGCAACCTGTCCGGTGCAGATCGCCAGCGGAAAATTCCACGGGCTGATGCACACGACGGCACCCAGCGGCTTGTGCGAGGGCCCCAGTGTCTTCCGCGCCTGCTCGGCGTAATAGCGCAGGAAGTCGACAGCCTCGCGAACCTCGCCCACTGCATTGGCAGCGGTCTTTCCCGCCTCGCGCATGGCGATGCCCATCAGCACGTCCATGCGCGCTTCCATCAGCTCCGCCGCGCGATCGAGGCAGTCCGCACGCTCGGTGGCCGGCACAGCGGCCCATTGCGCGCTGGCCTCATGCGCCATCGCCGCCACGCGGGCCGCATCGCTGGCGCCGAGTTCCGTCACCTGCCCCACGCGGTCCGCATGGTCAGCCGGGTTCAGCACATCGCGCGTTGCTGCTTGCTCCGAACCGTCGCCCAGCAGCGGCTTCGCGTGCCACTGGTGTGACTCGGTCTCCTTCAGCGTCGCCCCAAGCACCGCCAGTGTGGCCTCGCTCGCAAGGTCAAGCCCGCGCGAGTTCACGCGGTCCTTGCCGAACAAATCCGCCGGCAGGTCGATCTGGTCATGCGGCGTGCCGATCACCGGCATGGCGCTCACCACGTCCACCGGATCGGCGATAAGCTCATCGACCGAGATATTGGGGTCCGAGATGCGGTTGACGAAGGACGAGTTCGCCCCGTTCTCCAACAATCGCCGCACGAGATAGGCCAGCAGCGTCTCATGCGTTCCCACCGGCGCATAGATGCGGCAGGGGCGGCCCAGCTTGTCGGCGCCCACCACCTCGTCATAGAGCGGTTCGCCCATGCCATGCAGGCACTGGAACTCATAGTCGCCCACCGCAAAGCGCGAACCAGCGAGTGTGTAGATGGCGGCGAGTGTCTGCGCATTGTGCGTGGCGAATTGCGGGAACACATGTTCGCGCGCATCGAGAAGCTTCCGCGCACAGGCGATGTAGCTCACATCCGTGTGCACCTTGCGCGTGAACACGGGGAAGCCGTCGAGCCCATCCACCTGCGCGCGCTTGATCTCGGCATCCCAATAGGCGCCCTTCACCAGCCGCACCATGATGCGGCGCTGCGAACGCTTCGCCAAGTCCACCACGAAGTCGATCACGAAGGGGCAGCGCTTGCCATAGGCCTGGATGACGAAGCCCAGCCCGTTCCACTCAGCCAGTTCCGGATCGAAGCTCAGCGACTCAAGCAGGTCGAGCGAGATTTCGAGGCGGTCTGCCTCCTCCGCGTCGATGTTGAGTCCGATGTCATAGTGCTTCGCAAGCAGCGCCAGTTTCTTCACCTTGGGCAGCAGCTCCTGCATTACCCGCTCCGCCTTGACGCGCGCATAGCGCGGGTGAAGGGCCGAGAGCTTGATCGAGATGCCGGGGCCTTCATAGACGCCCCTGCCCGCCGCCGCCTCGCCGATGGCGTGGATGGCGTTCTCGTAATCACGGTAATAGCGCGCCGCATCGGCGGACGTCGTCGCCGCCTCGCCCAGCATGTCATAGGAATAGCGGAAGCCGCGCGCTTCCAGCGGCTTCGAGCGCTTCAGCGCCTCGGCGATGGTCTCGCCCGTCACGAACTGCTCGCCCATCATGCGCATCGCCATGTCCACACCACGGCGGATCACCGGTTCACCCGCCCGCGCGATGAGGCGCGAAAGGGCCGCGCCCAGGCTGCCGTCGCTCACCGTCGATGTCAGTTTGCCGGTGACGACGAGGCCCCACGTCGCGGCGTTGACGAACAGCGACTTCGTGCCGCCGAGGTGGCTCTTCCAGTCACCTTCCGCAATCTTGTCCTTGATCAGCGCATCGCGTGTCTCGGCATCCGGAATGCGCAGCAGCGCTTCCGCCAGGCACATCAGCGCAATGCCCTCCTGGCTCGACAGCGAATACTCATGCACCAACCCCTGCACGCCCGTGCCCTTGTGCTTGGCCCGCAGCGCCTCGATCAGCTTGCGGGCCGTGGCCGCCGCCTCGCGCTTCTGCGCGGGCTCCATCCGCGCCACCGCCACCAGCGGCGGCAGGCATTGCGGTTCGGGTGTGCGGCAGTGCTCGGTGATCGCCCGGCGCAGTTCGGTCTGCGGGCGGATCGGCGGGGCGAAGGCTTCGAACAGCGGGCGCGCGTGCGGCATGGACGACTCTTTCCTAGGAGAAGCACCCAACATAACACCGGCTTGCAAACCAGATTCACCTATTTCAAACTATAAGCTTGGTGATTTTCACGATTTTTGGTCATTGCGGAGGTAAAATGCCCACAGAGATAGGCCTTGGAAGCGATATTGACCAGTTCGACCGCCGCATCCTCGACAGCCTCGCAGAGGATGGCCGCATGTCCATCACCGACCTCGCCAGGCGGGTGGGCCTCTCCAACACCCCCTGCCAGCTCCGCCTCAAACGCCTGCTCGCCGAGGGCTATATCGAGGGCTTCAAGGCCGTGCTCAGCCCGGCCAAGATGGGGCTGGACCACGTGGCCTTCGCCGAGGTCAAGCTCACCAACACCCATGAGGATGCCCTCCGGGCCTTCAACGAGGCGGTGAAGAAGATTCCGGAGGTCGAGGAGTGCCACATGATCGCCGGCCGCTTCGACTACCTCCTCAAGATCAGGACGAGGGACATCCGCCGCTACCGCCATGTCCTCGGCGAGCGCATCTCGGAGCTGCCCTTCGTGGCGAGCACCTCCACAAACGTTACCATGGAGACGGTGGTCGACAACTGGAGTGCACGCTCCCGCAACACGTGACGGATGCATCCGAAGATGCATCGGACAGCTACCGGAAGTGCAACGGCGGCAACACGAAAAGCAACATTAAGGGCCTCTTCGGGCACACTCTCACGACGGACGAAAACGGCAGTCTTGTTTCAGACGTTTTCGCTACTCGGTGCAGCCGCAGGCTTGATCTCGTCAGGATCGTGCTCGATCTCGTCGAGCCCCATGTTGCGGCGATAGGCCACGTAACGCTCTGCCAGCACCGAACAGTCGACGCCGCGGAATGTGGCCGGCTCGATCTTCGTCAGGTCGGCGGGGCGCTTTGCGCCCTGTTCCACATCGATTTCCATATCCATGTTCATGCTCTCCTGCAGCGCCAGTGGCCAGACGAGGTCGCGGGCCGGGCGCGACGAAGATGCTGCGCCAGGGGTGGTTAATGAATCGCTGAAGCGCATGATGCGAAAGGCTTAATCACAAGTGTCGGGGTCTCGGTTGAAGCCCCGGGGGCGATTGGCTAAGGTCCCGCCCGCAAAAGAGGATCACCCGTCATGAACACCGCACAAGCGCAGAAAATGTCATCCGGCAAGGGCTTCATCGCCGCTCTCGACCAGTCCGGCGGTTCGACGCCCAAGGCGCTCGAGGGCTATGGAATCGGCAAAGATGCCTGGACGTCCGACGAGGAAATGTTCGCGCTGATGCACGCCATGCGCGCCCGCATCATCAAGTCGCCCGCCTTCAACGGCGACCGCGTCATCGGCGCCATCCTGTTCGAGCGCACCATGGATGGCGACATCGACGGCAAGCCGGTTCCCGCCTTCCTGTGGGAAAACAAGGGCGTGGTGCCGTTCCTGAAGATCGACAAGGGACTCGCCGACGCCCACGACGGCGTGCGCCTGATGAAGCCGATGCCGGATCTCGACAAGTTGCTCGACCGTGCGGCCGCCAAGGGCATCTTCGGCACCAAGATGCGCTCGGTCATCGACGCCGCCTCACCTTCGGGCATTGCCGCCAACGTCGCCCAGCAGTTCGACTTTGGCCGCCAGATCCTCGCCAAGGGCCTGATGCCCATCATCGAACCCGAGGTGACCATTTCGATCACCGACAAGAAGGAAGCGGAAAAGATCCTCCGCGACGAGATCATCAGGAACCTCGACAAGCTGCCCGCCGGCCAGAAGGTGATGCTGAAGCTGACCATCCCCAGCGAAGTCAATTTCTTCAAGCCGCTGATTGACCACCCGAAGGTGATGCGTGTGGTGGCGCTGTCGGGCGGCTACAGCCGCGAGGATGCCAATGCCATGCTGGCGAAGAACACCGGCCTCATCGCCAGCTTCTCGCGCGCTTTGAGCGAAGGTCTGTCTGCCCAGCAGTCGGACGCCCAGTTCAATGCCGAACTCGAGAAGACCATCGGCTCGATCTACGACGCCTCTGTCGCAGGCTGAAATCACAGCGACCGGGGCTTTCGAGCCCCGGTCGCATCCTTGATCACGTCTCGCGATAGGTTCCGGCCTTCTTGGCGGCTTCAGTCGCAAGATAGTCCATGAGAGCCGGGCTCAGGCAATCATAGTGCTCAAGACCCAGGTCTTTCAGCCGCTTGCGGATCGCCGGAAGACGCGCCGGCGGCACCCCGCCCTCGATCACCGAGGAGACGAAAGCCGCGAAGCCTGGCGGTGACCAGCCACTCTCCTTGGACAATTCGGTGTGCACGAAGGTCAGCCCCTTGAAGGGATGGCCATTGCGCTCCACCGGCCCATAGAGATGCACGCCGCAACCTGTGCAGGCATGGCGGAGGATGACGGCGTTGGCGTCCACCACCTTCAGCTTGTGGCCGTTCTTGAGCACGCTCACCTTGTCGCTCGGCGCAACTGCGACGATCGAGAAGATGGCACCTTCCGGCTTCCAGCACTTGGTGCAGCCGCAGGCATGGTTGTGCGCGGTTTGTGACTTGACCTCAACGACGACGGGATCGCTGGCGCAGTTGCAGACCAGCCGACCACCCGCAAATCCCCGCTTTGCCGCCTTGGGAAATCCATTGTCGATCGCCGGATGCAGCTTGACGGCCGCACCGCGTGACTTGGCGGGCGCAGACCTCTTCGCCTTGCGCGCCGTTGTCTTGGCTGCGGCCTTCTTGGCGGGCTTCGTCTTGTTGGCATTCTTCTTGGATTGCTTCCGCACTGCCTTCTTGGCCATGTGCCTGTCCTCCCGTGTTGATCGCTTGTTCTGCTCAGAATCTCACGCATGCACGTCAAAACGGCGAGAGCATCTCATGCTGTTTCGCGATTGTCACGGGGGTGGACCCGCGCTTTCCGCCGGATATTCAGATCTTCAGAAGGTGAGGAGGCACTCCTCCGGCACCGTCTCGCCGCGGGCATTGGCGAGAAGCGCCAACTTCAGCGCGTCCCGGTCACGGGCATAGTCGCGGCTGATGGCGGGTCCGCGCTGCCGCGTGGCCCAATGCGGATCGGCCAGCAATGCAGCGCCCTCGGCCTCGGGCAGGTGGCGTCCACGGATCAGGTCCGACATGCGCTCAGCCAGCACCAGGGTCGGCGCATTGAGATCACCCGCCGTCGCCTGTGGCATCAAGGATGAATCGACCACACGCAAACCTTCAACGCCGCGAACCCGGCCGTCGGGCGTTGTGACGGCACGCTCGTCGGTGCCCATCCGGCACGTTCCGCACGGGTGATAGGCGCTCTCTACCTTGCGTTTCAGGAAGGCATCCAGTGCGACATCGTCCTGCGTTTCCGCACCCGGAGCCAGTTCCTTGCCGCGATAGGATGCGAAGGCGTCCTGCGCGAAGATCTCGCGCGTCAGACGCATGCAGGCGCGGAACTCCAACCAGTCATCAGGGTGGGACATGTAGTTGAAGCGCACGCGCGGCAGGCTGTCCGGTCTGGCATCCCGCAGGCGCACCCAGCCACGGCTCTTCGAGCGCTTGGTGCCGACATGCACCTGGAAACCATGGCCCGCGGCAAGGCTCCGGCCATCATAGGAAATGGCAAGCGGCAGGAAGTGATACTGGATGTCCGGATAGACGATACCTGCCCGGCTGCGAATGTGCCCACCGCTCTCGAAATGATTGGTGGCGCCCAGCCCCTTTCGGGTTGCAAGCCACTCCATGCCGATCTTTGCCTTGCCCCACAGGCTCTGCGTGGGAAACAGCGTCACCGGTTGAGTGCACTCCATCTGGATGTAGAGTTCCAGATGGTCCATCAGGTTCTCGCCCACGCCGGGCAAGTCATGCACCACCTCGATGCCCTGCGATCTCAACTCGGCAGCGGGTCCGATGCCCGACCGCTTGAGGATCATCGGAGACATGATCGAGCCGGCGGAGACGATCACCTCGCGCTTAGCCTTTGCCTGGCGCATCGCGCCGTTGACGAGATAGGAGATGCCAGTGGCGCGGCGACCGTCGAACAGCACGCGGTCCACCATCGCGCCAGTGACGACATGCACATTGCCGCGCGCCATGGCGGGGCGCAGATAGGCGCGCGCCGCGCTCATGCGACGGCCATCACCGATATTCATTTCCATGGGGCCGAAGCCCTCATGCTGCCGCTCGTTCATGTTGGCGCTGCGGGCATAGCCCGCCTGCACGCCAGCCTCGACGAAGACTTCGTAGAGCGGGTTCTTCTGCAGTCCCTTGTTGACATGCACGGGGCCCGTGGTGCCGCGCAGCGGGCCACCGCCGTCGACATTCTCCTGCCGCTGGAAATAGGGCAGCACATTGGACCAGCGCCAGCCGTCTGCGCCGAGCGCTTCCCACAACTCATAGTCCAGCGGGTTGCCGCGTACCCAGCACATGCCATTGATGGAGGATGAACCACCGAGCCCCTTGCCGCGCGGCAAGTTGACTTCCCGCCCATCAAGCCCAGGCTCCGGCTCGGTCTTCATGCCCCAATTGAAGCGCTTGGTGTTCATCGGGATCGACAGCGCCGCCGGCATGTCGACGACGACGGCCTTCTCGGAACCACCCGCCTCGAGCACGAGAATTCGCAGGCTCCTGTCCTCGCCAAGCCTGTTCGCCAGCACGCATCCTGCAGAACCAGCCCCTGCGATGATGTAGTCGTAACTCTCCAAAGCCGTCATGATCAGCCGACGATGACGTAGTACTTCAGCATTGGCCCCGGCTGGTGCCAGGTTCCCTTGAAGCCCTTCGGCAGCAAGAAGGAATCGCCCTTTCGGAAGGTGTGGCCTTCGCCGTCATCGCTGGTCAGCGTCACCTCGCCCTCGAGCACCACCATGAACTCGTCGACGGGATAATCTTCGTAGCGCTCGGTATATGCCCCGCAGCGCCAGATTCCGGAACGCAGGCCGGGCTTGGCAAGATAGGCGTGATCGAGGCCGACGGGCGAGCCCTTCAGCAACTCCGCGTGTTCGAGCGGCTGGTCGGGAGTGGCCAGCCAGCCATCAGGACCGGTGGGAGCAAAGCGAATGGGATCGGGCACTTCAGTTCCTCGTAATTGATAAATGTCGGTGGCTCAGGACTTGGCTGAGATCAGCACATATCCACGGGATTTGTCGTCATTGTCGGAATCCTTCGTGTTCATGGCGGCAAACAGTTCCTCAGCCTTGACCCAGACCGGCGGATATTTGTAGCGCGCTACGTCGAGGATAAGGAAGCGGTCGCTTTCCTTGTCATAGGCGGCGAGGGGCGAGAAGTGGCCGCCCTTCTGCTGGCCAAGCGCGTTTCGGAAATAATTCGCCAGCACGAAATGCCCGGGCTGCGCCAGGTAGGAAGCAACTTCGCTGCGGAATGCGTCGAGATTGGTGTCGGAGGCATGGCGCACCGTCACGTCCACGGGCTGCACCTGCAGCAGCTGGCCGATTTGGTCCAGGGTGATTCCCTGCTTCAGGATCGTCGACTGGGGGAGGATCGCCTCCGTCTGGTCGTTGAAGATATTGTCCTGCGTGAAGGTGCGGTAGGGCGTGTATTCGGGCACCTCGGGAGCTGGCAGCTGCAGGGCGTTGAACACCATAACCATGCTGGCAACGCCGCAGAAGCTCTGGGTCTTCTGCGTCAGATAATTGCTGGCGAGCGTGAAATACGCTTCACGCGCGTCGGCATCGATCAGCAGGGCCTCCCCCTCGGGCGAGGTGGAGGCGATAAGGTTGTCCGGCAGAGGCAGGCTGTCGGCACGCGCGACAGGCGCCAGAAAGGCCAGCAATGCAAGAATTCGAAGTACTCTGGCCAACATCGGCGTCTTCTCCGCGGATCAGGTTTCAGGCCGCAGAATGCGGCAACTGATGAATGTTGCGCCACGCCAGCCATTACGGCAACGACAGATTTCTACGGATGCGACTCGATGTGCGCGATCGGCCCAATCCGCATTGCAGCGTGTTGCGTAGCTATCGCGACGTCATGGGTCAACCGCTGAAAACTGGGAGCAGCGCCATTGATGTTCAGCCGGGAATGATGTCAGTATGCTTCGCTTAAGCTGAAACGATAAAAAAAGAAGACAAGAGGGAACAGGAATGGCGTTAAGGCAGACCGAGGGGCGTGCGAAATTCGGCGCCCATGAAACTTGGTATCGGGTGACAGGCGACCTCGCGAACGGAAAGCCCCCTGTTTTCATTCTGCACGGCGGCCCGGGTGCCGCTCACAACTACGTCGATTCCTACAAACTGCTCAGTGAGACTGGCCGCGCTGTCGTCCATTACGACCAGCTTGGCTGCGGCCTCTCGACCCACCTTCCCAACCAGGACAAGGGCTACTGGACGCCGCAACTCTTCGTCGATGAGCTCGACAATCTCGTGGACCACCTTGGTCAGCGCAAGGCCTTCCACGTTCTGGGACAGTCATGGGGCGGCATGCTGGCGGCGGAATATGGTACGCGCCGACCGTACGGACTGAAGACCCTCACTATCGCCAACTCTCCAGCCTCCATGGAGCTCTGGGTGTCGGAAGCGATGCGCCAGCGCTCCGAGATGCCGCAGGATATCCAGGACGCGCTCAACAAGCATGAAAAGGCTGGCACCTACAGCGACCCCGAATACCAAAAGGCCACGACTTGGGTTTATGAGCGGCATGTCTGCCGCGTCGTGCCCTTCCCGGCGGAAGTGACAGCCAGCTTCGACCAGATCGGCAAGGATCCGACCGTCTATCACACCATGAATGGCCCAAATGAGTTCTTCGTCACCGGCACGCTGAAGAACTGGAACATCATTCCCAAACTCCACAAGATCAACGTTCCGACCCTCATCATTTCCGGCCGCCACGACGAGGCGACGCCCGCCTGCGTCCAACCCTTCGCCGACAACATCAAGGGCTCGCGCTGGGTGATCTTCGAGAACTCCAGCCACATGCCGCATGTGGAGGAGAAGGAACTCTGCATGAAGGCGGTGGGCGACTTCGTCGCCGCCAATGATTCAACGTCATAACAAAACAGGGAGAACGTCATGAGGAAATGGATGCTGGCCGGGGCTGCAGCCCTGGCACTTGCCTTCACGGCGGTTGTGCCGGCGCAGGCAGAATATCAGGCGGAACATCGCGGCGGCACGATGCGCCTCGTTGCCCGCTCGGCGGCAGGCACGCTTGACCCGCAGATCAACTACACGCTCCAGTACTGGCAGATCTATCAGTCAGTCTACAGCGGCCTGACGGGCTTCAAGAAGGGTGCAGGCGAAGAAGGCTTCGAAGTCGTCCCCAATCTCGCCGAGGAACTTCCCGCCGTTACCAATGACGGCAAGACCTATACCTTCAAGGTCCGCAAGGGCATCAAGTTCTCGGATGGCCGTGATGTGACCATCAAGGACGTGGTGGCTTCCTTCCAGCGCATCTTCAAGGTGTCGAGCCCCACGTCGGGCGGCTTCTATTCGGTGATCGTCGGCGCTGACAAGTGCATTGCCACCCCCGCCACCTGCACACTCGAAGGCGGCGTGACGGGCGACGAGGCGGCCAGCACGGTGACGATCAACCTCACCCGCGCCGACCCCGAGTTCCTGTTCAAGCTCGCCGTTCCGCACGCCTCGATCCTGCCGGCAGATGCGCCGGCAACCGATGCAGGCTCCGTGCCTATTCCCGGCACCGGCCCCTATTTCTTCTCCGCCTATGACCCCAACAAGGGTCTCACCATGTCGCGCAACCCGAACTTCAAGGTCTGGAGCGAGGCCGCCATGCCGGATGGCTATCCGGACGTGGTGCAGTATGACTTCGGCCTCACCGATGAAGCCGAGGTCACTGCCGTGATGAACGGTGAGGCCGACTGGATGTTCGACCAGCCGCCGACCGATCGTCTTTCCGAGATCGGCACCAAGTTCAAGGACCAAGTCTACATCAACACGCTGACCGCGTGGTGGTATGCGCCGATGAACACCAGGCTCGCTCCCTTCGACAATCTGAAGGCCCGGCAGGCTGTGAACTTCGCAATCGACCGCAAGGCGCTGGTTAATCTGTTCGGCGGCCCAGTGCTCGCGGCACCCGTCTGCCAGGTGCTGCCGCCCGGCTTCCCCGCACACGCGCCCTACTGCCCCTACACCAAGGACCCGGGCGAGAAGTGGTCGGCGCCTGACATAGAGCGCGCCAAGCAGCTCGTCGAAGAGTCGGGCACCAAGGGCCAGAAGGTGACAGTGATCGTCGAAGACACCGCCGTGTCGAAGTCGATCGGCGTCTACCTGCAGTCGGTCCTCAAGGAAATCGGATATGACGCAGAGTTGAAGCCGATCTCGCCCAACATCCAGTTCACCTATATCCAGAACACCAACAACAAGGTGCAGATCTCGGTCTCGCAGTGGTACCAGGACTATCCGGCCGCGTCGAACTTCCTGAACGTTCTGTTCGGCTGCTCGAGCTTCACCGAAGGCTCGGACTCCTCGATCAACATTGCCGGCTTCTGCGATGAGAAGGTGGAAGCCAAGATGAAGGAAGCCTTCACGCTGGCCGCCACCGATCAGGCGGCTGCCAACAAGATCTGGACCGAAGTGGATAAAATGGTGACGGACGCCGCTCCGGCAGCGCCGCTCTTCACGCCCAAGCACATCGACTTCGTGTCGAAGCGCCTCGGTAATTTCCAGTTCAACGCGCAGTTCTACTGGATGGTCACCCAGTCCTGGGTGCAGTGAGCCGAATTGTCCGTCATTTCGGATACGCTTGACGTAACACCAAAGAGCCGTGGCCCCTGGGCCACGGCTCTCCGTCGCCTGCTGCGCGACCAAGCCGCCGTGGCAGCACTGGTCGTCTTCATCGTGATCGTCGTCTTCTGCCTGCTCGCTCCCGCCTATGCTTATTGGGCCGGTACCGACCCGTTCAAGTCCACGCTGGACGCCGTCATCAAGCTCAACGGCCAGGATGTGCCGGTGATGGAACAGTCGACCGAGGGACTGGGCCTCGGCTACACACCGATCGGCCCAACATGGCAGCTCGGCAACTACTTCCTCGGCGCCGACAACCAGGGCCGCGACGTGATGGCCCGGCTGCTCTATGGCGGCCTCAATTCACTGTTCATCGCTGGCATGGCTACCGTGGTAACGCTATTCTTCGCGACGCTCATCGGCCTTGCCGCCGGCTTTTTCGGCGGCATCATCGACACGCTGCTGTCGCGCTTCCTTGACATTCTCTGGGCGTTCCCGGTCTATCTGCTCGCCATCTCGCTCTCGATCGTGCTGATCGCGCAGGGGCTGAACCTCGGCATCATCACCATCGAGTCGGGCTCGCTCTGGCTTCCCATCTTCATCATCGGCGTCGTCTACGTGCCCTATGTGGCACGGCCCGTGCGCGGCCAGGTTCTGGCGCTCCGCGAAAGCGAGTTCGTGCTCGCCGCCATCGGCCTCGGCGTGCCGAGCCACCGCATCCTGCTGCGTGACATCCTGCCAAACGTCTCCACCACACTGATCGTCTTCGTGCCCATCATGATGGCGCTGAACATGATCACCGAAAGCGCCCTCTCCTTCCTTTCGATCGGCGTGCAGCCCCCGGACGCAAGCTGGGGCACCATCATCCAGGATGGGCAGACGCTGCTCTATACCAGACCCATGGTGGCGCTGGCGCCCGGCATCGCCATCGTCATCACGGTGCTGGCCCTCAATGTCCTGGGCGATGGCCTGCGCGATGCGCTGGACCCTCGCTCCAAGATCAGGATCGGGCGCAGCTGATGGTCTATGCCCTGCTCCAACGCCTCGGCCAGATGCTGTTCGTGATGTTCGGCATCAGCGTGCTGGTGTTCCTGATCTTCTTCGCCACGCCCGGTGCCGACCCGGCAGCCCGCATCGCCGGCCGCAACGCGAGCCCGGAAGTACTGGAAGCGGTACGCAAGAGCTTCGGCTTCGACCAGCCCTTCTATGTTCAGTACCTCACCATGATGAAGAAGATATTCATCACGGGCGACCTCACCTCCTTCGTCAACCGCGGCTGGAAGGTGGTTCCCGCCGTTCTGGACACTGTGCCCGTTACGCTGTCACTTGTCATCGGCGCCGCCGTTCTGTGGGTGGTCTTCGCGCTCATCATCGGCATCGTCGCCGCCGCCACGCGCGGCTCATGGATCGACAAGACGCTGATGGTGCTGGGCCTGATCGGCATCTCAATGCCGGTCTACTGGCTGGGCGAAATGCTGAACCTGATCACCCAGAGCCGCTACCACGACACCTGGATGTTCTCCTGGGTGCCGCCACTCGGCTACAAGAACTTCTCGGATGACCCCAAGGGCTGGTTCCTGACGCTGGTCATCCCGTGGATCACACTGTCGATCCTCTACATCGGCCTCTATGGCCGCGTGCTGCGCGCCGCGATCGTCGAGTCGCTGCAGGAGGATTACATTCGGACGGCGCGCGCCAAGGGCCTCTCGGAAACGCGCATCCTGCTGCGCCATGCGCTGCGCACCTCGCTCGTCGCCTTCGTCACGCTGTTCGGCCTCGACTTTGGCGCCCTCGTCGGCGGCTCGGCGTTGCTCACCGAAGTGGTGTTCGGCCTGCAGGGCGTGGGCAAGCTCACCTATGACGCGCTCCTGAATCTGGATCTGCCGATCATCATGACCACTGTGCTCTATGCGTCCTTTTTCGTGGTGATGGCCAATGCCGTGGTCGACGTCCTCTACATGCTCATCGACCCCCGCGTAAGGACTGCCTGATGCTGAAGGTGCGCGATCTCACCGTCAGCTTCCGCACCGAGCAAGGCATCGTGCGTGCGGTGGATGGCGTGTCATTCGACGTGGGCGAGGGTGAACTCCTCGGCGTAGTCGGCGAGTCGGGTTCCGGCAAGACGGTGTCGCTGCTTGCGGTGATGGGCCTCATCACCGATCCCAACGCGATCATCGCCGGCTCCATCCAGTATCGCGGACGTGAGCTCGTGGGGCTGAAGTCCCGCGCCATGCGTGAACTGCGCGGCAAGGAGATCGCCATGATCTTCCAGGACCCGATGACCGCGCTCACCCCCGTATATACGATCGGCTGGCAAATCGCCGAGCAGGTTCTGGCGCACAACAACGTGTCGAAGTCGGCTGCATGGCAGCGCGCCATTGACCTTCTTGCCGAGGTGAACATCCCCAAGCCCGAGGAAACGGCGCACCGCTACCCGCACCAACTGTCGGGCGGCATGCGCCAACGCGTCGTCATCGCCATGGCTCTGTCCTGCAACCCCGCCTTGCTCGTTGCCGACGAGCCCACGACCGCGCTCGACGTGACCGTGCAGGCGCAGATCCTCGACCTGCTGCACAAGCTGCGCCGTAACCATGGCAGCGCCATCGTATTCATCACCCATGATATGGGCGTGATGGCGGAGATCGCCGACCGCATGCTGGTCATGTATGCCGGTCGCGTGGTGGAGCGTGGCACCAAGCAAGAACTCTTCAGCTCACCCATGCATCCCTACACGCGCGCCCTGCTCGATTCCATTCCGCCTCTCACCGGCGAGAGGCCACGGCGGCTGAGGGCCATTCCGGGCACGCCGCCCAATCTTCTCAACCGCCCGCCCGGCTGCGCCTTCGCGCCGCGCTGCACCCTGCGCTTCGACAAATGCGACACCGAGCCTGCGTTGGGCAGTGGCCAGCGCGCCGCCGCCTGTTTCCGGGTGCCAGCATGAGTGCGCCGCTTCTCGAGGTGGTGGACGTTGCCAAGCGCTTCAACGTCGGTACGCGCTTCTCGCGCCAGGGCGTGCGCACGGTGCATGCGCTGGA
>Ga0194051_1000452_pt1 | contig 23217 bp, 19 predicted proteins | sample SepL2320m_MetaG_FD_161275 | JGI IMG/M metagenome (GOLD analysis project Ga0194051, IMG submission 161275) | Anoxic zone freshwater microbial communities from boreal shield lake in IISD Experimental Lakes Area, Ontario, Canada - Sep2016-L239-20m | ecosystem: Environmental > Aquatic > Freshwater >... | reverse complement strand
CTCTATGTTGAGGCCGCTCCGAAGATACGTCCAAGTCAGCTGCCACTTTGTGTTCGTAGCCATGCTCAGCAGGTGCGCCGCCACATCGCTCACAGTCCACTCGGGGCACAGTGTCCTTGCGGACAGGTCCTCGGGGGAGAGCTGGGTAAGGAAATCGGCGAGCAGTACGCGGTCGTTGCGTGTCCACTCCCAAATTTGAGCTTCCTCATATTCCACGCGTAGCTGCTTCTTGATCATGAAGGTGCAGAGGATACTTCCCACTTCAGGGGACTATTCGGATATTCTCCACGGTCGAATCAACGCAGAGTTTTCAGGAGGCGAAGCCCATGCAGGTCGGATGGTTAACTCCCCAAGCAGAAGTCCGCAATGCGGGGCTGAAAGGTCACGGGGTGTACGCCCTCAGCAAGATTTTGGCAGGGCAAACGGTGGCGGCCTTCGGCGGCCACATCGTGACGGCCGAAGAGCTTTATGCGTTACCCGGATGGCAACTCGAGCGGTCCCTGCAGGTGGATCACCAACTCTTCTTGACCACTACAGAGTTAGAGGATCCTGCAGACTTTATTAATCACAGCTGTCAGGCCAACTGCGGGTTCTTGGGCTCGAACATGTTGCGCTCAATGACAGATATTGAGATTGGTGAGGAGCTCAGCTTTGACTATGCAATGTCTGACTCTGCACCATATGACGAATTTGAATGTCACTGCGGTTCGCCAGCATGCCGAGGCCACGTTCAGGCTGATGCATGGAAGAGCCCCGAATTGCAGCAGCAGTACGCCGGGTTCTTCAGCGCCTATTTACAGCTGCAGATTGATGATGAGATAGGCCGTGATCACTAGGTCATCACTCGATGGCCGAGCGGGCGGTTGAACCCTTTCTTGCTGAGTTGCGAAGTCGTAGTATCCGGGAGAACATAGAGATTCATTCGAAGGGGGCGCTCCGTGTCTAGTCGTCAATCGAGTCTTGGTCTTGTCATGTTCTTGGCTGCGGCTTTGCTGTTTGCAACGAGCAGTTGTGTGCCGAGTTCGTACGCAACGAACGCCGCCAAATGCGGTTCAAACGCTGCGCCACCAGTGCAGTACGAGCACATTGTCGTCATCATGAATGAGAACCGCACATGGAACACGGTTGGCGGCGTGGGGTTCAAGGACCCATATATGCCGTTCCTGCACGACGCCGCGACGGGATGCAACGTGTTCTCAAAGTGGGCAGAGACCAACACCACCCAGAACAGTCTGAACCAGTACATCGGACTGGCAAGCGGATTGAGTAACACAGCGACCGTTGATGACTGTTCCCCAAGTGCAACCTGTCGCTCAACGGACAACAATATTTTCCGTCAGGTACGGGTTTCAGGTGGAACGGCCCGGAACTTCGTCGAGGGCGCCCGAAGCGGCTGTTCGGCTGCTGGAAACGTGGCAAAGCATGTGCCTGCGATGTATTTCTACGGCACGTACACCGATGGATCAGGTCCGCATAATGATCACGATTTTTGTAATACCGAGGTTCGGCCACTGACCGAGTTTGATGTGAACAACCTTCCGACGTTTGCCATGCTGACCCCAAATCAGTGCAATAACGGCCACGATTGCTTGAACGCTTCGGTTGATACTTGGGCACATGATCAGATCCAGCCGATTCTTGACAGCGCCGCCTATGCGGCCGGCAAGACTGCCGTCGTGGTGATCTATGACGAGGATCGCCCAGTGCCAAACCTGATCATCGCCCCTACCGCAACGAGCGGAGTCAACTCTGCATCAGGGGCGAGCCACGCTGCACTCCTTAAGACATGGGAACAGATGCTGGCGTTGCCGATCATGGATCAGCCTGCAGTGACGAATGCTGTGAGCCTGAGAGATTTGGCGCATATCTGACCGACGAGGGTGAGTACCTACAGCCAACCGTTCCCACTGGGCTCGCCGTGCGTGACTTGCCCGTTGTGGATGTGCGTGATGCGCGAGTTGCAGCGCTGGCAGAGGTGGTAACGGGCGATCCTCGCGGGTTCCAGGTGCCTGTTGAGCCTTGGCCAGTTCTTGGCAACCGCGTGCTCGACCCCGGGACGGGAGTCGGCGGGGGAGTTGCCGAGGGAATGTTTCGCAGTTGGTGGCAGAGCGGACAGCTCTGGGCTACGAATGAAGCGATCGGCGGCCGCTATGTGATTGGGCTGGCGACGCCACCCGAAGACCGTGACTCGTGGTTGCTTGCGGGCTCAGAGCCAGAGCAGGTTCTGCTGTGGCATTTGAATTACCACCCCGACGGCGGGCAGTTGTTTGCTTCGGTTGATGGCAAACCCTTTTTGGTGCCTGCCGTTCCAGCCGGCCCGGACCCTGATTTGAGCCAGGCAGTAGCGATTCGCTCGGACGGTTCGGTCGGGATTTGTCTGCGTGCGGGGGTGTGGCATGACGGGGTCTACCCAGAGTCGGGAGATGGCGAGTTTCTAACCCGTCAAGGTTCCGTTCACGCTCGAGTTTCTGCCTCGCTAGCAACCGAGTTTGGATGCTTGTTGCGAGTGCCCCTGCTCAGGGTGGGCTGACTTTGTTGAGGACTGCGGCTTGGTCGGTAAACACCACGATGTCACCTCACTCAGTAGGAGCGAACTCGCTGACCAAGATGCGTTCTGCCACTTGCAGTGTTATTCGAGCGCCTGAATTTCTAGCGGTCAGCTGGTTTCGTAGAACTGCGAGTACCAACGCCTGAACTCGGCAATGTTGCCGTCTGCTTTGATGAGTAACGGTTTTTCGAGAAAGACCTTGTCTCGCCAGATTGAAGCGTCGGCCTGAAGACCGAACTCGCCAGTCACACCATCGATCAACTCATCGGCCATCTCAACGAGTTCTCCCTTGAAGTAGAAGTGCCAGTGAAGACGGCAATGCTGCTGATCGATTGGAGTGGTCGTGGTGTACACGGTCATAAAGTTGGGGATACGAAGAAGGGCAATTCCTGGGCCCCAAGTTTGACGGTTGAAATCGGTGCCGTCGGGGAGTTGTTCTATGACAGTAGAGAAGGGGCCATCTGTGATGAACGTTGAGGTGCCACTGGGGATGCCATCGCGACCGTGCACAAATTTGAAGTGCGCATAGTCCACATTGTTCTCGCCCATCTCTTGTAGCGCCGCAACGAACTCAAACTGCCACGGGACTGGGTCAGACCACTCCGGATCATCAACCTCGCTCACCCGTGGGATCTGGTAATTCGGCGGCTGTTGGCCGGCGTGATACCAAAAGAACACAAAGCCATCTTGTTCGCAGACCGGGTAGGTAGGCACGCAGGCTTTTGCAGGAATCCTCGCATCGCTATACGGGATTTCTACGCATACCCCATCGGTGTCATATCGCCACCCGTGATACGGGCAATTGATGGAGTCGCCCGTGACCCAGCCGCCACCAAGATGCGCCCCAAGGTGTGGGCAGTGAGCATCCATGACTACCGCTTCGCCCGACTCACCCCGATACACAACCAGTTCTCTTCCAATCGCGATCACTGAATGAATCTGAGTAGCGACAAGCTCATCGCTGCCCACAATGCAGTACCAACCGTTGGGAATCGGGGGAGAGGGCGGCCTGTCTGGCAGGGAGTACTCAAAGGCTCTCGGTGTAACGGAACTGCCGGCACTGGGCCCCGCTGACTCGTGTCTGGCTCGGTCGCCCAATCCAGGCGGCACCACCGTATTGCGGAGCGTCTGGGTGATCGGTGAGACCACGGGCCGTGCAGAAGCCTCGGGTGCGCTTTGGGCGGCGTCAGTTGAGTCAGACATATGGTTCACCTTGTTCGGTTCAGCTTGCGGGTTCTGAGTAGGACTTGATCTCTAGGTGCTCTTCGAATCCGGCTAGGCCCATTTCTCTGCCAAGGCCCGACTGCTTATAGCCGCCGAAGGGAACATCAGGCGCATACCAGACCCCACCGTTGATTGACATGGTCCCGGTCCGGATTCGCTTGGCTACGGCTAGAGCGTGTGCAGGGTCATCCGAGAAGATCGCACCCGAGAGTCCATAGATCGAGTCGTTCGCAATTGCCACTGCTTCATCATCATCTGCATAAGGGATGGCGACGAGCACGGGACCAAAGATCTCTTCTTGGGCTGCAGTCATCTGGTTGGTGACACCTGCGAGCAGAGTGGGCTCATAGAAGAAGCCGCCGTCTAAATCGGCCGGGCGCTTGCCGCCACAGACAATGGTTGCACCTTGGTCTACGGCGCCTTGCACATAGCCCTCAACACGATCTCGTTGCGCAGCGGTAATGAGCGGGCCCATAACAGTTGCCGCATCAGCGGGGTCTCCAACAGTAATGGTGGACATCATCGCTGCGATCAGTTCCACGCCTTCTTCGTAGCGAGACTGAGGGATCAACACCCGCGTGGTGAGGGCGCATCCTTGGCCTGCAACCACGCCTGTGCCGATAGCAGCGAAGGCAGCAGCAAGGCCCATATCGGCAACGTCCTCGAGTATCAGATGAACCGACTTTCCGCCTAGCTCTAAGAACACTTTGGTCAGATTCTCGGCCGCCGCTGCCATGATCCGGCGACCAGTCTCGGTGGAGCCCGTAAAGCTGATCAGGTCGACTCGTGGGTCGGTGGTGAGGAACGCCCCAAACTTCTTGTCTGCAGCAGTCACCACATTGAGCACGCCGGCTGGCAGGTCAGTGTGCTCGGCAAAGAGTTGACCCAGAGCAAGACCCGTCCACGGAGTCTCTGGGGCGGGTTTGAGTACCACGGTGCAACCCGCCGCTAGAGCGGGTACCACTTTGGCAATGTTGATGTGATTCGGAACGTTCCACGGAGTGATAGCTGCGACCACTCCGATTGGTTCGCGTTCAATCCACCGACGCGCTGGGCCGCCCATGGTGTCTCGCACGCCCAAGTCGGTGCTCCAGTCATATGACTCGGCCAGGTTGGCAAACCATTCCACTATTGCAAGAGGCTCGTGCACCTGAACCGTTGCGCATGACCCAAGTGGGGCTCCAACCTCGGTCACGGTGATCTCGGTTAGTTCTTGCTCGTGTGCTCGAAGAGCATCATCGAGTTGACGCAGAACCCGAACTCGAAGAGCTACATCGTTCGCCCAGTCGGTTTCATCAAAGGCTCGGCGGGCGGCGCTCAGCGCCTCTTCCCCATCGGCTGCAGTTGCATCCGGTGCCGTCCCCGCAACTTTGCCAGTAGTGGGGTTGATGTTGTCGAAGGTGGCTCCGCCGGTTGCAGCACGGAGTTGGCCGTCGATCAGTAAGCGGTGATTAGCAGTGAGTGAACTCATGACTCATTCTGCCCCTGTTCATGATTGAGTGGTTGACGAATTGGTACGCGCATCATCGAGAAGTCTGCTGCAGCGATGATGTGGTCATCCTCGTCATACACCTTGCACTCCACCACGATCAGTTGACTGCCGATGCGAACCACATCAGCTTTGGCAACAACCTGTGCCGTTCGGGGCCGACCTAAGTACCGGACATGCATATCTGCAGTAACCAGCGATTCTTTTTCGGGGTCAAAGTCAGTTGCCCGTGCTGCGGCTAATGCGCAGGCCAGATCAACCATCGTTGCGATTGCACCGCCATGAAGATTGGCAGTAAACCCAAAAGCTCCAGGCTGTACTGGCATGACAACCTCTGCATGCTGTGATCCCTTCTCTGGGTAGGCCCAAGTCAGTCCCAAAAGGGCGTGCAGCGGGATCTCTCCGGCTTGTGCTCGCCGCTGTGCAGATTCGGCGCTGATGGAATTGCTATCGGACACGGGTGATTCCTATCGGAGTGCGAAAGAAGGGGGCTGGCAGGGGGCTACGAAGAAGCTGCGGGCTGAGGCTTGCGGGACGGTAGAAAGAAATCACCGGGGTCCACCTCGGGTTCCTGGCCATCGTGACCCGCCGATGGTATCGGCGAATGGCCAGAAGGCTTCTGGGTCGAGCGGGCCCTCAAGGGTGATTTCTCTACCAGTGTGGCGATTGGTCACCAACTCGGCCGTGGCAGGGGCCAACATCGGCAACAGCTCGGTGTAAGGGTCCCAAGAACTTTCTGTCAGGGTCAGCGTTCCATCAAGTGTTTCGGTGTGTGTGGTGGAACCGTTGGTGCGAACTCGAACCACGTGCGGTGCAAAGTCGTAGCAACGTTCTTTGCCGCCAACCGCACGTGAGGATTTGATCCACCATTCGTTCTCTTCGAACTCCTCGCCGGTTGGGTCTGGGGTACCAGTGACGCTGCCCGCAAAGCGCAAGAAGGTGGTTCCCTGATGCGTGCAGGATGCGTGAATCTGATCCTCAAGCCTGAACAGCCGCACTTGGCAGGGGAACTTGGGTTGTCCGTTTGTTTCTCGGCTGATGAAGATGGCGGCCTCTTGGTCGATTCCGATTCCGAGCGTGTAGTTGCCTGCAATGCCGTTATAGGTTGCTGGAATCTTGGTACTGACTCCGAACTCGGGCTCGCCGTGCACCGGAACGCAGTAGATGCTGATCTGCACTGTGGAGTCCGGCGTTGGCTCAAGCCCCGGCGGCAACAGAGCAGCAATGCAGTCCGGGTCGGTCGGGTAGTTCAGAACCAATTTGGGCCAGCCTGTGATGGCTGCTGGACGAACAAGTGGCTGATCAGTCATGTGTTGCTCTCTTGCTGGGTCGCTGTTTGCTCGGTCGCTGTTTACTGGGTCGCTCTTTACTCAGTCGCTGTTTACTCGGGCTCGGCTCGGCGGTGATGAAGTGAAGGATCAGTGCCCGAATGCTCTGTTGAAACAACAAAAAGACATCGGGGGGTTCGCACAGCGCCTGCGTGGTTTCAGCGTCGATCTGCTCATCAAAGACCTCGGACCAGAGCACCGAGGAACGGTGCTCGGCAGAAATGCTCGCCTCGTTGCGAAAGGCCACTACCAAGAACCCGGCAGTGCACATCAGGATTGCGCGCAGAGCATCTCGCAGCGCTGCTCCGCTCAGCCCAGCAGCCTGCAACTCCCGAGCCAAGGCCAACTCAAGAGGCATCTCAAGCAGCGAAGTCGCGCCCACCTGATGTGCCAGTGCAGTCACGTTGCGGTGCTCGAGTGCGCTGGTCCAGATGTATTCGCTCACCGATTGAATCCGGTCAGCCGGGTTCTGGCCTTGAATGGTGATATCGGCTTGCTGTGCCGACAGGTGCCGAATGAGCGCCAGGATCAAATCATCTCGGCCACCAACATGGTGATAGATGGTGGTGGTGGTCACCCCGAGCTCGGCCGCCAGCTTGCGCATGCTCAGCGCCTCGGCGCCCCGAGTCTCGACGAGTTGTAGAGCGGCCACCACGACATCTTCATAATCCAGCCCGGCGCGCTTTGCTGTGCCCGTGGCCTGACTTTGTGGCTTGGTAGTTGCTGCGGCAGCAGTGGTGGTCACGTGAGGTGGCTTTTCTGTAAATGGGTTACGAGAAGGACAGGGTTGCCATGCGGGCGGGGTTCTGTAACAGTGTGCAAGAATACTAGGACAGTGTGCAAGTAATTGCCTACAATCTGCCCAGACCTACAAATTGGCCAGTACGAGTCGGAGGAACTGAAATGCCCAACCCACTTGAAGGTGTCGACACAAGCAACGACCCATATGTGATTGTCTCCTCGGACACTCACGCCGGCCTGCAGGTTGGCGAGTATCGCGAATACTTGGACTCAAAGTTTCACCCCCAGTTTGATGAGTGGGTACTTGAGCGACATAACCATCGTCGACTCGTAGAAGAGATGAATGGCGAGTACGTAGCGAAGTGGGAGGGCGAGAATGAAGAGGGCCTGCGCGGTGCGTTTGATCCGGTGATTCGAGATAAAGCTCTGGATGCTGATGGCATTGCTGGCGAAGTGATCTTTGCCGATGGCGATTCTGTTACTGGCCAAGAGTCACCACCCTTTGGTGCTGGCCTCGCAGCGGGGCAGATCACCGACCCGGCGCTCGCGTTTGCGGGCGCTCGCGCCCATAACCGCTGGCTCGAAGAGTTCTGTGCCACGAATCCAAACCGGCGAGCTGGGGTTGCACTCGTGCCGATCATTCATGACATCGAAGAATCCGTCAAAGAGATTCAGGCGCTAGCAGGCAAGCCCGGGATCAAGGGGATCATGGTGCCGACCATGTGGCATGACAAGCCCTCCTATGGTCACCCTTGCTACGACCCGATTTGGGCTGCATGTGCAGATGCTGGCTTGGTAGTGCATACGCACTCAGGCGAGGGAGATTGGGATAGCTACAACGACAACATTGCGCAGTTCGTGTTAGAGGTTCCGTTCTGGACGCACCGGATTTTGTGGCAACTGTTGTTGTCAGGAAAGTTCGACAAGTTCCCTGGCCTTCGCTACGCCGTAGTGGAGTGCGGCTCGTATTGGTTGGGTGACCTTCTGTGGAAGGCCGACACAACCTTCGGGGCAAACGGCAAGGTCAAGAAACTGAACTCCCGCACCAAAGGCCTGATGAAGCGCCTGCCATCTGAGTACCTCGGCGATAACGTCTTTATTGGCGCATCCACCATGAGCCGCGAAGAGATTCGACGCAGGCATGTGAACGGCATTGACGCACTCATGTGGGGGACTGATTACCCGCACCCCGAAGGCTCGTGGCCACACACGGTTGAACGACTCGAAACTGACTTCCAGAAGGTATCAATCGAAGACACCAGGTTGCTGCTCGGACTCAATGCAGTGAAGTGTTACAACCTTGACCTAGCTGCACTCACCAAGATTGCGCAAGATGTTGGGCCGACTCCAGAGAAGCTCAATCAGGATCCCAACTTGCGCACCGCTCCCGGCGCGATTCGTGAAGCACGCTGGTGGTTCGATGACTACGGCATGGAATGGCCCGGCTGATCATGAGCACTCAACTTGAAGACCTTGGGATCGACGGCGCTGTCGCGGTGGTTACTGGTGGAGCAAACGGCATTGGTAAGGCCATTGTCAGAGCCTTGCTGGCAGCGAATGCAACCGTGGTCATCGCCGATATCGAACAGGCTGTTTTAAGTGCCACGGTTGCCGAACTGTCTCCCTTGGGCGCAGTAACTGGCATCCAAACAGATGTGACCGATGAGTCCTCGGTTGCTGCCTTAGCTGACCAAGTATTCGAGCAGTTTGGTCGCTGCAACTTGTTGTTTCTGAATGCAGGGGTGACCTCGGGTGGTGGGGGACTGCCATGGGAGCAAGAGCCCAACGACTGGCGCTGGTGCTTTGGGGTCAACGTGTTTGGCACCGGTATCTGTAGCTCTGTCTTTATTCCCCGCATGATCGAGTCGGCGCAGCCGGGGCAGATCATCGTGACCTCATCCAAAGATGGTGGTGTTGCCCCCGTGCCAACGGCATCCATCTATGCAGCTTCGAAGGCAGCGCTGACCTGCTTTGCCGAGTCGCTGAATCACAACCTGATCAACAACAACACGGCTCTGCGAGCCTCGGTGTTTTATCCCTCGGGTGGGCTGCTCGATACGGGGTTGTACTCGGCTGCTAGAAATCGTCCCGAGCATCTGCAGCGTCAGGGCGCAGGGACTGGGCGAGGAAGCATGAGCTTTGATGAACTCGTGGCTCGTGTGGCGAAAGCAACGGGCAAGGACCCTGCAGTGGCCGACCTAGACGAGTTGGCTGAATTTGTGGTCGAGGGTGTGCGCAAGCGCAGGTTCATCATTGCTCGAGATTTGGATGCCACCGCAGAGCTGCTACATCAGCGTGCAGATGCAATTGGACGAGGAGAGTTGCCTCCGCAGCACGGGCTAGTTCTGGGCTAGCGCTGGTTAGTCGCGGGTTAGCTGCGAGGTGATGTGGGCCTGAGTGCGGCAGCGAAAACTGCAGCGACCTCGGTTGCGTAACCCGTCGTGGCAGTACTGCCGAGCTGCACCACGGACATCAGCAAGGCCAACATGATCGCAACGATTCCGTTTGCCATGACGAGCGGGTCGACATCGGGTCGTATGGTCCCAGCGGTTTGCTCGGATTGCAATCGTGTAGCGCATGCCGCTCGCAACTCTTTGAGTGCCGGAATCTCTAGGACTCGATCAGTTGCCTCGGGCTCTAGGCCGGCGAGGAGTCGCCGTGACAACGGGTGCTGCTCGGCCGTAGCGACCAGGGTGAAGAACAGGCGCTGCTGCCAGTCGGCCTCGGGTTGCTTCCTGCTGCTCTGTGAATCGGTCACAAAAGCAAGGCCTTCTTGGATGTGAGCGGCAACGTCTTGGTCTACTGCTGCCAAGAACAGCGCCTCTTTATTCTTGAAGTAGGCAAACGCAATCGTTCCACCCAATCCGGCATCACGAGCAATATCTGCAACCGAGGTTGAGCGGTAGCCACTTTTTGCGAAGCGAAGAACGGCTGCATCAAGGATTGCCTGGCGAGTCTGTTCGCCTTTGCGTGTCTGAGACTCAAGAACTGGTGAATGCACGGATTCGTTTCTAGCATAAAAATTGAGTAATTGACGAAAGTACTCAAATCGCATAGTTTTTGAATCTGATGAATTGCTCCCTTCTGGGAGTCTCTGCCCATTTCACTAGCGAAGGCTCGGACACTATGGAAACTCTTGACGCTCAAGACCCCCACAAGCCTGCGGAACACCTTGATGTCTTGATCGTTGGTGCTGGGTTGTCTGGGATCTCTGCGGCGCACTTTGTGAAGACCGAGTGCCCGTGGGCAAGTTACGCACTCTTTGAGGCAAGAGATTCAATCGGGGGAACCTGGGACTTGTTCCGCTACCCGGGAATCCGCTCCGACTCCGACATGTTCACGCTTGGATTCTCGTTCCGACCTTGGCAAGGCGAAAAGTCCATTGCTGATGGCGAATCAATCCTGCAATACATCAAAGACACCGCTGCGGAAGAGGGCATTGATCGCAAAATTCGGTTTGGCCACAAAATCATTTCTGCTAATTGGTCATCGGCAGACTCGCTCTGGCGGATTACTGCCGAGCGAAGCAGTAGCGGCGAACAATTTGAACTCACTGCAGGCTTCTTGTACTCCTGCACGGGCTACTACCGATACGACCATGGCTATCAGCCAGAGTTTGCAGGCCTTGCGGACTTTCAGGGCGAAGTCATTCACCCCCAGCAGTGGCCAGAGGACTTGGACTACGTAGACAAGAACGTTGTTGTAATCGGCAGCGGAGCGACAGCAGTAACGCTGGTGCCCTCACTGGCTCGCACGGCCAAACACGTCACCATGTTGCAGCGTTCGCCAACATATATCGCAACCCTTCCCGCCAAGAATCCGATAGCAAACGCATTACGCAAATATCTGCCTAAGCGAGTATCTGGGTCAACCATCCGCTGGATGCTCGCGCTGCAGACGCAGGCCTTTTATACGCTTAGCAAGCGTCGCCCCGAATTTGTCAAGAGGACGCTACTAAAAGAGGTAGCCAAGCGTCTGCCCGAAGGTTACGACGTCGATAAAAACTTCACCCCGAGCTATAACCCCTGGGATCAGCGAGTCTGCGTGGTTCCTAACGGCGACCTATTCAAGGCAATGCGGACGGGTTCAGCAGCGGTGGTAACCGACACAATCGACAGATTCACTGAGGATGGTGTTCTGCTGAATTCGGGAACTGAACTGCCAGCAGACATCGTTGTGACGGCCACCGGACTTGAACTGCTCTTTATCGGCGGAATTCAACTCACGGTCGATGGAGAAAAAGTCGATGTTGCGAGCAAGCTCACCTACAAGGGCATGATGCTTGAAGGCGTGCCCAACTTGGGAATTGCGATTGGCTACACCAACGCATCTTGGACCCTAAAATGTGAATTGACCTGCGCATATATCTGCCGGCTACTGAACCGCATGCATACCGATGGCTACTCACAGTGCATGCCCAAGAATTCCGATGGGGCAATGGCACCTGAGCCGCTGTTAGACCTGACCTCGAGCTATGTGCAACGTTCGGCAGCGCTTCTGCCCAAGCATGGCTCCCGCTTTCCATGGAAGGTGTATCAGAGCTATCTGCGCGACTACCCCTCGCTCAAGTTCTCTAAATTAGATGACGGGGCCATGCAGTTTTCTGGATCTAAGAAGTTCGGAGAGACGGTCTCCACGCCGACCAAAACGGGAGCATCACGATGAGTTTTAGGTTTGCAGGAAGCGTGGTGGCAATCACCGGTGCCGGCTCGGGAATCGGGCGAGCTTTGGCTCAGGACCTTTCAAGCCGGGGAGCGAACCTGTCCTTGGCAGATGTTGACTCTGATGGCCTAGCCGAAACAGTTCTGCTGATCGAAGCCATCTCGACGAGCACCTTGAACAACAAGGTCACCGCAACTGTTCTCGATGTCTCAGATAGAGATGCCGTCGAAGCTTGGGCCGAGCAAGTTGTCGAGGAGCACGGCAAGGTCAACATGATCATCAACAACGCCGGTGTGGCGTTGAGCGCGACCGTTGCGGCGATGTCTTATGAGGACTTTGAGTGGTTGATGAACATCAACTTTTGGGGAGTTGTGTACGGTACGAAAGCCTTCTTGCCGTATCTGAAGGAGTCGGGTGCTGGCCATGTAGTCAACATCTCGAGTGTCTTCGGGCTGGTCAGCATTCCAACACAGTCGGCCTATAACGCAGCCAAGTTCGGCGTTCGCGGTTTTACTGATGCATTGCGCATGGAACTCGAGATTGAGCAATCAGGAGTCTCCTGCACCACGGTCCACCCAGGGGGAATTCGTACGAACATTGCGCGCAACGCTCGCACCGATCTGTCGGTTCTCTCTATCTCGGGGTCGGCCAAAGAACTGGCCGATAATTTTGATCGCCTAACCCTGACCACCCCCGAAAAAGCAGCGGGGCAGATCCTCAAAGCAGTAGAAAGAAACCGACGGCGTGTCCTTGTTGGTCCGGACGCAAAAGTCTTTGACCTAGTTTCCCGCTTACCTGCGCCGCTGTATCAGCGAGTCCTCGTTGCCGGGTCGAAACGTTCTTGGATCGGCAAAAAGAAGTAGACCACCAGCGGAACCGCAGGGCTTGGCCGCTTACTGAGCGTGTTCGTGTTCGAGCGGCAGATTGAGCCGAGAAACGGTTTCTTTGTCGAAGTCGAACTGAATCAGAACTGCAGTCTCATCCCCGATCACGGTTGCATCATGGCCGGGATGAATGATTACGGCCTGTGGTGCAATCAGGTCAATGCAGCACCCATCCGGGTAGTCAATGCGCATATGGCCCTCTGCAAGGAACCCCACATGGGCGTGCATGCACAACTCGGTTCCGACAATTGGCTTGAGGTTGGTCGACCACTTGTAGCCGGCCGGGTACACCACACGTTTGATGTGTGCATCTCCTGCCGAGAAGATGTCTTCGGAGACTCCTCCGACCTCTCTGCGTACAGCGCCCCCGATTGGTGCAATCAGTCTTGCTTCGTTCTTGGCGTTGGGCTGCTCAGTGCTCATGGCCACAGACTAGAACGTTGCTGGGAACGCAAAGCAGATGGTGTGGCCTGAGGAGCGATTCAGAGATCTCGGGCGAGGCGCACCCCAGAAAACATCCAGCTTGTTCCGGGTGCAAAGAAGTTGCGATACGTCTTGCGTGCATGGCCCGCTGGAGTGGCATAGCTACTGCCTCGCAGCACCTGTTGGTTCATCATGAACTTGCCGTTGTACTCGCCGATTGCTCCGCTTGGCGGCCGGTAACCGGGGTACGGGCGATACGAAGATTCAGTCCACTGCCAGAGTTCTCCGAACCACTGCTCTGGGTCCGTTGAATCTTCAACGCAACGAGGAGCGAGCACCTGAAGCTGAAGGTGTGCTCCCGCTGCAGGCGAGCTAGCTGCCACTTCCCATTCGGCCTCCGTCGGCAAGCGCGCATCGCTCCAACGAGCAAAGGCATCGGCTTCAAACCAGCTGACATTACTCACGGGCTGTTCAGGGTTCAGCGACTCATCCCCAAGTAGTCCAAAGACCCTCCATTTGGCATCAACTTGTTGCCAGTACAAAGGCGCTGATTGCGCTGATTGCGAAAGCGCTGCCCAGCCCTGAGACATCCATAGATCAGATCGCTGATACCCGCCGTCATCTATAAAGTCGAGCCATTCTGCGCAGGTGGTGAGGCGATCAGAAATCTCAAAGGGATTCAGAAAGACTTCGTGGCGGGGGCCTTCATTGTCAAAAGAGAACGCGCCGCGTTGGTTCGGAGCAGAGTCGGCAGAGCCAATGCGACCAAGGCCGCCACCGTGTTGTACCCATCGAAGTGGGCGCAGGGCATCTTTGCGAGTGGCTTGGGCCCCGGCACAGTAGGCAGGTCGGAAAGGATGACGAGAAAGCATGTGTAGAGCATCCATGCACAGCAACTCTTGGTGCTGTTGCTCGTGGTGCATGCCCAAGAGGAGGAGTTCGAGAACTTGATCGGAGGGATCAGCATGCAGCATGCGTTGGAGTGCGGCATCCACGTGTCTGCGGTATCGGCCGACCTCCTCGGCGCTTGGTCGTGAGATCAGGCCACGCTCATTGCGAGGGTGACGCGAGCCTGCGGCCTCGTAATAGGAGTTGAAGAGATAAGCAAACTCGGAATTGAACGGCTCGTAGCCCTCGAGATGGGGCTGCAGGAGGAAGGTCTCAAAGAACCAGGTGGTGTGTGCCCGATGCCATTTGGTGGGGGATGCATCTGGCATTGACTGCACCGTCTGGTCCTCGGGGCTGAGCGGACCAGCGAGTTTTTCGGTCAGGTCGCGAACCTGTTGCAAATCGGCGACCGACAGCTCGGCGACCGACGGTTCGGCAGAGCCGGAGTTCACTTCTGGCGCGCTCAACGAATCGCCAGCCACAGCGCAAAATCCTTTGCAGTGTCGGTCCAGTAGTGCAGAGTCCGAAACCCGGCGTCGGTGAGTTCGCCTTCGACCTGCTGCACAGTGAACTTGGTACTGATCTCGCTCAGCAGATCCTCGCCGGCAGCGAAATCGATGTTCAGATCAAGATCACGAATTGCAATTTGCTGATCGCAGGTCGACCTCAGGCGCATCTCGATGCATGAGTCGACCTCATTGAAGCAGGCCACATGCTCAAAGGTGTCCAGATCGAATTCTGCGTTGAGTTCAGCATTGAGGACAGAGAGCAGGTTCTTGTTGAATGCCGCCGTTACCCCGGAACTGTCGTCATAGGCAGCCAGCAACCGTGAGCGCTCTTTAATGAGGTCCGTTCCAAGGAGGAGTGAATCTCCGGGCTTCAGAATCTGTGCGAGAGAAGCAAGAAATGCCTTGCGTTGAGTGGCATGAAAATTGCCAATGGTTCCTCCAAGGAAGGCAACCATCCGGGTTCCCGCCGACGGCAGTTCCGAAAGATCTTGGGTGAAGTCGCCAACAATTCCTGCCACCTCTGCCTCTGGGTAATCGGCATGGATCTTGGCCACGGCATCACGAAGTGTTGCGTCGGCAACATCGAAGGCCAAGAAGCGGTCCAGATTCTGAGCATCTTGAAACGCATCCAGGAGAAGGCGAGTCTTGTCTGAGGTTCCAGAGCCCAACTCGATCAGGGTGTTCGCAACGCTCAACGCATGAATCTCTGAGGCGTAGGAATCCAAGATTGAGCGTTCAGCTCGCGTTGGGTAGTACTCGCGAAGTTGCGTGATCTGATCGAACAATTCACAACCACGTTCGTCGTACAGCCACTTTGGGGAGAGTTCCTTCTGTGTTGCAAGTAGCCCAGCCGCTACTTCTCCGCACAGTGCCTCTCGCAGTTGATCAGAGTGCACATAGACCGAGATCTGAGCCGACTGGCCTGGGGTGTCCGCAACGTTGGTCATGTGAGAGATTCCTCGGCAGGTCTGACGGCTGTCTTTGCGGGCCAGAACCTATTACGTAAGTCACCCAAAGGTAAGTCAGCCTCTTCTGAGGGCCGAGCCCAGAACAAGACCAGCAACAATAGGGCCAAGTTGATCCAGGTAGCTCCGTGTTCAAGGAAGTGCCCCATCGCACTGAGCGGCTGATGCCCTGCCCCGTTGGCATAACTGATCAGTAAGAAGAACGCTTGCACTTGCAGTACAAGGGTTGCGCGAGAGTTCCAAGCCAGCATTGCCACGGGAAGCAGCATCGCGGCGTACCAGGGCATCACATAGGCCGCTGAAATGCAAAGCAGCAGTCCTGCGATGGTGGCTGCCTCGCCGGGATGCTTTGCGCGGCGGTAGCGCCAGAGCAGGATCACCACGCAGACCACCAGCACAATCAACGAATAACGTGAAACGCTGTGAGCGGCTGCGTCGCTAGCTACCGCTCGAGTCTCGCCAAGTTTTTGTAAAGATTCGATTTGTCGCGTGCGAAGCCACCTCCACAGCGAGAACCGACTGTCGTCTCCTGCGCTCTGTTGGATTGGCCGGAGCGATCCGATTCCCCCGGCGAGCAGGTAAGCAGCGGTAACTGCCATCGCGATCGGAACTGCGAAGCGCAGCGTGGGTCGGGTCCCTCGCCGCCAAAAAACCCACGCGATGATCGCAAGAATCGGAACCGCCACGGGCAATTTGATGGCTATCGCTAGCGCCGCAACGGCGCTCGCTAGGCCATAGCGGCGGTCTTCGACGAGCAATGCCACCGCCAGCAGGCCAAGGCCGATGAGCAGGTCATTATGCGCGTCGTTCACGGTTGCAAGAATGACGGGTGAGCATCCGAGTGCTAGCACAGCCACGCTGCTGTTGGTTCGCCGAGCGATCATCACCACAGCAGCAAAGGCTGCTGATGCCATGACCCCTTGCCAGGCCAGGCGAATAGCTAGCTCCGAGGTTCCAGCCAGACTGGCTATCACCGCTGCAAGTCCGATGAATGCAGGCCCATACATCGAGTTCTGCTCCTGCCATCGAGGTGCTACAAAGCGCAGAGTTGAGTCTGCAGGTGCTGAATTCGGCGGGTTGAAAAAGGGATTCAGGTGGTGCTCAGCGACAAGGCGGCCGTAGGAGTTGTAGAGATAAAGATCTCGGGAGTGATGGATGGGTGCAAGAGCAGCAATCAGAATTGCCAAACCGCTTAACGCAATCGCTAGGTTCAGCGGCACGGCAGTTCCTGCACGAGAACTTGCCAACATCGCCACATAGGCAGCGAGAGCAGCAAGCAGAAGAATCAGGCTGGTTGCTCCCGGCTCGTTTGCTCCCCAGAGAATCCAAACTGCCGTGAGTGAAACGGCCAGAATTGGAGTGGCCCATTGTGCTGTGGTCAGCAACTGGCGCTTTCTGGAATTGTCGGCTCCACGAAGCGCAGTATCGGGAGCAGTCACAGGGAGAGTTTTACACTTCTCATGCTCCGAGTGCAGACTCAGCTCGAGAGGTGGAGAGCGAACGGTGAAGGAGTCGTTCCAAACTGCTTCGCACTTAGCGCAGCAGTCGGCGAACTTGATCACCGATGGCAATGTTGCCCGCTAGCAGTGCAGCCTGATTGGCCGAGCGATCCTCGGGTTCATATGAGTAGTTCGCCATGAGCCCAAATGACTGGGCAATCCCTCTTGTTGAGAGGTCCGCCACAGCCTGTATCTGCAGAAGGCGTGCACCGTTGCCGAGGTGAAACCGTGCCACCGGGTCGATCGGTAGTCCCGATGTTCCTAGGCTGCAAAGATACTGAGCGCATCCACGCAGCAGATCCTCTTGGGGCGCCTCTGTGCTCTGCCGCTCAGATGCCCACTCCCGAAACCCAGGGGTCGGGGAGAGTGTGAGGAACTGAGTCACCGCGGGAAACTCGGATTTGAGCAGGTCGATAGCTCCGAACAGCAGGGAAGCACCGCCCGGTATCCCGCTCAATCCTGGTTCAACATTCCAAATTGAATAGAAGGTAGCGGTACTGGCTTCGGATGGGTCGAGCGGCGTTCGCTCTGGGTTCAGAATCTGCGCAATCGCTGTAGGCGTCTGATCAACAAGCGCAACCCAAACCACATTCAGCGGATGGCCGCCAAGTAGGGGGTGTTCGAGCACATAACAGCGTCGGTCCGCAGCGAAACGGTCAGCCACATCTGCTTGGCGTCCCAAGGGGCTTGATGTGGCAAACGGGTGGACCGGCTCGGCGAAGGCCAAGCGTTCGACTAGGTCCCCGGGCTCGCTAAGCGTGAGCCGCCTCACTGCCATTGGTTCGCTTGCAAGCTGACCCTGCAGTTCTTCAGTCACTCGCAAGAGTTCATCTGCGGGAGCATCAAAAGAGTTCGCTGCAACCGCAGAAGATTCGCAGGCTTGCAATAATGCAGCACGACGCAGAACCAAGCTCAGCAGTTCAGGCGGGTTCAATCCATCGACGCTCACTGCTGTATTGAACACACCCACAGCAACGCAAGCAAGAGCGTGCTCTCAGCTAGCTGGCTGAACGCGACGGGAGAGCGGCTCTCGGGCAGTACGCTCAATCAGGCTATGAAGACCCATATTCGCTTAGGAAGATTGCTCGGTGTTCCCATTGGGCTGAATTGGGGTGTGCTCGTTGTCTGCGTGCTGCTGGCCTTTAGCCTCGCTACGATCTCGCTGCCCGCAGCGGCCCCTGACCACCCGTCGAGTGCCTATTGGTTCGCAGGTGTTATCGGCGTCATTGGATTTCTCATCTCTCTAGTTGGCCATGAACTCGGCCATAGCTACATTGCTGACCGCAACGATGTGAAGGTCGTTGAGATCACGCTCTGGCTGTTTGGTGGAGTCGCAAAGCTGGAGGGCGATGCTGATAACCCCGGTGCGGAATTCCGCATTGCGGCTGCTGGACCGGCCATGAGTGTTGTCATGGCCGGGGTATTTGCCGGCGGGTTTTGGGTGGTGAATCAACTCAATGGTTCCCGAGTGCTCCTGAGTTTGTTGGTGTGGTTGAGCGCCATCAACGTAGTGCTAGCCGTGAGCAACTTGTTGCCAGCGTTCCCTTTAGATGGTGGTCGTATGTTGCGCGCCATCCTGTGGCGGCGTTCACACCGTAAAATTCCAGCAACCCGCTTGGCCACGCTGATCGGTCAAATTCTTGCTGCCGCTCTCGTAGCCTTCTCGGTTGCCTGCATTGTTTGGTGGTCAGTCTGGTCGGGTGTATGGATTCTGATCCTTGCCCTGTTCCTGCTGATTGCCGCCCGTTCTGAATGGAAGGCATCGGCTGCGCAACCGGAGTTGCTGGATCGACCTGTTGGGGGCCTTGGTCGCCGTTTGCCAAACCCGCTTGCCTGTACTGCAACCATTTCTGATCTTGAGCGGACGCTCCAGACGCATCCGGGTACGCCGCTGGTACCCGTGGTGGATTCATTGGGGCATGTGGCCTCGCTCGTGATGCCCGATGTGGTGCTGCGCGTGCCGCCAGCTCAGCGTTCGGTGGTGCCGATCGAATCTTTTGTAGAGCCCATGTGGAGTCTTCCTCGGGTGCATCCCAGCGAGTCGGTTGCAGAGGTGCTGAGCCGGTTGGGCTCTGGACAATCCTGGCGGGCAGTTGTTACTGACGGAACCACTGTGCACGGAGTTTTATGTTCTGAAGACATCGAACAAGTGCTCGAGCTGGCTACAGCATGAGGTGCCGTCCCGGTAGCCTCACCGGCTCGCAGCATCTGCAGGAGTAGAGTTCGCAAGATGTCGTTCGTTTCCGGTAGGCGGCCCGGGATCGGGACGTGGCGCATGTCTGTCGCTGTGGTGCGGCAGCGTCGCCGTTTGGTGCTTGCCACGGTGGCGATTGCGCTCAGTGTTGGGTATCTCGCTGGAGCGCTCACCTTGCTCGATCGGGTTTCTGAAGGACTGTCAGATCTCGCTGCTGCTGGTGCGGAACGCGCTGACTTTATTGTGGAAGGCGATGTTGCCTACGAGTCTGCTCTAGAGCAAACCCGCAGGCTGATTCCCAGCTCCATTGCCACATCCCTAGTGGGCCAACAGGGCATTGCGGCAGTGTCTCCAAGGATTGAGGAGTCAACCGTTCTTTTAGGGGGCAATGGAGACCCGATTGTTGCCCCGGGGCTGTCTGAACAACCGCTGGGATCGAACTGGCCCTCGGACGATCAGTTGTCTCCGTATCAGTTTGTCGGACAAGGGAGACCACCGGTTGCACCCAATGAGGTTGTCATCGACGCCCGGTCAGCTGCCAAAGCTGGAATGAACGTTGGCGACCAAATCGTGGTGGCCGGGAAAACCAAGATTGCGCCCTATGAGATCGTCGGAATTATCACCACCGATAAGGGAAATTTGCCGGATGGATCCAGCTTGGCGTTGTTTTCAACCGAGCAGGCTCGAATTTTGTTCGACCTTCCCGACAACGACAATCGGGTTGCGATTCGCCTGACCACGGATGCCGACCCTGCACTTGTGGAATCTCGAATTGCAGCAAGCCTGCCAGCTGGCGCCATCATCGTTGACGGAGCCACGGGAGCAATTCATCGCCAAGAAAGTTTGACTCGCAGTTTCGCGTTAGTCCGAGGATTGATTATTGGCTTCGCCTTACTCGCCCTGGTGGTGGGTATGGCAACGGTGGCTAACTCCCTAACGCTGCTGTATTCGTATCGCCGGCAAACTTTTGCCACGTTCCGATTGTTTGGAGCGAAGCGCTATCAACTCATGCAGGTTGCACTCCTTGAGGCGGCTTTGCTCGCACTTGTCGGATCCCTTATTGGCGCACCTTTAGGACTGTTGCTAGGGAGGTTAATCGAGACTGTTCTGGGCTCCCTAGGAACCTCTATTCCAGTAGGGGGCTCGCTGGTATCGGTTCCGGCGCTGGTCTTAGCTGTCCTCGTTGGGTGTGCCGCCACGCTGCTTGCAGCGGTGTTCCCCGCGTGGCGGGCGTGTTCCGTGGCGCCTATCGAAGCCGTTGTCGATGCAGAGTCAGCGCGAACCCCAACGGTATTCTTCCGACTCCTGCGGTCTGTCATCCTCGGAGTCGCGGTTGGAGCGCTCGTCGGCGGCTTCATGATCATTACGAACACGGCGAGCAATGTTGCGATCGCAGTGTCGCTGATGGTGTTGGTGGCAGTGGTATTCGTGTCGATGGTTCCCACGGTGCTCTCTTCAGCAGTGGCCTTAGGAATCCGCGCAGTGCCCACTCGCTCTAAGGCGCTCAGAAGAATCGGGGCTCGAGATGCAATGCGCAATCGCACACGCACTGCTGCCACAACGGGGGCCTTGCTCCTAGCTACCGGGGTAGTCGTCGGTCTTGCTGTTTTCCTTACCTCCTTCACCGCTGGGATCGACTCCGAGGTGGGTGACCTCGTCAAGTCCGACCTGGTAATTGACTCTGGAACGTTTACTCGCGGCGGCCTTCCGGCTGACCTTCTTGAGAGGGTTTCGGAATTACCGGATGTGCAAGCGGTGAGCGGATGGCAGGTCGGCCGAGTCACCATTGACCAAGTGCCGGTGCGCCTGACGGGTATTACTGGTCAAGCGCTTTCGGATGTGCTCTCGCCAGGCTGGGTTGGAGTTGCGCCAAAGGAGATCAGCCTTGAGGGCGTGGCACTGGCTCAGAAGACGGCAACTGAACTCGGTGCTCAGGTTGGCGACACGGTTGCAGTCACCTTTACCAGCCAAGGTATTGAGACGCTCAAAGTCGAGGGGATTTACCGCAGCGGCTCACTGTTGCTCGGCGAGGCGCTGCTCAATCGAGAGGTAGTGAGTCGGCAGGTTCCGGCTTCGGTAGATATCGCCGGGTTGGTGACACTCAAGAAGAACACGCCGGCGGCGCGGCGGTCCGTCGAGAAGTTGGCACAGAGCTATGGCGTGAAGTCTGTGCTCCGCCCGGCCGAGTTCGTCTCGAGTCGCGCCGATCTCCTGCGCGGATTTGAACGAGTGATCCAGTGGATGTTGTTGTTCACTCTTTTGCAGGCATTAGTGGGTGTCATCAACACGCTGCTGTTGTCAGTGGGTGAGCGCCGCAGGGAGTTCGGCTTGTTGCGTGCGGCCGGTGCGAGTCGACGGCAAGTTATGCGTCTCGTTCTCGCAGAAGGCGCAGCTTTTGCAGTGATCGGTACGTTATTGGGCGTTGTCTTGGGTATCATTGGGGCTCGACTTGCAGTTCGCTCATTAAGCGCTTTTGGAATTTCAAGCTTTGTTATTCCAGTACCTGTCTTAGTGGTGACTGCACTTGCGGCTTCAACTCTGGGGATTATCGCAGCGGCCATTCCAGCGAGATGGGCTGCAGCGGTGCCACCGTTAGAAGCACTCGCAGATTCAGGAGGATCCTCGTCAATGAGGGGCAAGCGCAAGCAGGCAAGGGCTCTACGAAAAGCTGAGAAGCGTGCTGATACAGCGGACTCGGTTGCTAACGTGCCTGTTTCATCACCGAATCTCATAGCGGCCGGGCCGGGTGAACAGTACCTGACTGTCCCGGCATTCAGCTATGACCAAGCAATGCGGGCTATCGCCATCGCCACTGCCACCGTGGTAGCGGAGGAGGGTGAATCGAAGCCGTCACCTCAGGGGGTTCCAGCCACCACCTCTGAGGCAGGCAATTCCCAAGCTGCTCCCACTAAGACTTCGCCATTCGGTCAGGTTGATCTGATGCCTCGCCCGACTCTGCCACCGCCAACGCTGCCCGTTGCGCCCTTGCCTGAGCCGCCGCTCCCGGCAGCTAACTCGGCGCTGCCATTCGGCCCGTTGCCAACTCCCGCACTTCCTGAATCCCCACTATCTGAGCTGCCACCACCTGCCCCGGCTGCACCACCTGTGCCGGCTGCACCACCTGTGCCGGCTGCACCACCTGTGCCGGCTGCACCACCTGTGCCGGCTGCACCACCTGTGCCAGCAGCTCAGTCTGATCGGTCCGCTCGTAAACCAACGAGGCCTCTCTTCAGCCGGCCTGCTGCAGCAACAGCAGGGACTCCTCAAACTCCGCCTGCTGCACCGTGGATTCCAGCGGCTGAGCAGTCTCCCGAACCAGCAACTCCCGCTCCTCCAAGTCCCGTAACGCCTACTGCTCTACTTTTCGCCGGAATGGCGGGCGAGAAGGTGCTACCTCAACCGCAAGCAGTTCAGAGCTCAGATCAAGTGGGTAGTGAGGTCAAGTCTGAAACCTCGGAGCCGAACGCGCAACCGCCCGAGCCCGCTGTTGAAGTTGAGCCCGCGCTGGTGAACCCCTTTGCGCCGCCGGTCTCTCAGGTCGCGCCTGCTCCGTTCGAGCCTGTGCCTGCTCCAACGCCGTTCGCTCCTCTGCCTGCTCCCGAACCCGCTCCGTTTGAGCCTGCTCCAACGCCGTTCGCTCCTCTGCCTGCTCCCGAACCCGCTCCGTTTAAGCCTGCTCCAACGCCGTTCGCTGCGCCTGCCCCGTTCGCGCCTGAACCCGCTCCTGTTCCGTCAGTCGCGCCCGCTCCTGCGCCTGCTCCCGAACCAATCCCCGAACCCGCGCCCGCGCCGTTCGAGCCTGTGCCTGCTCCCGAACCAATCCCCGCTCCTGCGCCCGCTCCCGAACCCGCGCCCGCTCCGCT
>Ga0194051_1000451_pt1 | contig 23233 bp, 20 predicted proteins | sample SepL2320m_MetaG_FD_161275 | JGI IMG/M metagenome (GOLD analysis project Ga0194051, IMG submission 161275) | Anoxic zone freshwater microbial communities from boreal shield lake in IISD Experimental Lakes Area, Ontario, Canada - Sep2016-L239-20m | ecosystem: Environmental > Aquatic > Freshwater >... | reverse complement strand
GTCGCGTACGCAAACGTCGAAAGCACTCTTCGACCTCATCGACACACTGCCCGCCGACGCACACGTGCTGACCAATAGTCCCCAACGGGTGTGGTGGCAGAGCGATCGCAATCCCACGTTGTTCGCATTTGTGCGGCCACGCGCCGGCAACAGCAACTATCCGCTCAGCGTTGCCGACACGCTGCGCTATGCATGCCTGCCGCACACGTATCTTGCTTGGTTCGGAACGTTGGCCAATGCTGGCGATGGGCCCGCAGATCGTCGCCCTGATCTCGCCGAGGTCATCGATCTCACTGTGGCGCAGAGTGTGACTGGCGGCGTGTTGTACACATTGAGTGCACACGATTCGGCGCAGTGTGCGGCGCGCTGAGCGCGCCATTTAGTTCTTGGCTGGCGGGCACCCACGTTGTTCGAATGCCGACCGCGCTCGGTATTCGCCCTGTGGCAGGTACGCGCCGAGCACTGCTTGTTCGGTGCCGGGTTCAGCAACGTGAGCCCACGTATGGGTAAACGTGGCGGCGGGCAACATGTGGCGCAGAATCAGCGAGCCGGCTTGCGGACGGTCGACGCCATCGCCGTCGCCCCACGCCATCCACGCAACGCCGCAAGCGATGGTGGCGTTGCTGGGTCGATCCTCGGCGAGGCTGACAACAACGGTGTACATGCCGTCGGCATCGATAGGGATTTGCTCGTCGTATAAGCAGTCGGACACACGTGTCGTGACCGGGCTTTCGTTTTGGCAGATCGACCAATAACGCACCTGCGCGTCGGTCATCACCAGTTCACCATCGGCAGTTCGTGGGGTGGTCGGCGCCTTGCCGCGCAGCACCAACACGTTGTGATCTCTGGGCCCGTCGCCGAGGGATCTGTTCACCGCGGCGACGCCGTAATCGGTATTGATGTTGGCGTAGAAACCCTTGCGGATCGATGTGTCGAGGGCAGCGATCTGCGGCTCATACGAGGTGCCCGTCCAGAACGACGCCAACACGTTGAACCGCGGATTGAAAAACCGCAACCACGTTGGCGGGTCATGCGCCGGGTGTGTGTTGGCATCGCCGAGGCGCACCAATTGCCGATACGTATCGGCCGAGAGCAGGCCCGCCCCATTGGCCGGCGCTGAGGGATCGGCGTGCAGCGCAGCACATGCCTCGCTGCCGGTGATGGCCGCCCCGCCGGCCAGCGTGACCTCAACGTTGGGTAGTCCGGAATCTCCGGTGAGGTCGCGTGCGTGGTCGGGCACATACACGCGATAGATGATCTCTTGCTGCACTGACGACGTGGCCGGCGGCGCCGAGTTGGGCAAGGTGTAGAGCACGTTTGGGTCGCGTGGCGGTGCGCTGAGCGCGCTGGGCACGCTGGGCACGGCCGACTGTTGCAGCGTGACCGTGTACTGACGATTCACGGCATCCCGGCGGGCGCCGACCAGAAATGGGTTAGTTGATCCGGTCAGCGGTTCGATGTCGATGTCGGCCAACACATCAACAGCGACACCGACCTCGTTCGCTGCGAGGTCGAATGCGTAGCTGCCGAACGATTCGTATCGGGCGTGAGCAAACATGCCGTTGAGCCGAACCGTGGCGCCGGTGGGCACCGTGTAGGCCGAGTACCAATACGTGGCGTTTGCATCGGGATACTGAGTGTTGTTGGCGCCGCGGGTGATTCCGGGCGACCAAAAACAATCGTGCTCCGGACTTGTTGTTGAGCTCGTCGACGCGTCTACAGGCGTGGTCGCGGTGAGCGCCGTTGTCGACCCAGCGACTTGCTCACCGTTGCTTGCACATCCGACGCACACCGCCGCAATCAGCACCACGGCGAGCGACGATGAGCGCACTGCGGCCCGAGCTATGCGAACTCTGGCAAGACGGCTTCGGCCACGAGGCGGATCGAGGACCACGCTTCGTCGATGGGCATACCGCCGCACATTGGGTGCAACGTGAGCGCATCGAACGGCCCCAAGGTCTTGCAGCGCTGCACGCATTGTTCGGGCGTGAGGATTTGGTACGTGCCTTCGGCGCGCAGTTGGTCGACGGTGGTGGCAGTGCTGTGCACGGCCGACTGGATGTCTGGCGTTTGCCAACCGGCGTACACCTGAGCCTCGTGCAAGAAGTGGTGGCCCAGCTCGGCCCATGCCTTATCGGGGTCTTCGGCAACGTGAACCATTGCTGTCTCGGCCGATGCCGCCATGAAGAACCCACCGGTGCCGTTGGCGGTGCATTGTTCGCTGTAGTACTCCGCAAGGCCGGGCACCTGCGCCGCGGCGAAAAATGGCAAACCGAACCGGGCCGCACGTCGCGCCGCAATCTTGCTGGTGCCCCCGAGCATCAAGATTGGATGCGGCGCGCTCTGCGGGGCAGGCGTCACCTGCACGGTGGCGCCGCGATACTCGAATGGTTCGCCGGTCCATGCCTGACGCATGACCGTGATGGCTTCGTCCATGAGTGCGCCGCGGGAGGCCCAGTCTTTGCCGTGCGCCGTGTATTCCTCGGGTCGATAACCGAGGCCAGCGATGACCACCAGGCGCCCACCGCTGGCGAGGTCGAGCGCAGCGATGTCTTCGGCGATGCGCAGTGGGTCGTGCAGCGGCACCAGCAACGCCGACAGGGTGACCTGCAGTTTGGTTGACGCACCGAAGATGAGGCCCGCCAAGATCAGCGGCGACGAGCTCCACCCATTGGCTGCGCCGTGATGCTCTTCGAGCGAGACGCCAGAGAACCCGTGCGCATCGGCGTAACGAACCATGTCGAGCATTGCCCGATGACGACGGCCGTTCTCGGCCCGATCTGGTTCGGGCATCACCATGTTGAATCGCATCAGAGCTCGCATGCATCTAGTTCTAGTCGGTTCGGCTGAACCCGATCGGCTTGGCCGTGCGAAACTGAGCCGGTGACAAAGGATCTGAAACTCGGTTGGCATGTCGGTTACTGGGGACGGGATATGCCCGCCAATGTTCCCGAGACATTGACCACCATCGAACAACTCGGCTACGACAGCGTGTGGACCGCCGAGTCGTGGGGCTCCGATGCGATCTCGCCGTTGGCCTGGTGGGGCGCCGCAACGACCAAGCTGCGTTTGGGCACGAACTTGATCCAAATGTCGGCGCGCACACCTACGGCCACCGCGATGGCGGCCGTGACGATGGATCACCTGTCGCATGGCCGGTTCTGTTTGGGTCTTGGCGTGAGCGGCCCGCAGGTGGTTGAAGGCTGGTACGGCCAGCGCTTTACTCGCCCACTGGCACGCACGCGCGAATACGTGAACATCATCCGCAAGGTGCTCGCGCGAGAAGAACGCCTCACCAACGCTGGGCCCGAGTATCCGATCCCGGCTCTCGACGGCCTCGGACTTGGCAAAGCGCTCAACGTGATGACGCATCCGCTGCGCGCAGATCTGCCCATCTTCTTGGGCGCCGAGGGACCAAAGAACGTGGCCCTCGCCGCCGAGATCGCGGACGGCTGGTTCCCCATCTTCTACGCCCCAAAGCACGAAGAGCTCTATGGCCCCAACCTGCGCGAAGGATTCGCTCGCCCTACGGCGCGCCGCACACCCGAAGACTTTGAGATCTTGGCCACGGTCACCGTTGCTATCGACGACGACCTCGAGCGCGCCTACGACCGCTTGCGCCCCACACTGGCCCTCTACGTAGGTGGCATGGGCGCCCAAGAGATGAACTTCCATGCCGATGTCTTCCGTCGCCTCGGCCACGAAGAAGCAGTCGACAAGATTCAGGGTTTGTTCCTGAGCGGTCATCAGGCAGACGCGATTGCCGCCGTTCCGGCCGCGATGATCGACGAGATTTGTTTGGTGGGTCCCCGTGAAAAGATTCGCGACGACATTGAGGCATGGCGCGAAAGCCGCGTGACCACGATGCTCGTTGGTGGGTCGCTCGACACGCTGCGCACGATGGCCGAGTTGGTCAACGGCTAAGCACGCGCAAGCCCCGTACACCGAGCAGTGCCCGGGCATCACGCCGCCCTCGTCGCTGCAGGCGGCCCCGTGGTTCGAACCCGCCCATCTGGGTAGGTGATCGTGAGCGAGCGATCGGGGGCCATGACCACAACGACCCCACCCTCGTGCACGCTGTGATGGTGCCGCGAGCACAACGGCAACAGATTGTGCAGATCGGAAGTGCCGTTGTGGCGCCACCATGCGATGTGGTGCGGCTCGCAATGCTTCGACCGAACCGAGCACCCCGGCATGGGGCAAGTGGGATACATCGCGCGCAACGCCCGACGCTGCGCCTTGGTGGCCAAACGCACCGAGCGCCCAAGATCGACAACCACGCCAGCGCTGTTGAGCACCATCGGGATAATGGCTGCCATGCACGCCATGCGCCGGTACGACTCGACCGGCAATTCGGCCGCACTGCCAACATCGATATGCGAATGCGAGTGCACACCATGCATCAGGGTTTCGAGATCGATGACGACGGACACCTCGAACCGATTGTCGGGCTCATCGAGTGTGCGGACACCAGAACCGCCGCCAGCGATGAGGTGCGCCAGAGCCAGGGCACGGAGGTGATCTTGCTTGCGATCGCCAGTAGGGCAATCGTGAGGCACCGCAGCGTGAAACATGGTCTCGACCAAGTTCTCGAGGCGACCCTGCAACCTGATACCCGTATCTGGGTCGAACTCACCGCGTAGACACCACATGCCGGTTTCGGGGTTGACCCACCATCGCACACCGATGTCACGCCGCTGCTGCACCAAGCGGTCTTCACCCGAGTGCGCATTGAGCCGAGCCAACTCAGTGCGCAACACCCGCGCGAATTGTTCGGGCGTAGACCGTGACGCAATCTCGGCAAGGCGCACACCCTGCGAGGCCAACTGAGCGCACTGCTGCTCGGTGAGGTGCTTGAACGCACGACCCAAGACATCGACATGGGCAACAGAGACCTGACCGGCTGCCAACGCACCCTCGACAGCTGGCATAGCCCCGAGCGCCTGTGAGCGGCCAACAGCCCGCTCGGCATCGCCACGGGTGCCACGAAGCGCTGCCGCAATATCGGCTTCGGGCAACAGAGACGGACAATCGGCAGCGAGTGCTTTCAAGCGGCGAACAAGCACCGCCTGGCGCGCATCGAGCCATGACCGAACGCGGGTCAGCGACGCCAAGGCTGCGTTGACCTCGTCGCCGCACAGCGGAGAAATGTCGAGCGCCTCGAGCGCCACCACCTGATCGACTATCGACACCACAATCACCCCCTGAACGCAACGCTCACCAACGTGAGGATGGGCGAACCCATCGAGTTGCTCGGGGAAGACGAGCGGGGGCAACTCTATAGAACAAGTGTTCGATTGACAACGCCGACCCACAAAGAGCCGAAACGACTCAGACGGTAGGTACGCGCCCCATCGCCCGATCGGAGGCAATCTGGGTGGCCATCTCGGCGAGCAGCTCGCCACGCAAGGCCCTCACGGTGCCTGCGTATGCGCGGCCGTTGAGCGTTGCCAGCTCGGAAGCACGAGCCACCGCAACATCGAGCACCGAATCGACTGGAGCGACCTCGTCGAGATACCCAACATCGACAGCGCCGCGAGCATCGGTGATTCGCGCCGTGGCTACCGCAAGCTGAAGATGGCGGCGGCTCAAACGCTCGACCGCGATGTTGAACGCCCAGTCGGGCAGCACCATGCCGATAGCAACTTCGTTGAGGCCGATCTTGCAATCGACATCGGCGCCGATGCGCACGTCGCATCCGAGCAACAACAACGCGCCCGCAGCCAACGCGTGACCGGTGCACGCAGCAACCACTGGAATGGACGAACCGTAGAGACGACTCACGAGCTCGCCGCCGTCGCACACCAGGTTGGCCATCGCCGAGATGTCGCCACCGCGCATCACCGAAAGGTCGAAGCCTGCACAGAACTTGCCCTCACGGCCGTGCAACACGACCGCACCGATTGAGTCGTCGGCTTCGGCCTGATCGAGCGCGGCGCCAATGGCACCAATCATCGACGACGACAGTGCGTTGGCCTTGCCGTCATCAAGGTGCACAACCAGCACTGAATCGCGGCGTTCGACGGAGACATGTTCTGAAGTCATGGCGAGACCCTACGCATGTTGGTGTCTGCGAAGCGAACGAAACAAACAACGATGAGGATCTCGCGCTCGTATCTGACGACGCGTCAGAAACCTGATAGAACGATCTCCATGTCCGGTGGAACCTCCGAATACTCCATTGCCGCCGATGGCTCCTTCACGGCGCCACTCGAGCTTTCCTATCCATACAAGCGCACGGTCGGCCCGATCCTGAGCCGCTTCCTCACAGGCCTGCGCGAGCAGCGCATTGAGGGCACCAAAGGAAGCGACGGACGTGTACACGTGCCGCCCGCCGAGTTCGATCCGATCACGGGTGATCATCTCACCGAATGGGCCGACGTGGCGTCTACCGGCACCATCGTCACGTGGTCGTGGCAGCCCGCCCCAGTAGAGGGCAACACGTTGCAGCACCCATTTGCGTGGGCGCTGATTTCGCTTGATGGCGCCGACACAAATCTGTTGCACGCAGTCGACGCAGGAAGCGCCGACGCAATCAAAACCGGCATGCGCGTGACCGCTCGCTGGGCCGCCGAACCATCCGGCAGCATCACCGACATCGTGTGCTTCGACCTCACCTCAGGGAGCCCAGCATGAGCGACGACGTTCTGCGTATTCGCACACCTATCAGCATCAAATACCAGTACTCGGCGGGACCTCGTGTGAGCAGCCACCTGCTCGGGCTGATGGACGGTCGCTTCGTGGGCAAGCGTTGCCCCGTGTGCGAGCTCGTCTACATGCCTCCCCGCAACGGCACCTGCGCGAAGTGTGGTGCCTTGCTTGGCGAAGATGTAGAAGTTGGTCAGCGCGGCACCATCACTACCTTCTGCGTGGTCAACGTGCCGTTCCTCGGTCAGACCATCAAAATCCCGTATGTCTCGGCCACCATCCTTCTCGATGGTGCCGACATGGGCATGCAACACCTCATCCAAGAAGTCGATGCAGCCGATGTGCGCATGGGCATGCGTGTTGAGCCAGTGTGGAGGCCTCGCGAAGAGTGGCAGCCATCGCTTGAGAACGTGATGCACTTCCGCCCAACCGGCGAACCCGATGCCCCATTCGAGTCCTACGCGGGTCACTTGTGAGCCGGGAGATCAGTCATGCGTGAAGTAGCCATTATCGCGTCGGCACAGGCCGACAACACTTCAACCACTACCTCGACTCCTGTCGAGATGCTGATTCCGGTGATTCAGCAAGTGCTCGCCAACGCCTCAATGACCAAGACCGACATCGGGTTTTGGTGCCACGGCAGTTGCGACTACATGACCGGTCAGCCGTTCAGTTTCGTGTCGGCCGTCGATGCGTTGGGCGCGTGGCCGCCGATCATCGAAAGCCATGTCGAAGCCGACGGCGCCTTTGCTCTCTACGAAGCTTGGCTGAAGATTCAGACCGGCGAGATCGACACCGCGTTGGTGTTCGGTAACGGACGCAGCAGTAGCGGCGACATCAACCGCATCCTCACCCTGCAACTCGATCCGTATGTCGTTGGACCACTGTGGCCCGACGATCGCTCGATCGCCGCAATGCAGGCACGTGCGTGTCTCGAGTCGGGCGTTGTCACCGAACGTGCCATGGCTGAAGTGGCGCAGCGCAGCCATCGCAACGCGCTCACGAACCCCAAGGCACTGCGTCGTGGCGATCACTCGATCGAGGCGTTGATGGCCGCCCAATTGGTGGCCGATCCGTTACGCGAGCTCGATTGCCCAGCCCACGCCGACGGCGTGACCGCCGTGATCATCGCTGCCGGCGATAGGGCTCGCAGCCTCGCTGACCGCCCCGCATGGATCCGCGGCATCGATCACCGCATCGAGTCGCAGAACCTTGGTAACCGGTCGATGACCACGTTGCCATCGGCTGCGCTTGCAGCCCATAAGGCTGGCGTTGCGAACGACAAAATCGATGTTGCCGAACTGCATGCGCCGTACAGTCACCAAGAGCTGTTGCTCACCAGTGCGCTCGGGCTCAGCGAGTCAACAACGATCAACCCAAGTGGCGGAGCGCTCTGCGCGAACCCAATGATGTCTGCTGGTCTCGCCCGCTTCGCCGAAGCTGCGACCCGCGTCATGAACGGCACCGCCGACCGCGCCATCGGGCATGCGTCATCGGGTGCATGGATGCAACAAAACCTCGTGTGTGTATTGGAAGGTGAGTGATGGCTGAGCGTTGTGCTGTCATCGGCGTTGGTCAGACCCAGCACACTTCGTGCCGGGCCGACGTCTCTATTGCGGGCCTCGTCCGTGAAGCTGTAGATCGTGCGCTCGAGTCAGCTCAGCTCACGATGGCCGACATCGACGCGATCGTCATCGGCAAGGCACCCGACATGCTCGAGGGTGTGATGATGCCCGAACTGTGGCTCGTCGACTCACTCGCCGCTGCCGGTAAGCCCGTGTTCCGTGTGCACACCGCAGGCAGCGTCGGCGGCTCCACCGCAATCGTGGCTGCGCAGCACGTGATGTCGGGCGTGCACAAGCGAGTGCTTACCGTTGGCTTCGAAAAGCAGAGCGACGGCAACGCGATGTGGGCGCTATCGGTGCCGATGCCTTTCGGGATGCCAGTGCACGCAGGTGCCGGCGGCTACTTCTCGCCAATCATTCGCTCGTACATCAAGCGCAGCGGCGCACCATCGCACATTGGTTGCATGGTGGCCGTGAAGGACCGCACCAACGCATGCCGCAACCCATACGCACACCTGCACGAGCCCGACTGGACACTCGAAAAGGCGATGGCTAGCCCGATGCTGTGGGATCCAGTGCGCATGGTCGAGACCTGCCCAAGTAGCGACGGCGCGATGGCATTGGTGCTCGCCAGCGAAGATGTCGCCGACGCCCACGACGGTCCCAAGGCATGGGTGCATGCCACTGCAATGCGCAGCGAGCCAACCGCGTTTGCCGGTCGCAACCAGGTGAGCCCACGGGCCAGCGAAGACTGCGCCAACGATCTATGGCGCAAGGCTGGCATCACGTCACCAATCGACGAGATCGACGCTGTCGAGATGTACGTACCGTTCGCCTGGTTCGAACCAATGTGGCTCGAAAGCCTCGGCTTCGCTCCCAAGGATCACGGTTGGCGCTTTGTCGAAGACGGCGTCACCGAGATGACTGGTCGCCTTCCGGTGAACTGCAGTGGCGGGGTGTTGTCAACGAACCCAATCGGTGCCAGCGGCATGTTGAGATTCGGCGAGGCTGCTATGCAAGTGATGGGTATTGCCGGCGAGCATCAGGTCGACAGCGTGCGTAAAGCATTCGGTCATGCCTACGGCGGCGGCAGCCAGTTCTTCGCAATGTGGGTCGTCGGCAAAGACAAGCCCTAGGGTCAATCGGATGCAGCAGCATTCGGCCACAGAGTTTGACGTCATCATCATTGGCACGGGGTCGGGCAACAGCTTGCTCACTCCCGAGTGGGACAACCTTCGCGTCGCCATCGTCGAAAAAGACGTTTTCGGCGGCACCTGCCTCAACCGTGGCTGCATCCCGACGAAGATGTTGGTGTACACCGCCGATGTGGTGTCACACATCCAAACCGCTTCGAAATTCGGCATCGATGCCACCGTGAATCAGGTGCGTTGGCCCGACATCGTGAACCGTGTTTTCGGTCGCATCGATTCGATCCCCCCGAGCGGTAAGGCGTATCGCGAATCGCTCGACAATGTGCACGTGTTCACCGGCGAGGGCACCTTCGTGGCGCCCAAGGTGATCGAGGTCAACGGTGAGCACATTACGGCTGAACACATTGTGGTGGCCGCCGGAGCCCGGCCCACATTGCCGCACATCGACGGACTCGATGCTGTCGATTTCCACACCAGCGACACCATCATGCGCGTGGCGGCGGTGCCCGAGCACCTCATCATCTTCGGTGGCGGCTACATCGCCACGGAGATGGCGCATGTGTTCGCAGCAATGGGCAGCCGCATCACCATGATCATTCGCAGTGGGCGTTTGTTGGCCCGCGAAGACGAGGCCGTCAGCGAGCGATTCACCGAGCTCTACAGCAAGCGGTTCGATGTACGCACGCACACTCACATCGAGCGCGTCGATCAGGTGGGCGACGAAATCACCGTGAAGGTGAAGACCGATGGCCACACGCATCGCATCACCGGCGATGCGCTACTTATCGCGATCGGTCGCACCCCCAATGGCGATCTGATGAACCTTGAATCAGCCGGCGTTGAGCTCGACCAAGACGGCTTCATCATCACCGACGAATATCTGCGCACAAACGTGCCCGGCGTTTGGGCGCTTGGCGACGTCACCAATCCGAATCAGCTCAAGCATGTTGCCAACGCCGAATGCCGCGCCGTGGCGCACAACATCATCCACCCCGACACCATGCGCACCGCCGACCTGTGGCCCATCCCCCACGCCGTATTCGCTGATCCACAGGTGGCCTCCGTTGGCGAAACCGAACAGTCGCTGCGCGCTGCTGGCCTGCCCTACATCACCGCCGTACAGCGTTATGCCGACGTCGCTTTTGGCTGGGCGATGGAAGACACCGACCACTTTTGCAAGCTGATCGCTGACCCCAATACGCGGCAGTTGTTGGGCGCGCACATTATTGGGCCGCAGTCGAGCATCTTGATTCAGCAGCTCATCCAGGGAATGAAGTTTGGTCAAACTGTCGACCAGATGGCGCGTGAGCAGATCTACATTCATCCGGCGCTTACCGAGCTGGTCGAGAACGCCCTGCTTCAGCTGTAGGTGTTGCTACATCAGTAGTTGCATGTGCAACTACTTTGCGTCGGCGATTTGACGCTGCAGTTCGCGCTTAAGGATCTTGCCCGACGCGTTACGCGGTAGCGCCTCGGTAAAGAAGATCACGTGTGCTGGCACCTTGAACGAGGCCAACCGCACCGCAACGTGATCTCGAATCTCTTGTGCCGTGAGCTGGGCTCCAGCCTTCACCAAAATGGCGACGGCAACCTCTTCGCCAAGACGCTCGTGCGGAACACCAAACACTGCTGCCTCGTGCACACTGTCGTGCTCGTAGACAGCGGCCTCGACCTCGGCGCAATACACATTTTCGCCAGCGCGCAGAATCATGTCTTTCACACGGTCTTCAACGTAAATGAATCCTTCGTCGTCGAGATGACCAAGGTCGCCCGACCGCAACCAACCATCGACGATGGTCTCGGCTGTTGCCTCTGGGCGATTCCAGTATCCACGAATGAGGTTGGGGCCTTTGAACCAGATCTCGCCACGCTCGCCCACCGGCAGCGCATTGCCCTCGGGGTCGCGAACACCAATGGTCATGATCGGAACGACACGCCCCGAACTGGTGGGCTTATTCACGTAATCCTGGCCACGGTTGCCGGGGCCATAGGCATTGGTCTCGGTCATGCCGTAACCAATGGTGGGCTTGCCCTTAGCGAAGCTGCTCGAGACCTTCTCGACCAATGCTGGTGGCGCAGGTGCTCCACCGCCGCCGATATCGCGCAGACTTGAGGTATCGAACTCGCTGAAACGTGGAGAGTGCACGAGATCCCAACTCTGGGTGGGCACGCCCACGAAGTTGGTGACGTGTTCACGCTCGATGAGCTCGAGCGCCTTGTCGGCATCCCACTTGTACATGATGACCAGCTTCACGCCGCCGGCGAAACAGCCAAGCATCACGGGCACGCAGCCGGTGACATGGAACAGCGGCACGATCAAGATGAACGCGGGCGGATGCGTGAGCGGCTCGGATGGTTGGCGCAAGCGCTCGGCAGCGGCACGACACGAGAACGCCATCATCGCTTGAATGATCGAACCATGCGTAGACACCGCGCCCTTCGGCCGTCCGGTGGTGCCCGATGTGTACAAGATGGTGGCGTCGTCGTGCGGACCAATGTCTACCTGCGGCATGGGCGTGCCGGGAATGACGACGTCGTTCCATGTGTCGACGCCAGCAGGAACTGTGTCGAGACGAACGCCGATAATTCGCGTGCCCAACCGGGCGCACGACGACAACGAGCGCTCAATGCGGATGTCATCGGCGATGAGCACCTTGGCTCCGCAGTCTTCGAGAGCGAAGTCCATTTCGTCCTCGGTCCACCACGAGTTCATCGACACCGAGATGGCTCCGATCGAGGTGATCGCGGCGAACGCGATGACCCACTCGGGAAAGTTACGCATCGCAACCGCAACGCGATCTCCCTTGCGGACTCCGTATCGCTCGACGAGCGCCGCACCAAGCGCAGCACTGGTCTCACGAACCTGACCAAACGTGTAGTTCTCGTCTTCGTAAACCAAGAACGTGGACTCGGCAGGCGCCGCTGCATAGAACGCTGTGAGGTTCGGCGGGGCGTTCACAAACACCCGCTGCATTGCGCCGTTGATCAGCGCATCGCCGATCTCGAACTGGCTGCCAGCCGCGGTTGTCTGCCCCATTGCCTCATCAAATGTGATCCCCATGGCACCTACTCTTGCACCCGCAACGCCTGACAACCTCGTTCAAGTGTGATCTGACGTATCGTCGGTTTTCGTGACCGACTTTCGCACCATGTTGAGCCCCGCATCGATCGGATCGATGACCTTGCCCAACCGGGTGATCCTGCCTGCGATGGACATGAACCATTGCGATGAGGGCGCCATTACTGTCGCCGAGGTTGAGCATTACTCGGCCCGAGCGGCCGGTGGGTGCTCATTGGTTATCACCGGGGCGTCAGCGGTCTCGTGGCCCCTTGGAGCCACCTCTCGCAAGCAGCCAGGGTTGAGCGACGACCGTTTCATTCCCGGCCTCACCGCGCTTGCCGCAGGCGTGCACGCTGCAGGCGGGAGAGTCTGCGTGCAGCTGTGCCACCATGGCAAAACCGCCAGTGTCGACTCGGCCGACGGCCGGCCGCAGCTCGTGCCGAACCCTCCGCCAGATCGCATGGATCTCAGCGCGCTCGCCGACAATCCAATCGACGAGCTGATGCGGCTCGCCACAGCAACACAGGGGAAGCCGGCCACCTACAAGTCAGCTACCGCCGACGACTTGGTGTGGGTCGCAGAGCAGTTCGCCGATGCGGCTGCGCGCGTGCAATCGGCCGGCTGCGATGCGGTCGAGATTCACGGCGCGCACGGATACTTGATCTCCACCTTCTTGTCATCGGCCTACAACTTGCGCACCGACGAATACGGTGGCGACCTCTATGGGCGCTCGCGCTTGCTTGTCGAAGTGATTCGCTCTGTTCGTGCGCGGGTCGGAGTCGACTTCCCCATCATCGTGCGCCTCAACGGCTGCGAATACGGAATCCCCGGCGGCATCACGCCCGAAGAAACCGCGGCCACGGCTCGCCTGGCCGAGGCGGCCGGCGCCGACGCCATTCATGTCTCGGCCAATGCTGTGAATCCGTTTCGCGACTTCACCCTTGGCCCACTTCCGGCCGAGGTTGGCCAATACCGTGAGATGGCTGCCACCGTGAAGCGCGCTGTGCGAATTCCAGTGATTGCGGTAGGCCGGCTGTTGCCTGAGATCGCTGAAGAAATGCTTGCCGCTGGCGAATGCGACTTCGTGTCTCTTGGCCGTCAGCAGCTCGCCGATCCCGAGCTCGTCAACAAACTCGCCGAGGGCAAGCGCGCATCGATCCGCCCGTGCATCAACTGTTACGTATGCGTCGAGCAGAACTTCTTTGATGCCCCACCCCGATGCGCTGTGAACCCTGCCCTTGGCAATGAGATCGCTGCAACCCAACAGATTGCACTCACCGCAAAGCCCGTTCACGTCGTGGTTATCGGTGGCGGTCCGGGCGGCCTCGAATCGGCGCGCATCGCTTCGCAGCGCGGCCATCGCGTCACCCTGCTCGAGCGCGGTGATCGGCTCGGCGGAACGATGTGGTTCAGCCAACTCACCACACCCGCGAACGAGATGTTGGTCGATTGGCTCGGCCACGAAGTCCGCCAGAACGGCGTCAACATCAAGCTCGGGCACACCGCCACCGTCGAATCGATCACGAGCATGCAGCCAGACATCGTGGTGGTTGCGACGGGAGCAAAACGTGATCGCCTTGCTGTGCCGGGCGGCGACCTCGACCACGTGCGATCCGGCGACGAGATGCGCGCCCTCATCATCGGGCACACCGACGACAGCGCCGGCGGGAAACAGTCGCTCCTCAACCGAGCCGCGCTCGCCGTCGGACGCACACTGCGCCTCACCAAGAGCGCCGACACCATCCGATCGTTGTCACGCCGCTGGATGCCCGTGGGTAAGCACATCGTCATCGTGGGCGGAGGCCTTGTTGGTCTTGAGCTCGCCGAGTTTCTTGCCGAGCGCGACCGCACGGTCACGGTGCTCGAGCAGGGGCCGCACTTTGGATTGCCCATGGCAATGCCACGCCGGTGGACTGCAGTGCTCAAGACCACGAACCACGGGGTCACATTGGTGCGCAACGCACAGGTCACTGAGATCACTGCAACCCACGTGCTGTACCAAGTTCATACCGCCGATGGCACGGCGTCGGGCGATGTGATCTCGGTTACCGCAACCGATGTCATCATCGCCAGCGAGGTGCGCAGCGACACCAGCCTCGCCGACCAACTTCGCGACGCGGGCCTCGTTGTGCACGTGGTTGGCGACGCTAGCGAGGTGGGCTACATCGAAGGCGCGATGCATTCGGCGCATGCGGTAGCCGTCACTCTCTGAGCGCAGATTGTCGTTGCTTTCGTATCCAAGTGCGCCCATCGTGAACAATGTTCAACTGTGAGTGCAACGTCGACCCCGCAACAATCCATCGTCACCCTCGATCTTGAGGGCGTGCTCGTTCCCGAGATCTGGATCGCCGTCGCTGAGCGCACCGGCATCGAAGCGTTGCGCCGCACCACTCGCGACGAACCCGACTACGACGTGCTCATGCGCGGCCGCCTGCAATTGCTCAGCGAGCACGGGCTCACGATGTCAACCATTGCCGACGTGATCTCCACGTTGTCGCCGCTCGAGGGCGCCCGCGAGTTCCTCGACACACTTCGCTCGATGACTCAGGTCTTGCTGCTCTCCGACACGTTCGAGCAGTTCGGCCAGCCACTCATGCGCCAGTTGGGATTCCCCACGTTGATCTGCCACCGACTCGTGGTCGAGAACGATCAGATCGTCGATTACAAACTTCGCCTTCCCGACCAAAAGCGCGAGGCCGTACGCGCCCTGCACGGGTTGAACTATCGAGTCATCGCCGCTGGCGACTCGTTCAACGACACCGCGATGCTTGCCGAAGCCGACGCGGGCTTTCTGTTTCACGCACCCGACAGCATCAAGACCATGTTCCCGCAGTTCACCGCCGTCGACGAATACGACGAACTGTTGGCACTGATCGTCGCCCAGCTCACCTGATCGTCGCGGCCACGCCGCGAGGCCAAGCCGCGAGGCCAACTCGGCAACCTTGGCCGCTGCCGCTCTACAGTGCGCAGATGACCGCACACCTCTCTGCCGCCGATCCTTCCGAGTTGGGCTTCGATGCCTCACGCCTCGCCCGCCTCGACACCCACTTCAACAAGTTTGTCGACGACGGCCGCTTGGCCGGATACCAGCTTGCCGTCACCCGTAACGGCAAGCTCGCCCATTCGCAGATCTACGGCCAGCGCGACATCGCCGCAGGAGTGCCAGTTACCGACGACACCATCTGGCGCATCTACTCGATGACCAAGCCCATCGTGTCGGTGGCCGCGATGATGCTCTGGGAAGAGGGTCTGTTCGAGCTCAAGGATCCAGTGAGCAAGTTCATCCCCGAGTTCGCCGACCAGAAGGTGTGGCGAGCCGGCTCGGTAGTAAACCCTGTGCTCGAGCCGCTCATGGAACCAATGCGGATGTGGCATCTGATGACCCACACCTCAGGCTTGACCTACGGATTCATGTATGCCCATCCAGTAGACGATCTCTATCGCCGCGGTGGCTTCGATTTCGGATCACCTCAGGTCGACACCCTCGCCGAGGTGTGCACCCGTCTCGCCAATCTGCCGCTGGTATTCCAGCCGGGCTCCGAGTGGAACTACTCAATGTCGATCGATGTGCTTGGTCGCGTCATCGAAGTCATCACCGGTCAGACCCTCGATGAGTTCTTGCGCACCCGCCTCTTCACCCCGTTGGGCATGACCGACACCGGATTCTCAGTGCCTACCGACGACGCCGATCGCCTCGCTGCGCTCTACGGCGCACACCCCGGCACCGGCAAGGCAATGTTGCTGGCCGAGGCTGGCAAAGCGGCGCTCAAGGTGCCATCGGCGTTCCTTGGCGGCGGCGGCCTGGTTTCTACGATGGCCGACTACCTGCGCTTCACCGACATGCTTCGCCGCAAGGGCGAGCTCAATGGCGTGCGCATTCTCTCGCCGCGCACCGTGCAGTACATGACCAAGAACCACCTGCCGGGCGGGGTCGACCTCACCTCGTTCGGCCGTCCGCTGTTCAGCGAAACGCCTTACGACGGCGTGGGCTTCGGCCTCCTTGGCTCGGTCACCATCGACCCAGTCGCAGCCAAGCTTGCCAACTCGCTCGGCACCTACGGATGGGGCGGCGCGGCCAGCACGACCTTTTGGGTGGACCCAATCGAAGACATCACGTGCGTGTTCATGACCCAGCTGCTGCCATCCGACACCCATCCGTTGCGTAGCCAGCTCAGCCAGTTGGTGCAGCAAGCCCTCGTCGACTGACCCGATCGCGTCGCAAATGTCTGCATGGGCGCGATTTGGGACAGCAGTTGTCCCAAATCGCGCCCATGCAACAGGGTTTGAGGCGGGGGTTAGAGCAGGGGGCGGTGATGGTGCTTGTTGCGGCGGGGCAACGTGGCCGCAAACACCACGGCAAACACGGCCGCTGCAAGTAGCCCAATCGTGGCACCCGGCGCGGAGTCGAGGTGGTAGCTGATCATCAGCCCAACCACGCCAACGGCAACACCAATGAACACGCCGATCAAGGTCATCTGCTTGAGCGTGCGCGCCAACAGTCGAGCGGTAGCAGCAGGGGTGACCAACAGCGTGACCGACATCACGGTTCCTACTGCGCGAAGGCTGATGACAACAACAACCGACAGCAGCAGCACCAGCACGGCTTGCACGATCTCTACGTGTACACCCACCTGCTCTGCCTGCACGTGATCGAAGGTAGCGAGACGCAGCTCGCCGAAGAGCAGCATGACCACCAAGACCGTGCCACCACCGAGCGCAAGGTTCAGCCAGATGTCGCCCCAACTCACAGTAAGCAGACGGCCGAACAAGAAGTGACTCAGCTCGACACCGGTGTCGATGCGCGAGATGACCACTACACCCACAGCGAAAAACGCTGTGCCAAGCACGGTGATGACTGTCTCTTGACCGATGCGGCGGTTCGACGAAAACAGCAACAGCAGCGCTGCCATGAGGAGGCCCGCGCCAATTGCGCCGAGCAACACGTTGATGCCCGCTGCGTACGCTAGGCCAACACCAGCAAGGGTTCCGTGGCTCATTGCATCGCCGAGGTTGGCCATGCGCCGAAGCACAATCCAAGTGCCTACAACTGGGGCGACGACGCCGATGATGATCGCTGCGATGAAGGCGCGCTGCATGAACTCAGCCTGGAAAGGATCGGTGAGCCAATGCATCAGTGACCGCCCTGCGACGAGCTTGAGCCTGATCCAAATGTGGAGTCAAGTACTGCCGGCGCCAGAACCTGCCCGGGAGAGCCATCACCTTGGATGGTGCCGTTTACAGCGATGAGTCGGTCGAACCGATGGCGAGCCAACGCAAGATCGTGAGTGGCAAACAAGAACGTTGTGCCCGACTTACTGAGCGTGGAGAACAAGTCGAACAACTCGATGGTGGTGGGTTGATCCACGCCGCTGAGCGCTTCATCGAGCAGCACAACCGAAGCCTGTTGAGTAAGCGCTCGGGCGATGTACGCGCGCTGCAATTGGCCGCCCGACAACTCAGACAACGAGCGTGCCTCGTATCCCGAGAGGTTCACCGCTGCCAATGCCTCGATGGCCGCAGCGCGATCGGCCACCGTTGTGCGCTGATGCCACGACCGAAAGCGACGACGCCCAGCCATCACCAACTCGCCCACAGTGATGGGGAAAAGCAGATCGGCCTCGCTGCGCTGCGGGATGTATGCAACGTCCATTCGGTCGACTCGATCGTGGCAGTGAACGCCGTTCACATCTACTTCGCCCGAGTGATTCACTAGGCCGCAAATGGCTTTGAACAACGTGCTCTTGCCGGCACCGTTGGGCCCGATGACACCAACTAACTCGCCAGCGCGCACTGAGAACGTGACGTTGCGCAACGCCTCGCGGTCGCCGTAGCGAACGCCGACATCGTGCAACTCGAGCACTGCGCCGTCGTGTGAGTGGCTCACGAGCAGGCGAGGCCTTTTTCGAGAGCGGCAAGATTCGACTGCATCAATGAAACGTAGTCGGCTCCACTGGCGATCTGATCGCTTGACAATGTCTCGATCGTGTCGAGCACGTCGGTGGCGGCACCAACCTCGTTGGCGATCATCTTCGATAACTCGACGGGCAGGTTGGTCTCGAAAAAGATCGTGGTGACCTTGTGGTCCTGAGCGCTGCGCGAAATCGCCTGCAGCGTTTTTGCAGATGGCTCGTCAGTTGGCGACACTCCCGCAATCGCGATCTGCTCAAGGTTGTAATCGTGAGCCACGTAACCAAACGCTCGGTGTGCCGTAACAATCACTCGACTCACGCAGTTCGCTAGACCACTGCGGAAATCTGCATCGAGCTTGGCCAGTCTCGAGGTAAACGAGGCAGCGCCAGTGGCGGCCAAAGGAGCATCGAACGAAGGGAAGGCAACCAGCGTTGCTCGTACCTGCTCGACCATCAGTTGCATGTTGGTGGGCGACAACCACACATGGGGATCAGAGCCGTCGCCAAGCACCTCGCCATCGACAGCGCCATCGGTGCCAGCGAGTTGCTGCGAGACCGGAATGAGCTCGACGCTCTTCAGCAGATCGACCTTGCGCACGCTGCTCGGCAGCGAGGCCACGGCCTTCTCGACGCCGGGTTGAAATCCACCGCCGAAATAGAAGACGACATCGGCCGATTCCAGATCGGTGATCTGGCGCGGAGTGGGCTCGTAGTCATGCGCTGGTTGACCCGGGGGGATCAGCTCGACCAGCGAGACTTGCGAACCACCGACGGCTCGAACGATCTCTTCGATCGGATACAGGGCCGCCGCAACGTTCACCTTGCCCGGCTCAAACGATGTGGATGTTCCCGAGCTACCGCAAGCCGTTGACAGGGCCACAAGACCTGTTGCTAGCAGCACGATTCGAACGAACTTCACCGCCGCACTCTAGCCATAATGAGAGTGATTCCCACAAAGCCAGACGAGGGCCGACAGCCAACTGCTGTTACAGATCGAGCTCGTATTCGGCGATGTGCACCGCTCGGCCCTCGTCGATGGACCGGTGCGCTGCCGCCCCCATCACAACCGACCAGAGGCCGTCGTCGACGGTGACCTCGGCGGGCGAACCTGTGCGTAAGCACTCGATGAAGCGAAGGTGCTCGAGATACGACGAGCCGCCATGGAACTCGGGATAGGGAACGTCGGCCGGCGTGGGGGCGTCTACCTCGTCAACGCCGGGCTGATGGCGACGACCCACGAACACGCTGTTGCCGGGGAAGGTGGTCTCGAGCTTCGCGTTGTCGCCTACCACCGTGATCTCCTGTTCGAATCGGCCGCCCTCGGCGAACATCGACAGATCAAGCGCGCCGCGCACGCCGTTGGCGAAGTCGACGACAACGAACGCGTTGTCCAAGATGTCGGGCACACGGCCGTCGTAGACCTCGTCGAGATGGTTCACGTCTTGACCGCCAGAGGCGAACACACGCGTTGGCTCGGCGCCCGCGACCAATCGCATCAGGTCGAAGAAGTGGCAACACTTCTCGACCAAGGTGCCGCCGGTGTTTTCGCTGAAGCGATTCCAGTTACCTACCTTCACCAAGAACGGAAATCGGTGCTCGCGAATCGACACCATGCGCGTCGTGCCGCACACGCCAGTAGCGAGTTGTTGGAGCAAGGTGGATACAACCGGGATGTAGCGGTATTCGAGACCAACCCACGTCATTGCTTCGCGGCCGGCGGCGCGCTGACGCACGTCGAGACAGTCGGCGACCGTTGTGCACATTGGCTTTTCGACCATCACCGCGAGGTCTGTGGCGAGGACGTCGGCAAGCAGTGCTGCATGCGTGAAGTTGGGCGACGCAATGACCACTGCGTCGAGATCGTCACGCTCGAGCAACGCCCGATGATCGTGATACGTGTCGACGGGGCGGCCTGCACAGGCAGCGGCAAAATCGAGGGACGACTGAACCGGGTCGCTGAGCGCGACAACCTCGGCGTTGTCGATCTTGGCGATATCGAGGATGTGCTCGCAGCCCATCATTCCCGAGCCGATAATGCCGTATCGCACCGGTGCGGTGCTGCGCGAAGAAGTGATCGTCATAGTTAGTGGGCAACGTTATAGCGAAGTGCGAAGAGCGAGGTCCGTTCAGCACACGGTTCCAGCTGCGCGAGGCTTGGGGCATGCAGGCAGTAGATCTGATTCGCACCAAGCGCGACGGCGGCCGTCTCAGCGACGCCGAAGTCCGCTGGTTTATCGACTCGTACACCCACGGCCGCATCGCCGACGAACAGGCCAGCGCGATGCTGATGGCCATTGTGTTCCGCGGCCTTGACCCCGCAGAGTTGTCTGAGTGGACTGCGGCGATGATCGATAGCGGCGACCGAATGAACCTGTCGACCGTTGGCAGGCCCACGGTCGACAAGCACTCAACCGGCGGGGTCGGTGACAAAGTGAGCTTGGTTGCATGTCCGTTAGTGGCTGCCTGCGGTGCAGCAGTGCCGCAGCTTTCGGGCCGGGGCCTCGGCCACACCGGAGGCACGCTCGACAAACTTGAGGCCGTCAGCGGATGGCAGGCATCGCTCACACCCGAGCAGATGCTGAGCCAATTGCACGACATTGGTTTGGTGATCTGCGCAGCCGGGGCGGGTCTCGCTCCGGCTGATCGAAAGCTCTATGCGCTGCGAGACGTGACGGCAACCGTCGAGTCGATTCCGTTGATCGCGTCGTCGATCATGTCAAAGAAGATCGCCGAAGGCACCGAGTCGCTTGTACTGAACGTCACCTTCGGAAGCGGCGCGTTTATGAAGCGGCTCGATCAGGCGCGTGAGCTCGCCGAGACGATGGTGCGGCTGGGTGCGGCTCATGGTGTGCGCACCACCGCAGTGCTGTCGCGCATGGACACGCCGCTCGGGCGCAGCGCTGGCAATGCACTTGAGATCACCGAGTCGATCGAGGCGCTCAATGGCGGCGGCCCCGACGACCTTCGTGAGATCACGCTCGCGCTTGCGCGCGAGATGTTGACGCTTGTCAAGATCGATATCGATCCCGCATCGGTGCTGCAGAACGGGCAGGCGCTAGGCGTGTGGAACCAGATGATTCGCGCTCAAGGCGGCGACCCAGATGCACCGATACCGGTTGCGGCGCAACGTGAGATTGTTCGGGCTGAACAATCGGGCTACATCACCCGTCTCGATGCATTTGCTGTGGGCGTGGGGGCGTGGAGGCTCGGCGCTGGCCGTTCGCGCAAAGAGGATCCGGTGAGCCCGATTGCAGGCGTGGTGTGCCTCGCGAAACCAGGTGAGGTCGTCGAGCAAGGTCAACCGATTCTCGAGTTGCACATCGACAATGCCGATCGACTCGGCGGGGCGCTTGAGGCACTCATCGACGCAATCACTATTGCGCCTGAACCCATCGAAACACCGCCGCTGATTGCAGACATCTTGCGCAGTTGAACCCCGCAACTTGGGTCAGCTCAGTGCGTCGAGAATGGCCGCAGACGAAGACGTGCCGATGCGGTTCGCGCCTGCCGCAATCATTTCGAGAGCAACCTCAGCGGTGCGAACGCCACCCGAGGCCTTCACGCCGCACGCGGCGCCAACCGTGTTACGCATGAGCCGCACGGCCTCGAGAGTGGCTCCGCCGGTGGGATGAAAACCGGTTGAGGTCTTCACGAAGTCAGCGTTCGCATGCATCGCTGCCTGACATGCAAGCACGATCTCGTCGTTGCTCAACGCCGCGGACTCGATGATCACCTTGAGTAAACCGGGACCGGGCACGTTGGCGCGTACCGCTGCGATGCCTGCTTCAACGGCCGCCCAATCGCCTGCCTTTGCGCAACCGAGGTTGATGACCATGTCGACCTCATCGGCACCAGCAGCAACGGCCGATGCGGCTTCGGCAGCGACAACCGCAGCCGGATGAGCCCCCGAAGGGAACCCAACCACGCTGGCGGTGCGTACTGTGGTGCCCACCAATGCTGCGTGGGCAACACCCACCATCGACGGCGAAACGCACACCGCAAACACCTGAAGCTCGACGGCTTCACGACACAGCGCAACCACCTGCTCGGGCGTTGCCTCGGGCTTCAGCAGCGTATGGTCAAGCATCTGTGCAACAGCGTGGCGGTCCATCGGCTCATCGTAGGCGCAGCAAAACACGTAGTGTGCCGAGCATGAAGGCAGCGGTTTACTACTCCACCGGCGGACCCGAAGTATTTCGATACGAAGAGGTTGCCGACCCAATCATTCGCGACAACAGCGTGCTCATTCAGGTGGGTGCCGTGGGCATTCAAGGTGGCGATGTCCTCAATCGTCAGGGCGGCGCGCTGGCAAGCAACCCACACATCGTTGGCTACCAAGTGGGCGGCGTTGTCATCGCAACCGGCCCCAAGGTGACCACGTTGCAGGTGGGCCAAAAAGTTGCGGCAACAATGGCGTTCGGTAGCCACGCCGAATTGGTCAGCGTCCCTGAGACATCAGCGTTCGCAGTGCCCGACTCGATGTCTGTGCACGACGCAGCTGGCATCCCTATTGAGTTCGGAACGGCCCACGACTGCCTCTTCGAATTCGGCGGCCTCCAAGCGGGCGAGACCGTGCTCGTCCAAGCTGGCGCCAGCGGCGTCGGACTCGCAGCGATTCAACTCGCCAAGCAAGCGGGCGCTTCGATGGTGATCGCAACGGCATCCAGCGATGACCGACTCGATCGACTCCGCGAATACGGATTGGACCACGGCATCAACTATGCGAACACCGACGTGGCCGCCCAGGTGATGCGACTCACCGAGGGCAAGGGTGTGAACTTGGTGGTCGATTCGGTCGGCGGCAAGACCCTCGAGGGCAGCATTGCGTCATTGGCCTACCGAGGTCGCGTGAGTTGGGTTGGTCGGGCAGGCCGCGAAGTGCAGGCCCCCGAGATCTGG